>Ga0310690_10000322_pt1 | contig 108804 bp, 97 predicted proteins | sample AusTroGonzalo_MG_2_FD_207661 | JGI IMG/M metagenome (GOLD analysis project Ga0310690, IMG submission 207661) | Bovine rumen microbial communities from tropical cattle in Woodstock, Queensland, Australia - Gonzalo_04 (v2) (version 2) | ecosystem: Host-associated > Mammals > Digestive system >...
TAAACAGAATAGAGACACATTGATACAATACATTTAAAAAATACATTCAGAAAACAAGTGTTTCACACATAGCCATCTCTTGTATTATCAGTGCATCACCCACAAATCACCTCCGCCGAACACCCCAGCACTCTCGCCAAAGCAAAAACCGTCCGCGCCTCCACTTTTATGATGTCTTGGTCACCCTATTTGCAGAAATGGGGCAAACCGTGGATATAGGATGTTGTATTCTACAAACTATCGTTATAACGAGACTTTTTTTGAAAAATACACACTAAAAATGTACCTTTGCCACGACAAACAAAAGTACACCAGACTATGAATCAAAAACCCATCCAAGAAGGCTACATGCCCTATTTAGGCTACCAAACGTATTATCGTATCGTCGGGGATCCGTCGAACAAGCCGGCGTTGGTGCTCCTGCACGGCGGACCGGGAAGCACGCACAACTATTTTGAAGTGTTGGACCGCATTGCCGACACAGGCCGACAGGTGATTTCCTACGACCAAATCGGCTGCGGTAACTCTTACCTCGATGGCCATCCCGAGCTGTGGACGCAAGAGACCTGGATCAACGAACTCATCGCCCTGCGCGAGCATCTGCACCTCGACCAGATTCACCTCTTGGGGCAGTCGTGGGGTGCTATGCAAGCTATCGCCTATATCATCGACTGCCAGCCTCAGGGCATCAAGTCGGTCATCCTCTCTTCAGGCCATGCCTCCAGCTCACTTTGGGCCAGCGAGCAGCACCGCCTGATCAAATACATGTCGGAGGAGGACCAAGAGGCCATCCGTCGCGCCGAAGCCAGCGGCAACTGGGACGAGCCCGACTACCTTCGTGCCAACGATCATTATTATGAGCGTTACGTCATCAGCGTCGATGCCGACTCGCCCGAATGCATTCGTCGGCCCAAACGCGCGGGCAACGAGGCCTATCTCTATGGCTGGGGTCCCAACGAGTATCAGCCCTTGGGCAATTTGGCCAATTTTGAATACACCGATCGTCTCGGCGAGATCAAACAACCTTGCTTGATTTGTAGCGGTACCCGCGACATCTGCACGCCCGTGGTGGCAGCCTCGCTCTACGAGGGCATCCCCAACAGCCGTTGGGAGGTGTTCAAAGGCGCACGTCACACCTGCTTTGTGGAGCAAACCGAAAAGTATTGCGCGATACTTGAAAAATGGCTGGAAGAGAATGACTAACTGATTTCTTTTTTCTATTTTTGCCCTTTAATTCAAAAAGCTATCCTGACTATGACACGCTACATTTTCGTCACGGGAGGCGTGGTTTCCTCCCTTGGTAAAGGTATTATTTCTGCCAGCATCGGCAAACTGCTGCAAGCCCGCGGATTCACCATCACCATCCAGAAAATCGACCCCTATATCAATATTGACCCGGGAACATTGAATCCATACGAGCACGGCGAGTGTTATGTGACCGTGGACGGCACCGAGACCGACCTTGACCTCGGCCACTACGAACGCTTCACAGGCATCCGCACCACCCAAGCCAACTCGGTGACCACGGGTAAGATCTATAAGACTGTTATCGACAAGGAACGTCACGGCGACTACCTCGGCAAGACCATACAAGTGGTGCCTCATATCACCGACGAGATCAAGCACCGCATCATGCAAAATGAGGGCAAAGTCGATTTCGTCATCCAAGAGATTGGCGGCACCATAGGTGATATTGAGGCGGCACCGTTCCTCGAGGCCATTCGTCAGCTGAAATGGGAACTCGGCAACCGCGCCCTCAGTGTGCATCTCACCTATATTCCTTACCTCAAGGCCGCCGACGAGCTGAAGACCAAACCTACGCAGCACTCTGTGAAAGAACTGCAAAGCGCTGGTATCCAGCCCGACGTGCTTGTGCTGCGCACCGAGAAGCACCTCTCTGACGGCGTCCGCCAAAAGGTGGCCTCGTTCTGCAACGTCGACCTTGAATGCGTGGTGCAGAGCGAAGACCTGCCGAGCATCTACGAGGTGCCCGTCAACATGCAGAACCAAGGCCTCGATGCCGCATTGCTGCGTAAGTTCGGCGTGCCAGTAGGCGAGACCCCCAAGATGGAAGGCTGGCACCGTTTCCTGGAACTGCAACGCACCGCCACGAAGGAGGTGCATGTGGGTCTGGTAGGCAAATACGACCTCCAAGATGCCTACAAGAGTATCCGTGAGAGCCTTATTTTGGCAGGTATTTACAACCACGTGAAGGTGAAGATCGACTTCATCAACAGCGAGAACATCACCAAGGAGAATGTGGCTGAGCAGCTTTCGGGCGTGGCGGGTATCCTGGTCTGCCCCGGTTTCGGGCAGCGCGGCATTGAAGGGAAGATTATCGCTGTGGAATATGCTCGTGTCAACAACCTGCCTGCCTTTGGCGTATGCCTCGGCATGCAGATGATGGTCATCGAATTCGCCCGTAACGTGTTGGGCTACAAAGACGCCAACTCGAGCGAAATGGCCGACACCCCGCACAATGTCATCGACATGATGGAGGAACAGAAGACTATCGTCAACATGGGTGGCACCATGCGCTTGGGTGCTTATGGCTGCAACTTGCTTGAAGGAAGCCGTGTGGCCGAAATCTACGGCACGCCACAAATCAGCGAACGTCATCGTCACCGTTACGAGTTCAACAACAAATATAAAGAAGAATACGAGAAGAACGGCATGAAGTGCGTCGGCGTGAACCCCGAGAGCGACTTGGTCGAGATTGTCGAAATCCCCAGCCACCGTTGGTTCATAGGCACGCAGTTCCATCCCGAGTACTCCAGCACCGTGCTGCATCCGCATCCCTTGTTTATGAGTTTCATCAAAGAAATCGCCCAATAACCCACTATGAAAAAGAAACGCATTCTCTTCTTCGCGGCCCTCATGGCCGTTGTAGTGCCAATCTTCGCCATCTCATACGGCAAGAACCTCAACCGCACGCTCCGCATGTTGCGCAACGAGTTGAGTGTTGACTACCAACAAATCGACAAGAACCGTGAGCGGCTCACCGAAGACTATGAGGAACAACGCCAGAAGATGGTCGACATGATGAAGGAATGCGACGAGCTTTCGTTGATGTTGTATTCGCAAAAACAAGGTTTCACCTTCGACGTGAGCTATGCCTTGCAGAAGGTCACCCAGAAATACAACGAGTTCACCCAAGACCGCAGACCCTTCGACCGCATCGTCAGCAACCTCAACGTGGAGATGGAACGTCATGCCCGCCTCATTGAGTCGCTGCGCCGTCTCCCTCCCGAGTTGGACACCATCCCAGGCATCCCCGATAGCCTGCTTGTCCATTACGACACACTCAACCCGCTCTTTTTCAGCAGTGCACATCTTGAGCTGGATGAGGAAGTCAAGGCCATGGCCGACTCCCTTTCCATGACGTTCGTGCTTGACGCGCAAGATGAGGACAACCGCGAACAATGTATCTTCTACGCAGGTGAGATCCTTAAGATGTATGCCGAGACCAAAGCCGTGGTGGTGGCCGACAGCATCCATTACTATGAGACTTATTTGCGCTTGAAGGAGACCTACGACTACGCCCACGACTATTATCAGGTGCTGCAAAACCGCATCTTCGTCGAGGGTCAGACCCCGTGGTATACCATCATGCAGCGTCCGGGATACTATTGGCGGCAGGCCATCGACGACGCGCATGAGAAATACGACGTTGCCTCCTTGAAGTCGTTGTTCAGCAAAGGGCAACAAACCCGGACCACCGACAAAGGTTGGGAATACTCCCTCCAGATTTTCATCGTCGTGCTGTTTATCATCGAGTTGATGGTGATTTGGTTCGTCGTTTCGCTCTTGCTGATCCCAGCCTTCCGCTACTTCAAGCCTTTGAAGGAGCATGTCGACAAGGAGCACAAGCGTTTCATCTCGCTGCTGGTCGCCGTCTTCGTCACCATTATCATCAACTCCTGCATCGGCGGCGACGGCTTGCTCCATATCGCAGCACGGCTTACCAATACCTACCTCTGGCTGTTGGCGACCATCTTGCTTGCCCTGCTGTTTAGGCTCAAACCCAATCAGATGAAACATGGGCTCAAGATGTATATGCCCACCCTTTGCATGGCTTTGGCGGTCATTGGTTTCCGTGTGGTCTTCATGCCCAATGCGCTGATGAACATCGTTTTCCCTCCTATGGTGGTGGCCTTCTTCGTGTGGCAGCTCTTTGCCTGCTTGCGCCATGTCAAGGAAATGGACCGTTTCGACCGTCTCTTTGGCTGGCTTTCGTTGGTGGCTCTTGGCGCCGCTTCGGCTGTGGCCATCGCAGGCTACATCTTCGCCTCGCTGCTGATTTTGGTTTGGTGGTACTTCCAGCTGGCTTACATCCAAATCATCTATACCATCCTTTACCTCATCGTGCAGTATCGCAAGAAACGGATGGTCAACCGCCTCAACGACTACCGTTCGCGCATCAACTTCATCTCGGGTCCCGGCAAGGAGACTTTGATGTTTGGCGCCACGTGGTTCTACGATTTGGTCAAGGAAGTGGTGATTCCCGTGATGGGGCTGTTGTCGGTACCGGCTTGTGCTCGCCTGGCCCTGAACGTGTTCGATTTCGATGACTTATTCGAGAACATTTATTACCACAACTTCGTGCAGCTAGTCAGTGATAGCGGTGTCGACACATTCAGACTGTCGTTACATGGCATCTTCGTCTTGATCAGCCTATTCTTCGTGTTCCGTTACATCAACCGTGCCTTGCATGCCATCTGGCAACAATGCCGTTATGCGCTCTTCATGAAGAAAAACCACCGCAAGACCATCCGCAACAACGAAATCAACCTGTCGTTGGGCAACAGCATCATCAGCGTTTTGGTTTGGTTTACCTACATTGTCTTCATCGTTTTGACGTTGCACATCCCCACTAGTTCGTTGAGTCTTGTGGCGGGCGGTCTCTCTGCCGGTATCGGTTTTGCTCTCAAGGACACCCTCAACAACTTCATCTACGGCATCCAGCTGATGTCGGGACGCCTGCGTGTCGGCGACTGGATCGTTTGCGACGGCATCCGTGGCAAGGTCACCCACATTGGTTACCAAAGCACTGAGATTGAGACCGTCGACGGTGCCGAGATGTCGTTCCTCAACGCCACGCTGTTCGCCAAGAACTTCAGCAACCTCACCCGTAATCATGGCTATGAGTTCGTCAAAATTACGGTGGGCGTGGCCTATGGCACCGACATCCAGCGTGTCCGCGAACTGTTGACGGAGGCCATGCATACCTTGCAAGACAAAGACTCGTTTGGGCGCGACATCGTGGACTCGAATCGTGGCATCACCATCTCGTTGGAGGACATGGACGACAGCGCCGTCACCATCGCCGTGAAGCAGCAGGTGCTCGTTGCAGAGCGTGTTGGTTATATTGACCGTGCCAAGGAATTGATATACAATACCTTGAACGAGAATGGTATTGCCATCCCCTTCCCGCAATGCGATGTGCATCTCGTCAAAGAAGAATAATGCTTACCTTTGCAGCAAAAATTTATGCACAATGAAAAGATTTTTCATCCTCATCATATCGGTTTTGTTGCTGGCTTCCTGCGGCGACAAACAGCCTCAAGGAACGACCACGGAAAAACCCAAGAAAACCGTCGTCGTCCCCGCTTTTAATGCCGACTCGGCCTATCAGTTTGTGGCCAAACAGACCAGTTTTGGTCCCCGTGTGCCTGAGACGCAGGCCCATGCTGACTGTGGGGAATGGCTCACAGCAAAGCTGAATGAATACGCCGACACGGTCATCGTGCAAGATTTCCGCGCGCGTCTGTTTAACGGCAAGGGCATCGACGGACAAAACATCGTGGGCGTGTTCCATCCCGAGGCCAAGAAGCGTATCGTGCTTTGCGCCCATTGGGACTCGCGCCCCTATGCCGACCACGACCCTGATGAAGCCAATATCCATACGCCAATCGATGGTGCCAACGACGGCGCGAGTGGGGTGGGGGTGTTGTTGGAATGTGCCCGTTTGTTCAAACTTCAGCCGCTTCCCGAACATCTTGGCGTCGACATCATTTTGTTTGACCTTGAGGATTACGGCCCGCATCAGCAAGAGGCCGAAAAGTATTACGATGAAAAAGTGAACCACTGGGCTTTAGGGTCGCAGTATTGGTCGAAGACGCCGCATATCTATGGCTACAAGGCCTACTACGGCATCCTCCTCGACATGGTGGGTGGCAGCAACCCCAGCTTCCCCAAGGAGTACTACTCGCAAGGCTATGCCGCTTGGGTGAGCAACAAGGTGTGGCGTATGGCCAGCGACCTCGGCTATCGTCCTTATTTCAGCAATGAGTTGGGCACGATGATCAGCGACGACCACATTCCCATGAACCAAATTGCGGGTCTTCCCACCATCGATATCATCGACCTGCACCCCGAAAGCAGCAACGAATGCTTCCCCGAGGTGTGGCATACGCTAAATGATAACATAGAGCACATCGACAAGACCACGCTGGGCATGGTGGGCGATGTGCTGGTTCATGTGGTGTATGATGAATAAAAATTTGAATTCCTTGTGTTTTAGGAATTTTTATATTTTTGCAAGTTAGAACAAAGAGAACAATTAACCTTATTATTAACTAAAACCATTACAACTATGAAGAAAGTATTGTTAATCTTGGTTGCAGTCTTGGGCATGGCTTTTGCTGCAAACGCACAGGAAAACGCCATCGGTGTCCGTGTCGGTGGTGGTCAGGGCTATGGTGCTGAAATTTCATATCAGAGAGGCCTTGGTGGTTTCAATCGTTTGGAAATCGACGCTGGCTGGCGTGGTTATCAAGGCTTTGGATGGTTGTCACTGACAGCTTTGTATCAAGCACATTTTGCAATCAACCCTGTCCCGAATCTGGGTTGGTATGTCGGCGTTGGCCCGAGAGGAGACTTCTATTTTGGACGCGAGAATTCCGCTGTTGCCATTGGTATTTGCGCTCAGGCTGGTATGGATTACCATTTCGATGCGATACCTCTGCAATTGTCATTAGACTTCCGTCCTTGCGTATCGCTTTATCCCAGCACAACTTTCTTGTGGGGTGACTTTGCCTTGGGCATACGTTACATGTTCTAATGCATCCCGTTATGGACACAAAAAAAGCTCGCTATTCAGCGAGCTTTTTTTGTGTAGCCTCCCACGGATTACAGTTTGATATACTCGCGTAACTCTTGCTTTGAAGAATCAAAGGTGAAAGCCTCGTTAAGGAGGTAATAATTGTTTTGGTCGACGCAACGGGTATAGGCAAACTTGGCAAATTCCAGTTTGTTGTCCTCATAAGTGAACAATTTGCAGATACCTAATATCTGGTTGGCCGTCATGGGGTTGCTTGTAATCACTTGCTCAGCAATGGACATCCTTGAGTTGTCAAACTTCTCATTGGCAATCAATTGGCAGACATGCTCGTAGTCTTGCGGATTCATGCCCATCTGCATGTGTTGCCCCGGCTGCATGTATGGCGCGGGGCTTTGGTTGTTATATCCCCAGTGATGTTGGTTAGTCACCAGGTCTATGGTCAATTCTGGACGAATCTGGACATGGTAATCCACAATTCCCCAGCATCTCTTGTTCTGCAGGATGGTAAACGCATTCGATTCGTCAAGGTCAATGATTTGGCCTACGGTGTTATGCAGCTCATTGTCAAGCTCGACACGCACATTATAGCGGTTGGTTCTGAGGTTTTCAATACAGATGCTGTGAACGGGGTTGCGGTTTTGAAGCACATCGTCGACATAAAGCCAGAAGGCTTGTCCCCGAGGTGCTACAATGGACAAAGTCTTTTTTCCGTGTGGGCCACCATGTTGGGGTCCTGGTTTCGCCTCTTGCGCCATGGTAGGTAGCGCCATCATTAGGACGAGGAAGAATAACAGATGTTTTTTCATAGCGTTTAGGTTTTTTATTCTATGACCACTTTCTTTGTGACCACTTGTCCGCCGATGACGTTGACGACATAGATGCCGGCTGGCAGGTCACTGACGTTGATGGTGGCGCTGTCTTTCATGCTGAAGTTGCGCACCTGTACACCTTGGGCGTTGAAGATCTTGACGGTCAGGAAGCCCTTGTCATAGTCTGACGTGATCGTCATGGCGCCCTTGGCGGGGTTGGGTGTGATGTTCACCTGGAACGGGTCTTTGTTCACGTCGGGCCATTCGGGAGCCGACATGAGGATGTCGGTGTGGTGGCTATAGGTCACCAACTTGCCGGAGATGCGGAGCACAGGGTTCTGCGAGTCTTGGCAGTTCTGGCAGTTGTTTTGTCCGGTGACGCAGTCGGGGTAATTGGGATGGCACTGGTCGACATAGCCGGGATAGAACTCGTAAAGGAGGTTGGCATGACCATCGGCGAGGTAGTCATCGAGGCTGAAGTTCCACACCATGCCGATGCTACCTGGGCACCATCCGGCACGGTTATATGCCCAAGTACCGTTCTGGGGTTGGCAGCCTGCGGGGTTGGGGCTGCAGGTGCGCCACAGATGTTGCGTGTAGGCCGTTGCACCATTCACCTTGATGTTGTGTGTGGCCTCATAGAACTCGGCAGCATTGCCGGTGTTGTAGTTGCCGTTTTCGCCACTGCTCCAGTTATGTCCAGTGGTGACGATTCTCAAGTTGGCTTTCTCGACGCAAGGATCGAATTCGACTTGGCGTTCCGGCACAGGGCAGAGGTTGGCATAGTCGCCGAAGGCATAGCCGCCAAACCACAGCTCTTTCATATCAATGTAAGGATATTCGGGTGTGCCTTTAGTGTATTCGAAGATGGCAGTGGGGTTGTAGCCGCTACCGGAGTAGGAGGTGAAACACAATTCAAACTCCACCAGACCTTGCAGCTGTGTGGTGAAGTCGGTCACGTCCAAGTCGTCGTCACATTGGACGCCGAAGGGGGTGATGTAGCGGAACAGCTCCACCCACTCGCCACGGTAGTTCTTCACACGGCAATAGCCTACACGGTCGTAGGGGTCGCAGTCGCCGTTGAGGCAGGTGTGGTCGTAGTGCATGTTGATGGCGTTGAAGGCGTTGACGTGCGTTGGGAAGATGTAGTCGGCGTGTTCGGTGCTGTTGATGATGACCAGGTCGCCGTGGAAGGCCGTCACGGTCATGTCGTCGTAGTTGGTCGACACTTCAAAGGTGTTGGACGCCGTGGTGGTCTTGCCGCCTGTTTGAAGGATGGAGACCGTCATGTTGTAGGTGCCTTCGCCCGAGGGGGTCCAGGTGGTGTACCAGTAGCCGTTGCTCGGGTCGTCGGGATAATCGGTCTTCATTTCCAGTGTCTGCCCGTCGATTTCGCATTTCACTTCCTCGAATTTGAGCACGTTACTGTGCTCGATGTAGGCGCTCAGCACGATCATTATGGGGTTCTCGAAGTCAGGCATATACACTTTGGTGCCTTCGTAGGGACGACGGATGGTGATCTCGGGGGCATAGTTATCGGGGTTGACGACGTAGAACGTACGGGTCACCGTGGGTGCGGCCAGCCATTGCACGCCGTCGCCGGCTTGGATGGCACGCACTTTCACCTCGCCTTCTTCACCTGTCAGGGTGAGGATGTTGCCATCGAGGGTGGCGGGACCTTGGGCGATTTCGAAGGTCACGGGGAGTCCTGATGTGGCCGTGGCGTTCAGCGTGATGGGGGCGTTATACACCAACTGGTCGTCGATAGCCTCAAAGTCGATAAACTGGGCTTCCAAGCCACCAGGAGTGTGGCGGATGGTGAAGTTGTCGAAGCCGCCCCAACCGCTGTTGAGCATGAAGATCTTGTTCCACATGGCAGGGTCGTACTTGTTGCCTGAGCCGGGGGTGAGGCCCATGTTGATACCTTGGCAATCGGGCACGGGCTCAAATTCACCGTTCGGCACGTCGCGCATCATGTATAAGGTGACGGCACCTGCGCCATTGTTGGCGTCAAGGTCCATGGAGATTTTCCAACGGTACCACTGGTGCGACGGGTCAAATTCGATGTCGGCAGCCAATTTGTTGTTGGGTAACACGACGCCGTTGAAAAAACGCGGGTCGCTGCCGGTGTTGGTGGTCAGCATATAGACGCCACCGTCGGGCTTGGTGCTGGTGGAGTCGGGGTTGATAGGCTCATAGTTGCCCTTGATAGGAGGCAGCACAAAGCCGTCGCCATCGCCGTCATAGCCGATTCCGAAGAGGTCGCCCCAGTGCTCGCGCCACATGTCGCATTCGATTTCGAGGATGCCACCGGTGGAGAAGTCGAAGCCGAACTCATCGATGTCATGCGTGGCGATGTCACCGTAGCTGGTGCCGGAGCAGGTGGAGAACACGCCGATGGTTTCGTCGGGTGTGGGCGTTTGGGGTTGAGAACCCCAGAAATAGGCCAGATAGCCAGTGTACATGTACCTGCCACCGTTGCCGGCGCTGTGCACTTTGGTTCTCCAGCCGTGTTGGCCGTTGAGTGCGGGACGGTTGTTGGCGTCGCCGGTATCTTCATAGTCGTTGAAGTCGAAGGTGACTTCGATTTGGGCCGAAAGCCCGATGGCAAGCACCATCATGGTAAGAAATAGAAATACTTTCTTCATTGTGTTGATATTTAATTGATTACTAATTTCTTGGTGATTACGTTACCGCCCAATATCTGCACCATATAGACGCCTGCGGGCCAACGGCTTACGTCGAGGGTGCGCTGCCCTTCCATAGAGAAGGTGGCCACGATCTGTCCCTGCATGTTGAGCACCATCACGCTGACGGCACCCTTGTCGTAGTCGGTGCGGAGGGTCACTTGGCTGTTGGCTGGGTTGGGGTAGATCTCAGTGTTGAAAGCCGGTTCGGCATGGCCTTCGTGGACACTCACCAACAGGTCTTCTTCGTTGCTATAGGTGATGACCTTACCCGCCACACGTAGTACCGGGTTGTCGGGGGCGACACATTCGGTGCAGGTCACGCCATCGACGCAGTCGGGGTGGTTGGGATGGCAATAGTCGAGGTAGTTCGGGTCGAACTGGTAAAAGAGCTCGGCTTGCCCCGCGGTGAGGTAGTCCGTTAGGTCGAAGTCCCACACTATGCCGATGCTGCCTGGGCACCATCCGCTGCGGTTGTAAGCCCATGTGCCGTTTTGGGGTTGGCAGCCTGCAGGGTTGGGAGTACAGGTGCGCCACAGGTGTTGGTCGTATTTGTTTTGGCCGTTCACAACGATGTGGTGCGTGGCTTCATAGAACTCGGCGGCGTTGCCTGTGTTGAAGGTGTTGCTGGTGCCGCTGCTCCAGTTGTGGCCTGTGGTGGTCAGCTTCAGCTTGGCGGCTTGGGCATTTTCGCTGAAATGATAGTTGACCACCGGCACGGGCTGCTGGTTGGCATAGTCGCCAAAGGCAAAGGTGCCAAACCAGATCTCGTCCACGTCGGCGTAGAGGTATTCAGGCCTGCCTTCGGCGAAGGTGAAAATCAAAGTCGGATTGTAGCCGCTGCCGTTCCAGCTTTCCATGTAGAACTCAAGCTCCACCAAGCCCTGCAGCGAGGAGGTGTAGTCGGTCACATCCACGTCGTCTTCGCATTGTTTGCCGAAGGGCGTGATGTAGCGGAACAGCTCCATCCATTCGCCTCGGTAGTTTCTGATCTTCACGCCTCCCACACGGTCGTAGGGGTCGCAGTTGCCATTCACGCAGTTGTGGTCGTAGTGTGCCATAATCTCATTGAACACGCCCACATGGGTAGGCAACACATAATCGCCTTTGGCGCTGTGATGGCTCGGGTCGCAGATTAGGTCGCCATTCATCGTCACCACGTCGATTTGGCCTTCAATCGGGTCTCCGAGGTCGTCGGTCACTTCAAAACTGTTCGTGAAGGTAGTTGTTTTATTGCCGCTTTGCGTCACGCTTACGGTCATGCTATGGCTGCCGAAGCCCGATGGGGTCCACATGCCGTAGTAGTAGCCGTTGTCGGGGTCGTCGGGATAGTCGGTCAGCAAGGCGATGTCTTGTCCGTCCACGCTGGCCGTGATGCTGGTGAACTTGATGACTTCGGGGTGCTCGATATAAGCCGAGACGACAATCATAACAGGATGAATTTCATCAAGATAGACTTTTTTCCCCTCATACGGGCGGCGGATGGTCACCTCAGGGTCGTAGGCATACGGGTCGACCACCTCGAAGGTCTTCACCACGTCGGGGGCAGGCAGCCAGTTGGCGTTGCCGGCTTGTGTAGCCTTGAATTTGACGAGGCCCATCTCACCTGTCAAGGTCAACACGTTGCCGTCGATGGTGGCAGGGCCTTCCATCATCTCGAAGCTGACGGGCAGTCCCGATGAGGCTGTGGCCGCAAGGGTGATGGGCTCGTTGAATATCAGTTGGTTGGGTATGTCGGCCATCTCGATGAGTTGGGCGTTGCCGTCGGGCTGCTGGCGCACGAGGAGGTTGTCGAAGCCGCCCGTGCCGCCTTGCGAGTGGAAGAAGAGACCGTCCCACACATGGTAGTCTTTCATGTCGCCGCTGCCGGGGGTGAGGTTCATGCAGACGTTGGTGCAGCCCGCCATCTGTATCCATTCGCCTTCGCAGCCGGGTTTCACGAATACCGTCACGGCTCCTGCGCCGTCGTAGGCCGTGAAGTCAAACGACATCTTATATCGCGTCCATCCGCCTTCTTCGTAGTCGAAGGGAATGCTGCTGCCATCGGGAAGGTTTACTTTTGAGTGGCCGCTGTCGCCTTGGCTCTTCACGAAGAGGTAGACGCCGCCGTCGACGTCGTTCATGCCGGGCAGGATGTTGCCGTCGCCGTCGCCATCGAAGCCCACGCCAAAGAAGGCGCCCCACCATGTGCGGTTCATGTCGATTTCGAGGTCCATGATGCCGCCGTTCTGGAAACTGAAGTTGAAGTTGAACGAGGCTTTGCGTGTGGCTGTGCGGCCCACGCCCGAGCCACCGTATGGATACCAGATGGCGATGCTCTCATCGGGTGCCATGTCGGAGCCGCAGACATAACTGACGTCGAAGTCCTGCGACGAGGTGGCGGTCTGGTAGTGTGTCACCCAACCGTCCTGACCGTTGAGGTTTTTGGTGCCTTCGGTGAGGTTGTTGAAGTCATATAAGTATTCCACCTGTGCCGTCAGTGAGAAGGCCAAAAGGAAGAACAATGAAACTAAAGAGAGTCTTTTCATTTAAAAATGATGTGTCTTATTTGGGGACAAAAATAAAGAAATCCGAAGAAGAATGAACATAACTTGGAAAAAAAACACTATTTTTGCCTTTTCTAATCAACCGATTGACCGATGAAAAAACTGTTTCTTTCCCTATCCTTGTTGACTTGCATAGTCATGTTCAACGCTTGTAGCACTGATGTGGAACTCTATGCTGACTATAAGGACATTCCTGTGATTTATGGCCTCATCGACGCTACTCAAGATACCAACTATGTAAGGATCAACAGGGCGTTCTCGAGCAACAACGACAATCCCATTAATGCCAACGAGGTGGCCTTGATTGCCGATTCGTGCAATTATCCCGGCAAACTCGATGCTAAGATTATTGAATACAAACAGGGATTTGGTAACTATTATTCGCCTACGGGACGCGTGTTTGTGCTTGACACCCTTACGATTCACGACAAAGACTCGGGCGTTTTCTACTCGCCTCATCAAAAGGTGTATTATACCACGGAGCACTTTAACGTAAACAATTCCAATAACCGTTATAAATACCGTTTGGAGGTTCTTAAGGGCAACGACACTATCAGCGCCGAGACAGGTTTGGTGGGTGGCTCCGGTGACTCCGAGTTTAGAATCCTGAACAATTTGGTTTCATTCCAGTCGGATCCAAGTGACAACAAGGCGAAAATCTCGTTCAAGCCTGCTGAAAATGCTGTGTTTTATAACGTGAAGATGGTTTTCAATTACAAAGAAAAACATGGCGATATGGAAGAAGAGAAACAAGTGCATTGGAATTTTGGTGTCAAGACCAACGAGGAACTCATTGATATAACAACTGGCTCTTATTGTGTTACCTATGGCGTGAATTCTTTGTTTAATCTCCTTGCTGAAGCCATTGGGGGCGACACGGTGACCGACGCCAATCATCCTCACGTTCAGCGCTATTTTGACACGAAACCCATTGAAATCATGATTGCCGCAGGAGGCGACGAATTATACAACTACATCCAGGTGAACTCCGTTTCGGGCTATTCCCAGACTATTCCCGACTATACCAACATCAAAGGCGGTTATGGCGTGTTTTCGTCGCGAATCAATATCTCCAAGGCCGTTGGAATTACAGGCCCCACCCAGACCGATTTGTATGGCAAGCCTTGGGGCTTCGTCCAACAATAATTCATCGAAAAACATCAGGCTATATGATACGTTCCATGACAGGCTATGGCATAGCCGAACAGACTTTTAACGGAAAGAAAATCACTGTCGAAATCAAGACGTTGAACAGCAAACAGCTGGACCTTCAGGTGAAGCTGCCCAACGAGTTGCGCTGTGCCGAACTGGATCTCCGCAACAGCATCGGCGCCAAGTTGCAACGCGGCAAAGTCGACGTCGTGATTACGATTGCCGACACCGACCTGAGCCAGACCTATCACATCGATGCCGACATCGTGAAGGCCTACAAGGAACAGATTGAACATATCTCCTCCCAACTCGCCATCACGCCTGCTGATGACTTGGCCAGCATCTTGTTCAGGATGCCCGGCATCTTCAACATGCCTGCCGAAAACTACAACGAGGCCTTCATCGCCAAAGTGAGCGAGACCCTCAATCAAGCCTTGGACATGGTGGACGGCTTCCGCATCCAGGAAGGCCAGACTTTGAAAAAGGACTTGCTGCATCGTGTGAAGTTGATCCTTGGCCTATTAGAGCAGGTCGAACCCTACGAGAAGAGCCGCCACGAGGTCATCAAGCAACGTATCACGAAAAACCTTGCCGACCTGACCACTTCGGGACAATACGACGAAAACCGCTTCGAACAGGAACTCATCTATTATCTCGAAAAGCTCGACATCACCGAGGAGAAGGTACGCCTGCGCCAGCATTGCAACTACTTCAACGAGAGCTGCGATGACGACCAGGCGGGCAAGAAACTCGGCTTCATTGCCCAGGAGATGGGGCGCGAAATCAACACCCTCGGCTCTAAGGCCAACGAGGTGAACATCCAAAAAATCGTCGTCAAGATGAAGGACGAATTGGAGAAGATTAAGGAACAGGTTTGTAACATTTTATAAGTTTGCAGTTGTTCAGTTTGCAGTTGTCAGTTAATGGGCTTGCGACAACTGAACAACTGAACAACTGAACAACTAAACAACTATGAAAAAAGGTAAATTATTGATTTTCAGCGCCCCGTCAGGATCGGGCAAGACCACCTTGTTAAACCACGTCATGGCCAACATCCCCGAGATGGCCTTCTCCGTTTCGGCCACCACTCGTCCGCCCCGTGGCGAGGAAGTGAACGGCCGTGAGTATTATTTCCTTACGATGGAGGAATTTAAGCAACGCGTCGAAAACGGTGAGTTCCTCGAATGGGAAGAGGTGTATCCGGGCCGCTGCTACGGCACCTTGCTTTCCGTGGTTGCACAGATGCAGGACGATGGCAAGCACGTGGCCTTCGACGTCGACGTGTGCGGCGGGGTCAACATTAAGCACCATTACGGCGACCAGGCCTTGTCTATCTTCATCCAAGCCCCGTCGGTGGAGGTGTTGCGTGACCGTCTCGTCAATCGTGGCACCGACTCGATGGAGGAGATCGAGAAGCGCGTGGCCAAGGCTACTTGGGAGACCGAGTTTGCCCAAGGCAAGTTCGACCGCACCATCATCAACGACGACTTGGAGACCGCCAAGCGCGAGATTCTAGAAGTCGTTACCGAGTTCCTTAACAAAGAATGAAGAAAGTAGGCATCTATTCGGGCTCGTTCAACCCCATACATCACGGCCACGTGATGCTGGCCAACTATCTGGTAGAGTTCAGCGACATGGACGAGTTGTGGTTTGTGGTGACACCACAAAACCCGTTAAAGAAGAAAGAAGACCTGCTTGACGACGACGAGCGCCTGAAGATGGTGCAACTGGCCGTGGGCGACGATCCGCGTTTTGTCGTCAGCGACATTGAGATGCATTTGCCTAGACCTTCCTATACCATCAACACACTGACCGCCCTGTCGGAGTTGTATCCCGATTGCGAGTTTGTGTTTATCTGCGGCATGGACAGCCTGCAAAACCTGAAGAATTGGCGTGAGTACCAGAAAATCCTGGACAATTATGAGCTGTTGGTCTTCCCACGTGAAGGCTACGACGGCGGCGAGTTGGCTGACTACCCCTCGGTGAATATCCTGAAAACCCCGATTGTGGAGGTTTCATCCACCTTTATCCGCAATTGCGTCAAGGAAGGGCGCGACGTTCGGCATTTCATGCCCGAGAAGGCGTTCCAATACATGCAGGAACACCATTTTTACGAATAATCCTTAGAAATCCAGATTGAACGACACATAGAATCGCGGTTTCTTTGCAATCTGTCCGTCTTCGATACCCCAGGCCACGTCGCCCCTAATGAAGTAGCCTAAGAGCGAGGTGCGCAGTCCCACGCCAATGCCGCCCACCCAAGGGTTTTTCATCTCCGTCACGCTGATGTCGAGGTTGCCGTTGGTGATATAATGGTTGAACAAGGAATTGGAGGGCGAGTAGGGGTTCCAGCCTGTCCATGCCGTGCCGAAGTCGCCGAAAGCCACGATTTGGAAGTCCCTGATGAATCGCAAGTTGATGGGACGGTTCATGAAGTAGCTGAACAAGGGGAAGCGCAATTCGCTGTTAATCAAAAGGAAGTTGTTGCCGTTGCGGATGTTTTGGCTGAAGCCTCGCATGTTGGTGGCCAGGGTCTGGTAGGCATAGTCTTGCGAGAGGTCGACGGGTGTGCCGTTGTTGAATGTGGCTAAGATCCAGTTGTCGACGCCACCCATGTAATAGATGAGCTTGTTTTTCCCGAACGAGGTGCTGCCTGCGATGCGGTTGGCCCAGATGAAGTTGCGGCTGATGCGGGTGTAATGGCGGTAGTCGAAGCCAAGGACGACCATGTTGGCCGTGTTTTTTGCAATCTTTTGGTGGTATTCGGCGAAGACCTTACCTCGTCCTCCCACCAGCAGGTTGGTGCCGATTCTCTTTGAGTTGTCATAGACGAGCTCGGCACGAAGACCTCCCCAGTTTTCGTAACGGTCCTTGTCGGCGAGGCTGTAGTCGTCAATGGCCAGGTTGACCTTATGGTCGAGGCGGTAAATGGCTGTGCCCCTGATGCTTAGGATTTCGCTGAATGGATAGCTTAGCGTGTAGAATCCTTCGTTGGTGAAAGTGCGGTAATAATAGCTGGAGTAGTCGTCGGTGACAAAGCGGTGCAAGGTGATGCTCTTGTCAAAGCGTTTGCTGAAGTCGCTGAAACGCAGCATGTATTCGTTGTTGACGAGGCTGGTGTTGAGTTTCACGCCAAACTCGATTTTGTAGTCTTCCATCAGGTCTTTGAGTTGGGTGCCGAGGAAGATGTTGAGCCCCGAATTGAGGTAGATGGGAGAGTAGCCGCCAGTGAAGGGTTGGTAGCTATAGTTCATGCTGGAGAAGTCAATTTGGCTTATCAGTTCGTTGGCGAAGAGCTCCACGTAGTAGTTGTTGGGCCGTTGGATGGTGTCTTTGGGCTTGGGTTTTGGGGCGGGGCCATAGCCTGGCTGCATTCCTGTCGAGTCGGCCCCAAAAGCACCGGCGATTTGCCGTTTGCGTCGGGCATAGCGGTAACATGCCGAAAAGCGGTGCTTCGAGATAGGCTCCATCACCGTGTCTTTTTCTTTCGGAATCAGCTCTTTCATCAGGCGCTTTTGCGCATAGGGACTCATTTGGCCGATGTTTTCCTCATGGCCGCGCAGGATGGGCGACATGAAGAGCTTCTCTCCGTTTTTTTCAGCCATCAGCAGGGCGGCCTTGTGGTCACGGGGCTGGTAGCTGTAGTCAATGATGTTGGCGGAATAGCCCGTAAGTTGTTCTTTCTTGGCGAAATAGCGATAATGGACTACGGTGTCGATATGGCTGATAGTGCTGTCGAAACGGATTTGGTAGAGGTTGTAGTAGCCGTTGGTGTCGTTGAGGTAGAGCATGCTGCCGTCTTTCAGCGGCTCAGGCATGATGCTGTTTGAGAATCGTTGCTGTGTCAGGTTCTGGAGCACATAGTCTTTGGTGCTGTAGTTGTAGGCAAACAAGTCGAACTGCTTGTTCTGGAAGCCGATTTTTTCGTCGACCTTCAGGGTGTCGTTGTCGCGGTTCGAGCTGAACACGATTTGGCGGTCGTCGTAGGTGAAGACGGGGTTGAGGTCAGTGTGATAGTCGTTGGTAATCTGCTCCAAGGTGTTGGAAAACAGGTTGTAGACGTAGATGTCGGGTTTGCCCATGCGCGTGGCAGCGAGCACGATTTTGCGGCTCTTGTGGGCATAGGAGAACGAGCTGACCTTCTGGAAGTCGAAGAGGAAGGTGCTGGCTTTCTTGCCGCTGTTGATGTCCAGGTTATAGAGTTGGATTTTGCCTTTCTCTTCGATGATGAACGACAGGATTTCACTGTTGGGATGCCAGGCCAAGAGCGGGAATGAGGTGTCAACGTTTTCGTCGGAGTGGTAGCCGGTTTTGAACAGTTGTTGCCGCTGGCCTGTTTGAAGGTCTTCGAGCCATAGGCGGATCTTTCCTTCATCGTTACTGACGTAGGCGATGTGTTTTCCGTTGGGGCTGATGCTGGGCTGCGTGAAGGTGCGATATTTCTTGTATCTCAGCTTCATCTGGTCGCTGGGCTGGCTGACCAAGATGGTCTCATAGCGAGCCTTGCAAAACGCATACCATTCTTCCACCAGTTTCTTGTATTCCTTACCTGTTATGTACAACAATGCGCGTCTGATGTTTTTCGTGCTTTGGGCCAGAACGAGGATGTCGCTAAACGCTTCGCTGCCGTATTTCTCGTCGATGAAGTTCCAGAAGGAATAGCCTGCAATCAAAGCGTCTTCGTTCTGCAGGTGGTTGATTTTCTTGTATTTGCCAGTAACGATGCCACGTTGCAGTTGGCTTTCTTTGTAGCTGTCCCAGTTGCCTGCAACGAAGGCCACTAGGCCGTCGCGGAACCATTGAGGGATGTCGAAACGGTAGGAGTTGCGGATCTGTGAGCCTATACTGGTGCCGTTCATCACTTGGCTGAACAGCAGCCTGACGATGCCCTCGCGGATTTGGGCTTCAAAGTGGGTGTAGTCGCCGTCAAAATAAAGGATGACCTTCGAGCCTATGATTTTGGTGATACCGCCAGTGTTGCCGATCTCTTCATCTTCGAGGTTGATGTTGCTTTGCTTGAGGTCGCCCATGCTGTTGAAGACAATGAACTGGACTTTCCTCTTGAAATTGCTGTTGAAGCGGCCTTCGAATTGGGGAATCTGTTCCTTGGCGTAGGCTTGCGCATAACGGGCGAGGTCATCGCCGCCTTGGTAGTAATACACGTCGAAGTTGTCGTTCCTATAGTACGACCAATGGAAGTCGCCCCACTGCACGCGGTTCTTACCGAAGGACATGTTCATGCCGTTGTAGAACTGGGCATGGGCCAACGGGGCCAAGGCCATGAACAGCAAAAACAGAATCGCATATTTCGTTTTCGGCGACATTTCATCCAAATAAGCGGACAAAGATAGGTAAAATCTTTAGAATACTGCGGAAAAATCCCTACCTTTGCCCCGAAAATTATCGTTATGCTCAAACTTGAACAATTCGTCTTTAATCCCTTCTCGGAAAACACATACGTCGTTTACGACGACGGCAGCAAGGAATGTGTTATCATGGATCCGGGCTGCTCCAATGCGGACGAAGAGAACGAACTCTTCGGCTTCATCGACAGCCACCGCCTCAAGCCGCTGATGGCCATCAATACGCACGGCCATATTGACCACATCGTGGGTAATACGTCAGTGAAAAAGCGCTACGGTATCCCCGTGGCGGCACATCCCAACGTGAAAGATGACTTCTTCCGCTGCCGTCAGCATGCGTCGTTGTTCGGGATGGCGTTTAGGGGCGACTGCGAGTTGCCCGACCGCGACTTTGAGGACGGCGAAGTCATCAAGGTGGGTGAGAGCACCCTCGAGGTCATCAGCACGCCGGGTCATGCCATGGGCAGTATCAGTCTATACGCCGAGATTGAAGGCTGGGTCTTCACCGGCGACGCGCTCTTTAGCCGCAGCATCGGCCGCACCGACTTGCCGGGCGGCAACTACGAGCAGCTCCGTACCAACATCATAGAGCGGCTGTTCCATCTGCCCGATGACACCGAGGTCTTCCCCGGCCACGGCGAAAGCACCACGATTTTCGATGAAAGACGGTATAACATGTTTTTGTGATGAAACGGTTGCTTGGCATAATGGTTCTCTGCTGTTTGGCCTTGACGGTTGTCGCCCAAGAGGAGACAAGGGAAGTGGATAGCCTTTTGAGCATTTTCCCTTCGCAGGAAGGGCGCGAGAAGGTGGAGACGATGATGCAGCTCTCTAGGGCTTTCTTCGAATTCTCATTTGATGACTGCATCGATTGGGGAGAAAAAGCTATTGAAGAGGCTCGTTCTTTGGGTTTTGCTGATATGGAGGCTGCTGCTTCCTCCTCATTGGGTGAATTCTATGGAGACCATGCCGACAATGATCTCGCTCAGGATTATCTAAAAAAAGCATATTTGATCCATTTATCAGTTGGAAAGGGAGAAGAAGCTTTACATGATTTGTGGCTACAGGCTTATTATGAGCAAGTTATTGGAAATAGTGACACCGCATATAACGTTTATGAAAAGGTGGTAGAAATAGCTGAAAAGAATCATGACAGTTTGTTGTTGTCAAAAGCTTTGGGTAACATGGCTATTATTCAGTATCAGTTGCAGCATTTCAATTTGGCAGAAACGATTTTTCTCAAAAGTCGTGATATTTATGTCTTATTGAAAGATACATTGATGGTTGAGCAACTTGACGCAAATTTGGCATGCCTTTATATGGAGAGTGGTAAAACCAGCAAGGCAAAACAACTTTTTTTGGATGTTATCCCCAAACTAGAAGCCGCTTGTGATTACGGTTCGTTGGTTATGGTCTATAAAAATTTTGGACAACTTTATGTCAAAGACTTTCATGACTTTGATTCGGCTAGTTATTATTATGAAAAGGCATACTCCATCATTGAATTTTTGGATGCAAATGGAGTTGACGTTCCATATTATTATAGAGTCGATTTATTGGTTGAAATGGGGAATGCATCATATAATAATGATAACTATGAAGAAGCAGAGAGGTGGTTCGTTAGAGCATATGAATTAGCGGAATCATTTTCCTACACTGCAGGTCGGGTTATGGCATGTGTTGGACTGGGGGGAACTTATTCTTATCTATCAAAGCCGCCCCAGTCTCTCCATTATTTGAATATGATAAATGAATTGGAATCAAAATCGAGCGTTTCTATCGCTTATACTACAATTAAAGTACCGCTAATATTGAATTATGCTCGTCTTGGCAGATTCAACGAAGTAGGGGAAGAGCTGAATGAGTTCAAAAATCAATATGATGGTCTTTTGGGTGAGAATAACGATTTGTATAATCAATTAATGATACTCCAGAATGACATGGATGGCCTTCTTGCCCAACACGACTCCCAAAACACCCAAATCCAAACCCTCCAAACCGAGCGCAACCACTACCGCCTGGCCTTCTTCGGCCTACTGGCCATCGTGCTTTTCATTGTGGTTTTGCTGATGGCTTATAAAATTGTTCGTAAAAATCGAGCCAAAAGTGTAAAACCTTGAAATAAAACCCTACCTTTGCAACTCCAAAAACAAATCATCGAATCTTTTAATTTAAATCTTTAAATATCAAATCATGATCGAGAAAATCACATCATCGCAACAAGCTATGGACCTGGAAGCCAAGTACGGTGCCCATAACTATCACCCGCTGCCGGTCGTCCTCGCCAAAGGTAAGGGCGCCAAGGTGTGGGACGTCGAAGGCAAAGAGTATTTCGACTTCCTGTCGGCTTATTCCGCAGTCAACCAAGGCCATTGCCACCCCAAGATCATCAAGGCCATGACCGACCAGGCCGAACGCCTTACCCTCAGCAGCCGTGCCTTCTATAACGACGCACTCGGCGTGTGGGAGAAATATGTGACCGAATACTTCGGCTACGACAAGGTGCTGCCCATGAACTCGGGCGCCGAAGCCGACGAGACGGGCCTGAAGCTCGCCCGCCGTTGGGGTGTCGTCAAGAAGGGCATTCCGAACGACAAGGTGAAGATCGTGTGCTGCGAAGGCAACTTCCACGGCCGCACCATCACCATCATCACGATGAGTAACGACCCTGAGAGCTACGCCAACTACGGCCCCATGACTCCCGGCTTCATCCGTATCCCTTACAACGACCCCGACGCACTGGAGCAAGTGCTGGCCAAGGAAGGCAAGGAAATCGCTGGTTTCCTGCTGGAGCCTATCCAAGGCGAGGCCGGTGTCTATGTGCCGGACGAAGGCTACCTGAAGAAGTGCTACGACATCTGCAAGAAGTACAATGTGCTGTTCATGGCCGACGAGGTGCAATGCGGTATTGCCCGTACGGGTAAGATGCTGGCCTGCGACCACGAAGGCGTGCGCCCTGACATCCTCATCCTGGGCAAGGCCCTCGGTGGCGGTGTGGTGCCGGTGTCCTGCGTGTTGGCCGACGACGACATTATGCTCAATATCAAGCCCGGCGAGCACGGCTCGACCTTCGGCGGTAACCCGATTGCTGCCATGGTGTCCATCGCCGCCCTAGAGGTCATCAAGGAAGAGCACCTGATGGAGAACGCCGAGCGTCTCGGTAAGATTTTCCGCGAGGAAATCAGCAAGATCAAGAGCCCGATGATCGAGAAGGTGCGTGGTAAAGGCTTGCTCAACGCCGTCATCATCAAACCCAAAGACGGCAAGGAAGCTTGGGACGTGTGCCTCAAGATGCGTGACCTCGGCCTGCTGGCCAAGCCCACCCACCAGCACATCATCCGCTTCGCCCCGCCTTTGGTCATCACCGAGGCCGAGCTCCGCGAAGCCATCGAAATCATCAAGAAGGCCATCGCCTCGTTCGAATGATGATTCTTCTGGAACAGTCATTGCGGGCTTGACCCGCAATCTCCTAAAAAGCCTCTCGAAAGGGAGGCTTTTTCATTTTATCGCTATCTCTTTGAAAACTGTTTCCACCGCTTCCTCATATTCCTTCAAGGCATTAATCTTCTTGATTTTCCGCCACACCACCTGCGGCTCCTCAAACGAATACATCAGATACGACCACAACTCCTTCATGCGCCCCAGCACCTTTGGGCTGCCACCAGCATGGCGCAGGCGGTCGTCGTATAGGTCAATGACGTAATTGTGTAGGCGGTCGGTTTTGTCATGGGTAGGCGGACGCATGCGATGCGTCCCTACGGGTTGCCCCTGTGGGGACACACCGCGTGTGTCCGCTATTTGTTCCGCCAAGAAAGGATTCGCCAAAATGCCGCGTCCCAGCATAAACTGGCTGACAGACTGCACCGCCACGCGTATGCGCTGAAAACTCTCCACCGAGAAGATATCCCCATTATACACCAGCGGCGCATTAATATAAGGTATAAGGCTTTTGAACCGTTCCACGTCGGCCTCGCCTTTGTAAAGCTGTTTCCCGATGCGCGGGTGAATGATTAATTCACTCAACGGATACTTGTTGAAAATAGGAATAATAGCATCAATTTCCTCTGGACTGAAGTACCCCAAGCGGCATTTCACGCTGAATTGGATCTCGATTTCCTCGAAAACGCGCTCCAGCATAGCCTCTACTTTGTCGGGATAGGGCAAGAGACCACTGCCGCGTTTCTTGTTAGCAACCCTCGGAAACGGACAACCCATATTGAAGTTGATTTCCTTGTAGCCTAATTCCTTGCACTGCTTGGCGAAACGCAAAATCTCCTCCGCGTCGGTGCTGAGGATTTGCGGGGTCAAGGTGCTCACGTCGTTGCAGCTCGGGTCGATTTCCTCGCCTTGCAGGTTCTTGGCATGTTCTTCTTTGTGGATGCCCGTGAAGAAAGGCGTGTAGAACTTGTCGATGCCGCCAAAATGTCGCTTGAACACGTTACGAAACGGCGCGTCGGTGATGCCTTGGAAAGGACCCAAAGAAAGTTGCACCGCGCTCATTTCTTCTTGTGCTTGGCCGTTTTCTTGGCGGGCGTTTCTCCCGACCTGTTCCATTTGATGAGGCTCACGGCACCCCAGGTAAGCAGCATGACGAAGGTGAGATACACCGCGATGCGGCTGAGGTAGTCGCCGTGCTGGGCATAGAACGTCACCTTGGTGTTGGCCTTCAAGGTCTCACGGATGGCATCGGGTACCCAGTAATGGGTTTGTTGCAGCACGTCGCCGCGCTGGTTGATGAAGCCCGAACGGCCCGTGTTGGCTGAACGGGCGATGCAGCGGCGGTTTTCGATGGCACGCAGCTTCGAGAACTCGAAGTGCTGACGATAGCCAGGCGTGTGGCCCCACCATCCGTCGTTGGTGATGACGAAGAGCAAGTCGGCACCTTTCTTGCAGAATGAGCTGACGTATTCTCCGAAGGCGCTCTCATAGCAGATGGCAGCGCCTATCTTATGTCCGCCAAAGCTCATCACCATGGCCTCGGGGTCGCCTTTCAAGGTGCCGCGGGCGATGCCCATGGTGAGGCTGAAGTTGCGCAGGAAGCCCATCCACTCGGGGATGGCCTCCACCGCCGGCGTGAGCTGCGACTTGTTGCGGTGCTGCAAGCCTTTGGCGTCGATGAGCAGGGCTGAGTTGTGGCAATAGTAGTATTTGTCGGTATCGCCGATTTGTCGAGCTGGGAAGTCGTCTTCCATGCCTTTAGGCACCCATTCGAAGGTGGTGCCGCCGATGACGAAGGCCATCTGTGGGAAGCGTTTCACGTAGTCTCCCAAGGTGTTGAGGGCCTTGGACTTGTCCACTTCATGCAGCCAGATGCCTTCCTGGATGGCTGACTCGCTGCTCACCACAAAACGTGTGTTAGGCGTCACCAGAGGCAGCGAGAGGTTGATGTTGTTTTGGATGACCTGGTCGTAGAACTGGCTGTCGAACTGTTCATTCCATGGGTCGCAGTTCTGTTGCACGACGATGACCTCCGTGTCGGTACCTACGTCTTCGTAATGCTTGTACATCGCCTTGCTGACGAGGATGGGCACGAGCAACACGACGGCTTCCAAACCGATGCTGACCATGATGTTCTTTGCCTCTTTCGTGCTAAAGAACTGTATAATATTGGCAATCAAAATGTTGACAAGTAATATCCATAGCGAACCACCGACCAAGCCCGTGTATTCATACCATTGCACCCAGCTGACGGTGCTCGAAAAGACGCCGCCCAAGTTGAGCCAAGGCCATTTGATGGACCAGTGGTAGGTGAGGTATTCGAAGGCCAGCCAATAGGGGATGAGGAAAAGGTTGCCCCAGGTGTTGTTGCACACTTTTTTCTTCGTGAAGTGAAACACGATGAAGACGGTGGCCATGAAGAGCGCGTTCAGTACCCAGGCCAGGATGGCGGCGGGAGTGGCGTTCCACACCCACCAGGTCGTGGCGGCGTTCCAGATGAGGAAGGCGAGGAGGGAAAGCCAAAACAGCCTGCCTTTTTCGCCTTGCGCGATGCGGCCTTCCAACAGCAGCAGCGGGACGAGGCCGACGAAAGCCAGTGAGGCGACGCCCCACGTGGGCCAGGCCGCCGTGAGCAGCCCACCGCTGAAAACGGCCAATAATATATTGCGCATTCTAGGTCCCTTGGCGGTCCCTGAGCTTGTCAAGGAGCCGCTTCCTTTTCTATGTTTAGTCATAAGATTTCTCAAATAATCGGCAAAGGTACGATTTTTTAACTATTTTTGCGCAAATTTTAATTCGATGAAGAGAACGTATAGAGTGGCGGGTCACAAGTTCGCTGTTGTCATGCCTGACAACGCTTTGGCCTGGAATGAGATGGGCTCCTACGAGCCGTTTGTTTGCGAGGATGCCGACGACTGCCTCTTTACGGCCGAATTGTTGGATGCCATGCCCGACACCTCCGACAAGCAGAAGGTCACGGTGAACTGTGAAGGCCCCTATATGCCTCGTATCGAGCTTTACGAATGGCAAGGCCAATGGCTGATGGAGATCGCCCCTTTGCTTGAGGCTCCCGTTAGGGTTTTGATGCTGACCGATAAGGCCTTCACGACAGCCAAGTTCCGCGTGTTGGGTAGTATGCACTTTTCGTTGGGAACGGTGATGATGCTGATGTTTGCCTCTGCCACGGCACGCAAAAACACCTTGATGATGCATGCCTCGGTGACGGTGAAAGACGGCAAGGGCTATGTGTTTTTGGGCAAGAGCGGCACGGGCAAGAGCACACACAGCCAACTGTGGATCAACAATATAGAAGGCTGTTCTTTGTTGAATGACGACAACCCCGTGATCCGCGTCATGGAAAATGGCGAGGTGCGTGTTTTTGGGTCGCCTTGGAGCGGCAAGACGCCTTGCTACCATAATGATGAAGCGCCGGTGGGTGCCATCGTCAACCTGCATCAGGCCAAGAAGAATGCCATCAGGAAGATGCCGTTGGTGGAAGCCTATGCGGTCATGTATGTCTCTTTCTCGGGCTATCGTTTCATCAAGGAGATGGCCGACGGGCTGCATGCCACTAACGAGAAAGTGGTCAGTGTGGTGCCATGTTATACCTTGGACTGCCTGCCCGATGCCGAGGCGGCTTGGTTGTGTTATAAAACTGTTTCGCAGTGATAGAAACGATGCTGAAGATGGAAGAGGGGTTGCTGGAGCGCCTTCGGGAAGGGAAGGTGGTGATGCTCCCCACTATGGGGGCAAGCATGAGGCCTTTCATCCAGGGCGAACGCGACAAAGTGTTGGTCCGTCAACAGGAGGAAGTGGGCATAGGCGACATTGTGTTGGCGCCTTATCGCGGTATAATGATTCTGCATCGGGTTTATGCTGTTGAAGGGTCACGGCTCATTTTGATGGGTGATGGCAACCTAAGCTGCAATGAAGTGGTCGATAAGTCTGAGGTGTGGGGTACGGCGGTGGAGATTGTTAAGCCCAATGGCCGTTGCCGCAAGCCTGGTAAGGCCTGGCTGTGGCGCCATACGCTCCTCTTAAGGCGTTATCTGCTGAAACTGGATAGGAAATGGAATCAACTCTTTTGTAAACAACAGAAATCAAATACGATATGAGAACAAAAAAAGGTTATGTCCTGCGTACAATAGGTAAGGAGTACATCTTGGTGGCTGAGGGGCTTGAGGCTTCGGGAAACAGCGTCATGATTTCGCTGAACGAAACAGCGGCCATGCTGTGGAAAGCAGTCGACGGCAAGAAATTTGACGCCGACACCTTGGTCAGCCTCTTGATGGATGAATACGGTATCACCAAAGAGATGGCTGAAAAAGATGTTGCGCCTTTGTTGGAAACCTGGAAAAAATCCGGTGCCATCACGGATTAATTAAAAATAGGTATATGTCTCCCGCCGAAACCCAATATTTCACCTTGCTCCGTGCCGCCCTTTGGGATAAGCCTGTCGACAATGTCTCCGACGTCGACTGGAAGTCCGTAATGAAGATGGCTGTTCACCATGGCAACAACGTGTTGCTCTCGGATGTGGCAGTTCGCATGGAGGGCAAGGGCAAGCCTTCTGAGAAGATGCTCAGCCGAATGCAGTCGTACCTGCGTGGTAATTTGCTCAGCCAGATGCGTTTGCGTCAGATATTGTCTTCGGCGGTCAGCTTGCTTCGCGAACATAAAATTGAGCCGGTGGTGCTCAAAGGTTTCGGCCTGGCCTTGCTGTATCCCAATCCGAGCCTGCGTCAGTTTGGGGACGTCGACCTCTTTGTGGGACTTGACCATTTCCATGAGGCTTGTGACTTGTTGCGCACCCTGCCCGGTGGTTACAACTGGGGCAATAGGGTGGATTCGGGAAAGCATTTCAACATTGAGTTTGGCGAATACCCCATGGAAATCCACCGTGTGAGCGCCGAAGTGAATGACCCCAAGGGAGCCAAGACTTATGCTGCCATCGAGCGCGATGGACTTTATAATAACCCGCAGCGTGTGGATATGGAAGGCCTCGAAATCTCACTTCCCTCCAAAGAGTTCATGGTTTTTTTCACCTTCTTCCACGCTTGGCATCACTTCTTGACCTCAGGAGTGGGTTGGAGGCAGATTTCCGATGTGGCGATGGCCTTGCATGCCTATCACGGCCAGCTTGACCTTGAAAAGTTGAGGCAATGGCTTACAGAAATGCAACTTATGAAGCCTTGGCAAGTTTTTGGTTATCTCATGGTGGAGTACTTGGGCCTTCCACAAACGGAGATGCCGTTTTATGAGGCCAAGAGTCATCGCACGGCACAGCGTCTTTACTGCAATGTCACGCAAACGGGCAACTTCAGGCGCAACAGCCGTTTCAAGCAGCGGCATCCCAAAAACAAGTGGATGCATAAACTTCACTCGTTCATAGGCGTATTTGTCGATTTTTTGTATCGGGCCCGGGTGTTCCCCTCGGAAGCATTCCGCGAAATGCGCCATTCTTTTGGGATGGCTTTGAAAAAGATGGGCAAGTAAGACCTCGTCTCAAGAAAATTAATCTTTAAAAATTGATTTTTTTGCTTGCGTAAGAAATAATTTACTATTTTTGCAGCGTCAAATGGTATGAAAAGAAGACAAGAAAATCAAGTAATTAACAATAAATCAAACAATTAAAAAACTAAACAAAATGAAAAAGATGAACAAAACTTACGAGGCCCCTGTGGCTGAGATTGTTGAAATGGTGAATGTCCCTGCCGTGTTGACTGGCTCATTGGGTGGTGGTTCTTTAACTGATGATGGTGATGATTAAGGAATTAATTAAGAACAATTAAATAGAAAAAATGATGAAAAAGACTAACAAATTGTTTCTCATGATGCTTGTGGCTGGCTCTTTCGCCATGCTTTTCAGCTCATGTAACAAAGAAAAACAAACTAAGGAATTGGTCATCAATCTTCCTGAATTTGTTGAAGAAAACGATGGCAAGGGATACATTGACTTTGCTGATGGCAACAAGTTCAAGTGGGATGCCAATGATCAGGTTGTGATTTATAACCTTTCAGCGGATGGTAATGGCTCGGAGAAAGCTGTTTACGGCACCAGTGCTGCCGCTGAGGGCACACTTTCTTCCCGTTTCAATTATGTTTCAGGCGATCAGCTTTCGGCCAAGAAGTATGGCTACTTTGCCTTCTATCCCGTATCCAAAGTTGACATGACCAGATGGAACCAAAATCCTACTTCCATGCCCAATTATCAGTATTTTAATGTGTCGAATGAGCAGCAATACACCGTTATCAATGGCAAGCCTACGGTGGATCCCACTTCAATGGCAATGGCTATCGAGCTTGACAATTTGGATCAGAGTATCAACTTTCAACACATCTTCGGTGTCTTGAGACTGAAAATTAAAGGTGAGGGTAATGTGACCAAGATTGTGGTTGAAGATTCAAGATTCAATCTGAATGGTAGCGTCGCCATGAAGCTTCATGAAGTGAAGATGAATAGATTCTCCACCGCTCAGAATTACTTCATCGCCTCTGATGATCCTTATGAAAACGCCACTTTCGTGACTTATTGGAATGATTATAGACAAGACCTGGGTTACTATACCGAGACTCCCGCTGAGGGTGGTCGTCTGATGACCCTCATCTGCCCCAGTGTTGCCTTGAATCGTAGCACCGAGACCTTATTCTACATTGGCCTCCGTCCGGGTGCCTTGAAGTATGGCTTTAAGGTTCATGTGTATTGCGACGACGCGACGACGCCTACTTACACCCTCGACCGTACTGGTGCCAACAACACGCACTATGGTATCAAGGCTGGTGTGATCAAAGGTTTCACCATCTCCTTCTAATTGGTGGAAATATTTACAGCACAAAAAAGCACTTCCCAAAAGGGAGGTGCTTTTTTTATGTGTTGTAGAGACGCAAAATCTTGCGTCTCCAAAATTGGTATAAAACGGCACAAAAAAAAGAGACGCAAAATTATGCGTCTCTACAAGGTGGTGGTACCGACGGAACTAATAAGGTATTTTTTAATTCCGCTGTAATTCAGTCGGTTGGGGTCGGTTTTGCCGCTTTCGGGGGGCAAATGGGGGACAAATTGCGTTTTGTATCATTTTGCCGCCTTGAATGGGTATAATTTGAATGTGTTTAATTGGGCTGTCAGGCTTTCAATCTTTTCCGCTTGCAGTTGGATTAATCGCCTTTGCGTTTCGTTGCAATCTTTCAGGGTTTCAATTAGTGTTGTTTCGCTGATTGGGCGCGGTTGGTTCGTGCCGGTGTGGGTCGGTGTCAGAATTGCGAAAATACATTTTTTTTGATTGTTCGCGGCTGTCTTTTGTTCGTCTTTCATTGCTATATGATTTTGACGGTTAATAAAAAAGGCTCTGTTAAGGGTGTCAAGGTTCATATAGCAAAACCTTACGGGCGTTTCCGCTGCCGTGTCCTTTCAGAGCCATATATTATTATAACTCTATTTTCTTCAATATGTTACGGTCATAAAAAATGCCGCTTGTTTGCGGCTTCATCTATGCCGCTATATGATTTAGACGCGGCAAAGATAGGTATTATTTTATTCGTCAATCAAATTTTTTTGTACTTTTTATTTTCGTGAAACTCTTAAACGCTGTTTAATCGGTAATTAAACGGTTGTATTTCAATGGGTTTTTTATTTGATGGTTATTTGATTTTTTCGGCTGGTTGCTCATCGGTGGCTGTATGGGTCTGAAATGGGCTGTCAGGGGTCGGGATCGGTTGCGGATCTGTCAGGGTCGGGGGCTTTTTGCTCGATCCTGATTGCAGGTTGAGCGGTCAAGGGGTCGGGATCTTTTTTCTCCTTTTGTCCCTCTTTTTGTCCCCTAATACTATCTAATTTCCTGATTTATAGATATTGTTTCGGGTTCGGTGTGTACTCAAATAGGGATTTTCCACGAAAAAAGCCACTCAAACGGTAAGGGCAAACGCTATTTTTCGCGCTTCGTTTGTTGGTGGCTTCGTGCCGCTCGTAATAGTAGGAGTTGGAGCGCGTTTTTCGCTCTATTCGTGGCGGCTCTCTACGGGTCTAAAATGATAACTTCATTTGTGGGCTATCCATTTCCAAAAGGATTAAATCTAATTTTTGCGTTTCCCAATTCCAAACTTTGTTTTTATACATTCCCTTAATCATTTCAACGGTTTTATTTCGGTCTAATCCCGTATCTAAACAGGTCGTAAAATCGTCTAATTGGTTGAGCGACAAAGTTTTTATTGCTTTTGCGGTTGCCGTTCCTATTGGTTTCTCATTCAATCGGATTTCGTATTTTTCGCCAATCCGATACTTTGAAACATTGTGCAGCCTGATAGTCGTAAAACATTGGTTTCTTAATTTGCCGTTCCAATTCCTATTAAAATTTATTGCTAACATAATGATTTAATTTGTTGGTTTATAATAGGTTTAGTTTCGCCAATAGTAATTTTTCCTTTATGATGGTTTCTATTTCAGCGGTGGCGGTTTCTATTGCTTTCCCGATTTGCTGTTTTCTTTCGGGGTCGGTTTCGGTTTGTTGGGCGCGGTTTAATTCCGCTATTGCCGTACCAACCCAAACTAAACGCTTATTTGTCAGCGTGATTTTATCGCTTTGCCTTATCTTTTTCCAATCGCGGGGCGGTTTGGGCTTTATTCCCAATTCCCTAAACGCTTTTTTTATGCTGGCTGGCAAATACGGGGTTTTGTCGGCTGGTTTGCGCGGTCGCTTATAGTATGGGAAAAGGGTAAGTTTCCCGTTTTCTAAATCCTGAATAATTGCACCCGTGAAGCGGTTTAATTGGGCTGCAATCAAATTCTTTGCTTCTAATAGGGTCAAACCGTATTTTTCGGAAATTTGTTTGTTTGTGGTCGGTTTACATTCCCAACAATAGCACCAATCCAAAAAAATACGCTCAAATTCTGTCATTTCCTGAAACGGGGTTTTTACCCGTATTGGGAAAATGTCTTTGAGGAAATCCCGTGTTTGTGGGTCGCTGGTTCGCGCCTTAAAGCGTTTTTCCACTGCCTTAAAACACCGTATCGCGGTCAATAGGTCGGGGCGGTTTACATTCACGGGCGCGGCTGTCAGCGTTCCCAATGTCCTATATTTCAGGTTTTCGGGGCTGTTGTTTGCCGTGTTCCCGTCAATATGTACTATTTTGCCGCCTCTTATGGGTTCGCCTTTGAATATCCACAAAACAACCTTTTCAATCCTGATTGTTTTTCCGTTCAGGGTCAAACGGTCGCGGCTGGCTGGCTGGTTCTTTGGGTAAATCATTGTTTCCCCTTTGTCATTTATGAAAATATCGGTTTCGGGTATGCGCCTAAAACCTTGCTTTTTGAGATCTGCAATTACCTGATTTCGCCTTTTGGCTGGCTGGCTGTCAATGCTTTTCTTTTTGCTCATCTTTGTATTTCTTTATCCACTTAAATACGGTGGCGCGGTTGATATTCAGTATTTGCGCAATTTCAACGGCTGTTTTGCCGCTTTGCTTCATTTCAAAGGCTCGTTTGTGGATTTCCTCACCGCCTTTTAATAAAGTCCATTTTTCGGCTGTTTGCCATTTTTCAAGGGTTCGGACGGGGATTTGCAACAAAACGGATATTTCCGTAAGGTACAAACCGCGTAAGTACATTTTTCGCGCTGTTTCGCGCTGGTCGGCTGTATAGTGTTGCCGTGTGGGTGTCGGTTGTTTCTTCTTTGCCATTTTATTAGTTTTTTGTTGTTTGGGGTATTCTTGCAACGGTTTCTATTATGGTTAAACCTAAATTAAATCAAATTGCAAATTCTTACATTTTTTGAGGGGTGGCGCGGTGTGGGTATCGTTGGCAACATTTTACAACGAAAACCCCCACCCCCACCCAAACGGATTTTTTTTCCGCTGTGTGTGCCTTGCTGATTGGTTTTCCTATGTTTTTCGCGTTTTTCATCGTGTCGGGGTCGGTTTTTGCCTTTGCTGGGTACGCTTAAAGCCTCGCAAAAGGCTGTTTTTGGGTGATGGTGCAACTTTGCCGCTCAAAATGTTTAATTCGTGTATAATTTACTATAATTGTCAGTTTTCGGGGTTCGGCTGGTGGTCGGGGTGTGGGTCGGGTCGCTTTTGGTCGCCTTTTTTACTCCTACTATATTCGGAAGGCTTTTTTTTCAAGTATTGGAGCATTGTTTTATAGCAAATGCCAAATTCGGGATAGATAAACCGCCGCCAAATGTTCTTATACATTTTCCGTTGGTCGCCTGGCTCATATTCCCGTTTTACAATCTCCACTACTCGCTCAATCCTCGCCTTTGTGCTGTCGTATGCCTTTGAGGGGTCGAAGTCGTAACCGCTTTTTTCCGTTTGGTCGTTTCGCATTTTTTTTCTTTATGGTATCTATATTTTGAAAGAGGCTGTATCCCTTTCGGGATATATAGGACAAGTTACCGAAACTTGTAGGGATTAATATAGCCTCCGCAAAAACGGTGTTTTTATTATCGTTTCATCTATTTATATATTATGGTTTTTTATAACTTGCTGAAATTCAGCGTTTTTCTAATTCTGCCTATTTATGCCAATATCGGCATCATTCATTTTCCTGAATGTGCTTTCTAATTTCTCGCGGTATTCCTTTTCCAATTCGCTGTGTATCAATAAAAAACCGCCTTTTATTTTATCCCAATCCCGTGCAAACTCGCGGGCTGTTCTATACTCTTTTTGCGTTGTTTCCCCTCTTTCAAATTGCCTTGAAATATGTTTTTTGTAGCCCTCTAATCCTAACTCAAAGATTAAAAGCGCCCTTTCTCGTTGGCTTTTGTGCGTTCCTTTTGTTCCCTTTATTTCTCTTTGAAATTCAATGGTTCTCCAATCCTTTATAAATTGGGTTGCAATCTTATTCAGGTGCTTTTTGCTGAAAAACTCCGTAACTTTGATTTTCTCGCGCCTAAATACGGTTTCAATCCTTAATATATTGGGGTCGTTGTCGTGGGGTTGCCGCTTGCGGTCGCTCATCTCAAAACCTTTGTCGTAAACCTTGAAAACTTTTCGGATTGTTCGGCTTTTGTCGGTGATTTTTTGACGGTTTCGCTTAAAATTCGGGTCTATTAAAAACTCCTTGCCGCTTATCATCTTTATAATACTGATATATTCCAATGGTGGGCGGTCGGTGTGAATGTTTAGCCCAATTTCGTAATGGGTAACAAAACCGCTTTTCGGGTCTATTCCGATTTCTTCAAATAGGGTGTTTATTATCCACTTTGCATTATACATCGTGAACTCTCCGCTATTGTCAAGGCTTCCAAATAGTCTATAATAAAACTGTTTGTGAAGGCTGCATTTAATTTGTAGTTTGTCGCCTTTGGTTTGCAAATACAATCCCGTTAGTTTGGCTTCGGGTGTGCTTTTATAATAGACGGTTTTCCCCTCGCTGCATCGTTGCAGTTTGTTTCGTTCCGCCAATTCTTCCAACCTATCCGCCAAATCCTTGTAAGGTGTTGAAATATCTACATTCAAAACAACTTTATCAATCATTTTATCAATCAACACAAACACCGTTTTCTTTGAGGCTTAAAATGTCGGCTCGTTTCATCTTGACAAACTTTCCAACCTTGAAAAATGGGATTGCACCCTTTTTTTTCCATTGGTGGAATGTTGGTACTGAAATTCCCAATATCCTGCACGCTTCATCAATGCCGATTGTATCTACATTGATTTCTTTTCGTGTGGCTGTGGTGTTTTCGCAGATTGTTTTGATTTTTTCTTTCAGGTCGTTCCACTCCTCCAATGAAATGGGCAAACTGATAAACATTTGTGCTGCTGGTTGCTGGTTGTCAGCGTTTTGCGCGGCTGGCTGTTTCTTTAATTTTGTCATATAGCGTTTAATTTTATGGGTTTTCAGGCTGCAAATATAGATAATTAATTTTATTCCGTATTAATTCTATCAATAAATTAATATGCGGTTTAATACAACAAACTACAAAAATAAAGGTGTTGCAGTCCGTAACACCTTGATTTATTGCGGTTTTATTCTTTTGATACGCTCAACTGATAATCTGGGCTGGTTACTTTGTCTATGATGGGCAAAAACACCGTTTTTATAAAATCCTCTTTTATTCCTAATTGCTTGATTTCCTTTTTGTAATCTTCAATAATGTTTGTGTCCGTAATGTGGTTTTTCATCAATAGTTTGGGCAAATCGTTTCTTAATAGGCTCATATATTCAATTATTGAAATGTGGTCGGAGTGTTTAGCCCACAAATAATAATGCAAGTTAAACAGCAAACAAAAAACCGCCAAATCATTCTCTTTCAGGTTCTTGAAATAAAGAAGATACTTTTTTTCTTTGTCGGTTTGCTTGATTGCATTGTATAGCCTTGTTTTGTCCCGATTATCCATCATTGACAAATCAAAAAGCGTTGCAAGTCTTTTTGTAAAAGCCTCTAATGATGTCTTTTTCAGGGTGTTTGTTACTATTTCCTTTAAGTCGGTTTCATAATAATATGATATGTAAGAATTTAGCCCGTTAATAAACTCGTCTTTTGCCTTGAAATCCCTATCCGCTAAATCCTTAATTTCGTGGTTTACTTTTCCGTTTTCCAAATCGTCTAAATACAACTCGCAAACCCTGATAATCATTTTTTGTTCTAACTCCATCGCCTCTTTATATAGTCCGCTTTCAAACTCTTCTTTTGTCAGGGTGTGAGGTATCATCCCAACTTTTAAGATTGTCCGCCTCTTAATGGTTATATAGTAGTAAATAGACCCCGTTTCGGTGTCGCCTTTGTATTTCTTGAAAAAGTGCGTTACGCTTATTTTTGGATATTGTTTCATATATACCTTATTAATTAATATGTCCCGTTTCAAACCGCAAAAATACAAAAATAGTCTTTTTCCGTTTTATTTTGTTTCAAACACCCTTAATAATTCGTTTTCGGTGGTTTTGTCCATAACCTTTGCATAAATTTGGGTAGTGCTTATTTTGGTGTGTCCTAATATCTTTTGCACTACTGCCAAAGATACACCCTTATAAAGTAAATAGGTCGCTGTTGTGTGTCGGGCGGTGTGGAATGTTACCAATTTATCTATTTCCGCCATCCTTGCAACCTCTTTTAATTCACGGTTTACAAATTGGTTGGTGAAGTCGTCAAAATAAAACCGCCTCTTTGGGTCGGTGTATTTCTCTAATAGGCTGATTGGTTTTCCATCAAAAAGCAGGTAAATAGGTAGGCGCAAAGGTTCTTTTGTTTTCTCCATATTCAGGACAATCCACTTTTTCCCGTCCATTTCTTCAATGTTTGAGGGTTGCAGCCTGATAATGTCGGAGAAGCGCAAACCGCTGTAAACTGCAAATAAATACATATCCCTAACCCTTTGCAGGTTGTTTTGTTTGGGGTCAAATTGCAGGTTTTCAATCCGTTCAATTTCTTCGGGGGTTAAAAATGTCCGTGCGCTGGCTTGGGCTTTTATCTTGAAATTGCGAAACGGGTATTTGTTCAAATCCATATATCCGTAATTAATTGCCGTATTTACAACCGCTTTCAATATCTTCAAATATTTGCCCGTGCTGTTGGTGTTCAGTCCGTTGCCTAATAGGTAGTTTTCAAAATCCTGAATGAATTTGAAATTAATATCATCAAAGGCTATTGTTTGCCTAAATCCTTGCAGGTGCTTTAATGTGGATTGATAAACGCGCCTTGTGTTTTCCGTTATGGTCTTATTTGTTTCGGTTTGCTTGCGAAAAAAGGCTAAAAAGTCGGTTTCTTCTTGCGTTTCAAAGAATTGCGCCAAACGGTCAAGGCTCATTGTTTCGCCCTCTGCAATCCTATCTAATTCAAACTTTTCTAATTTGCTGATTAGATCTTTTAGATACTCGTTTTTCTCTAAATAGTTGGGCGCGGTGGGCTTTATTTGTTGCCTCTTTTTGTCCCATTGTTCGGGCTTCACTTTGATTTCAGTAGTAAAGTATTTCCTTTTGCCGCCTTTTTGATAGGCACAAACGGAAACAACCCCTTTCCCGTCTTTTGAAAGTTGCCCTTTTCTATTGAAAACCAATGAATAAACTATTTTTGTCATTGCTTTGCGTATTAAAAACGCTGCAAAGATAAGATTTAATTTAATACGCTGAATAAATTTGTGTATTATTTTGGTAAAATTATAAATATCCAATTTAATACTTTTGTCCCCGATTTTCAAAGGTGGGGGACAAAACGGGGACAAAAAAACATTATTCAGGTAAATTCAAAGTATTTATAATTATCTAATTTTTGGGCTTAAATTGCTGATATGCCGCAAAAACTAAATAAAAAAAGGCAATATCTCTATTGCCTTTTGTGGTACCGACGGGAATCGAACCAGTGACACGAGGATTTTCAGTCCTCTGCTCTACCAACTGAGCTACGGTACCTCCGTTTGAGGCTGCAAAAATACGACAAAAATCCATATTGGCAAGAAAAAATCTTCAATATTTTGAGATTTTTTTATTTTTTGAATTGTTTTGCTTTGATATTCAGTAAAATAATACATTATTTTCGTAATTATGACAATAAAAACTTGCCTAAAGAGTTAAAAAATCGGATATTTGCACGCTCAAAAGTGGGCTTGCCCAAGATTATATGTTTATGAAATCATCCTTTATAAAAAGCATAATGGCAATCTGCCTGCTGGCTTGTTTCAGCAGCGTAGCCTTCGCCCAGGCCGACTCGGATTCGCCCTATTCCCTGTTTGGCGTGGGTCAGGTGAGAGACAAAGCCATGAATGTCAAACTGCAAGGCATGGGCGGATCGTCGAACGCCATGTTCGGCATCGGCATGATTAATACCGAGAATCCTGCTTCCTACGCCAAGATCGACTCGTTGGCTTTCCTCTTCGACGGCGGCGTCTACTTCAAGACATCGACTTTCAGCACGGCCTCCCTCTCCGAACGCGCCTCCAATGCCTCGTTCGACTACCTCTCGATGGCCTTCGGCCTCTTCTCATGGTGGAAACTGGCCCTGGGCGTGCAGCCTTACAGCACCACGGGTTATACCATGGTGGTGAACGACTATGAAGATGAAATCGGAAGCTATGCCACGCGCTTCAAAGGCACGGGCGGCCTCAACCAAGCCTTAATCGGTACGGCCTTCAAACTGGGCAAGCATTTCTCCATAGGCGTCAACGCCTACTATGTGTTTGGCAACACGAAGAGCGAGACCACGCTATACTTCCCCGACTCGCTTTACATGATCGGTTCGCGCCGCAACCTCGACGTGATGGTGAGCTCCTTCATGTTCGACTATGGTGTGCTGTTCAATGCCAATGTGGGCAAGGACATGCAACTGAGCATCGGTGCGACCTACACGCAACCCATCAAGCTGAGAGGGACTGAGACCCTGTTCATCCGCTCCATTGAGGAAAACCAGGAAACGGAAGTGGAATATGTCATCGACACCTTAGTCAATACGACCTCGGACACCAGGACGCAGATGCCACAAGGCTTCGGCGTTGGTGTGGCCTTGCAGAAGAACAACCATTGGGGTGTCGCCGCCGATTTCAACTGGAAGCAATGGTCGAAGTTCGCCCGCGAAGGCGTCACCGCCCCCTTGCAAGACTCATGGAGCGTCTCGTTGGGATTTCAGTTCACGCCGACCCATTCCACCATCTCCAACTACTTTAGGAAGATGACCTACCGCGTCGGTGGCTTCTATGAGCACGGCATGATTAACCTGTTGGGCAACGACGACCAGTATTATTCCATCAACAGGTTCGGCGCCACGGCAGGTATGTCGTTCCCCTTGCCTCGCACCCAGTCGATGGTTGACTTGGCCTTAGAGGCGGGCCAATACGGTACCCGTGAGGGCGGCCTCATCCAGGAGCGTTACTTCAAGGCCACCGTAGGCGTGTCGGTGTTTGAGCACTGGTTCATGAAGCGGAAATATAGATGATTAGGAGTCGAAATTCGTTTTGGAACGATATTTGAAGAAAGAGCAGACAAGTTAAACCTTTAAAATTAAGATAGAGATGAAAACTAACAGATTTGTGTTGATTGCCGTCATGATCGGAATGGCAATGAGCGTTTCAGCCCAAGAGGCTAAGGAATCGAAGTACGGAGCCGACAGCGTGGCTTGCGTGACCAACCTTTCCACCTACCGCGAGTACTTCAAGCAATGGGAGGCCGCCAGGTACGCTCCCGAAGCCATCAGTATGGAGATGGTGGCTGCATGGAGAGAGGTGTTCCTCAATTGCCCCCGCGCCAGCCAGTATATCTACACTAACGGTGAGAAGATTATGGACTACTTCATCCGCACAAACCCCAAGGACAAGGATGCCTACATCGACACACTTTGCATGTTGATGGACCAGCGTATAGTGGCTTTCCCGACCGACCCGAAGACTGGTGCTTCACAAGTTGCCAACATTATGGGTAACAAGGGTTTCGATATCTATAAATATAACAAGAACCGCTATGAAGAAGCCTATAACGTGCTGAAGGAGGCCGTTGCTCTTGATCCCTCACAACTGCAAGCTTCCTATCTCGACGCCTACTTCAGAGCCACAATCGATATGGTGAAGAACGGCAAGGCCGAGAGCATGACCGTCATTGACGTATATCAGGAGCTCTCCGAAGTGCTTGACAGCAACATTGAGGCTTTGGCTGAGACTGCTGCAGGCGAAGTGAGCGATCCCACGGGCCTGACGGAGAAGGAACTGGTGGAGGCTTGGGGCGATCCTTCCAATGTAGAAACGGTTGAGTACAAAGGAGCTCCGGCGAAAGACCTGACCTATGGCAATATAGTGGTGAAACTGATTACCGAACACGCCGATACCATTATGGATCCTGAAGGCAAGATGGTCATTACGATTGTCAACGAACATATCGACACCATCATGGACCCGAAAAAAGAGATCGGAAAGAAATATGCCAAGGCAACCAATTCAATCCGCAACTACAAGGGAGCCAAGAGTAACCTCGACAACCTGTTCCAGCCCTATGCCTCATGCGAAGACCTGATCAAGGTGTTCAGCGCAAAGATGAAGGAGACGCCGGATGATGTGGCCCTGCTGAAACGCATCACCACCATCCTCGATAAGAAGGACTGCACCGACTCGAAGCTCTTCCTCGACGCTGCCGTCAGACTCAACGAGCTGGAACCCAGCCCGGAGGCTTCCTACAGCTTGGGTATCAAGTTCTTCAAGGATAAGAAGTGGAGCGACGCCGCCACCTTCTTCGACCAGGCCACGAATACTGAGAACAACGACCGTAAGTATCGTGCCTACCGTAACTTGGGCATGTGCTACCAGAACATGGGTAACTTGAGCCGCGCTCGCGACATCTTCAGAAGAGCCGCGCAGGTTGACCCGACCAATGGTGAGCCTTACCTCCTCATCGCCATGCTCTACGCTGACAGTGCCAAGCAGTTCAGCGGCGAAATCGAAAGCAAGGCTGTGTTCTGGGCTGCCGTCGACAAGTGCAACAAAGCCAAGGCCATCGACCCGAGCTGCGCCGGAAAGGCCAACAGCTACATCCGCTCCTACACCGCCGCCTTCCCGTCGATTGAAACCATCTTCTTCAACGATTACCATGAAGGACAAAGCTATAACGTGGGTGGCTGGATCGGCGAAACGACGACCATCAGAGCCAGAAAATAATTGAAACGCCTAATTAAAATAGGACTGACACTCAACATCACAGCCTTCTTGGCTGTGATGTTGTTTTCGTGTTCAAACCCTGATGCCGTGGTGATGGAGATGGGGTCGGACGACACGCTGTCGGGCGTCATCGCCGACAGCGTCGTTTTCTATCGTAGCGACTCGGGCTACGTCACCCTCGAGCTTCACACGCCACGCATGGTGCGTATGGAGACCGAAGACGATATCATGGAGTTTCCTCTCGGCTTCGACGTCTACATGTTCGACCACAACAAGCAGACCTCAGAGCTGCACGCCGACTACGGCAAGAGCTACGGCAAAACCAAATTAATCGAAGCCCAAGGCAACGTCATCGTGAAGAACTTCGGCAGCGATGAGACTATGTACTCCGACAAGCTCTTCTGGTATCAGGAGCAGAAGATGATCTACACCCGCTCGCATGTGAAGATAATCACACCCGACAAGCAAATCGAGTCGGACAGCCTGGTGGCCAAAGAGGACTTTTCGGAATATACCATGTACTCGGGCAGCGCCCTGTTGGACGTCGACGAGGAGGAATGACCTATGAACAGTTGGATTGTTGTCGTCATCACCTTGTTTTTCTCGGCCCTATGCTCGGGCCTGGAGATTGCCTTCAACAGCATCAACCGCCTGCAGCTGGAGGTGGAGCTGACCAAAAACTCCTTCTCCGCAAAGATCATCCGCCTGTTCTACAAGAACCAGTCGCGTTTCATCACCTCGCTTTTGCTGGGCAACAATATCGCCCTCATCATCTACGGCATGAGCCTATCGCTGCTGCTGAACGACCCCGTCGTGCATTGGCTGCAAACTGTCTCTCTCGAAAACGACTTTACCGTTTTGTTGGTGAAGACCGTCCTGGCCACCTTGCTCGTGCTGCTGGTAGCCGAGTTTCTGCCTAAGGTGCTGTTCCGCATCAACCCCAACGCCATCCTGTCGTTCTTTGCCTTGCCGACCTTCATCTGCTATTGCCTGCTCTATCCGCTGATATTAATCTACACGGGCATCTCGGAGTTCATCATCCGCTATGTGCTTCGATTGAAGGTTGACAGCCAGGAATACCAGTTCAGCACCGTCGACCTCAACGACTACATCGCCGAATATGCCGACCCCGAAGAGGCCGACGAGGATATGCAACAGGAGATACAGCTCTTCCAGAACGTGATGGAGTTCCGCTCGGTGAAGCTCCGCGAATGCATGGGACCACGCAACGAGATTGAGTCGGTGAAAATCACCGACAGCATCGAGGCCGTGAAAGCCCGCTTTGAGGAGACCAAGCACTCCAAACTCATCGTGATAGGCGAGAGTATTGACGACATCGTGGGCTATGTGCATCTCAACGATGTGGTGCGCGCCATCGCCGAGCATCTCGACGTGACCATGGACGACCTCGTGCGTACCATCGATTTCTTCCCCGAGACTTACACGGCAGACCGCCTCTTGAAGCATTTCATCCAAAAACGCCAGGGCGTGGCTGCCGTCGTCGACGAGTTTGGCGGCACGGCCGGCATCGTCACCATGGAAGACGTGGTGGAGGAGATCTTTGGCGAAATCGACGACGAATACGATGTGGAAGAAGAGGTGGAGCGTGTCATCGACGACAACACCTTCGTCTTCTCGGCCCGTCTGGAAATCGACTATCTGAACGACACCTACAAGCTCGATTTGCCCGCCAGCGACGACTACGAAACCCTTGCGGGCATGGTGCTCCACTACTGCGAGAGCATCCCCGAGCCAGGCCAGGAACTCACCATTGGCAAATATCAGATCAAAGTGCTGAAAGCCTCCAATATGAAACTGGACGAAGTTGAATTGAAAGTTGATGATAAGTAACTGATTATTAGTTTGTTATCAATTTTTAAGTCTTTGGTTTTTTCGTTTTTGAAAATAAAAATCAAACATTTAATCCTTTGCGTTGAAATCTTTACTAAATTTGCACCCTCAAAATTGAAGTTTAATAGTAATAAAAATAGAGAATTTTTAAGTTATGGCAGCAATTGAAAAAATCAGAAGACATTCTGGATTGTTGATCGCAATTATCGGTATTGCATTGTTAGCGTTTGTCTTACAGGACCTTTTCCAAAGTCAGGGCAGAAACACGGGCCCCGTCGTTGCTACAGTTGATGGCGACAAGATTGCAGTGAGGGACTTTGAGCAGCAAAAGGACAAGAACCTTGAGACCAGAAGAGCCCAGACCGGCAACGGCAACCTCTCTTCCGCTGAGACTTACAACATCTACAACAACACGCTGGAAGACATGATTAAGGACAACCTCATGACCAAGGAATATGAGGCTGCTGGCGTGGGCATTACCGCCGAGGAACTCTACGACCAGATGACGGGCGATCACCCGCATCAGTGGATGGTGCAGAGTTTCAGCAATCCTGACGGCACCTTCAACAAGGAAAATGCTTTGAATTATCTTCAAAACCTCGACCAGCTTCCGCCCGAGTACTACGACCGTTGGCTCGAGTTCGAGAAGAGCATGAAGAAGGACCGCTTGGAAAACAAGTTCCTCAACCTGGTGAAGGCTTCCTATTTCGTGCCCACCGCCTTGGCTGAGAAATACTACCAGAATAAGAACACGAAGGCCTCTGCCGAAGTCATCGCTCTGCGTTACAGCAACATCCCCGATTCAACGGTGGTGGTCACCGATGCTGACAACAAGGCCTATTATGAAGAAAACAAGTACCGTTTCGAGACGGACGAACGCCGCGACATCGAGTATGTCGTCTTCGACATCAAGCCGTCGCAGGAAGACCGTGAGGAAGCACTGAAGACGGTGGCCGACATGAAAAACGACTTCGTCAGCACCGAGAACGTGGCTAGCTTCGTCAATGCCAACTCCGACCAGCGCTACGACAGTGCTTGGGTGGGTCAGAAAGACGTGCCCCAAGTCATCGAAAAGGCTATCTTCGAGGATGGCAATGGCGTGGGCTTTGTGTATGGCCCTTACGAGGAAAACGAGTCCATCAACCTGGTGCGCATCGTCGACCAGATGGCTCGCCCCGACTCACTGAAAGCCAGCCACATCTTGATCGGCTACGAAGGCGCTCTCAGAAGCGAGTCCACCCTGACCGAGGAACAAGCCAAGGCCAAGGCCGACAGCATCCTCAACGTGCTGAAGAGCAATCCTAAGAACGAAGGTCTGTTTGCCGAGCTTGCCGAGCAGTTCACCGACGACCCGTCGGGCAAAGGCAAAGGCGGCGACTTGGATTGGTTCACCGATGGTCAGATGGTGAATGAGTTCAACGAGTTTGTGGTCAACAACCCCGTGGGTGCCATGGATGTGGTAAAGACCATCTTCGGTTACCATGTCATCAAGGTCACCGACAAGACCGAGCCTCAACCCAAAGTGCGTCTGGCTTACCTGAAGCACGAACTCTCACCCAGCACCAAGACCTACAAGAACATCTTCGCCGATGCCAACAAGTTCGTCATCGAAAACAGAACCTACGATGCTTTCAACCAAGCCATCGAAGAGCAAGGTCTCACCAAGCGCACCATGCCTAGAATGAGCAAGTCGACGACGCAAATCGCCGGTATCGAGAACCCGCGTGAGATCGTCCGCTGGGCGTTCGACAAGAACAGAAAAGAAGGCGACGTCTCCGAGAAGATCTTCGAACTCGACAACATGTTTGTCGTGGCTGCCTTGACGGGCATCGTCAAAGAAGGCTATGCTCCTTTGAACATCGTTGCAGACCAGGCCAAGTACCAAATCCTCAACAAGAAGAAGGGTGAGGTCGCCGTCGAAAAGATGAAGGCTTGCGGCAACGACGTCAACAGGATGATCAACGAGCTAGGCGCCGAATCGGCCACGGTGACCGACGTCACCCTCGACTCGCGTGTGCTCAGCAACTTTGGTGTTGAGGCCGACATCATCGGCACCATTCTTGGCATGAAGGAAGGCGAGGAAGTGGGTCCCATCGCTGGCAACTCGAGCGCATTCATCATCAAGAATGTGAAGATCGAGCAACCGGCTACCCCCACCGACTACACCGAAGTCATCAGGGAAAAGACCAGCCAGTACACCAACAAGGCCGCTGGCGTCTACAGCGCCCTGAGAAACATGGCCAAGATCAAGGACAACAGAACCGAGATCTTCTAAAACAGGCCTAACGGTACTACAAAGGAAAAGGTGCGTCGCAAAACGCACCTTTTCTGCTTTATGAAATACTAATCGAAACGAAAATCCGTTCAAGATAGAGTTGAACACAAAAAGAACAGTCATGAAGAGATTACACTTTTTTTTGTTTGTCGCGGCCATGGCCAGTTTCCTTGTGGGCTGCCGTAAGCCCGTCGAGGTGTCGTTTGGGGTGCAGTCGCAGACCATCGCAGCCGAAGGTGGAACATATACTGTAGAGTTGAAGTCGAATGGCGATTGGAACATCGGCACTACAACGGAATGGCTTGCGGTTTCGCCTACTTCAGGCAATGGCGACGCCACGCTGACCCTCGTGGCACAACCTAACGCCACACAAGAGGTCCGTAGCGCCGAGATACAGGCTACCACCAAGGACAACACGGCCTCTATGACCGTTACCCAGGAATTTGTGCCTAACACCCATCCAGAGGGACACTACCTGACTATCACGCCTACCGAGGTGGAAATGCCCTATATGGGAGGCAACACGACCATCGACCTCGAATGCGACGAGGAATGGATGGCCGATGCAAGTATCAACTGGGTGAGACTCGACAGGACCGTGGGTAATGGCAACGAACAGCTTACATTGACGGTGATGGAAAACACCTTATTCACCTCACGGCAAGCTGAAATCAAGTTTGTGTCGGCATCGGATTGCTCGGTCATTCTTGTCGTGAACCAAGAGGGCGCTCCCGATCCGCATTATTTGGAAGTCAACCCTCGTGAGCTTACTTTCCTCAAAGAAGGCGGCTCGGACCAGTTCACCGTTGAGACCGACGAAGATTGGCAGGTGGCTTGTGACTGTAACTGGGTAACCCTGTCGACAGAAGGCGGCACGGGCAACGGAACCGTTATGGTGACCGTTGAACCCAACGACATCTATGTTGCTCGTCAGGCCAGAGTGAAGGTCAGTTCCAGAAATCTCGATAAAACCGTATTCGTCACGCAAGAGCCTGGTGAGAATCCGTATATGGCCACTGTAGACCCTGACTATATTTATATAGATTCCCCTTACGGCGGTGTCAGATCGATTACAATCACATCAAACTGCGAATGGACCATCGAGGTTCCTTCGTGGATTACTCTGCAGACCACGGCTGGCTCAAATAATGCCACACTTGAGTTTATAGTGGGGTACAATAATTTGTTTACGACGAGGACAGACTCTATTCTTGTGAAACGCAACGGAGTGACTATGGCCAGAACCATTATAGAGCAAGTAGGAAGGGAAAACATCCTGAGCGTTGACGTGACTGAACTCACCATGCCTACTGAGGGCGGCGCACAATACTTCCATGTTACCGCCAACCAATCATGGGTAGCTCGCCCCGAAGCCGAATGGATTCAATGCTATCCCAGCGAAGGTACCGGCGATGCCGAGGTGATGGTGAAAGCCACCGAGTGGCATGGGACGGAGATGCGCGAGGCAGTGATTACCATATGGGGTGAATATGGGAGTGTCGTTACCATATTGGTGCGCCAATATCCCTAGAACCCAAAGCTGAACCAGTACCAGAACTTGTTTTCCATTTCTTTCCAGGCTTGGCGCGTCGAGGCGGCGAAGTCGGAGGTATATTGATTGAGTAGCTCCGTGGCTTCCTTGGTCTTGTCTTCGGCAATCAAGGCTTTGGCTTTGCTCTCGAGGGCAGGAATTTCGTCGAAGGCCTTCTGCTCGAAGCGATTGGCGGTGCCGAGAAGCGTCTCCTTGGTGCGACCCCATTGCACGGTAGCCAGTTTGTTGGCCTTGCGGTAATGCCAAATCCAAGCCTCTTCACGGTAGCGCAGCTGACCGCATTTGTCGAAGCCGTCGGGCAGGGTGGTGGAGCCTGAGAAGATGGGGATGCGCGGGCTTTGGCCCGGGTTGTCGCAGGCCATCCAGCAGATGGCACCGATTTCGTCGGGCATCCAGCTGCGGCATTGGATGATGTGGTGGTAGCTGCTCCAAGCCACGGCCACGGTGCGTTGGAAGTTGACGGTGCCAGGGGCAAGGTAGTTGAGCGTGTTCATCATAGCGCTGCCCACCCAGGGGTTGGCCACAGGGCTGATGATGGTGTCTTCCACCACGCCGTCGTCGGTGCGTTTCTTGGCTACCATCTTCACGTTGCGGGTCATGTCCATGTCGGTGCCTTCGTAGGTGCTACGGAAGAGTTCCATCACCTTGCGCACGTCGACGTTCTCATCGGGTTTCACCGAGAAAGGCAGCTCGGGCATGTCGCGGGTGAAGTTCTGCGAGGGGGCCAGCTGGCTGAGGATGAAGAACTCGCGGTCGCTGTAGTTCTTGCCACCGCCATATTCTGCGCGGAAGGCCTTCCAGAAGATGAAGTCGCCTTTGCCGTCCCAGAGACCGTATTTCTTCGCCACGGCCTCGCAGTTGTCGGAGCAGTAGAAGTCCTTGCTCTTGCGTTCCAGCTTGCCGATGCGCGCGATATTGGCGCTGACGCCCACTTCGTCGTCGGGGATACGTTTTGCCGCCCACACACCGCCGATTTTGTCGGGACCTTCGCCGAGGATTTCCATCTGCCACACTTCGTTCTTGTCGGCGATGGTGATACACTCGCCGCCGTCGCCGTAGCCGTATTCCTTCACCAGCTTGCCGATGAGCTGTATGGCATCGCGGGCGTTGTCGCAGCGCATGAGGGCTACACGCTCAAGCTCCTCGATCATGAACATGCCTTTGTGGTTCACCAAGGTGTCGGGACCTGAGAAGGTGGTCTCACCGATGGCCAGTTGTTTCTCGTTGAGGCAAGGGTAAGCCGTGTTGAGGTAGGCATAGGTGTGTGCTACCTCGGGAATCTCGCCCGCCAGTTCCACTTTACGGTTGTCGAAGGGGTCTTCGGTGTGCATGGTGCCTTTGTATACCTTGTACATCTCGCCTTTTTCGTGGTCGGCGGCGGCTTCCCAGCGCATCCAGGTGCGGTAGCGGCCGTCGCAGGTGTGAGAGGTGATGACGGAGCCGTCGGTGGTGGCTTTCTTGCCCACCATGATGCTGGTGCAGTTGGCCCCGACGAGGCGTTCGTTTTCGTCCTGTGCCATCGTGTTCAAGCCGATGAGTAGCAGGGTGGAAAGGAGTAATGATTTGAGTTTAAGCATATTATACTATTTTAATAATGATTGCCAGTTTTGGAGTCCAAAGATAGGAAAGAAATCGGTAGGTTATGGTTTTTTGTTGAAAAATTATAAAGATTCGATTATGGCACATCCCTACGGGATGCAAAGGGTGTGATTGTAGTTATATGTTTTTACCGAGCGTTAATCCCTACGGGATTAGTTGGACGCAATGGCATCCCGTAGGGATGCGCATTCGGTAAAAACAAAGTTATGGGACAGACCGCATCCCATCGGGATGCACCACGACTAGCAAAACTTGAATTCTTGATTATTATTCCCAAAACAATTTCTCAGCGATACCGTCGGCAAAGAGCATTTGTTCGTCGTTGAGGTAGAGGAATTCCCTCGTTTGTGAGAGGCGGCCTTGGTCAACCAAAGGCTGGGCGTGTTGCTCACAGTAGGTCGAGAAGCGTTCGCCCATCTCGCGTTTCATGTATTTCAGGTCGATGCCCCAGTGGGTGCGCAGGCGTAGCATGACGTATTCGTTGTAGTGTTGTTCCAGTGATATTTGTTCTTTGTCATCCAACGATGACAAAGAACAGTATTTCTCCACGTTGGATACATTCCACTGCCGTGAGTGGCCATCATAGGAATGCGCCGAAGGCCCGAAGCCGGCATAGGGCGTGCCGAACCAATAGCTGGCGTTGTGTTTGGAGTGCATCCCCATGCGGCAGAAGTTGGAGATCTCATAATGCAAGTAGCCGTTTTCCTTGGCACGGCGGCAGAGGATGTCGTAGTCGCGGAGGGCGTCTTCGTCGTTGATGGGCATGGCTTTGCCCAATTCGATTTGCTTGGTCAGGATGGAATAGGGCTCCAAGGTAAGGGCATAGGCCGAGAGGTGGGGGAGATCCATCTCAAAGAATAGGTCAAGGTTGCGGTTCCACTGCTCGGCGTTGGAGGTGGGCAAGCCGTAGATGAGGTCGATGCTGATGTTGCTGAAGCCCGATTGTTTGGCCCAAGCGATGCATTGCCGGGCATGGTTGGCATCGTGGCGACGGCTCAAATACTTCAAGTCGTCGTCGAAGAAGCTCTGTATGCCGATGCTGAGGCGGTTGACACCAAGGTTTCGCATGCCTTCAAGGTATTCGAGTGACAAGGTGTCGGGGTTGGCCTCAAGGGTGATTTCGGCGTTGCTGGCGACGGTGTAGGTGTCTTTAATAAGGTGCAGGATGTCGCCGATTTCGTCCACGCTAAACAGCGAGGGCGTGCCGCCGCCGAAGTAGATGGTATGGATAAAAGGATTATTCTCAAGCGCAGGCCTCATTGCGGGCGAAGACCCGCAATCTCCTGCGCTTAAGTACTCTCTCCTTTCAATAATTTCCCTCTTCAGTGCCTCCAGGAACATGTCTTTCAGTTTCAATGAAGGCAAAGAATAGAACCCGCAATAGCCGCATTTCGACTTGCAGAAGGGAATATGGATGTAGAAGCCAGCCATAACAAAAAAAGCCCCGCCGAGCGGGGCTTTTCAATCAGACTAGATTATTTTTCGCATTTCTTGCAGCAGCCGGCGAGGCACTTGTAGCAAACACCAGCGAGGGCAGCACCCACGAGCGGGGCCACGATGAAGAGCCAAACCTGACCCATGGCGCTCCAATATTCGCAGTTGGAGAACAGGGCGGCGCCGAGTGAACGGGCGGGGTTGACAGAGGTGTTGGTCAGCGGGATGCTGATGAGGTGGATGAGCACCAGGGTGAGGCCGATGGCCAGACCGCCGAACTTGCCGTTGGCGTGGTTGCTGTCGGTAACGCCGAGGATGACCATCAGGAACACGAAGGTCAGCAGGGCCTCAACGAGGAAGGCACCACCCGTGGAGATGGCTTGGTAGCCCGTTTCGGGACCGCCGCAAGCCTTCTGGAACATCTCGCCATAGCCGTTGGCGGCGAAGACACCCGTGCTGCTGTCGCCTGTGGCTTTCCAAATGAGGAGCAACAATGCACCAGCGATGATGCCGCCGATGAATTGGGCTGCCCAATAAACGAGCATTTCCTTGAGGCTCATGCGGCCGTTGACGAAGACGCCAAAGCTGACAGCCGGGTTAAGGTGGGCACCCGAGATGTGACCGATGCCGTAGGCCATGGCCACCACGGTGAGACCGAAGGCGATGGCTACGCCAAGGAAGCCAACGTGTCCGAACAAGGCGGTACCACAACCGCCAAACACCAAAACGAATGTGCCGAACAATTCGGCAAAGAACTTGTTACATGTTTTCATAACGTTTTGAATTTTAATTGGTTATTAGATTATTAAAACTTGTTGCTCGTCTATTCTTCCCTAGGGCAATAGCCCAAGGGACACCGCAAATGTACGAAATAATCAAAGGTAGGCAAACATTTCTTCTACTTTTTTCATTATCTTTGCCGAATCAAATCACATCCATTATGGTTAAGGAAGAACGATTTGTCTGCCCTTACAAGGTCTATGACCGTGAGGACGAGCTGGCTCCCCAGGATGCCGAACTGATGCGTCGTGCACACGAAGCCACGAAAAACTCCTATGCACCTTATTCCAACTTCAATGTCGGTGCGGCGGTACGCCTTGCCAACGGCGTCATCGTCACAGGCAATAATGTTGAGAACGCGGCTTACCCCAGCGGCCTCTGCGCCGAGCGCGTGGCGATGTTCACGGCCATGGCACAATATCCCGGCGTGGCCTTCGAAGCCCTTGCGGTGACGGCCCGCTCGGCCTCAAAGATGATCGACGAGCCTGTCGCACCCTGTGGCGCCTGCCGTCAGGTGATGGTGGAGGTGGAGCAACAGTCAAAACAGCCGCTGCGCGTGCTCTGCCAAGGCGAGACGGGACCCATCATGGTCTTCGACGGCATCGAGTCGTTGATGCCGTTCATCTTTTTGGATAAATTCCTTTGATTTACGCAAACGTAAACAACAGATTTCCAAAGAAATTCCACAATGTGGAAGCGCCCACGGCAAACACCTTGCTGAGGTAGAAGTTCCATTTCAGTTTGCTGTTGAGCAGATACACCGTCAGCGTGTCGATGCCCATGCCGATTAAGGCGATGACGAAATACTTGGCGTATTCCGTGCCAATCTGTGGGTTGGTGCTTTGGAAAGTCCAGATGCGGTTGAGGAGGTAGTTGCTCGTGGCCGCCACGATGAAGCCCAGGATGTTGCTCACGTATTTGTTCCACTTCAGCCATTCCTTGCAGACATAGGTGACGCCGAAGTTGACGAATACGCCCGAAAAGCCCACCACGCCAAATTTCAGGAACTTCATGAAAAAGGCTCGATTGAGTTCTATTTGCAGTAGGGCTTTCATAGTTTTGTCTTTCAGACGGCAAAAATAGGCAATTATTATGTACTTTTGCGCAAATTTTCAACGATGACCACAGTAAAAGACATCTCCATCGACGCATACGACTACCCCTTGCCCGAGGAACGCATTGCCAAATACCCGCTGCCCGAACGCGACGCTTCGAAGCTTTTAGTGCTGAAAGACAATACGATACAAGAGTCGCAGTTCAAGCATGTGGGTGACTTCTTGCCTAAGGATGCCTTGCTGATATTTAATGAAACCAAGGTCATCCGTGCCCGCTTGCAGTTTCATAAGGCTACCGGCTCGCGCATCGAGGTGTTCTGCCTTGAGCCTGAGGACGACTACCAAATCGCCTTCAGTGCGACCTCGCCAGTGCGTTGGAAATGCTTGATAGGCAACGCAAAACGTTGGAAAGAATGCCCGCTCTCGATGGAATTGACGGTAGGAAGAAAGCCTGTGGTGCTGAGTGCCAAGCGCCTCATGCAAAACGACCAATATGCCGAGATTGAGTTCTCGTGGACGCCTGACAACCTGTCGTTTGCCTCGGTGCTGGAAGCCGCTGGCGAGATCCCTTTGCCGCCCTATCTGCACCGTGACGCCGAACCTGACGACCGCGACCGTTACCAGACTGTCTTCGCCCGTTACGACGGCTCGGTGGCGGCTCCCACAGCGGGATTGCATTTCACCCAGCCTCTCATTGCCGCCTTGCGTGAGCAGGGCTTTGGCTTCGATGAGGTGACGCTGCACGTCGGGGCAGGCACCTTCAAGCCCGTGGCGACGGATACCATAGGCGAACATGCCATGCACTCAGAGACTATCGTTGTGCGCAAGTCGTTGATACAAAATTTGATACGACAAATCGGGAAGCCTGTTGTCCCTGTCGGCACCACCAGCACGCGCACCTTGGAGAGTTTATATTGGATTGGTGTGATGCTGAAAGAACAGGGGATGGAGTTGCGTCCACTCCATGTGGAGCAGTGGCTCCCTTACGAAAGCCATGAGCCGCTGATGGTGACCGAATCCCTGCACAACATCGTGGATTATCTCGAGATACACGGCCTGACACGTCTCGAAGCCAGCACCGCCCTGATGATTGCACCGAGTTATAAAATGCGCATTATCACCGGACTGATCACCAACTTCCACCAACCCAAGAGCACTTTGCTACTATTGGTGTCGGCTCTCATAGGTGAGCGTTGGCAGGATTGCTATCGCTTCGCCCTCGACCACGGCTTCCGCTTCCTCAGCTATGGCGACAGCTGCTTGTTTTTGCCTTGATTATTGGAACGATATTTGATTTATGCCGACCGTAAACAATTAAAACTATAAACAACATGAAGAAATCAATTTTATTCGGCACTTTGGCGATTTTTGCCATCAGTGCTTTAAGTATCCAAGACGCTACTGCGCAAACCGCTGACACGAAAGCCAAGAAGGCTGAAGCCACCTCCGTGACTGAAAAGAAAGTTCAACCTGCGGCCACCACCATCGCACAAGAGCCTGTAACACAAAAGAAAGCCGAGTGCTGCACGGAAAAGAAGGATGTCAAGAAGGGCGACTGCTGCGCCGAGAAGAAAGACGCCAAGAAAGTCGACTGCAAAGCCGATTGTAAAGCTGAAAGCAAAGAGATGAAAAAAGACATGAAGGTGGAGACGAAGGAAGTGAAGATTGACGCTAAGATGGAGAAGAAGCAGATAAAAGCCAACAGCAAGAAATAAGCGGCTTACTTTTTCCGACCGGAGAGCAACTCTGCATAGGTGCGCAGGTGTCTCTTCTTCTCTTCAGGCAACCCAATAGCGTCGAGTTCATCGAAGGCACGGCGGTCATAGTCGAGCATGACCCGCTCGACGGCTTCCTTCACATGCAGGCGGTCGTAGAGGGCTTGCACCTCTTCGATTTTCTCCTCTTCATCGTGGTCCATGCGCAGGGTAAAGAGGTGTTCGAGGCGCTTGCGGTCTTTGTCGGAGGCTAATTCCAAAGCCTTCAGATACAGGTAGGTCTTCTTGTTCTCCGCGATGTCGCCGCCGTGTTTCTTGCCGAAGGTCTGCACGTCGCTGTAGAGGTCAAGGATGTCGTCTTGCAGCTGGAAGCTCATGCCCAGGTTGAGGCCAAAGTCATAGAGGTGTTGGATGTCGGAGGCATTGGTACCTGCCACGGTGGCGCCCATCTGTAAGGCCGTGGCCAGCAGCACCGCCGTCTTCAGGCGAATCATCTCTAAATACTCGGGGATGGTCACGTTGCCGAGGGTCTCAAAGTTGAGGTCCATCTGTTGCCCCTCACAGATTTCAATGGATACCTTACCCAACAGGCTGGCGAGGTCGGCGCCTTTCTTGGGTTGCAAGGCATATTGGAAGGCCTTGGCCAGCATGGCGTCGCCGGAGAGGATGGCGATGTTGGCGTTCCATTTCTGGTACACCGTCTCCTTGCCGCGTCGCAGCGGAGCCTGGTCCATGATGTCGTCATGGATGAGGGTGAAGTTATGGAAGGTCTCGAGGGCCAAAGCAGGCCAGAGGGCCTCTTCCTCTTCGCCGTCAAACATGTCGTTGGCCAGGAGGCAGAGCATGGGGCGTAGACGTTTGCCGCTTTGCAAGATGGTGTAGGCAATGGGTTCGTATAACTCCTTCGGGTTGCCGCCGAAGTCGGTCTTCGCCAGAAACTCGGCGAAATCCTGTTGCAGCTGCTTGATTTTTTCCATGGATTTAAAATTTGATGGCACAAAAGTAAAGTTTTTATGCCGTTTGAGCAATTTTGGAGCGAAATTTGTGGTTTTATTATTGTTAGACTGTCATAAATGAAAGTTATGAGATATTTGAGATTATGCTCCGCATTGTTGCTCGCCGCACTGCTGGCCTCATGCAACACAACCAAGAAACTCTATGAAGCCAAGGAATACGACCAAGTGATTCAACGCTTGGCTCCTGATATTTGCTATGGCGACATGAACGCCAACCGCATCAATATGGTGGCGCTCTCTTATCACAAGGCTAACCAAGCTGACCATGAGCGCATCCAAGCACTGAAAGCTACGGGACAGCCCGACGTGTGGCCCGAAATCTATCAGCGTTATTGCAGCATGAAAGGCCGCAATGAAGCGCTGAAATGTTTCCCCACCAAAATCAAAAACGCCATCAATTACAAGAAACTTGACCTTGACGACGAACTTGTGGCTGCACGTAATAAGGCGGAGAACTTCTTGGTGGCAAAGGCTACCCAACTGCTTGGCACCGGATCGAAAACCGATGCCATGGACGCCGAGACCTATCTTATTCAGTTGGCCCGCACTAACCGTGAGAATCCCAACTTGCTGGGTTTGAAAAAGAAACAGGCCTTTGCCGTGGCTGACGAGGTGAGCATCGGCATCGAAAACGAATCAAAGACACCCGACTACTTGAAGCAGGTTATATATGATTTCGATGAGGGTGAGGTGCCTTATGAGATGGTACACGCCAAAGCATCGAATGCCATGGTTACAGTGTCCATCGATGATATTGAGATTTCTCCCATCCGCCATGATGAAGTCACTTTCAAGGAGACCTATGGCGGCAAGACGGCTACGGTGACCGACCACACGCAGACCAAGAGCGCTACACTGAAGGGCACCGTTTCCTATCGCAATGCAGATGGCAAGCGCTTAGGGGTGGCTCCTTTTGAGGTGAAGTCCACTTTCAAGAATGAATACACCACCGTTGCCGGCGACCGCGATGCCTGCTCCGAGGAGACGATAAGCCGTCTCGGTGGCGCATCCATGCCTGTCCCCGTTGACGAAAGCCTCATTTTGGATGCTGGCAAGAAACTGAACGACGTGATTGGGCAGGAACTGAGGAAATAATACAAACAGGTAGAGACGTAGCGCGCTACGTCTCTACAAAACGGATTTTTGTCATATAGAGACGGTGCATGCACCGTCTCTACAATTTTTTTACCCATTGGTCAAATGGATGGTTTTATTTGGTAAATTTGCCGCTTTATTGATATAAATAGAAAAGAAACAACAGAGATATAATATGTCAAAAGGTACTATCACACAGATAATCGGTCCTGTGGTTGACGTCTACTTCGAAGGGGGTGAAAAGAACCTCCCGAAGATTCACGACGCCCTGGAGGTGGTACGCCCCAACGGCAAACGTGTAGTGCTTGAGTGCCAGCAACACATTGGCGAGGACTCGGTGCGCGCCATCGCCATGGACTCCACCGACGGCCTCATGCGCGGCATGGAGGTTACCCTCAAGGGCAAGCCCATCTCCATCCCCGTCGGCGGACAAATCAAAGGCCGCCTCCTCAACGTGACGGGCGACGCCATCGACGGCATCGGCGACCTTGACCGCACGACGGAATACCCCATCCACCGCGATCCGCCCAAGTATGAAGACCTGGCCACCTCGAAGGAGGTGCTGTTCACCGGCATCAAGGTCATCGACCTGCTGGAGCCATACCTGAAAGGCGGTAAGATTGGCCTCTTCGGCGGCGCCGGCGTGGGTAAGACGGTGCTTATCATGGAACTCATCAACAACATCGCCAAGGGCTACAATGGATACTCGGTGTTCACTGGCGTGGGCGAGCGTACTCGTGAGGGTAATGACCTGCTCCGTGAGATGATCGAGTCGGGCATCATCAAATACGGCGACGAGTTCGTCAAGTCGATGCAAGAAGGCGACTGGGACCTCTCGAAGATAGACAAGGAAGCCCTCTCCACCTCGCAGGCCACTTTGGTGTTCGGCCAGATGAATGAGCCGCCTGGGGCACGTGTGAGTGTGGCTCTCTCGGGCTTGACCGTGGCCGAGTCGTTCCGTGACGACGCCAGTGGCGACAAGAAAGACATCCTGCTCTTCATCGACAACATCTTCCGTTTCACGCAGGCAGGCTCCGAGGTGTCGGCCCTGCTGGGTCGTATGCCTTCGGCTGTGGGTTATCAGCCCACGCTGGCTACGGAGATGGGTCAGATGCAGGAACGTATCACCTCAACGAAGAACGGGTCCATCACCTCGGTGCAGGCCATCTACGTGCCTGCCGACGACTTGACCGACCCTGCACCGGCCACCACCTTCTCGCACTTGGACGCCACCACGGTACTGAGCCGTAAGATCGCTGAGCTGGGTATATATCCCGCCGTCGACCCTCTCGACTCCACCTCGCGCATCCTCGACCCCAACATCATCGGCGAGAAGCATTACAACACCGCGCAGCGCGTCATCCAATTGCTGCAACGCAACAAGGAGCTGCAAGACATCATCGCCATCCTCGGCATGGAAGAACTTTCAGAAGAGGACAAGATTGTCGTCCACCGCGCCCGTCGTGTGCAGCGCTTCCTGTCGCAGCCTTTCCATGTAGCCGAGCAGTTCACCGGCATGAAGGGCGTGATGGTTCCCATCGAAGAGACCATCCGTGGCTTCAACATGATTATGGACGGGGAAGTCGACCAGTATCCCGAGGCCGCCTTCAACCTGGTGGGTACCATCGACGATGCCATCGCCAAGGGAGAGGAACTTCTGAAGAATGCTAATAACTAAGGTGAGATGAAAGTAGAGATCATTTCTCCGAGCGATACCCTGTATAACGGCGAAGCCATGTCCGTCACGGTGCCGAGCAAGATGGGCCCCTTCACCCTGTTGGAGCACCATGCCCCCATCGTTGCCATCCTTGAGGCCGGCAAGGTCAGCCTTACCGTTGCCGATGGCGAGACTAAGGAGTTCGACATCAAAGGCGGCTTCACCGAGAACCACGACAACCAATTAACCATCTGCGTAGAGTTATGAAAAAGAACGTGCTGACAAAATACCTGGCGGTCTTCCTGCTGATTTGCATCGTCATCGACGGCATCCTGCTTTGCTTCTTTGCCGAAAAGCCTTGGTGGAACAACTGGATGATCACGGCCCCCAACCTCTTCATGATCTTGGGCGCCTTCTTCTGCCACCTGATGAAGAAAAACGTGGAGGAACACCCCAATAAACTGACCTGGCTGCTGGCCTACAAGGGCATCAAGATGCTGTTGACCATCCTGCTGTTGGTGATATACATTCTCTGTTTCGAAACTGGCCGCAAGGCTTTTGTCATCGTCACGGCCTCGTCCTATCTCATCGCCTTGGTCGCCGAGACCTGTGTCTACAACCATTACATCAAGAATCAGAACAAAGACAACAAAGCATGAGTCATGTTTTGAAGTATATTATCTTTTCCCTTGTTTTCGCCTGTATGGCGTTGCTGCCCTTCCAAGGCATGGCGCAGGACACCGTGCAAGAGCCTCAGAAGGAGAAGTTCGACGCCAAGTCGTTCATCTTCAGCCATACCGGCGACGCTTATTGCTACCACATCACGGAAATCAAAGGCAGGCCGATATGCGTGTGGTTGCCCGTCATGGTGAAATGTAAGGACGGCGGCAGCTGGCATTGCTTCTCGTCGAAGCATGTCTGCGAGCTGAAGGAAGGGGAGACCTTCGAACATAATGGCGCCCATTTCTATGTCGAGCCTATCAGCGCCGACAAATACCCAGGTAAGCTGGTGGAGGTGAAGGCCGACGGCAGCCTCTCGCGACCTTTCGACATCTCGTTCACCCGAAACGCTTTCGGCATCTTCCTGGTGTGCATCTTCTTGCTGGCTTTCTTCCTGCCTGCCGCAAGGATGTATAAGAAAGACACGTTGGCCAAGCCCACGAAATACCAAGGTCTGGTGGAATGGCTGACCTACACCGTTTTGGACGGCATCGTCCGACCCAACATCCCCGAAAAGAAAGTGAAAAAGTTTGCGCCTTATCTGCTGACGGTGTTTTTCTTCATCTTATTTGCCAACTTGTTCGGCCTCATCCCGTTCTTTCCCTTCAGCGCCAACGTGACGGGTAACCTCAGCATCACCTTGGTGCTCGCCTTGCTGACCTACATCTTCGTGAATGTGTTCGGTAACAAGCACTACTGGAAGGACATCTTTTGGCCTGATGTACCCATCTTCCTGAAGGCCATTCCCTTGATGCCTATCATTGAGCTGATCTCCACGATCATCAAGCCCTTCGCCCTGATGGTGCGTCTCTTCGCCAACATCCTCGCTGGCCACATCGTCATCCTGGTGCTCATGGGACTGATCTTCATCATTGGAGGCATGTATGGCACGGGCATGGGTGGCGTGACGAGCGTCATCAGCATCTTCATGACCGTCTTCATGTTTGCTATGGAATTGCTGGTGGCATATATCCAGGCATACGTGTTCACCATATTGTCAGCTGTATTTATTGGATTAGCACAACAAGAACCAGAACACGAGTAAGAATTGATAATTGATAATTGATAATTGAAGAATTGAGAATTAAATAATCATCTATTAACAATCTAAATTTAAACGTCATGTTATTATCAACCATCCTTGAAGCAGTATCGTTTGTGCCGGGTCTGGTCTCCATCGGAGCCGCCATCGCCATCATCGGCGCCGGTTTGGGTATCGGTAAGATTGGTCAGTCGGCCATGGAAGCCATGGCACGTCAGCCCGAAGCCGCCGGTAAGATCCAGACGGGTATGATCATCGCAGCCGCTCTCGTCGAAGGTGCAACATTCTTTGCCCTCGCCGTCTGCTTGTTGGCTGTGCTTGGCTAAAACTATCTGGTGTTGGGCTTGGCATGCCAGGCCCAACACCTAAACCTTTAAACAACACAAACACATGGATCTATTTCTTCCCGAAAGTGGATTAGTGATATGGATGCTCATCGCCTTCCTCATCGTGTTCGCCATCTTGGCGAAGGTGGGCTGGCCAATGATTATGGGTGGCGTGGAGAAACGCAACGCCCACATCGCAGATTCGTTATTGGCTGCTGAAGAAGCCAACAACGCCCTCGCCGGCATCGAGCAGAAGAAGCAGGAGACCATGGCGGCGGCGCAGGCCGAGCAGGTCCGCATCATGAAAGAGAGCCAAGACCTGAAGAACCAGGTCATCGAAGAAGCCAAGGCGCAGGCGCGACTGGAGGCAGAGAAGATTGTGGCTGAAGCTCGCGTGAAGATTGAAAAGGAACAGGCCGATGCCATGGCACAAATCAAAAACGAGGTCATCGCCCTCAGCGTCGACATCGCCGAGAAGCTGCTGCAGCGCGAGCTGAGCGACAAGCAGGCGCAAAACGACTACATCGAGCAGCTGCTCAAAGATACCCCACCTCGTATCGAAGCCTAAGCTATGGATAACGGAAAGATATCGGTGAGATATGCGCGGGCACTGTTCCAACTGGCACAAGAGCAGGGCTGCGAGGATGCCGTCTATGACGGCCTGACACGCTTTGCCCAAAACTACCTTCTGGCCATCGCCCAGTTCAACGAGGTGCTGTCAGACCCCATGGTGGCACGAGAGGAGAAGGTGAGGCTGGTGGAGTTGGCCGTGGGCGAGCCTTTGCACGACACGCTGAAGCACTTCATCGCCTTCGTGGCCGAGCAGAAACGCGAGGACAAGATGATTTTCATCGCCATGAAATACATGGAGATGTACCGCGAGAAGCACGGCATCTTGAGCACTCATGTCACTACGGCGACGGAGCTGTCGGAGGCCACCTACGAGCGTATCAAAGCCTTTATCAAGCAGACCTTCGACGCCGACACCGAGATGGATGTCAAGATTGACTCGAGTCTCATTGGCGGCTTCATCCTCGACATCGAGAACACGAGGTTGGACGCCAGCGTGGCAGGACAGCTGAACGCAATAAAAAATAAACTAAAATAGATTGGTTAGTAAAGACGCACGGCCGTGCGTCTCAACCCAAAAAACTACTATATATGGCCAACATTAAACCAAGTGAAATATCGAGCATCCTACAGATGCAGCTCCAAAACATGAGCAACAAGGTGCAGTTTGAGGAGATCGGCAAGGTGCTGCAAGTGAGCGACGGCGTGGCGCACGTCTACGGCCTCGACAAGGTGCAGTCGAACGAGCTCGTCGAGTTCGAGAACGGCACCATGGGCGTGGTGCTCAACCTCGAGGAAGACAACGTCGGCGTGGTGCTGCTCGGCTCCACCGAAGGCGTCAAGGAAGGCGAGACGGTGAGACGCACGCAGCGCATCGCCAGCGTCATGGCTGGCGAGGGTATGCTGGGTCGTGTCGTCGACGGCCTCGGACAGCCCATCGACGGCAAGGGCCCCATACAAGGCAAGACCTACGAGATGCCGCTGGAGCGCAAGGCCCCGGGAGTCATTTTCCGTCAGCCCGTGAACCAGCCGCTGCAGACGGGTCTCAAGGCCATCGACGCCATGATCCCCATCGGCCGCGGCCAGCGTGAGCTCATCATCGGCGACCGCCAGACGGGTAAGACCGCCATCGCTATCGACACCATCATCAACCAGAAGGAGAACTTCAAGAACGGTGACCCGATCTATTGCATCTATGTCGCTGTGGGACAGAAGAGCAGCACCGTGGCCAACCTCGTGAACACCCTTGAGAAATACGGCGCCATGGACTATACTATCGTGGTCAGTGCCCCCGCTGCCGCCCCCGCCGCCATGCAGTTCTATGCCCCCTACGCAGGCTGCGCCATCGCAGAGTACTTCCGTGACACGGGCCGTCACGCCCTCGTCATCTACGACGACCTCTCGAAGCAGGCCGTGGCCTACCGTGAGGTGTCGCTGATCCTGCGCCGTCCCCCTGGACGTGAGGCTTATCCTGGCGACATCTTCTACCTCCACAGCCGTCTGCTGGAGCGTGCCGCCAAGATTATCCAAAACGACGACGTGGCACGTCAGATGAACGACCTGCCCGACAGTCTTAAGGACATCGTGAAAGGCGGCGGCAGCATCACGGCCCTGCCGATCATCGAGACGCAGGCAGGCGACGTGTCGGCTTATATCCCCACCAATGTCATCTCCATCACCGACGGACAGATTTTCTTGGAAACCAGCCTCTTCAACGCTGGTATCCGTCCCGCCATCAACGTCGGCATCTCGGTGTCACGTGTTGGTGGTAACGCCCAGATCAAGTCGATGAAGAAGGTGGCAGGTACCCTGAAACTCGACCAGGCGCAGTTCCGTGAGATGGAGGCCTTTTCGAAGTTCGGTGCTGAACTCGATACCGCCACTCTGGCGATTTTGGACATGGGTCGCAAGAATGTGGAGTTGCTGAAGCAACCGCAATACACTCCTATGCCTGTCGAAAAACAAATCGCCATCATCTTCTGCGGCACCAATGGCTTGCTGAGTAAGGTGCCGGAAAACAAGGTGCTGGAGTTTGAGAAACAATTCCTTGACATGATGGAGGTGAAGCACAAAGACGTGCTGGAACAGCTGAGAGCCGGCAAGATCGACGACGACATCAAGGCGGTACTCAAGGAGGAAGCGGTGAACTTAAGCGAACATTTTAATTGATAATTGATAATTGACAATTGATAATTTAAAGATTGAATGCGCAAATACGAGGCTTCGCCTAATTGTCAATTCTCAATTTTCAATTCTAAATTATAGATAATGGCATCACTAAAAGAAATCCGAGCAAGAATCGCTTCCGTCGCCTCGACGCAGAAAATCACGAGTGCGATGAAGATGGTGTCGGCGGCCAAGCTGAAGAAGACCGAAGGTATCACCACGCGTTTTCTGCCTTATAAGAACAAGCTGAGCGAGGCACTTGCCAACTACCTCGGCTCCCTCGAAGGCGAAGTCAGCATCCCGCTAGCCGAAAAGCGTGAGGTGAAGCGTGTCGTGCTGATGGCCTTCTCGTCGAGCAGCGGCTTGTGTGGCGTCTACAACTCCAGCGTCTGCAAGCTCTTCAAGCAGGTGTATGATGAATATGCCGCAAGCCTCGGCGCGGAGAATGTCATGGTCTTTCTCGTGGGCAAGAAGGTGAACGACTACGCCAAGAAGTTTGCCATCAAGGTGGAGGGACAATATGCGCCTTTGGCCGAGAGCATGTCTTATGACCTCGCCATGGAAATCAGCGATAAGATGGTGGAGCTATTCCTTAGCAAGAAGGTCGACCGTGTGGAGCTGGTGTTCAGCCATTTCAAGAACGCAGGCGTACAGGCGCCACAGCGTGAGGTGGTGCTGCCTTTGAAAGCTGAAACGGGAGGCAAAGCCAAGACCTTCGACTATATCGTGGAGCCCGATAAGGAGACCTTCGTCAACGACCTGATCCCCAAGGTGATTCGCACCAACTTCTATTCCATTATGCTCGATGCCTTGACGGCAGAACACGGCGCCCGCATGACAGCCATGCACATCGCCAGCGACAACGCCGAGCAGCTGTCGCAGGAGCTCAGGATCCAATACAACAAGGCCCGCCAGAACGTCATCACCAATGAGTTGATAGATATTGTCGGTGGTGCTGAGGCGCTGAATGGTTGAATAAAAAAAGAGGGCATCGCCCTCTTTTTTTATTCTTGGTAATAAACTCGCTTCACCCGCTGCGAAACCCTAGTCATGATTTCGTAGGGTATCGTTTGGCAAGCCTTGGCGATGTCAGCGATGTCGTGCTCGGCGTCGAAGATGACCACGCTGTCGCCCTCGGCGGCCTCCACGTCGGTGAGGTCGAGCATGCACATGTCCATGCAGATGTCACCAACGGTCTTCACGGGCTTTCCGTGTACATAGAAGGTGCCGTTGCCGTTGCCCAGCAGCCTTGAGAGGCCGTCGGCATAGCCGATGGGCACGATGCCGATGCGCATGTCGTGTTCGGCACGGCCGTGGCGGTTGTAGCCGATGCTGTCGCCAGCGGGGATGTGCTTGATCTGGTTGATGGTGGTCTTGAGCGACACCACGGGCAGCAACAAGCCCTTGTCGGCCTCGCAGGTGGGCACGCCATAGAGGCCGATGCCCAAGCGTACCATGTCGAACTGGTACTGTGGGAAACGTGAGATGCCCGCCGTGTTGAGGATGTGGCGCAGCACTTGCGGGAAGGCCTCGGCAATCATCTGGCTGCCTTTCTCGAAGTTATGTATCTGGCTTAAGGTGAATTCGTCCTCGGCGGGGTTGTCGGCGGTGGCAAGGTGCGAGAACACGCTCTTCACGCACAGCATGGGGTTGGCCTTGATGCGGCGGATGAGCTCGGGCAACTCGTCGTTGGAGAAGCCCAAGCGGTGCATGCCCGTGTCGAGTTTGATGTGGACGTTGAGCGGGTGTGCCTGCGGCAGGGCCAGGTTTTCCATCGCCTTCTCGATGAACTCCAGGTTACGGAAGCTGAACACCTCTGGCTCGAGGTGGTATTTGATGATGTTGTCGTAGCTGTTCACCTCGGGGCTCATCACCATGATGGGCAGGTTGATGCCGGCACGGCGCAGCTCCACGCCCTCGTCGGCGAAAGCCACGGTGAGGTAGTCGACGTTATGGAATTGCAGCACATTGGAGACCTCGAGGTTGCCGCTGCCGTAGCCGAAGGCCTTCACCATCACCATGAGCTTGGTCTCGGGCTTGATCTTGGAACGGAAGTGGTTGAGGTTGCTGACCAAGTTGCTGAAGTTGATTTCTAGGACGGTTTCATGCGCCTTTTCCTGCAGCTCCATGCTGATTTGCTCGAACTCGAAAGCACGGGCGCCTTTCAGCAGTATAGTCTGGTTGTTGAACTTCGAGAAGGGGAAGCGTGCCAAGAAGTCGCCGACGTTGGGGTAGAAGTAGCACTCCATGTCGAACTTGTTGGCTTGGCGCGAGAGGCCCTCGCCGATGCCGATGAGCATGTCGACGCCTTTGGTCTTGAGCAGTTGCCCGATTTCGGTGTAGAGGTCCATCTCGTTGCGGCCACTTTGTAGGATGTCGGACAAGATGACGACTTTATGCTGGTGCTGGCGCTGGTGGCGCATCACGTCCAAGGCGATGGCCAGCGAGTTGACGTCGGAGTTGTAGTAGTCGTTGATGATGGTGCAGTTGTTCATGCCCGCCTTGATCTCGAGGCGCATGGCTATGGTCGTCAGCGACAGCAGCCTCTCGGCGATGACTTCGGGTTGCATCTGCATCAGCAGGCCGACGGCGATGCACTGTATGGCGTTTTCGACGGAGGCTTTGTCGGCAAAGGGAATCTTGAACGACATCTTTTCGCCGCGATAGGTGCAGCTTATTGTCGTGCTCTTCTCGGCTTTCTTCACCTCGCCGACGAAAAGGTCGGCCTCCTCGAACTTACGGCTCCACGTGAAGAGCTTTACTTTGGAGGCGATGCCCGAACGGATGACGACCTGTTGAATTTCTGAGTAATCCATGCAATACACCAACTGTTCGGCTTTAGTGAACAGGTTGAGTTTCTCACCTGCTTTTTGGGCTCGGTTGATGAAGTTCTCCTCGTGTGCCTGCCCAATGTTGGTGAACACGCCGATGGTGGGGCGGATGATGTCTTGCAGCGCCGTCATCTCGTCGGGTTCGGAGATGCCGGCCTCGAAGATGGCCATGTCGTAGGTGTCGTTCATCTGCCACACCGACAGCGGCACGCCCACTTGCGAGTTGTAGCTCTTCGGGCTGCGGACGATGTTGTGGTCGGGGCTGAGCATTTGGTAGAGCCATTCCTTGACGATGGTCTTGCCGTTGCTGCCCGTGATGCCGATGACGGGGATGTCGAACTGCTGGCGGTGGTGTGCCGCCAGGGTCTGCAGGGCTTTCAAGGTGTCGTTCACCACGATGAAGGCAGCGCCAGGGAGGCCTTCGTCGGGGAGACGTCTCACTACGAAGGCGCGCAAACCCCTGTCGTACAGGTCTTTGATGTACTTATGGCCGTCGTTGCGCACACTCGTCAGGGCAAAGAACAAGGCCTGTCGGGCATCCATCAGATGACGGCTGTCAATGAGCAAGTCGCTGATGCGCAAGCCGTCATAGGCTCCTACGAGCTTTCCGCCGATGATGTCCGCAACCTCTTTTAGGGAATAAAACTGATGTTGCATGGAATTCGAGTCAAAAATCCTGCAAAAATAACCTTTTCTTTGTTCTAGTATGGTTCGACACCAAAAAAAACTATCTTTGCAGCATTAAAACCACCATCAATGAACCTCAAGAAGCACATCCCCAACGTCATCACCTGCGGCAATCTGGTCTCGGGCTGTTTTTCCATTTTATTTCTTACCATAGACATGCCCGTGAAAGCTGCCATCATGGTGTTTGTAGCAGGACTTTTCGACTTCTTGGATGGCTTTGTAGCACGACTTCTCCGCACTTCCTCGCCTATCGGAGCCCAGTTGGACTCACTTTCGGATATGGTTTCGTTCGGCGTGGCTCCCGGATTTATCATGTGCTACCTAATGGACCTTGCTGCTGGCCGGCCTGCCATCAAATTAGCGGGCATTGACATCTTGCCTGGCTTGGCGTTCATATTACCCGTGTTTGCGGCTATACGTTTGGCCCGTTTTAATGTCGACAACACGCAGACGACCTCGTTCCGTGGTATTCCTGCGCCCGGCATGGCCTTGTTTATGGCGTCCTTGCCATTGGCACTGGCAAAGGTAGGGCATCTCACCGATGGTGCTTTGGGGGTCTGGGCCTGCCTCGGCATCACTCTTATTTTCTCTTTTATGATGGTCAGCAACCTTCGGTTCTTCTCGTTCAAGATGAAGTCCGCCAAATGGAAAGGCAATGAAGTTAGGTGGATTTTCCTCGCCGTCGCCGTTATTGGCTTCGTTATTTTCAAATGGCTGGCATTGCCATTCATCATGGTGCTCTACATTTTGCTGTCGGTGTTTTTCGGCGGTAAAACGGAGCAATAATAGAAAGATTCCTTTTCCATTCCCGAAGTAAATCTCTTATAGTTCCTTTTTGTGAAGTATGAAATTATGCCCCAGATAGACCTCGCGGACGTGTTCGTCGGCGGCGAGGGTCTCGGGCAGGCCTGACATCAGCACCTTGCCGTCGAAGAGCAGATAGGCACGGTCGGTGATACTGAGGGTTTCGTGAACGTTGTGGTCGGTGATGAGCACGCCGATGTTTTTCCTTTTCAGCTTGAAGATGATGCGTTGGATGTCCTCCACGGCAATGGGGTCGACGCCGGCGAAAGGCTCATCCAAGAGGATGAAGTTGGGGTCGACGGCCAAGGCACGGGCGATCTCGGTGCGGCGACGCTCACCGCCCGACAGCTGTATGCCCTTGCTCTTGCGCACATGCTGTAAGCCGAACTCGTCGAGCAACTCCTCCAGTTTCTTTTTGCGGTCGGCTTCTTTCATCTTCTTGAACTGCATGACGGAGTAGATGTTGTCCTCGACACTCATCTGACGAAACACGGAGGCTTCCTGTGCCAGGTAGCCAATACCTTTCTGGGCGCGCTTGTACATGGGCAGGCTGGAGATGTCCTCGTCTTCAAGGAAGACCTTGCCCGAATAGGGCTTGATGAGGCCCACCACCATGTAGAAGGTCGTCGTCTTGCCGGCGCCATTGGGACCCAGCAGACCCACAATCTGCCCTTGTTCCACCTCGATGTCAACGTCGTTGACCACGGTACGTTGTCCGTATTTCTTCACCAGATGTTCAGTTCTCAGCTTCATCTTCAAATTATCAATTGTCAATTATCAATTCTCAATTCAAAAAATTCCTTCTTTTAAAATGTCATGCAAATGAATGATTCCCATGTATTTACCAACTTTTACGACTGGCAATTGGGTGATGCTGTTGGCCCGCATCTTGTGCAGGGCATCCACCACCAAGGCGTCTTCGTCGATGGTCTTGGGGTTGGAGGTCATGATTTGCGAGGCCTTCACGTGCTCGATGTCGGGCGTGTTCATCAGCATGCGGCGCAGATCGCCGTCGGTGATGATGCCTAATATTTTGTCGCCTTCGCTGACCACGGTGGCGCCGAGGCGCTTGTGGGTCATCTCAATGATGACGCGCGTCAGGGTGTCGTCGGGACCCACCTCGGGGCGCTCGTTGTTGACATACAGGTCTTTCACTCGGAGATAGAGTTGCTTGCCCAGTGCACCGCCAGGGTGAAACTTGGCGAAGTCCTCCGTGGAGAAGCCACGACACCTCATTAATATTAATGCGAGGGCGTCGCCCATGACGAGTTGTGCAGTTGTGCTGCTCGTGGGGGCGAGACTGTCGGGGATGGCCTCGTCGTTGACGCTCACGTCGAGGACAAAGTCGGCTTGCTGTGCGAGATATGACTTGGGGTTGCCGACCATGGCCACGATTTTGTTGCCCCGAAGCTTGATGAGTGGCACCAGAACCTTGATTTCGGGTGTCTCGCCGCTTTTCGACAAAATGACCACAACGTCGCCTTCGCGGACGATGCCCAAGTCGCCGTGGATGGCGTCGGCGGCATGCATAAATACCGCCGTGGTGCCCGTGGAGTTCATCGTCGCCACAATCTTTTGGGCGATGAGAGCGCTCTTTCCGATGCCGGAAAACACGATATTGCCTTTGCATTCCAGCATCATTTCCACGACTTTTTCGAAATCATCGCCAATTCGGCTTTTCAATCCCATGATTTCATTAGCTTCATTTTCAATGATTTGTGTTGCTAATTCTATAATTGTGTCATTTTTTTTCATTTTTTCTCACTTTTTTCTTGCGCCGAATGATTTAAAAGCTATAACTTTGTCTTTGCGTCAAAAAAAGGGGCGACCCTGGATAAGAACGCGACTTCTTGAAAGAGATTGCAAAGAAACACAAAAATTTGGAATATACCAAAAGGAGGAACTCATGGCAAAAAAAGAAGATCAGGAGATACACAAGCTACTGAAGAATGTTTTCGGTTTCGACCAATTCAAGGGAAACCAAGAGGAGATCATCAAAAGCATCCTAGGCGGCAACAACACCTTCGTATTGATGCCAACGGGTGGCGGCAAGTCGTTGTGCTACCAGCTGCCGGCATTGATGTCGAAAGGCACGGCTATCGTTGTGTCTCCGCTCATTGCCTTGATGAAGAACCAAGTCGACATGATCCGCAACTTCGGCACGGAGCTGGGCATCGCGCATGTGATGAACTCGTCGCTGTCGAAGGCCGAGTTGCTTGAGGTGAAGGAAGACCTGAAGAGCGGCAAGACCAAACTGCTTTATGTCGCCCCCGAGTCGCTCACCAAAGACGAGACCGTCGACTTTTTGCGTGGTCTTCAGATTTCGTTCGTTGCCATCGACGAGGCGCACTGCATCTCGGAGTGGGGTCACGACTTCCGCCCTGAGTATCGCCGTCTGCGCCCCATCATCAACGCCATCGGTGACAACCTCCCCATCATCGCCCTGACGGCCACCGCCACGGTGAAAGTGCAGAACGACATCATGAAGAACCTCGAGATCATGGATGCCAAGGTCTTCAAATCGTCGTTCGACCGTCCGAATTTGTACTACGAGGTGCGCCCGAAGACCAAAGACGTCATTAAGGACATCATCAAATACATCAAGCAGAACCCAGGCAAGTCGGGCATCGTGTACTGCCTCAGTCGCAAGAAGGTGGAGGAGTTGGCCGAGACGCTTCTCGTTAACGGCATCCGTGCCCTGCCTTACCATGCCGGATTGGACAGCCAGACCCGTAAGGAGAACCAAGACAAGTTCCTCATGGAGGAGGTCGACGTCATCGTGGCCACCATCGCTTTCGGCATGGGCATCGACAAGCCCGACGTGCGTTTCGTCATCCACCACGACATCCCCAAGAGCCTCGAAGGCTACTATCAGGAGACAGGTCGTGCGGGTCGCGACGGCGGCGAAGGCAACTGCATCGCCTTCTATGACTACGAGGACATCCACAAGCTGGAGAAGTTCAACAAAGGCAAGAACGTGGCTGAACAGGAGATTGCTCGTGAATTGTTGAATGAGACCGTAACATACGCTGAGTCAGCGGTTTGTCGCCACAGGTTGCTGCTACACTATTTCGGTGAGGAATATAATAAGGAGAATTGCGGTGCTTGCGATAACTGTCGCTCACCTAAGGAGAAATTCGATGGTAAGGATGACTTGAAGCTCGTCCTCGAAGCAGTGGAAGAGACCAAGCAGCTGTTCAAGACCAAGCATATCGCTGAGTTGTTGGCTGGTAAACTCACCGGCGACATCAAGGCGGCCAAGCAGGAGAACAATGAGTTCTTTGGTGCTGGCGACGAACACGACGAGAAATATTGGACAGCGGTCATACGTCAGGCATTGGTGCACAAGCTGTTGTCGAAAGACATCGAAAACTACGGCATCCTGAAGATCACCAAGGACGGCAAGAGCTTCATCAAGAAGCCTTACACCATCTTGCTCGTCAAGGATCACGACTACGAGAACTCCGATGAGGATGATCCCGAGACCATGGCTGCCATGGGCGCCAACAAGGACGGTGGTGCCGACAAGACCCTCTTCGCCTTGCTGAAAGACCTGCGCAAGACCATTGCCAAGCAAAACGGATTGCCGCCTTTCGTCATCTTCCAAGACCCCTCGCTCGAGGACATGGCCATCCAATACCCCATCACCAAGGAGGAGATGATCCAGATTGCGGGTGTGGGTGCAGGCAAGGCCGAAAAATTCGGCGAGCCTTTCATCAAGCTCATCAAGGAGTATGTGGAGGAGAACGAAATCACCCGCCCGAACGACATGGTGGTGAAGTCGGTGGTCAACAACTCGGCTCTCAAGATCGGCATCATCCAGAATATCGACAAGAAGATTCCGCTCGACGACATCGCCTACGGTAAAGGCTTGAGCTTCGACGAGTTGCTTTCCGAAATTGAGAGCATCGTCTCCTCCGGCACGCACCTTGACATCAACTACTTCATTGAGGACTTCGTCGACATCTACCACCAGGAGGACATCTTGGAATACTTCCATGAGGCCGAATCCGATGACGTGCAGACCGCCCTTCAAGAACTCGGCGAAGACGAATATGAGGAAGAGGAGGTGCGCCTAATGCGCATCAAGTTCTTGTCGGATGTTGGCAACTGATTTAGGATGAGGCGATTAACATTGATAGCGCTGTTCTTTGTCCTTGTGGTCTCATGTGGCCACAAGGACAAAGGCTTTATGCCCGAACGCTTGCTCACCCAGGAGGAGATGATTGACATCATGACCGACGTGCAAATCATCGAGGCCGACATCAACTACCAGAAAGCCCAGGAGCGAGAGGCGGAAGAGACGCCCAAAGACTATAAGGACCTGACCCGCTCGTATTACGACCAGCTCTTTGAGCATTACGGCATCACCGACAGCATCTTTTCGCAAAACATGCGCTATTACACCGAGCGTCCTGACCAGCTGGAAAGGATTATGGACTCGGTGATGCAAAGATTGTTGCGCGAGCAACAATGAAATAATTCCTTTTTCTCTTCGTTTTCTTGTTCGGATTGCTTAATTTTGCAACCCAATTCAACGGTAACAACAAAACGAGAGATAGATATGCAAGACAAACTGCAGGAACTTACTGATAGACTGTATAATGAAGGTCTATCGAAAGGGAAACACGACGGCGAGGAACTGGTGCAGAAGGCACAGGCTGAGGCCGACCGCATCGTGGCTTACGCCAAGGCTGAGGCAGAACACATCATCGCCCAGGCTAACAAAGAGGCCGAGGAGCTGAAGACCAAGGTGACCGCCGACGTCAAGATGGCCGCCACGCAGAGCATCGCCGTGACGAAACAGGAAATCGAGAAGATGGTGGTGACCAACGCCGCCACCGAAGGCGTGAATGCCAATATGGGTAACGCTGCCTTTGTCAAAGAGCTGATTGCCAGCGTGGTGAAGGCCTTTAATCCCACCAATGCGTCGCCCGTCGATTTGAACCTCATTTTGCCCGAGGCACTGAAAGCCGAGGTGGAGCCTTTCGTGAAGAACGAAATCGCCAACCAGTTCAAGGGCGAGGTCAAGGTGGACTACTCCAAGAAGATGAACGGCGGCTTCAAGGTGGCCCCCAAGGATGGCAGCTATGTGCTGCAGTTCACCGATGAGGAGTTCACTCAACTCATCGCCAACTACCTGCGTCCTGCCACCAAGAAAATCCTCTTCGGCTGATGGATAATTACGTCTATATCGTGGCCGGCTTGCCGGAACTGACCTCAGGCTTCGAAAACACGGGCTTTGACTATGCCGCTGTGAAGGAGTCCATCATGGAGTTGCTCTCCGAGAAGGACCAGCAATTGGTCGAACTCATGGAGGAGGGCTTCAACGAGGACAGCCTCGGTGCCGAGTTTTACGACAAAGCCGCCCAAAGCAAAAACCGTTTCATCCGCGAGTACTTCGACTTCGATGGACGCCTGCGCAACATGAAGGTGAACTACCTGGCCAAGCGTCTCGACAAGAAAGGGGAGGACTACATGGTGGAGCTGCCCGAGGCTGACTTCGAGGAAGGCAAGCAGATCCAGGAGATCCTCGCCGACGCCGACTTCGTCGACCGTGAGCAGCGTATGGACGAGCTGAAATGGGAGAAGGCCTCCGACATCGCTCGCATGGATTACTTCAACATGAATGCCATCCTTGCTTTCTTGGTCAAGGCCAAGACGGTGCAGCGTTGGGCCGAGCTCGATGCAACCAAAGGACAGGAGATGTTCAAGAAACTGGTGCAGGAGATTCGGGGTACTAGTGCGAATCTAGATTTGAGTGTGAAATAATAGAAACAACAACATATGAAAACAACAGGAAAAGTTATAGGAATCATTTCCAACTTGGTCACCGTGGAGGTGAACGGGCCTGTGTCACAGAATGAGATCTGCTTCATCGACCTTGACGGCGTCAAGCTGATGGCAGAGGTCATCAAGGTGAACGGGAACAAAGCCTCAGTCCAGGTGTTTGAGAGCACCCGCGGACTGCAGATCGGCGACCCGGTGGAATTCCAAGGCTACATGCTTGAGGTGACCTTGGGACCTGGTCTGCTTTCGAGCAACTTCGACGGCCTGCAGAACAACCTCGCCACCATGACGGGCGTGTTCCTCAAACGCGGTGAATACACCAAGGCCCTCGATGAAGAGAAACTTTGGGACTTCACGCCTATCGCAGAGGTTGGACAACAGGTCGTTGCCGCCGACTGGCTGGGCGAAGTCAAGGAAGGCTGGCTGCCTCATAAAATCATGGTGCCGTTTAGTTTCAAAGGCACCTACACCGTGAAGTCGGTGGCTGCCGCCGGACAATACAAAATCACCGACACCATCGCAACGCTGACCAACGAGGAAGGCGAGGAGGTGCAGGTGAACATGACCCAGAAATGGCCTGTCAAGGTGGCCGTGGGTGGCTACGTCGAGAAGCCGCGTCCCTTTAAGGTGATGGAGACGGGTGTGCGTACCATCGACACCTTGAATCCCATCGCCGAAGGCGGCACGGGTTTCATCCCGGGACCTTTCGGCTGCGGCAAGACCGTGCTGCAACACGCCCTAGCCGAGCAAGCCGATGCCGACATCATCATCATGGCGGCCTGCGGCGAGCGTGCCAACGAGGTCGTGGAGATCTTCACCGAGTTCCCCGAACTGAAAGACAAGCACACGGGTCGTAGCCTGATGGAGCGTACCATCATCATCTGCAACACCTCCAACATGCCGGTCGCAGCCCGTGAGGCTTCGGTCTACACGGCCATGACCCTCGGCGAGTACTACCGTGCCATGGGCATGAAGGTGCTGCTGCTGGCCGACTCCACCTCGCGTTGGGCACAGGCCTTGCGTGAGATGAGTAACCGTTTGGAGGAGCTGCCTGGTCAGGACGGCTTCCCCATGGACCTCTCGGCCATCATCTCCAATTTCTACGCCCGTGCAGGTTACGTGAAACTCAACAACGGCCAGTCGGGCTCCATCACCTTCATCGGAACGGTGTCGCCTGCCGGCGGTAACCTGAAGGAACCCGTCACGGAGAGCACCAAGAAAGCCGCACGTTGCTTCTACGGCCTCTCGCAAAACCGCGCCGACAAGAAGCGTTATCCCGCCGTCGACCCCGTGGACTCCTATTCGAAATACCTCGAATACCCCGAAATCATCGAATATCTTGATGAGAAGATTGAAAAGGGCTGGGTTGACAAGGTGACGAAGACGAAATACATCATCAGAAAAGGTAAGGACGCCTACGAGCAAATCAACATCTTGGGCGATGACGGTGTGCCAATGTCGTACCATGAGCAATATTGGAAGTCGGAATTGGTTGACTATGTCATCCTGCAGCAAGACGCTTTCGACGCCATCGACGGCTGCTGCCCCTTGGAACGCCAGAAGTTCATGCTCGACTTGGTGCTTGAGATCTGCGACCGTAGCTTCAAGTTCGACAACTTCGAGGAGTGCACCACCTATTTCAAGGACTTGATCAACATCTGCCGTCAGATGAACTACACGGAATACGAGTCGGAACAATTCAACAAATACTTGAACCAGCTTAAGGAGGAACTGAAACATGAGTGAGAAAGCCTTTCAACGCATCTATACGAAGCTGACCGCCATCACCAAGGCCACTGTGACCCTTGAGGCGCAAGGCGTGGCCAACGACGAGCTGGCATTTGTGGCCGGTCGTTTGGCGCAGGTGGTGAAAATCAAGGATAACGCCGTCACCCTGCAGGTGTTTGGCGGCACAGAAAACATCCCGACCAATGCTGAAGTGACCTTCTTCGGTGAGCCGCCCTGCTTGAATGTGAGCGACGACCTCGCCGGACGTTTCTTCAACGCCTATGGCGAGCCTATCGACGGCGGTCCGGCCGTGGAAGGCGAGAAACGCCAGATTGGCGGTCCCTCGGTGAACCCCTACAAGCGTCGCATGCCTTCCGAGCTGATTCCCACGGGTATTGCTGGCATCGACTTGAACAACACCTTGGTCTCGGGACAGAAGATCCCGTTCTTCGCCGACCCCGACCAGCCTTATAACCAGGTGATGAGCATGGTGGCCCTCCGCGCCGATGTGGATAAGATCATCCTTGGCGGCATGGGCTTGACCAACGACGACTATCTCTTCTTCAAAAACGAGTTTGAGAGCGCTGGTGCCTTGCACAAGATTATCAGCTTTGTGAACACCACCGACCAGCCGCCTGTCGAGCGTCTGCTGATTCCCGACATGGCCTTGACTGCGGCTGAATACTTTGCTGTGGACAAGAACGAGAAGGTGTTGGTGCTGCTTACTGACATGACCTTGTACGCCGATGCCTTGAGTATCGTGAGTAACCGTATGGACCAGATTCCTTCAAAGGACTCCATGCCCGGCTCGCTCTACTCCGACTTGGCCAAGATTTACGAGAAGGCCGTGCAGCTGCCTACGGGTGGCTCCATCACCATCATCGCCGTGACGACGCTGAACGATGGCGACATCACCCACGCCATCCCGGATAACACGGGTTATATCACCGAGGGACAGCTCTTCCTCCGTGCCGATGCCGACTCGGGTAAGGTCATCGTCGACCCGTTCCGCTCGCTGTCGCGTCTGAAACAGCATGTGCAGAACAAGAAGACCCGTGAGGACCACAGTGCCGTGATGAACGCTTCGGTTCGTTTGTATGCCGATGCCTCCAACGCCAAGACGAAGCTGGAGAACGGCTTCGACCTGAGCGACTACGACCTCCGCTGCCTCGACTATGCCAAGGAATATGCCACCAGACTGCTCGCCATCGACGTCAACATCTCCATCGAGGAGATGCTTGACACGGCCTGGGAGCTGTTCGGCAAGTATTTCACCAAGGCCGAGACTGGTTTGAAGGATAAATTGATAGAGAAATACTGGAAGGAAAAGGAATAATTGAAATGGGGAAATCACACTCGTACTTAAACCGTCATTGCGGGCTTGACCCGCAATCTCCTAAGCGTGAAAGACAGCCTTTGCGCATAGGAGATGGCGGATCCTTGTCCGCCATGACGTTAAAAGAGTAGTGTGTCCCATGTATAAAAAGTAATCAATGGCCATCAAATTTCAATATAACAAGACTTCGCTGAACGAGCTGAACAAACAACTCAAGACGCGGACCCGAGCCCTCCCCACGCTGAAAAGCAAGGAGAGCGCGCTACGTGTCGAGGTGAAGAAAGCCAAGGAGCATTCGGAGAGGCTTGTTGCACAGTTAGAGGCCGAACTCAAGTCGTATGAGTACATGGCCCGGCTTTGGAATGAATTTGAGCCAGGACTGATTTCGGTGACCGATGTTAAGCTGAAGACCGTCAAGATTGCGGGCGTGCCCGTGCCGTCGTTAGAGGAGGTGCTGTTCGACGTGAAGGACATCAACCTCTTCACCAAGCCCATGTGGTATGCCGACGGCGTGCAGATTCTGAAGAACCTCGCACAGCTGGGCATCGAGTCGGAGGTCTATACCGAGGTGAGCCGCATCCTCGACTACCAGCGGAAGAAGACCACACAGAAAGTCAACCTTTACGAGAAGGTGCAGATTCCTGGCTACAACGAAGCCATACGTAAGATCAAGCGATACATGGAAGACGCGGAGAACCTCGACAAGGCTTCGCAGAAAATCATGAAGAGCAAACATAACGCAGAAGAGGAGGCAGACGATGGTAACTGAAATGACGAAATATGATTTCATCCTCATGAGCGGCGACGCCGATGCCTTCCTCGAGAAGCTGCAGGCGGTGGGCGTGGTCGACATCACGCGCTCGCTGAAGCCCGTCGACGACCAGTCGGAGAAGCTGTCGGCACGCGCTGATGTCTACCGTAAGGCGCTCTCGTCGTTGAAAGCGGTCGAGAAAGCCGACGACCCAGGTCAGAAGCCTACCGACTTCGCCGTGGAGGTGATGGAGACCGTGAACGAAAAGGCGGCTATTGAAGCCCAGCTGCCGCAGCTCCGCAAGGATGCCGACGAGTTGGTGCCTTGGGGCCAGTTCGACGCCAAGAGCTTCGAGCGTCTTAAGGAAAATGGATTGAAACTCCACTTCTACAAGGCAAGAGCCATCGACCCTGCATGGACAGAGCAATACGCTTTGAGCGAAATCTCCAACACTGGCGGCTACAGTTATTTCGTGGTCGTGTCCGAGGATGAGGAAAACTACGACTTCCCGCTGAAAGAACTACCAGCCCCTGACCGCGACTATGCCGCCATCGAGCGGCAGATTGCCGACTTGGAGGCTCAGGTGAAGGAAAAAGAGCATCGCTTGGCCCAGCTGAAATGGCATGAGCCCGTGCTGGAAGCCGAGCTGGACAAGACCCTGTCGAAACTCGACCTGCATCTGGCTAACGTGGCAGGCGAGAAGGCCGCTGAGGACTATATCACCGTCTTCGAAGGCTTCGCGCCCGCCGAGTGCGAGCCTGCTCTGCGCGATATGCTCGAAAAGGAGAGCGTTTACTACATTGAGGACAAGGCCAAACCAGACGATAACCCGCCTATCAAGTTGAAAAACAACAAGTTCGTATCGATGTTTGAGTTGCTGACCGACATGTACGGCCGACCCAAATACGACGAGTTCGACCCGACGGTGTTCATCTCCATCTTCTTCATGCTCTTCTTCGCCTTCTGTATGGGCGATATGGGCTATGGCTTGGTGCTCATCGGTGCTAGCCTCGGCTTGAAGAAAATGTTAGGCAATATCGCCCCCTTGGGTGTCACCTTGGGCATCGCCACCACCGTGGTGGGATTCTTCTTCCACACCTTCTTCTCAATGGACATGCTCGAATGGAGTTGGATCCCCGATAGCGTGAAGAAAATCATGCTGCCTTCCACGATAGCAGGCTATGACGGCACGATGGTGCTGGCGTTGCTCGTCGGTATCGTCCACCTCTGTCTCGCCTTGATTGTGAAGACTTACCAAGCTACCAAGGTGAAGGGATTCGCCAACTCCTTGGGCACCTGGGGCTGGACCTTGCTGATTGTAGGCGGCGTCATCGTAGGTGGTCTCGCCCTGATGGGTGTGATGGACAAGGAAGTAACCAAGTGGGTCATCATCATTTTGGGTGGTCTCTCTGCTTTGGGCATCTTCTTCCTCAATGACCTGCACCGTAATCCCCTGAAAAACTTCGGATCAGGCTTGTGGGAGACCTACAACACGGTCACAGGTTTGCTCGGCGACGTGTTGAGCTACCTGCGTCTCTATGCCTTGGGTCTGGCAGGTGCCAAGCTCGGCGAGGCCTTCAATGCCATTGGCTTGCAAGCCCTTGGTGACGGCGGCGCTGGTGGTTGGATTGCTTTCATCCTCATCGTGGTGATAGGCCATGTGCTCAACATCGCGATGTGTGTGTTGGGTGCCTTCGTGCATCCCTTGCGACTCAACTTCCTCGAGTTCTTCAAAAACTCCGGTTACGAAGGTGCCGGTAGGAAATATAAACCTCTTACAGAAAACAACAATTAAACAAATCAACAAATAAACAATCAACATTATGTTAGAAACAGTATTAGGTTATCTCGGCCTCGGCCTCGTGTTGGCCTTGGCAGGTATCGGAAGTTCAATCGGCACTTCGACGGCGGGCAACGCTGCTGAAGGTGGTCTCAAGAAACGCCCTGAGGCATCGGGTAATTTCATGGTGTTGTCGGCACTGCCGGCCACCCAGGGTATCTATGGCTTCGTGGCGTTCTTCATGCTGCTCAATAAAATGAGAGCAGAAGTGGATCCGCTTTCTGGCTACATCGTTTTCGGTGTGGGTCTTAGTGTTGGCTTGGCTTGCATGATCTCGGCCATGCGTCAGGGACAGGTTTGCGCCAACGGTATCGTCGGTGTGAGCCAAGGCCACGACGTGTTCACCAACACGCTGATCTATGCCGCTCTTCCCGAGTTCTACGCAATCTTGGGCCTCGTCGGCGCACTGATGGTCTAAACATCCTGTAGAGACGTGGTGTGCCGCGTCTCTACGACCGAACAATTATGTAGAGACGTGCCACGGCGCGTCTCTACGTTTTTTATGGCGACTGATGAATAATCCTGCAATTTTGTGATTGAAAGAAAAATGTTTATATTTGCAGAGTGAAAAAGAAAGAAAATGTCAACTCGACAACTGGAAATAGAAAATTTGATTAAATGTCTTCAAGATAAACAAAAACATACATATTAGCAAATAGCACTTGTTGCTGTCCTTGAATCCCAAAATTTCCACATGATCCCGTTTTGCGGGGCAACACGTCAAGGGCAAGTAAACAAATGCCGTACATGGTACGGCGTGGAATACTTGTTAGACGTGTAGGGCGTGGAAACCCTGGGATTCGAGCAAGGAATTGATTCCACGCTGTTTTTTTGTCGTATCAAATGAAATTATAAACCTCAAAAGAATAAGGATATGAAAGCATTAAAATGTGAAATGTGCGGAAGCAACGATGTTGTGAAGCAAGACGGATTGTATGTCTGTCAAAACTGTGGAACAAAATATACGGTTGAGGAAGCACGAAAAATGATGATTGAAGGAACTGTTGATGTTCAAGGAACCGTTAAGGTCGATACATCTGATGAACTTAAGAATCTCTATGAGATTGCGCGTAGAGCCAAGGAAACTGATAATAGTGAGAATGCTCTAAAATATTATGACATGATTTTAGTAAAGGATCCAAGTAGTTGGGAAGCAAACTTTTATGTGGTTTATTTTAGATCAATGTCATGTAAAATAGCTGAGATTTGTAGTGCTGGTAACTCTGTATCTAATTGTCTTGAAACTGTTATTGAATTGGTCAAAAACAAGGTGACTGATTCCAACGAACAGACAAGTGTGATATCAGAAATTTATACAAGATGTATGATTATTGCCAACATGTTAAGTGGGGCCGCTGAAAACCACTATAATGGCATTGATGTTTCAATTAGAGGTAATTATGTTCAAGAGTATGTTAATAATGCAGCCGCAGCAGCTGATATTATGTATGTTTTAGGAAATGTGTTGGAGGCAAAATTTGCAGATAAATATGGAATTGTGGCTGCAAACGCGTGGGAAGATGGAATCAAAATACATAATGGATACCTTAAGTATCTGGTGGATAAACAATCCAATCAACAAATTATGATTTCTTATGAAGAAAAAATCAAGAAATACAATCCATCGTATTCTTTACCTGAATTCAATACTTCAAACGGCTGTTATGTCGCCACAGCAGTTTACGGCTCATACAATTGTCCCGAAGTCTGGACGCTTCGTCGTTTCCGAGACCACACCCTGGATGCAACATGGTATGGCCGTGCTTTCATTCAAACCTATTATGCCATTAGCCCAACGCTTGTGAAATGGTTTGGCGAAACAACGTGGTTTAAGAGAATATGGCGCGGACCATTGGACAAGCTGGTAAATGCGCTAAAATGCAAAGGGGTAGAAGATACGCCTTATCAGGACAAATACTAATAAAACCGAAGCCGGCTCTAGGGCCGGCTTCGTGTTTTTATAGATCATCTTTCATCTTTTCAATCATTCTTCTCTCTTTCTTGGTCGGTCGCCCCGCCCCGCGGTCGCGCCATTCGGCCTTGTAGGCGTGCATGAACTCGATGCGCTCGTATTCCTCCTTGGGCGTAAGGTCGGTGTAGACCTCGGGCACCTGCTTGGCGGAGACGCGGTTCTTGATGACGGTCTTCACCTGCACCACTTTGTGGAGTTGCTCAATCTGCACTTGGATGACATCGCCTTCTTTCACCTCACGCGAGGGCTTGATGGGGTTGCCGTCCACCTTCACTTTGCCGCCTTTGATGGCATCGGCCGCCAGCGAGCGTGTCTTGAAGAGGCGCGCCGCCCACAGCCATTTGTCGATTCGGACGATGTTTTCTTCTTCGGCCATTACTTCTCCTTGAAAATCAACTGAATCGGCACGCCATGGAAGTCCCAAGTCTCGCGGATCTTGTTCTCCAGGAAGCGTTTGTACGACTCCTTCACGTCCTTCGGCAGGTTGCAGAAGAAGATGAACTGAGGGAAGACGCTCTTCAGCTGAGTGATGTATTTGATGCGCAGGAAGCGTCCACGCGAGGCTGTCGGTAGCGGCACGGAGTTGATGATTTCCAGCATATTGTCGTTAAGCTCGCGGACGGGGATGCGGCGCTCGCGGTTCTCGTAGACCTTGTGGGCCGTCTCCAGCACCTTATAGATACGATGCTTGTTGATGGCCGAGGTGAAGATGATGGGGTAGTCGGTGAAGGGGGCGGTGCGCTCACGGATGAGCTCCTCGTAGGCCTTGTGGGTGTTGGAGTCTTTCTCGACCAAGTCCCACTTGTTAACGACCATCACCAGGCCTTTCTTGTTCTTCTCGATGAGGCGTAGGATGTTCATATCCTGAGCCTCGAAGCCGTTCTGTGCGTCGAGCATGAGGATGGCCACGTCGCAGTCCTCGATGGCGCGTACTGAACGTAGCACGCTGTAAAACTCGATGTCTTCCTCTACCTTACTCTTCTTGCGAAGGCCAGCCGTGTCGACGAGCATGAACTCCATGCCGAAGGCGTTGTAGCGCGTGTAGTTGGCGTCGCGCGTGGTGCCGGCGATGTCGGTGACGATATGGCGGTCAGTGCCGAGGAAGGCGTTGATGAGCGACGACTTGCCCACGTTAGGTCTTCCCACCACAGTGAACTTCGGCAGGTTGGTGTCGAAGTCGGTGGTGTCGGAGGGCAGCAACTCGCAGACCTTGTCGAGCAGCTCGCCTGAGCCTGTGCCGGTCATGGCCGACATGGGGTAGGGCTCGCCCAGACCCAAAGAATAGAACTCGCCCGCCAGCACTTCTTTGCTGGGCTCGTCTATCTTGTTGACAGCCAACACTACTGGCTTCTTCTGTTGGCGCAGGATGACCGCCACGTCCTCGTCGAGGACATGCAGGCCTTCGCGACCGTCGACGATGAAGACGATGACGTCGGCCTCGTCGATGGCCAAGTCCACCTGCTTGCGGATTTCTTCTTCAAAGATGTCGTCCGACCCCACCACATAACCGCCGGTGTCGATGACGGTGAATTCCTTTCCGTTCCAGTCGCTCTTGCCGTAGTGCCTGTCGCGCGTCACGCCGCTCGTCTCTTCCACGATGGCCATGCGCTGCTTCAGCAGACGGTTGAAAAGCGTCGATTTTCCCACATTGGGTCTCCCCACTATTGCTACAATGTTTGACATTTTTCTTTGAGTTTAAAATCGGGTGCAAAAATACGAAAAATTACGCCTCGTATCCAAACCGCTTCAATTCCGCCTCGTTGTCTCTCCAGTCCTTGTCGACTTTGACGAAGAGTTCCAAGAAGATTTTCTTGCCTGTAAACTCCTCGATATCAGTGCGGGCCTGCATGCCAAGTTTCTTGATGGCGCTGCCGCCCTTGCCGATGATGATGGCCTTTTGCGAGTCGCGGGCCACATAGATGACGCTGCGGATGTGGATGCGGTGCTCGGTTTCCTCGTAGCTCTCCACTTCGACCTGCACGGAATATGGGATTTCCTGCTGGTAGTTAAGCAAGATTTTCTCTCGGATGATCTCGGTGATGAAGAAACGCATTGAGCGGTCAGTGAGCTCGTCCTTGGGGAAGTAAGGCGGACACTCAGGTAACTTCTCGAGAATCTGTTTGAAGATGAACTCCACATTGGCGTTGTATTGTGCCGAGAGAGGAAACACGGTGGCATTGGGCAGGGTCTCACGCCATTGCTCAACTGCTTGTTCCACAGTCTCTTGCGTGGAGAGGTCGATTTTGTTGATGAGCACAAAGACAGGGATGTCGATGGTCTTCAGCCTTTCGACGGTCTTTTCCTCGATCTTCTTGTCGGTGATGTCGACGACGAAGAGGATGAGGTCGGCATCGATGAGGGCCACGTTGACGAACTGGTTCATCACTTCATGCATCTTGTATGCCGGGTCTTTGATGATGCCGGGCGTGTCGGAGAAAACAATCTGGAAGTCGTCGCCGTTGACGATGCCGAGGATGCGGTGACGAGTGGTCTGCGCTTTTGAGGTGATGATGGAGATTTTCTCGCCGACGAGCTGATTCATGAGGGTGGACTTGCCCACGTTGGGGCGTCCTATAATGTTGACATAGCCTGCTTTATGGGTCATGATGAAAAATTTTTCCCGATTTTTACCTTGCAAAGAAACAAAATTATTATCTTTGCAGCCGATTTCGGGAGAGAATTTTTTCGTTTTCCGAGATTTTACTCACGATGCGGGGTAGAGCAGAGGCAGCTCGTCGGGCTCATAACCCGGAGGTCGGAGGTTCGAATCCTCCCCCCGCTACAACGAAAAAACGGACGGTCAAGCCGTCCGTTTTTTCGTGTCATTTCCAATATTTCCTCAAGCTCCCGCCCAGTGTGCCCGACATGGTCATGGGACCATTGACAAGGCCGCCGATAGTGCTGATGTCCCCTTCGCCTTGGCATTCGCCTTCGAGGTAGAGCACCCCGTCGATGAGTGTGCCATGCATGGTATAGATGACATCCATCACAATCGGGATGTTGATGGTGAAGATGCCGTCGTAGGAGTAGTCGAAGACAAACGTGCTGTTGATCTCGTCAAAGAAGACATTGTCGCCGTCAACGGTGCCTCTCACGACGTTGAGGCTGTCGCCGAGGGTAAGGTGGGCCACCACTTCGTTGATGCTTTCGCCAGAAAAGATGTCGGCGATGGTGGTGAAAGGAATGCTGTCCAAGTCGCCATCCTGGGCGCCGACGAGGGAGAGGTCGGCATGATAGGCCCCACAGATGTAGAGATCGCCTTCATAGTGTCCCACAAACTTCATGCTCGGTGTCTCGTTGTAGTTGATGTCGAAGCTGATGGTGGCGACTTGTCCCAACGAGTCTGTCAAGGTGCCTGTGACGGTGACGGGGCCGAGCACCTCAAGGGTGAAGGGATGTTTGTAGTCGATGGTGGTGACTGGGTCGACCCGCTTGGCGCAGAGGCTGTCGGAATGGCAGACCAAGATGCTGTCGTTTTGCGAGAGTACGACGTCGATGTTGGTCAGGTTCTCGCCCGTGCAGTGGAAGCCCACCGTGATCTCGCGGCCGTAATACACCTGAGAGTTTTCAATCACGCAGCCCTGATTGCGCAGGATGCTGATGTTGGGTAAAACAGGACCTTTCTTGCAGCCCACCATAAACATGAGGACGAGGCTGAAAGAAAGGAATAAGATGTTTTTTTTCATTGTTGATGACAAAGGTTTAGCGTGTTTTGTTCAGGCTACCGCCGATGGTGCCTTGTATTTTAACGGTGCCGGAGACAATGTATAAATTGAAGTCGCCGTTGCCTTGGCAATCGCCTTCGAGATTGAGCTTCCCGTCGTTGAGGGTGCCAACGATGTTGTAGGTCATGTTGAGCGGGACGGAGAAGCCTTGGTAAGTCATATTATAGGTAGTGTTGATGCCTTCAAAGGTCACCTTGTCGCCGTCGACAGTGCCTTTCACCGTGTTGGATTGCTCCTCGATGACGATGGTTGCCAACACTTCATTGATGTTATCGCCGGAGACCATGTCGACAACAGTGGCAAAAGGCTGGTCCACGAAATCATCGTGCATGGGGTCCATGTTGGAGATTTCTGCGTCGTAGCTTCCTGTGATGAGGGCTTCGCCTTCGTAATGTCCGATGAACTTGGCGTTCGGCTTCTCGTAGCAGTTGATGTCGAAGCTCTTTGTCGCCGTGCGTCCTTGTGCGTCGGTCACGATGCCGGTGATGGTCACGGTGCCGATGGCATTGATGTTGAAGCTGTGGGCATAGAGATAGGAAGACTCGTTATCTATGCTCAGGGTGTTGGTGTAAATCACAGTGCCGTTCTGCGAGGCGTTCATCTCGATTTTGGTCAGGTTCTCGCCAGTGGTGCTGAAGCCAACGGTGATCTGGTCGCCCGAAAACACCTGGGTGTTTGGGTTGACATACTGAGTGCCAGTGGCGATGCTGATGGTGGGTTCGCCTTTCTTACAGCTTGCGAAGAACATCAGGCCGATGCAGCAAGCCAAAAACAATGCAGTTTTTTTCATGATGATTTGTGTTTTAAGTTATTGTTTCACGAGTTCTCCTCTAATGGTTCCCGAGGCTTCGCTGAATTGGTTGGCTTGTCCCCATACGATGACGCCGTGTCCGTCAGTGAAGTTACCGTCGATCACTAATGTGTTATCTCCGGTCTTGGTGCCTTCCATCTTGAGTTTCAATTCTACCGAATAGCCTTGGTCGGGCTTATCGATGAGAAGGTCGACCGAATCAAAGTCAGCTTTGTCGGCAGAAGCCTTTCCCGTGGTCTGGCGCGTTTCGTTGTCGACGGTCACCGTGGCGGTGATGGCATTGTCGGTATCGCCCTTGGTAATGACCATGCTGATGTTGGGAACAGGGAAGGTCAAGCTTGTGACAGGTTGGTTGTCTATCGTGGCGATGGTTAAATCGAAGTCTCCGATGTAGTTGCCGAGGTATTTGTCAGAGTAATCGACAGGGTCGGGATCGACGGGTGTCGGGTTGTCGGGTTTGCAGGCCGCAAACGACAAAGCCATGCAGCACAATGCGATGATGAAAGTCTTCTTCATAGTAATCTAGTTTAATGTATGTCCAAATAATAAAAGAGTGCAAAAATAAGACCAAAATGCTTTGATTGAACGTTTTTTCTGGAAAAATCGTATTTTTGACGCTCTTTTTGTGCCTATGAAGAAGAAATGGATAGCCTTTGCGGTGGTGCTTGTCTTGGCTTTAGGTCTGGCGTTGCTCTACGCCTTTGGTCCCGTGACCGGCCCGATGCCGCTGTGGATGTCGGTGCTGCCGCCATTGGTGGCCATCGTGATGGCTTTGTTGATCAAGGAGGTGATTTCGTCTCTCTTCGTCGGCATCCTCACGGGCACTTTCCTCATGACCTTGTATGGCGGCGCGAGTCCCGCCAGCGCCTTGGGCGGCGGTGTGCTGCGTGTGGTCGACACCTATGTGGTGGGTTCGCTGTTCAATGCTGACCATGTGACCATCATCGTCTTCACGCTGGTTATCGGCGGCATGGTGCGCATCATCACGGCCAACGGTGGCATGCAAGGCGTGGTCAACTGGCTGTCGCGACGGGCACGTGGGCCTCGTTCGGGACAGCTGATGACCTTCCTCATGGATCTTTGCATCTTCTTCGACGACTACTCCAACACCCTCGTGGTGGGCAACACCATGCGTCCCATTGCCGACAAACTCAAGGTGTCACGCGAGAAGCTGTCTTATATCGTCGACTCCACCTCGGCACCCGTGGTGGCGGTGGCGTTCGTCACGACATGGATCGGAGCGGAACTGAGTTACATCCAAGACGGTATCAACGCCATCGGGCTCAACACTTCGGCCTATTCGGTGTTTTTCCATTCCTTGGCCTATAGCTTTTATCCCTTCCTCACCCTCGGCTTCGTGCTGATGATTATCTTCAGTGGGCGCGACTACGGCCCCATGCTGAAGGCGGAACGTAAGGCGCGTCAAGCCTCGGCGATGGAGACCGAGATGAGGGACAGTGTGGCTAAGCCTGCGCATCTCATTGATGCAGTCATCCCGCTTATGGTGCTGATCTTGGGGACTATTGGCGGCCTGGTGGCCACGGGTTACGATGCCAAAGTATGGCATTCGGGACAGGATTTCTTCTCCAGGCTTTCGGCCACCATAGGCTCGGCCAATTCTTACCTCGCCTTGTTGTGGGCCTCGGTGCTGTCGCTGCTCACCGCCATCGTGATGACGATGCTGCGTGGCACGTTGGAGTTTGTTAAGATTATGGAGGAGATGGTGGAGGGCTTCAAGGCCATGCTCAACGCTGTCCTCATCCTGACTATGGCTTGGTCCATCGCCTTGGTGACCAAGGATATGCACACGGCCGAGTTCGTCTCTCAGTTATTGGTGCAATGGTCGCTGTCGCCTGTGGTAGTCCCCGTGCTGACCTTCCTTTTGGCCGCCTTGATTGGCTTCTCCACGGGCACCTCGTGGGGCACCATGGCCATCCTTTATCCTTTGATTTTGCCTGCCTCTTGGCTCCTCTGTCAGGAGCAGGGCTTGTCCGTCGACGCTACTATGCCCTTGTTTTATAATGTGGTGGCTTCGGTGCTGGCGGGATCCGTCATGGGCGACCATTGCAGTCCGATTTCCGACACTACAATTATGAGTTCCTTGGCCTCCAGCTGCAATCACATACAGCATGTCAGGACGCAGATGCCATATGCCCTCACCGTGGGTGGCGTGGCGGTGCTGCTGGGGGTGTTGCCCACGGCCCTAGGCCTGCCGTCGTGGCTGGCCTTTTTGATAGCTTTTGGTGTATTGTGGCTGATTGTGAGGTTTGTAGGTAAGAGGGTTTAGTTGCAGCGTTGTCCATCATACTGCTGCACCTCATCGTATTTGTATTCCAACTTGATGCCTACGGTACGGAACATCTCCTCGGTCTCGGCGCCGTCGTGGTAGCGGCGTTCGCACACTACGCGCTCGATGCCGCAGTTGATGATGAGCATGGCGCAGGTGCGACAGGGTGTCATGCGGCAGTAGAGGGTGCTGCCATCCAAGGCGATGCCACGGCGGGCGGCTTGGCAAATGGCGTTCTGCTCGGCATGCACGGTGCGCACGCAGTGCTGGGTGACGCTGCCGTCTTCGTGGATGACCTTTCGGAAGAGGTGACCTACATCGTCGCAGTGGGGGAGACCTTTGGGTGAGCCTACATAGCCCGTCACGAGGATCTGTTTGTCCTTGACGATGACGCAGCCGCTGCGGCCACGGTTGCAGGTGGCGCGCTCGCTGACGGTGTCGGCGAGGTTGAGGAAGTAGTCGTCCCACGAGGGGCGCACATGCAGTTGCGTCAGCACCTTCTCCACCTGCTGGTGCAGCTGTGGGATGCTGCCGTCGTTCATAAACACGTAGTCGGCCTCCTTGATGCAGGCACCGAGGTTCTGTTTGTTGGGGTCGGTGGCGGTCATCTCACGTTCCTCGTTGGCCACGAAGGTCTCGAAGTCGATGTGGTCGGTTTCAGAGCCACGCAAGTAGATGCGGTCGTAGCGGATTTTTCTATCGGCGTCGACGGCGAAGAGGTAGAACTCGCCCTTCTCACGCAGCGAGTGGATCTCGCCGGGTGTACGCACGCTCTCGATGACGGCGTTCTTGCCTTGGGCCTTGGCGCGTTCGTAGAGTTGATCGGTGATGTAGCTGGGGCAGTGTTCGGCCCGCAGGGCGTTGCCTATCATGGTAAGGGTGTCGCGGTTCACCTCGAGACCGCGGCGTTGGCATTCTTCAGTGATGAAGGCCCGCACCGAGTAGTGCACGAAGCCTTTTTCTTTGACGAGGTAGTCGACGATGGTGCCTTTGCCAGCGCCGAGGGTTCCGGTGATTCCTATGATGATCATATCGTGTTTTGTTGTAGGGACGCATCGAATGCGTCCGCATAATGAATATTCCGTTTTTTTGCGGACGCATTCGATGCGTCCGTACATTTTTTGTTCAGTTTTGTGGACGCTGCGCCCCTATTTGTTCTTTGATTTGTACCACCCACTTTGTCACATCCGCGGGCTTGAACTGCCGCATCTTCTCCAGCAGTTCGTTGGCGTCGCTGCTGACGATGAGGTTGTCAGCGTGCTCACGGCGCATGAAGCCTTGGTCGGCCATGTGTCGGATGAAATCGATGAGGCCGTCGTAGTAGCCGTTCACGTTATAAAGCGCCACGGGCTTGTCGAAGACGCGCAGCTGGCTAAGGACGTAGGCCTCGAAGAACTCATCCATGGTGCCGATGCCACCAGGCAGGGCGATGAAGCCGTCGGCCATGTCTTCGAGGATTTTCTTGCGTTCGGCCATGGTCTCCACCACGATGAGCTCGTCGATCTCGGGATGGCCCACGCGCATATCTAAAAGATGTTGGGTGATGGTGCCGGTCACCTTGCAGTGGCGCGCCATCATCACGTCGGCGACGATTTTCATCAGGCCCACGCTGCCGCCGCCATAGAGCAGCTCGCAGCCGTTGTCGGCCAACACGTGGCCCAATTCAGCGGCTTGCTCCTTGTAAATTGGGTCGAAGCCCATGCTGCTGCCACAAAAAATGCAAATCTTTTTCATTCGAGAATTTTTTGCAAAGATAAGTTTTTTTATTTTTGCAACTCAAAATAAAACATTATGACTAGAAATATAGGTATCCTTGGCGCCATGGCTCAGGAAATTGACGAGGTGAAAGCCTTGTTGACAGAAAAGACTGTAGTGAAAATCGCCAACCGTGAGTTTGTGGTAGGCAAAATTGGCAACGTGCGTTGTGTGGTGGCCTTCTCCAAATGGGGCAAGGTGGCTGCGACGATTACCGCCACCTTATTAATACAGGAGTTCGCCGTGACGGACTTGGTGTTCATCGGCACGGCTGGTGCCTTGGCTGACGGCCTGAAGGTGGGCGACATCGTCATCTCCAAGCGTCTCGTGCAGCACGACTTGGATGCCCGTCCCATCATCTCGCGTTTCGAGTTGCCGCTGCTGAACCGTGTTTATGTTGACAGCGACCCCGAGTTGACTGAATTGGCAGGCAAGGCTGTGAGCAATCTTCTTGAAAGAGGCGTGGTGCACATGGTAGGCGGGGAGGCTGTAAAGGAATTTGGTCTCAATCCGAAACTTTATTTCGGCGACATCGCCAGCGGCGATCAGTTCATCAATAGCAACGAGAAACGACAGGAGATCCTCGGTTTGTTGCCCGACGTGCTCTGTGTCGAGATGGAGGGCGCAGCCGTGGCGCAGGTCTGTCTGGAGTTCAATACGCCTTTCACGGTGATCCGCACCATCAGCGACACCGCCGACCACAACGCCAGGGTGGACTTCGGCAAGTTTATCGTCGAGGTGGCGAATGCCTATTCTAGGGCGATTATTTCGGAGATTATGCGGATGTTGTAATCCGAATGATTTCCCAGAACATCGTCATCCCAACTTCCAAAATATCATCCGGGAAATCGAATTCTGGATTATGCAAAGCAGGCTGCTCCATGCCTGATCCGAGGCCGAAGAAGCCGATAGGGCAGACGCTCCCGAATCTTCCGAAGTCTTCCGACCAGCGGAAAGGCTCGTCCAAATGACCAAGACTTAACTCAAGGTTCTTGGCGGCTTGTTCTATGACTTTCACGCAGTTGGGGTTGCTGTTGGTGGCGGCGAAGGCCTCGTGTTCGGAGAAGTTGAAGTCGAAGAGATAATCCTTGGCCTTGGCGCGGCAGAACTCAATGATCTGGGTGGCCATGAGTTGTAGGTTGCGGTCGTCGTAGCTGCGCAAAGTGAGCCAGATTTCAGCATGGCCGGGGGCCACGCCAAACGTTTCCTCGCCCAAGATGGCATGCGTGATGACGAAGGTCGTCAGCGGCTGCACGGCTTTCAGCTGCTCGCGTTTCTTCTCGAGGTTGTGGATGAGCACGGCCAGCAACTCTGAAGGGCTGTGTCCCGTCTCGGGTTGTGAGGCGTGGGCCGTGCGGCCGTCGAAGGTCATCTTCAGGCCGAAGGATGCCGCAGCAAAGCAGCCTTCCTTAACCACGATTTGTCCTTTCTCGAAGCTGGGCAGGTTATGCAGCCCATATGCCACATCGGGCTTGATTTGTTCGAACTGAGGGTCGTTGAGGATGGCCTGCGCGCCTTGGCCGGTCTCCTCGGCGGGTTGGAAAAGCAGCACCACCTCGCCTTGGTCGGGACGTTGTTCGCCGAGCCATTGTGCCAGTCCGCAAAGTATGGTGGCATGGCCGTCGTGGCCGCATTTGTGCGAGACGCCTTGGTTTTGAGAACGATAGGGGAGGTCGTTAGGTTCGGGGATGTGGAGGGCGTCGATGTCGCCACGGATGAGGATGCGCTTGCTGGGCTGCGCGCCTTTGTAGACGGCCGCCAAGCCGTAGCCGCCGATTTTCTCGATAAGGAGGTCGGGATGGGCTTGTCTCACCCATTCGTTTAAGATCCTGTTAGTCAAGGCTTCCTGTCCCGAGAGCTCGGGGTGGGCATGGAGGATATGGCGCAGCTCGATGAGGTTTTGCATGGCTTGAAATTTGCGACAAAACTACGGAAAATTGCGTTGTGTTTCGGATTTAGTCTTATCTTTGCCCCAAAATTTTCTGAATCGATGCAAACAGTATTGTATCCTCTGAAATTCAAGCCCGTTTTCAAAGACAAGATCTGGGGCGGCCGCAAAATCAAGGAGCAGCTTGGTATGGACTATGGTTCGCTGCCCAACTGCGGCGAGGTGTGGATGCTCTCGGGCATCTGGGATGAGCAGAGCGAAATTGCCAATGGCGACTTCGAGGGCGACGAGATCAACGACTTGGTGGAGACCTTCATGGGCGACCTTGTCGGCGAAGCCGTCTTCGACAAATATGGTGAGCAGTTCCCGTTGTTGCTGAAGATCATCGATGCCAACGACTGGCTCTCGGTGCAGGTACATCCCGATGACGAGCTGGCCGAGAAACGTGGGCTGGGCAACGGCAAGACCGAGATGTGGTATGTGATGCAGGCCGACAAAGACGCCGAACTTGTTATGGGCTTCAACCGCGAGATGTCTCGTGTGGATTATGCCAATGTATTGAAAAACAATACGCTGCAATCGGTGCTAAATCACGAGCAGGTGAAGAAAGACGATGTGTTTTTCATCCCTGCAGGTCGTGTCCATGCGCTGGGTCCTGGCATCATGGTGGCTGAGATACAGCAGACCAGCGACACCACCTACCGCATCTACGACTGGGGTCGTATCGACGTGGCGGGTATGCGCCGCGAGCTGCACATCCCGCAGTCTGTGGAAGCCATTGACGGCAGGATGCCCGAAAGCTACCGTACCGAGGTCGAGGATGTGATGAACAGGACCGTCCCCGTCGTGGATTGCCAATACTTTGTGACCAACCTCCTGCAGCTGCAGGGCGAGATGGAGAAAGACTATTCCAACCTCGACTCTTTCGTGATTTTGATGCCCCTGGAAGGAAATTTCACTTTGAATTGGGAGAATGGCGCGATATTTGTAAAACAAGGTGAGTGCGTCCTGATCCCGAATGTCATCAAGAAGGTGGCCATCAGGGCGGAACAGTACTGCAAATTGCTTGAAGTATATTGCCAATTAGAAGATATTTAATCAATAGTAAATCAATAAGATAAACCATGAAAAAACTTATGACACTTTTGCTGATGGCTATGGTTTTCACGGGCCTTCATGCGCAATCGAAAACGGACCTGCCCAACGTCACCTTGAAAGACCTGAAAGGCAAGGATGTGAACATCGCCAAGCTGAACAACAACGGTAATCCCATCGTCATCACCTTCTGGGCCACTTGGTGCGGTCCCTGCATCAAGGAGCACAACGCCCTGAGCGACGTGTATCAAGACTGGCAGGACGAGACTGGCGTGAAGATCTATGCCGTCTCCATCGACGACTCGCGTTCCACCGCCAAGGTGAAGCCCGTCGTGGAAGGCAAGGGCTGGGACTTTGAAGTCCTCCTCGACGTGAACAGCGACCTCAAGCGTGCCATGAACGTGAGCAACCCGCCGCATACCTTCCTCTTTGACGGCAACGGCAAACTCGTGTATCAGCATACCGGCTATATCGAAGGTGGAGAAGACGACCTCTACGAGGAGATTTTGAAAGTCGTTAAGAAGAAGTGATTATAAATCAGAAGCTATCCTCTAGACCGTCATTGCGGGCTTGACCCGCAATCTCCTAGGCGCAAGGATTATCCTACTAGCGCAGGAGATGGCGGATGTTCCTCCGCCATGACGGTAATGGTTTAGGATTGGCTGTATCCCATAACAAACAGATAATATGCGAAAAAAACTACTATTTATATTTGCGCTTGCTTTGACGATCGGTTTCAAGGCGAGCGCGCAGTCGTTTTTGGAAAACAGCCGAATCAATGGCGCTTTCCAAGCTGACGGGCAATTCTATTTGCTCGATGAAGGCATCGACATCACCGACCTCAATGGAAAGAAATTCGGCATCAACGGCTTCGGAAAGGTCGGCTACACCAACGGTAACTTCTCCGCTGGCCTCCGTTTTGAGGCTTTCCTGCCCGAGATGAACGGCTTCCGCAACGAGCTGAATGGCGTGGGCGTGGCCAATTTCTACGCCACCTACGACAACGGCTTCATCGGCGTGACCGTGGGCGACATCTACGACCAATTCGGCTGCGGTTTCGTGTTCCGCACCTACGAGGAGTGGTCGCTGGGCATGGACAATTCCCTGCGCGGCATGCGTGTGGTGTTACGCCCCACCAAGGGTGTCACACTGAAGGCTTTGTATGGACGCCAACGCTATTACTGGGCGCCCTATTTGGAGCGCAACTTCGCCACCGATGACTACCGTGGCGTCGTACGCGGCGTTGACGGCGAATGGGACCTCAACCAAAGCATCCCTGCCTTGAACGACTCCAAATTCAGGATGAGCATCGGTGGTAGCTTCGTCAGCAAGAAACAGTACGACCAGAGCCTGTTCTATTATATCCCTGAAAACGTGGGTGCCGCTGCGGGCCGCATCAACCTGGGTTACGGCAACTGGGCTTTCAGCACCGAGTATGCCTACAAAATCAACGACCCCTCGGCCATCAACAACTTCATCTATAAGGAAGGTCAAGCTCTGATGGCTTCGTTGAGCTATTCGCAGAAAGGCCTTGGCGCTGTGTTGCAGGTGAAACGTGTCGATAATATGAGCTTCAAGTCGATGTACACGGCGAAACAGAACGACCTCGACATCAATTTCATCCCGCCTATCAACTACACGCATACCCATAGCCTGCCTTCGATGTACACCTATTCGACCCAACCCAATGGCGAGATGGCGGCACAGCTGCAGGTGAACTACACCATCCCCAAGGGCACGGCATTGGGCGGCAAGTATGGCACCAAGCTCGCCTTCAACATGAGCCAGGTGAACGACATCGTGCGTGACTCCGTCTTGGACCACGGCGAATGGGTGATTAACAGGAGAGGCTCTTTGGGTTATGCTTCTAGGTTCTTTGCTGTCAGCAACCACCGTTTTTTCCGCGACATCAACTTCGAGATCGACAAAAAAATCAGCAAGGACTGGCATCTCACCGCGCAATACATCAATCTGTATTATGATATCGAGACCATCGAAGGCCATGCCGGCGCACCTCCTGTAAAGGCGAACATCGGCTTCGTCGACGTGACTTATAAAATCAACAAAAAACAAAGCCTTCGCCTTGAGCTGCAGGGCCTGTGGGAGAACGAAGTCCACAGAGGCTACGAGTACGAAGAAAGCGATAAAAAGGACTACCAGAAGCGAGGTGACTGGGTCGCGGCTTTGCTGGAATACACCATCGCCCCACACTGGTCGTTCTCCATCGCCGACAAGTGGAACTACGGCAATCCCGTCCCCGAGTTCCGTGACCATTACTTCACGGGCAGCATCAGCTACATCCATGATGCCACCCGTGTCATGCTGAGTGCGGGCCGCCAGAGCGAAGGCGTGGTATGTGTGGGCGGTGTCTGCCGCACGGTGCCAGCATCGTCGGGAGTGTCATTAACGGTTTCAACCTCATTCTAAATTGCTAACAATGAACAAGATATTTTCAATATTCGCGTTGGCGGCCTTGCTGGTGGTTTCAGTGGGCTGCGATAAAATCGACATCAATAACACCCATAAGCCTTTCACCCCTTCTGGGCATGGCAAGACCGTGTTGATTAAGGATTTCACGGGCGTGCGCTGCGTGAACTGTCCTGCCGCAGCAGAGGCGGTACATGAGCTTCAGCATGAGCTGGGCGAAGACCTTGTCTTCATCATGAGTGTTCATGCGGGTTTTCTGGCACAGCCTGTCGGTCAGTATCCCGACTTCACCACGCCTGAAGGCACAGCATGGTACGGTGATAATGCGTCAAATCCGCTGTTCTCGGTGGACCATGTGGCGCTTACCGACGGCAACACCTTGTATGTGGAACAGGTTGACACCCCTTTGGGTGATGCCCTTGCTGAGGAGCAGACTTTTGAGATTTTCACCGCGGTTACCTATGATGAAGAAACCCGTCAATTGGGCCTGGAGGCCGACGTGGTGGCCACCGCAGAAGTGGATGGCAATTTCTATGTCACGGCATGCATATTAGAGGACAGCATCGTGGGTCGTCAGGTGGTTCCTGGTGGCGTTGACACGGCGTATGTGTTCCGCAACGTGTTCCGTGGCACGATAAACGGTGCCGACGGCGACGTCTTCTTAAATGGGTCGGTTTATGTTAACGATGAGTACATCTACAAGTACAACATCGAACTGGATTCCGCCTATAATGCCGACCAGTGCTATTTCATGGCCTACATCTACGACAAGACGGACGGCAAGATCTTGCAAACGGCTGTAAAGAAGATTAAATAACTTGAAAAAGAGGAATTTATGGTTTTCAACTCCATAGAGTTCCTCGTTTTTCTGCCTCTTGTGGTGCTGCTGTATTATCTGCTGCCCCACAAAGGGCGGTGGCTGATGCTGCTGGCGGCGAGCTGCGTGTTCTACATGTGGTTTGTGCCCAAGTACATCCTCATCCTTTTGGTGACCATCGTCGTCGACTACTCGGCTGGCCTCCTCATGGAACGCTTTGCCGACCAACCGAAGAAAAAGAAGACCTTTTTCATCGTCAGCATCGTGAGTACGCTTGCGGTGCTGTTGATTTTCAAGTACTTGAACTTCCTGACGGCTAATTTGGACCAGCTATGTGCCTCCTTGGGCATGGAGACTCACCTCATGACTCATATCATTTTGCCCATCGGTCTGTCGTTCCACACCTTCCAGAGCATGAGTTATGTCATCGAGGTGTATCGTGGCCACCAAAAGGCGGAGCGGCATTTCGGCTATTATGCGCTTTATGTGATGTTTTTCCCGCAACTCGTCACGGGTCCCATCGAAAGGCCGGCCAACCTGTTGCGTCAGCTACACGAGGAGAAGAAATTCGATTATGTCAACATCTCGAAGGGCATGAGGCTGATTTTGTTCGGCTTCTTCGTCAAGATGGTGGTGGCCGACCATCTGGGCGAGTATGTCGACGAGGTGTATGGTCACCTTGAGGAATATAATTCGTGGAGTGTGTTGGGCTGCATGGTGTTCTACAGCTTTCAGATTTACTGCGATTTCTTCGGCTACTCCACCATCGCCTTAGGCAGCGCGAAACTCATGGGGTTCGACTTGATGGACAACTTCAAGACCCCGTATTTGGCAAAAAACATCGCTGAATTCTGGCATCGTTGGCACATCTCGCTGTCCACCTGGTTTCGGGATTATGTTTATATCCCTTTGGGCGGCAGCCGTGTGAAGTTCGGTCGATGGGCGTTCAATATCTTGGTAGTCTTCGTGCTCAGCGGCATCTGGCATGGCGCGGCTTGGACCTTTTTGCTTTGGGGCTTTGCCCACGGCTTGCTGCACATCGTGGAGAAGGCCTTGCGTAGTCGTTTCCCTGAAAAAGAACCTCGGCACAAATGGTTGAAAATCAGCGTTGATGCGCTTTGCGTTGTCAAGACCTTCGTGTTGGTCACGCTGTTTTGGGTCATGTTTCGTGCCACCGATTTTGAGCATCTGAAGGCGATTTTCGAGACCGCTTTCACCAATTTTGACGGCGGTGAGCAGATGTCGGTCAAACCCGGCATGTGGATTTATCTCGGCGGGCTCATCCTCTTCGACATCTTGCTCCGTAACACCCGCTTTGATGCATGGTGCGATGACATACCCCTGGCATTGAGGTGGCTGATATATGCGGTGCTCGTCTTCATGGTCATTGCCTGTTCGAGTGTGGCCAATTTCCCGTTCATCTATTTCCAGTTTTAGCCATGAAGAAGTTGTTGATACGCATAGGAATGGTTCTGGTGATGCTTGTTGTGCTCAACTGGGTGTATTCCATCTGGTTCTTCGAGAAGGACTTGCGCAAGCATTCCGACATCGTCGAGCTCTCGTGGCAGGTTACTGACGACAGCTGTCGCATCATCTATTTGGGCGAGTCGTCGAACAACCATTATGGTGATGAAGAACAGAACCATAGAAAAATCAGCGGTTTCACGGCGGATTATTTCCCCACGGTCAAGATGGGAGATTTGACCAAGTCGGCGGGCCATGCTCAGACGTATTACTACATGTTGAAGCATGTCCCGGCTTCGTCGACGGTGGAGACGGTGGTGGTGACTATGAACCTGCGTTCGTTCGGGCCGCTTTGGATTTATTCGAGGCTTGAGACCGCTTTGCGCAAACAGTTGGTGTTGCTTGAGGACTATCCGCCTTTGGTGAACCGCTTTTTGCTGGCTTTCAAGGCTTATCCGATACTAAACGATGAGGAATGGGATGCCTTGGCTTACGAACATCGCCACAAGGACCCCTTGGACTTTCCCTACGATTTCGAGTTTGACGACAACTACGCATGGGACTCGGCTATGGCATGGCGCGGCTGGTGCGATTTTGATGGAAAATATGATCCTGAAATGACTTGGATGGCTTGTTATTACATCAAAAGCTACGGTTTCAGTATTACCGATGACAATCCGCGCGTCAGGGATTTTGATGCTATTGTGGAGTTGTGTCGCGAAAGGGGATGGAACCTCGTTTTCAACCTGTTGGCGGAGGATGTCGACAAGGCCAATGAGTTAGGTGGCAAGGATCTCATGTTTTTGATGAAGCGAAACCGCGATTACCTGTTGCGGCGCTATGGAAATCTTGATGGTGTGACTGTCGTCAACAATTTAAACCTTGTTCGCGATGTCAATTTCATCGACCAGGAGTGGACTACCGAACATTATTACGAGGAAGGCCGTCGTATCATTGCCGACCATTTGGCACAAACCCTGAAGATTTTCTATCCTGAGGATTACCATAATCCCGATTCGCTGGTCTTGGATAAAGGACATTATTTCTTTGCCGAAACAAGGGCGTTGGATAGGCAAAGGCCATACAGCTATGCTTTGATGCTCACTGCGGATAGTATCCGTCCCGATTGGGGCATGGTGAATGTCGCTTTCGAAATCAAGCAGGTGGACTCCTTGAGCCGAGTTGTCTTTGCGGTGGAAAAGCTTGATGCCCAAGGAGAAAAGGCTATTGATTCGTATGATGTGAAGGCGCAGGTGAAGAAAACAGATGAATGGGATTTTGCCACTTTTGCCTTGCCGATAGATTCCACTTTCCGCTCGGCGCAAATCATTAAGCTGTATGTTCACAATTTTTCGGATAGCCCGGTGCAAATCAGGAATTTGGACGTCTCTTTCCGTCCAGCCTATCTGAAAGCACGGGTGAAGGCACAGACTTACAAATCAGTGGACCTCCAAGACGGTAAGTAAAGCTTCATTCACTTTGAACTTCACCTCCAAGTTGGCAAATGCCATTCCGTAAACCCTCTCCGGGTCGTCTTGGTATTGCGGCCTTGGGTCGTGGGCCAACACGGCAATAAGACTTTCTCTTTGGCTTTCAGGAACTTGTCGTAGTAAATCTTCTGGGAAATCCACCTCCAAAAGGAACTCTGCTGGCGTTGAGGCGAAGCCGCTGACGGCCTCGGGATGGCTGTCGGTGTAAGCGATGTAAGGCTTGATGTCGTAGATGGGCGTGCCGTCCATGAGGTCGGCGCCGGAGACATAAAGCACGGGACCGAGGTTGGGGTCGAGGTCCACTTTCTCGAGGCGCACGGAGGAGAGTCCGATGGGGTTGGGTCGGAAGGGTGAGCGCGTGGCGAACACGCCTTTCCTGATGTTGCCGCCGAGGCGGGGCGGGCGTACAGTGGGCGACCAGCTGTCGCGCACGGCCTCCGAGAACTCCCACAGCAGCCAGATGTGAGAGAAGTCCTCCAAGCCCCGCACCGCCTCGGCGTTGCGGTATTCAGGCTCGAAGACGATGCGGCCTTGCAGCGACGGGATGATGCCGCTCTGGCGTGGGATGCCGAACTTGGTCGGGAAGTCGGTGTGGATGCGGGCGATGGTTTTCATGCCGCAAAAATAACGCAAAATGCCGTGCAAGCCAAAAAAAACCTTACTTTTGCGGCCACAAAATCCGTTTGTCATGCAAAGCAACGAAGAGATTTCCATTTTGGTGCTCTACACCGGCGGCACCATCGGCATGATGAAAGACTCCAAGACTGGAGCATTAGTGCCTTTCGATTTCGACAACATATATGCCCATCTGCCCGTGCTGAAGAATTTCGGCTACCAGATTGACGTCTACAGCTTTGACCCGCTCATCGACTCATCGAACATGTCGCCCGACTTCTGGGTGCGTCTCGCCACGAAGATAGGGAAGGAGTACGAGCATTACGACGGCTTTGTGGTGCTGCATGGCTCCGACACCATGGCCTACACCGCCTCGGCCCTTAGCTTCATGCTCGAGAACCTCAACAAGCCTGTCGTGTTGACCGGCTCGCAGCTGCCTATGGGCATGGTCCGCAGCGATGGTCGTGAGAACTTCCTCGCCGCTGTTGAGATTGCCGCCGCCAAGGATGATGACACGCCTCTTGTCCCTGAGGTGTGCATCTTCTTCCAAAACCAGCTGTTGCGTGGCAACCGCGCCACCAAGTTCAACGCTGAACATTTCAACGCTTTCATTTCGTCGAACTATCCCAACCTCGCCGACGTGGGCATTCACATTAAATATAACAAAGACCGTATCTTGAAGCCCAACTTCAAGAAGCTGAAGGTGCACACCCACATGGACCGCAACGTCGGCATCCTGAAACTCTTCCCGGGCATCTCCGAGGACTTCGTGCGCCATGTGTTGAAGACCCCCAACCTTCGTGCTTTGGTGCTCGAGACCTTCGGCTCAGGCAACGCGACCACCGAATCATGGTTCCTCGACGCCCTGAAAGAAGCCATCGACAACGGCCTCATCATCCTCAACATCACGCAGTGCAAGGCCGGCTCGGTGGAGATGGGACGTTACGAGACCAGCCTCGACATGGCCCGCATCGGCGTCGTCAGCGGCCATGACATGACCACCGAAGCCGCCGTCGCCAAGCTCATGTACCTCATCGGCGAAGACCTTCCGAAGCCGCGAATCATAGATATATTGCAAAATTCCATCCGTGGCGAGATGACCCTTTGAGGCTATATTTCAAGCATTTGAATTTTTTCCACAATAAAAAATCCGATTTTTTGTTTTCCTAATGAAAAAATGTTGTACTTTTGGCAACGATTTCAGATAGGGTCGTGGAGTTTGGAAAGCATTTGGAGAGATGTCCGAGTGGTTTAAGGAGCACGCCTGGAAAGTGTGTGTACTCCAAAAGGGTACCGCGGGTTCGAATCCCGCTCTCTCCGCAGGAAAGTTTTAGAACAAAGTAATTCAATAAGTTATAATCAAAATTATTCAAACTCAACTATGAAAAAATTAATTGCTTTCCTCATGGTTGCTGGCCTTTTCACCTTTGGTATCAGCAATCTCGTCGTTGCTCAAGAAGAGCAACCGCAAACCGAGCAGACCGAACAAGTCGTTGCTCCTGAAGAAACTCCCGCTCCTGCGGAGACTGTCGAAGAAGTTACTCCCGCTGTCCAAGACGAGGCCGCTCCTGTGACTTTCCGTGAATCCATCAAGAAACAATTCATTGATGGTGGTCCTGGCTTCATGGGCATCGTGTTGGTCATCCTCCTCATCGGTATGGCCATCTCCATTGAGAGAATCATCTATCTGACCCTGGCTACCGCCAATTCGAAGAAACTCTTGGAAGGCATCGAAGCCAAGATGCAGAACGGCGACGTCGAAGGTGCCAAGCAACTCTGCAAGGACACCCGTGGTCCTGTGGCCAGCATCTTCACCCAAGGCCTCATCCGTTACCAAGACGGTCAGTCACTCGAAGAAGTCGAAAAGGCTATTATTTCTTATGGTTCCGTTGCTGGCGGTAAGCTCGAAAGCGGCTTGAGCTGGATTGGTCTTTGCATCAGCTTGGCTCCTATGTTCGGTTTCATGGGTACCGTTATCGGTATGATCCAGGCCTTCGACGACATCGCCGCTGCTGGTGACATGAGCCCGACGGTCGTTGCCTCCGGTATGAAGGTCGCTCTGTTGACCACCGTGTTCGGTCTGATCGCCGCTATCATCCTTCAGATTTTCTTCAACTTCATCGCCTCTAAAATCGAAAGCATCGTCAACGACATGGAAGACTCTTCCATCTCGTTCATGGACATCCTTGCCAAATATCACAAATAATCAGTATCAATCATGAACAGTAAGCTTAATATTTCTAGATGGGTATTTCTCGCCCTGGCTGCGATTACTGTCATCATTGCCGTGATGTACTATCTCGTTGTGGGTACCATCGAGCCGGCATTCAAGGCAGGTGATCCTACGCCTAAGGCAGACTTATTCCTGAATTGGGGCTACATCTTGATTATACTTGGCATCGTCCTTGCATTGGTATCAGTCGTCTTCACTGCCGCCGTCAAAGGCGTCAACGTCAAGACCCTCCTGATTGCCGTCATTGCATTCGCTGTAATTGCAGTTGTAGCTTACATTATGTCGAGTGGCGCTTTCTCCCAGACCTATCAAGCCGGCGAGATCACCTACTCGGGCAAGACGCACGGATTGGTCACATTCGGCCTTAACTTCTTCTATGTCACTCTTGCCGTCGCTATCATCTCAATCCTGTTCTCTGTTATCTACAAGGCAGTTAAAAAGTAAATCATTTCATCATGGCAAGAAAAACTCCCGAAATAAATTCAAGTTCGCAGGCTGACATAGCATTCTTGCTGTTGTGTTTCTTCCTGATGACCACTTCCATGGACGTGGACTACGGTATCACCCGTCGTCTGCCTCCCCCCGTCGAGCAAAACGACGAGGACGTGAAGGTCAAGGAAAGAAATGTGATGAATGTAATGGTTAACAAGAGCGACCGTCTGCTGGTGAATGGCCGTCCCATGGACATCAGTCTGTTGAAGGACGAAGCCAAGCACTTCATGACGCCGCGTCCTGGCGACGACACCGCTCCTGAAGTGGAGACCAAGACCTTCGACCTCGTGGGCGACGTGCTCATGTCGAAGGGTGTTATCTCCCTCCAGAACGACCGCGGTACCTCGTATGCTATGTATATCAGTGTGCAGAATGAGTTGGCGCGCGCCTTCAATGAAATGAAGGAAGATCTGGCTTGGAAGAAATTCCACAAGCATCTTGACCAACTCACCGAAGATCAAACCAAGGCTATCAACGACGCCGTGCCTGTGCGTGTTAGCGAGGCCGAGCCCGTTGTGTACTAAAACTAAAGGAGGATAAAGATATGGGTAAATTTAGAAAAGAAGGAAAGAAGGAAGTGCCGCAAGTGAGCACCTCTTCACTGCCTGACATCGTTTACATGTTGATATTCTTCTTCATGATCACCACTTCGATGCGTGACGTCGAACTGAAGGTGAAGACCGCCATGCCTAAGGCTTCTGAGATTCAAAAGCTCGAACGCAAGGCATTGGTGAGCTCCATCTACATCGGCCCGCCGCGTGACACCAAACTCGGTACCGAATCACGTATCCAACTCGACGATGCTTTCGCCCGTCCGGCCGACATCGCCGACTGGATCCAAAAGGAACGTGACTCGCGTAGCGAGGCTGACCGCCCGCTGCTGACCACTGCTCTGAAGGTGCACAAAGAGACCCGTATGGGTGTCGTCACCGACGTGAAGCAGGAGCTCCGTAAGGTGGGTGCCTTCCGTATCAACTACACGACACTGAAGGGTAGCGCCTTGGAAAACTAAATCCGAGGTTTCATCAAATCAAGAGGCAGCAAAATCTTTGCTGCTTCTTTTTTTTGTTTTTAGCGGAACTCAAATAGGTTGGTGAAGCCGACCATGGCGAAGATTTTGTTGATATCTGCATTCGCGCCCGTGATAAAGACGCGGTCGCCTTTTGATTTGGCCACTTTCAATACGTTGAGGAAGATACGCAGCCCGCTAGAGGAGATATACTCCAGTTTGTTGCAGTCGAAGACGATGTTTTGGTCTTGACTATCGTAGAGAGGCTGGAGCTCTTGCTCGGTTTTAGCCGAAACAGAGGTGTCGAGACGACCTTCCAGAACGGCAATAAGTTCACCATTTTGTTGTTCGATGGAGGTTTTCATAATTTATGCTATTATTCGATGTTTTTCGTAAGGGTAAGGATGTTCTGGTTGCTGGTGTGATGGTATTCCACAGTGTCCATGATGTTGCGGATAAGATGTATGCCGAGCCCTCCGATTTCACGTTCTTCGGCACTGAGGGTGATGTCGGCTTTCTTGACTTGGGTGGGGTCGAAAGGAGTGCCACTGTCTTTGATGGTAAACGAGAGGCTGCCATCTTTGATTGTGGCGTCGATTTCGATGGGTCCAACCTCTCCTTCGGGGTAAGCGTACTTCATGACGTTGGCCACGGCTTCTTCGATAGCGAGTGTTAGTGTCATCGTAACCGACGGGTCGAGGTTGGCCTGTTCGGCGGTTCTCTCGACAAAGTCGGTCATCACTGGCACCTCCTGCACGTCGTTGTGAAGGATGATGGAATTGCTGATGATATGATTTGGTTCAGAGACGCGTGGTTCCGAGGCGCGTGGCTTCGTGAACTGGACGGCGAGCATGGTAAGGTCGTCGCTTTGTTCGGCTTGACCCACAAAGTTATGCACTTCTTGTATGATGTTTTCAATCAGCGGGCGCGGTGTGGTGCCTGATTTTGCAAGGATTTCCATCATGCGTTCTTCGCCGAATTGTTTTTGAGTGGCGTTTTCAGCCTCCGTAAGGCCGTCGGTATAGATAAAGAGGGTCTGGCCGGGTTTTAGCGTGACGCTTTGGCTGGTAAACTGCCAGTCGGCCATGATGCCCACGGGGATATTGGCATCCATCTTGACAGGCGTGGGCTTTTCCCCAAGCAATACTGGTGCGCAGTGCCCCGCATTGCTGTAGGTCAAGTTGCCCGTGTGAAGGTCGAGCACGCCGATGAAAAGGGTGACAAACATAGTGTTTTCGTTCATCTCCGACATGGCGTTGTTGATTTGTGACATGATTTGGCCAGGGTCTTCGATGCGTGCCGAGACAGAGCGGAAGAGGCTACGGGTGACCGCCATCACCAATGAGGCTGGAACCCCTTTCCCGCTGACGTCGCCGACGCAGAAATAGGCCTTGTAGTCGCGCACGAGGAAGTCGTATAGGTCGCCCCCCACTTCCTTGGCCGACATCAGGATGCCGTATAGGGCCAGCTCGTCAAGGTCGGGATAGGGAGGGAAGGTCTTCGGAAGCATGCCGTTCTGGATGTTGCTCGCAATGCGCAACTCGCTGCCGATACGTTCTTTCTCGGCACTGACGGTCTGTAGGCGTTTGAATCCTTTCACGGTTCGCCACATGATATAAACCATGAGGGCGAAACCAAGAATCATGAGTATCTGGAGCTTGATGGCGACAGAGCGCAGCCCCTTGTACATCTCTTTTTCGGAGAAAACTATAGCCATCGACCAACCGGTTCTGCCTCCTACCGGAGAATAATAGATGATCCTTGTGTCACCATGGTTGTCTTTTACCTTGGCACTGCCTTCGTGGCCGGCAAGCATCTCCTTATTGATGGTTTCAATTTGGGCGTCGTTATTCTGTGGCCTGATGTCTTCCAGGGAGTATTTCATAATCATGTCCTTGTCGGGACAAGCCAGAAGCCGCCCTTCACGACTGACGAGGAAAGACACCTCCTTTGAGCCTTCTTGCACGGCAAATTGGTCGGTCAGCCAGTTGAGTGACAGGTCGGCGCCAAAGACGGCCACAGGCTCGCCCTTCTCATTGCGGACAGGGATGGTGTAGGTGCATATCATGCCATGTGCGCCTTCGTTGTCGATATAGGGCTCGGTCCACCGACCGTTGTCAGCCACCAAACCTTCTTTGTACCAGGTCATTTGATGGTAGTCGTGCGAGGCGTCGGCAATTTGTTTTTGAATGAGTACACCATTGGTGTCGCGCATGACATACGGCTCATACCAGCGCCCCATTTCTTTAAAATGGTAGGGCACAAAGGCGAAGGCGCATCCCCGGATGTCAGGGTTGCTTTTGACAAATTCCTCGAGGATGGGGTAAATGGTTTCCGGATTGTCGACAGCCCATCCCAAAAGCCATCTTACGTTCTCCACCGCAGATTCCACGCCCGACACCATTTGTTGTATCTCCAGATGCTTCACCGTCATCTCGGTCTTGGCATGATGTTCCACTTCGTTGCGGATGCCGTTGCGGGCAAAGTAGTATTGCACAGCACCGGTCAGCTGTATCAATATAGCAGCGATGATGAGTAGTGCCAAACTATTGCCGATTTGTAGTGAAGTCCACCAATGCTTGTTTTTCTTCATAATGAATATGTTTATGGTTATAATTTGAAAGTCAGTTTGACTCCCTCAGTGGTTTGTTCGGTTTGTATGTCGTTGCAAATGCCTCTGATAATCATCACGGCAAACTCATCGGCACCCTCGCGTTCGAGGGGTGAGATGGTCTCACCTTGGTGTATGACGACTATCGTCGAAGTGTAGTCCAGTTCACTGTAAGTCACTTCGATGTGCATGGGCTTGCCGTATTCGCGCATCAGCACAAGCATCTCTTCCACTATGTGTATGATGTCATCCATCTTCTCAGGCATGGAGTAGCGGATGCAAAACTGCTTGATTTGTGAAGTCATGTCGTAGAAATCGAAGTCGCTACTCGTGATTTCGAATGTAAGGGCGCGGATGCGATGTACAAAGGCTTGTGTGGCAGGTCTTTGGGGATGGAAGAATATCTGATCCGGGATGCCGTCTTCGTAGATGCCGCCGTCATACATAAAAAGGACTCTGCTGCTGATGTCGTGTGCGAAACGCATCTTGTGGGTGACGATTAGCATGGTCATTTTCTCCTGCGACAGCATGCGTATGACACCTTGCACCTCGCCTACCATAGTGGGGTCGAGGGAAGAGGTGGGCTCGTCGAAAAGGATGATTTCGGGCTTCATGGCAAGGGTGCGTGCGATGGCGGCACGCTGCTTTTGTCCGCCTGAAAGCTCGGAAGGCATCGCCTTGGCTTTCTCGGCCAGCTCCACCTTGCGGAGATATTCCATGCCTTCCTGCTCGGCTTGTTCGCGACTGAGGCCTCGTAGTTTCATGGGTGCCAGCGTGACATTGTCGAGTACGGAGAGATGATTGAAGAGGTTGAAGTTTTGGAACACCATGCCCATCTTCTGGCGGAGCTGATGGACAGGGTAGTCTTTGCGCGTGATATTCTCTCCGTCGACAATGATTTCTCCCGAGTTAGGGGGCTCAAGCATGTTGAGAGTCCGCAGCAAGGTGCTTTTCCCGGTACCTGAAGGCCCGATGATAGCCACAGTCTCGCCGTCATGGATCTCACAGCTTAGGTCACGCAGCACGTGTATCTCTTTGCCGTCGGGGGTGAAGAAACTCTTGTATAGGTGGCGTATGGAAATCATAAGCGAGTGGTTTTGAGGGCGATATAGTCAAGCAACTTGCACAACAGCCAAGCGAGGATAAAGTATAATATGGTGATGATCAGCAAGGGAAGGAACGAACGACCGGTGGCGAAACGGATGTTTTCCGTGGCCATGGCCAAATCCGTGACAGCCACATATCCCACGATGGCGGTACTTTTTACCATAGTTACTGCCTGGTATTTATAGGTGGGGAGCGCGGTCTTCAGTGCTTGGGGAAACATGATATAACGCCAGTTTTGCATCGACGTGAATCCTAACGCGCGGCCAGCCTCGAGTTGGTCTCGTCCAACGGCATCGATAGACGACTGGAAGAGTGTGCAAGCAAGGTTGGAGAAGTTGATGGCGAAGGCAATGATAGCTGCCAGGATTCCTTTACCGCCAGAAAGCACCACATAAAAGAAGAAAAGCAACAACACCAACAAGGGCGTGCCTCGCACAATGAGACGGTAATACTGTGCCGTCTTGCGTACCCAACTGTTTCGGCTGAGGGTCATGGCGTAGATGCCACCGCCAAGGAGTGTGCCAAGGGCAAGCGACAACAGGGTGATGACCACAGTGGCCCACAGGCCGTTGATGATAAGCATCCAACGGTTGTCGACCACCAAGGTCTCGTAGAATATGTCGTATAACTTACTCATCGAATTTTTTTAGCATCGTTTTCAGCCTTCCACCAGCACCAGCCGATGAGCGCAGCCGTCACCATAAAGCTGATGGTGGTGAGCCAGGAATACTGCATTTCACCGAAATGCTCAGGGTCGATGTCGATGATGCCCTTGTAGTTGAGGTAATACAGTACCACGGCCGTGCCGTTGTTGACGAAATGCATGGCAATGCTCGTCCACAATGAGCCTGTGATATAGAACATGTAGCCCAAAAGGATGCCGAGGAACATGCGCGGCAGGAAACCATAGAACTGAAAGTGGATGAACGAGAAAATGGCAGCCGAAAGGAGGATGGCGACATGAGGGCTTTTCACCCTGCGCATCAAACCCTGCTGAAGCACGCCACGGAAAGTCAGCTCCTCGCCAACGGCAGGAATCAACGCGATGACCAACAGGTTGAGCAGCAGCCCGCCGATGGTGTCGACGTTGAGCATCTTCTCAGTGGTGGCGGCAGCCGTTTCTTCCAGCATCTTAAGATATTCTTCCAGCTTCTCAAAAACGCCACCGAAGCTCATGGCTTCGTTCCAGCGTGTCAGTTGGTTGGTGACGGGCAAGGAGATGAACATCAAGACCACACCTATTAATAATAGCCACCACGGATTGGCGGGTTTGCGGAAGCCTAGGTCGTACATCTGATGCTTCATGCGTGTGACATAATAATACACGATAGGCGGCACGACGAACATGAAGATGGACGAAAGGCCTTGCGCGATTTTCATCCCCGTATCACCGGCAAACATAAAGGCTGCCGAGATGGCGACGCCAACCAATCCGCTGATTAACAAAATGATGAGAAAAATAAGGATGCGTTTTCCAGTGTGGTATCTCAGGTGTTCTGACATGATTTTAGGGTTTTGAATTTGCTGCAAAGATACACTTTTTGTAACTTTGCAGCATCATGTATAAGATTGCCCACCTCGAATTTGAGCACTACCCCTTGCTCCTCGCCCCAATGGAGGATGTCTCCGACCCGCCATTCCGCTATGTCTGCAAGATGTTTGGCGCCGACGTGGTCTACTCGGAGTTCATCTCTGCTGACGGCCTCATCCGCGACTCGGTGAAGAGTATTAAAAAACTTGATTTTGAGGAGTTTGAGCGGCCTGTGGGCATCCAGATCTTCGGCAACGCCGTTGAGCCGATGGTGGAGGCGGCGCGGTATGCCGAGACCGCCCATCCCGACATCATCGACATCAACTTTGGCTGTCCAGTGAAGAAGGTGGCTTCGAAAGGCGCTGGCTCGGGCATCATGAACGACATCCCCAAGATGGTGGCCATCACCAAGGCCGTGGTGGAGGCGGTGAAGACGCCAGTGACGGTGAAGACACGCCTGGGCTACGACGACCAGCACCGCGAAATCGTCGACATCGCCGAGCGTCTGCAAGACGTGGGTATCGCCGCCCTGACGATACACGGCCGCCTGCGCACCACCAAATACAGCGATCCCGCCGACTGGACCCTCATCGGAGCCGTGAAAAACAATCCCCGCATGCACATCCCCATCATCGGCAACGGCGACGTGGTGGACGGCCTTTCAGCGAAACACTACAAGGATACCTATGGCGTCGATGGACTGATGATCGGTCGCGCCTCATACGGCGACCCTTGGATTTTCAGTCAGATAAGACATTATTTGGAGACAGGTGAAGAGCTGCCTTTGCCCGACGTGGCAGAGCGTGTGCGTGTGAGCAAGATTCATCTGCAACGTTCCATTGAGTGGAAAGGCGAGCATATTGCCTTATTGGAAATCAGGAAGCACTGGTCGGCATATTTTAAGGGCCTGCCTAACTTTAAGCCATTCAAAATGAGGTTGATGGAGACGCTTTCGGTTGAGGAAGTCTATGCCATCTTGGACGAAATCAATCAACAATACCTTCCTTGAGAACCCCATTCTCAAACAAGTTGCGCACTAGTTCATCTCGGCTGATATGATACGTGCGGATGCCCAACGCCTGGGCGGCTTTGATATTCTCTGCCGTGTCGTCGATGAATAAGGTCTCTTCGGGCAGCAGACCTTCATGGTCAAGAATCAGCTCGAAAAAGCGCGGGTCGGGTTTCTCCAGATGCTCGGCGAAGGAGAAGTACGACTTGTTGAACAGCTCGTCGAATTCGTTGTAGCCAAAGCGTAGCTGCAAGTCCCTGACGTAGAGGTCGTAATGGATGACATTGGAGTTGCTCATCAAGAAAATCTTGTAGTGTTTCTTCACCTTTTCGATGGCTTCGATGCGCTCGCGGGGGATGTCCAAGAGCATGGAGTTCCAAATGGCATCGAATCTCTGGTCGGTCATTTTCTCCTGGCCAAGATAGACCTTGACTTTCTTGCGGAAGGTGGGTGCGGTGTAGATGCCCGTGTCGAATTTACTCATGATGTCCATAAACTCCTTGGAATGAGATAGTTCCGAAGTGGTGAATCCCATTTTTTCAAGTTCTTTGTACACGTTGTTTTCGTCGATGTCGAGGACCACTCCGCCGAGGTCGAAGATGATGTTCTTGATTTTTGCGCTCATTTATGAGAAATTTTCAGTCTAATTCGATGCAAAATTGTAAATTTGCAGCGCAAAAAGCAAGAAAAAGGGCAGAAATGTTTGTCGGATTCCTGCTTTATTGCGGTCCCATAGCGCAGTTGGTTAGAGCAACTGACTCATAATCAGTAGGTCCTAGGTTCAAGCCCTAGTGGGACCACATTTCAGACCCCTATCTTGTTGATTATCAGGATAGGGGTTTCTTATTGCACTATAGTTGCACTTTTGTTCTTTTTGAGGGTCTGTCTTTCAGTAAATTATGAAGGCGTAAAAAAAAGGGTCGTACATCATCACGACGACGACCCAGTTACGATAAATTTATTCCTTTACGGAACGGTGCAAAGGTACACATTATTTCAATGTGTCCTCATTACTCCCATTTTTTTCCTGAATTTGGTGCCTGACTGGCTGACAAAGGCTGCGGACATATAGCTTATTAATATAAGGTGTAAACCGACTCTCGCAGCCTTTGGCAGACGGGCAGCCCTCCGAATCGTTTTCATTGACCGAGCAAATAGGAGAAACGAGAGCGGGAAAAAGAAAACCCACTTTTAGCCGAGGGCTGGCAAAGGTTGCGGCTAATAAG
>Ga0310690_10000323_pt1 | contig 108785 bp, 91 predicted proteins | sample AusTroGonzalo_MG_2_FD_207661 | JGI IMG/M metagenome (GOLD analysis project Ga0310690, IMG submission 207661) | Bovine rumen microbial communities from tropical cattle in Woodstock, Queensland, Australia - Gonzalo_04 (v2) (version 2) | ecosystem: Host-associated > Mammals > Digestive system >...
CTTCACTCCGGGCAAGGGCTTCACCTTCTTCCACTCCATTGGCGACGAGGTAGTGCCTTACTGCAACTTCGAGAGCGTTCGCAACACCTGGGGTGTTAACAGTATCGAAGCCCTCTCATACCAGTCGTCAACCACGTTGCACGTAGCAACCGGTACTGCGTTCTTCTTATCTTACTGTGGCAATCTGGTGGATGAGATCCTCAAAGGCGAGTGGGCTCCTCGTGAAGAAACCATTGGTGGTCACTTCTGGGCACGCAGCTGTGAGTAAAAGTTGGTTTTATTTAGATAACGCACAATGAGGTGACCCCGAAAAGTTGGGGACAAAGAAAATAGCCACACGATAATGTGTGGCTATTTTCTTTTAGGAATATCTCTTAGAAGTTCTTTCGGACGCCCTGCCACTCAGGGAATTTCATCTTCAGGTATTCATCATCCAGGAAGAGGGCGGACTGTCCCACCTGACCCTTCAATTGCCAGTCGAGCCACTTCACCACGGCCTTGGCATAGTTGCCACCATACTTCTCGTAATAGGTGCCACTGTGACCATCCTTGGAGTTCAGCATCACTACGGGGATGTTATCGGCAATGCGCTCGTAGTCCTTCTGGGCATTGGCATAGGCGATATCGCCAGGACCACCGATCATATAGAACATCGGGGTGTGCAGGTTCTTCAGATTCTCTTTCGTCGTACCCATCATCTCCATATCGCCGATACCAGAGTTCAGCATCACACAGGTCTTGATACGGGGATCGTAGGCCACACCCAACACCTGGGCACCACCACACGACTGTCCCATTGCTGCCACATGGTCGAGATCCAGACAATGGTAGTACTCTGAGCCTGCAGTGGCATTCTGCTCTATCAGCCAGTCGAGCACCTCCAGCAACATCTTGGGATAAGTACTGAAGACTGGTGCTGACGGCTGCTGCTTTTTGGCCTTCTTGGCTTTCTTAGCGGCCTCTTCGCGCTGCTTGGCCTGCTGCTCGTCGCGCGCCTTCTTCTCCTCAGCAGTCATGGGCAGGATCTTCTCGCCATTGGCCATGATCACCTCACCCTTGGTCTCAGGATAGGCAGCCTTCAGCACACCTCGCCATTGTGCCATCACATCCTCCTCATCGTACGGGCCGATGGCTGCTGCCACATAACCGTAGGATGCCACCTCGCTCAACAGCAGGCGCATCTCCACATTATTATTAAAACAGGCACCGTTGGCATACACGATCACAGGCAGGGCACCCTTTTGGGCCACCACCTCCTTCAGGTTCTGGGGACGATACACCGTGAAGCCTGGACAGGAGGCATCACCTACCACTTCCGACTTAAACGGACCCGTACCACCTTCTTCCACTACTTGCCTTTGGGCTGTCTGGGCATTCGTCAGCCCCACACTTGCAGCGATCATCATCGCCGTCATTACTAATTTCTTCATAATCATATAAAGTTTATAGGTAATTGTTGATAATCTCTGTTGTTTGTTCTGCAAAAATACTCATTATTAACGGATTATCCAAATGTTTTGCCATTTTTCTGAGGTTAAACTACGCAGTACATGTACACAATGGTGTCTGGAACTACTGTGTACGCTATTTGCGTTTTGTTAACTATTTTCTTTTATATGTGATTGCCTAGTTAGATTTACAATACAAAATTATAAAAATAGGCTTATCTATACACCAAATTGTTTAATCATCTGTAATACAGTTAGTTATATAGTGTATAGAGACATATAGAAATTGTTTATCTATACGCTAAATTCAGGTATTTCGTACTATTTTAAGCACAAAATAGTACTAACATGCTGAAAATAAGAGTGTTTCATAATAACAAAAATAGTTGGAACAGTTTGTTTCTAGGTTAGAAACAAACCGTTTCTGAGGCAGAAACGGTTTGTTCCAAATGTTGAAACTAAGTTGGAACAAAATATTCCATCTAAAAAGCAATTTAAAAATGTCAAATAAAATGGCAATTAGTGTATAGACGACCTTCAAAATTGAGGCTCTATACACTATCTATCTTATTGAAATACAGATATTTATTGTATGTAGTGTATAGTTGAGCCATTTTTTTGAAATATTTCTAGGAAAATAGTATATTCAGAGAATGTTTACTGGTGACAATTTGTAACCGGTCCCAATTGGCAACGAATGACTGTTGCGTAAATTAATAAGGTATTCGTTGGCAATCTCGAATATTTTTCGTATCTTTGCAGAAGAATCATCTAAAACAATACGCAATATGGAAACTAAACCCAGACATCGCAGGATGAGACGGATTGTCTCTGTTCTTTTCGCTTTTCAATGGTTGGTCCTCACGGCCTCAGCCCAGTCCCGACCCTATCAGGATGCGAAGTTGACGGCAGCAGAGCGCGCTGACGACCTGCTCGGCAGACTGACATTGGAGGAAAAGGTCAGTCTGATGATGGACACCTCGCCTGCCATCGAACGGCTTGGCATCCCACAGTTCCAGTGGTGGAACGAGGCCCTGCACGGCATCGGGCGCAACGGCTACGCCACCGTGTTCCCCATCACGATGGGCATGGCGGCCTCATGGGACGACGTCCTGTTGCACCGGGTGTTCACGGCCGTGAGCGACGAAGCCCGTGTGAAGGCGCAACAGGCCAAGCGCTCTGGCGACATCCAGCGCTACCAGAGTCTGTCGTTCTGGACACCAAACATCAACATCTTCCGTGATCCCCGTTGGGGACGCGGACAGGAGACCTACGGCGAGGATCCCTACCTGACTTCGAAGATGGGACTGGCCGTGGTGCGCGGTCTGCAGGGTGTGGGCTACCAGGGCGAGGATCTGGGCATCAGTCCCTACAGGAAGTTACTCGCCTGTGCCAAGCACTTCGCCGTACACAGCGGTCCGGAGTGGAACCGCCATGAGTTTAACGTGGAGAACCTGCCTGAGCGCGACCTCTGGGAGACCTACCTGCCCGCCTTCAAAGCACTGGTGGAGGAGGGTAAGGTGGCAGAGATCATGTGCGCCTACCAGCGCATCGACGGACAGCCCTGTTGTTCGCAGACACGCTACGAACAGCAGATCCTGCGCGACGAGTGGGGCTTCGACGGACTGATCACCTCAGACTGTGGCGCCATCCGCGACTTCCTGCCCAGATGGCACAACACGGCGAAGGATGCTGCCGAGGCTTCAGCCCAGGCCGTACTGGCTGGTACGGACGTGGAGTGCGGATCAGAATACAAGAATCTGCCTGAGGCCGTGAGGCGTGGCGATGTGAAGGAGGCGGACCTCGACAAGAGTCTGCGCCGTCTGCTCATCGCCCGTTTCGAGTTGGGTGACTTCGATGCCGATGACCTGAATCCCTGGACGAAGATCCCAGAGAGTGTGGTGGCCTCGGAGGCGCATAAGCAACTTGCCCTCGACATGGCCCGTAAGAGTATCGTCCTGCTGAAGAACGACGGTGCGCTGCCACTGGCCAAGACTGCGGCCGTCGCCGTACTTGGTGCCAATGCCGTGGATTCCGTGATGATGTGGGGCAACTATTCGGGCTATCCCACAAAGACCATCACCGCCTTAGAGGGTATCCAGCATCTCGCCCCACAGGCGCGCTATATCAACGGCTGCGGACTGACGCGCAACGAGGTGTTTGAGAGCCGTTTCGGAAACCTCAGGAATCCGCGTGGTGAGAAGGGTCTGTTGGCCACCTATTATAACAACACGGAGATGGAGGGCGAGGCTGCCACGACGGTGAATATGACTGCCCCCGTGATGCTGAGCAATGGTGGCAATACCGTCTTCGCCCCTGGCGTGAACCTCGAGAACATCTCTGCCCGCTTCGAAGGCACCTTCATCCCCTCGCAGGACGAGACGGTGATCTTTAAAATCGGGGCCGACGACAAGGTGAGACTGATCGTGGATGGTGACACCATCGTGAACTTCTGGAGCGTGCGCCAGCGCATCCAGAGCAGTCAGAAGGAGATGGAAGTGAAAGCCGGACAGGCCTATCGCATCAAGATCGACTACGTGCAGGAGGTTGGCTTCGCCGTACTGGGGTTTGACATCCAGCACAAGGTGGCACCCACACAGGAGGAACTGCTCGCACAGATCGGCAACACGGAGACCGTGGTCTTCGTAGGTGGTATCTCTCCCAAACTGGAGGGTGAGGAGATGCGCGTGGATGAAGAGGGTTTCAAGGGCGGCGACCGTACCAGCATTGAACTGCCAAAGGCACAGCGCGAGACGCTCCAGATGCTCCACAAGGCAGGCAAGAAGGTGATCTTCGTGAACTGCTCGGGCTCAGCCATGGCACTCACACCAGAGTTGGAGTCGTGCGACGCCATCATCCAGGCATGGTATGGCGGGGAGAAGGGCGGACAGGCCTTGGCCGAGGTGCTCTTTGGCGAGTATAACCCCAGTGGGAAGTTGCCCATGACATTCTACAAGAGCACAGAGGAGTTGCCCGACTTCCTCGACTACACGATGAAGAACCGCACCTACCGCTACTATACGGGCGAGGCGCTGTTTCCCTTCGGCTATGGCATGAGTTATACGCAGTTCGAGATTGGCAAACCCACCTATAAAGATAATAAGGTACGCGTGAACGTGAAGAACCTCGGATCGAGGGCTGGCCTTGAAACAGTGCAGGTGTATATCAGAAACTTGGGCGACACAGAGGGCCCCCTGAAGAGCCTGAGAGCCTACCAGCAAGTAGCGTTGAATCCCGGTGAGGCCAAGACCGTCACCATCGACCTGCCACGCAGCAGTTTCGAGGGTTGGGACGTAAAGACCAACACCATGCGCGTGGTGCCTGGCAAATATGAGTTGATGGTGGGTTCGTCGAGTGCTGACAAGGACCTGAAGAAAAAAGTGGTTGTTATCAAATAAAAAAATCGGAGCGCTTGCTCCGATTTTTCTTTACTTCTTAGCCTCCTCCGCTTTGGGGGCTGGTGCCTTCTTAGCAGCAGGCTTCTTCTCAGCCTTCGGCTTGGCAGGTTTCTTCTCTGCTCCTTCCAACTTCTCCAGACGGGCCTTCAGACGGGTGATCTCCTTATCCTTCATCTCGATCTCATCACCCTGGTTCTTGATGGTGGTGAGCAGACCTTCGAGCTCGTCGTTGTCGATGTCGAGCGGATAGAGGGCATTTACCCTGTTGATGAAGTCACCGAGGATGTTCATGTAGTTCGTGAAGGCATCGAACGGTCCGCTGTAGATACCACGATCCAGTCCTACGTTAGAGGGCTTGGTGGTCATGAAACGGAAGTTGTTGGAAGCCTGCAGGTAATCCCAGTCCTGATTGATGCGCGGATCGTTGGCGATACGCAGACGGTCGGCCACGCTGTAGAGCTTATTGAAGGCCTCACGCTGCATGGCGTTACCCAACCAACAACTGCAGTCGCGCTCTTCATCGACCCACGACAGGGTGTCGGGCACGTCAAGGTTACCCACGCTCTTGCAGGCCTTGCAGATCTCCGTCGGCGTAGAGAAGGTGATGCCCTTCTCCTTGGCACATCCAGGCAGTGCATGGATGAAGTCGAGGATATTGCTGCTAAGCGGCTGGGCGATACCCAGGGCAGAGAGTTCCATGAAGATATTGATGATCTGCTCCTCTTCAGGCAGACGGGCAATGCGGTCGATATAGGCATCGGCGAAGAGGGGATAGCCGTCCCACTCGGAGTTGTTGAAACGCAGGGAGATATCGTCTGACAACTCGATATCGCGGAGCAACAGCTTCAGGTTGGGTGCCTGGTTGCAGTTATAGACATAATGGGGCGACTTCCAACCCAGCACGTGCTTAGCACCCTCGGTGAGCATACCCTTGAAACCAAGGGCGGCGATCTGCGCACCAATGTCGTCGCTATAGATCAGTGAGGAGTTACGGGCCACAGTGGGCTTCTTGCCGAAGAGCTCCTCGATCTTGGCAGCCTGCTTCTTCACGTCGAGGGCGAAGGTCTCCTCATTGGCCAGTGACGACAAACCATGGCTGTAGGGCTCTGCGAGGAACTCCACGCAACCGGTCTCGTTCATGGCCTGCAGTTTCTCCAACACCTGAGGCGCATGCATCTCCAACTGCTCGATACCTGTACCCGACAGGGAGAAGGCCACCTTGAAATACTTGCCGTTCTCGTTGATCATGTCGTGGAGCGTGTTCAGCGCAGGCATGTACGAACGTTCGGCGATGTCAGTGATGCTACGCTCGTTCTCGTAGTCATCGTAGTAATAATGATCGGTACCGATATCAAAGAAACGGTAGCGCTTCAGATGAATAATCTGATGTATCTCGAAATATAAACAAATCGTTTTCATAACTCTTTAATGTTTAATCTTTAATGTTTAATCTTACTGTTCCCAGCCGAGTGTGCGGCGATAGAGTGTGCGGATCCAGGTACCGACTTTCTCCCAGGTAATCTGATCCACCTCGCGCTTGCCCTCATCCTTCAGATACTGGAAGAGCGACTCGTTATGACAGATCGAATAGATGGCATCAGCCAATGCGTGGATATCCCAGTAGTCAACCTTGATACAGTTGTCGAGGATCTCAGCACAGCCCGACTGCTTCGAGATGATCGAAGGCGTACCGCACTGCATAGCCTCCAGCGGTGAGATACCGAAGGGCTCACTCACAGAAGGCATCACATATACATCAGATGCTTTCAGGCACTCATAGACCTGTTTGCCCCGCATGAAGCCAGGGAAGTGGAAACGGTCGGCGATGCCACGCTCGGCTGCGAGGTGGATCATCGCGTCCATCATGTCACCAGAGCCAGCCATGCAGAAACGGACATTGCGCGTACGGTGGAGCACCATCGTGGCGGCCTCCACGAAATACTCAGGACCCTTCTGCATCGTGATACGGCCGAGGAAGGTGACGACCTTCTCCTTGCCCGTGTGGTCTGGACGAGGAATGGCCTGATACTCATCGGGCAGCGGATAGACGGCGTTGTGCACGGTGTAGCACTTACGCGGATCCTGATGATACTGGTGGATCACCGTCTGGCGTGTCAGTTCCGATACGCACATGATACAGTCGGCCCAGTCCATACCGTTCTTCTCGATCGAATAGACGGTGGGGTTCACCTTACCACGGCTACGGTCGAAATCAGTGGCATGAACGTGGATGCACAGGGGCTTGCCACTCACCTGCTTGGCATGGATACCAGCGGGGAAGGTGAGCCAGTCGTGGGCATGGATGATATCGAACTCCTCAGCACGGGCCACCTGACCTGCGATGATCGAGTAGTTATTGATCTCCTCGTGCAGGTTGCCAGGGTAGCCCCCAGCGAACTCCATCGCACCGAGGTCGTTCACGTTCATATAGTTGAAGTCGGCATAGATATGTTCACGGAGTTTGAAATAGTAATCAGGATCCATGATATTGCCCACGCGCTGCTTCACGTAGTCGTAATCGACATCGCGCCAGGCGATAGGCACAGCATTCATAGCGACGATACGACAGGCATGCTGGCTCTCATCACCAAAGGGATGAGGCAGGCAGAGCACGGTCTCTATATCTCCCTGGGCCTTCAGACCCTCGGAGATTCCATAGTTAGCAGTGGCGAGTCCACCAAATACGTGAGGAGGATACTCCCATCCAAACATTAATACTTTCATCGTCGTTCCTCCTTATTTTTGATATGAATACTTATCCATGAGTTTGAGCGTGCGCAGGATCTCTGCCACGTTCATGGCAAACGACATGGCACCACGGCCGTGGAACGGCGGGTTACCGTCGAAGAGTTCTGAGATGGTACCGATGGCATGGTAGTCCATCTCGTCCTCATAGCCCACCAACTGACGCTCGATGAAACTGAGACGGCTGCGCTTGTAGAGTTTCAGACAGGCCTCCATATAGAAACCGCCAAGCCATGGCCAGGCCGTTCCCTGATGGTAGGCATAGTCGCGCTGGGTCTGTGGACCTACATATACAGGATTATAGCCACCACTCTTCGGAGAGAGGGAGCGCAAGCCCTTCGGTGTGAGCAGTTCACGCGTACATATATCCACCACGCTCTTCATCTGCTGCTGGGACAGCGGCGAATAGTCGAGGGCCACGGCGAAGATCATGTTCGGACGAACACTCCAGTCCATCATATTGCCATCGACATAGTCGAGCAGATAACCGTACTCATTGACGAAGGTCTCCACGAACGAGGCCTTCACCTTGGCAGCGAGTTCCTCCAGATGGGCAGCAGCCTTCTCGTCCTTACGGTCAGCAGCCATCGAAGCACAGAACTTCAGGGCGTTATACCAAAGAGCATTGAACTCTACGATATAACCAGAGCGTGGCACTACGGGACGACCATTGGCCGTGGAGTTCATCCAGGTGACAGCCTTGTCACGACCATTAGAGTAGAGCAGGCCGTTCTCATCGAGACGGAGGTTCGGATGTCCACCCTTCTCGATAAACTTAATGATATCTATGATCAGTTTGCCGTACTTGGCATAGCACTTCTCCTTGCCGGCATCCTTGGCGTACTGCTGGATAGCCCATACGGCCCACAGGGGCACATCGGGCTGTTCTATCTCGTAGATCTTCACGCTGAGCGGCTTCTCCTGCATAAACTCGCGGAGACCACGCTCTGCGGTCTTCATCACCAGTTCGAAGTAGTCCTGTTCTCCGATGGCCAATGTCAAGCCCGGCAGGGCGATGAATGTGTCACGGGCACGGGCCTTGAACCAGGGATAACCTGCCAACAGATAGCGCTCATCCTTCTTATCAATTTTCTCCATCGTACCACTGCGGCGGTCGCGGAAATGGAACTGGTGGGCGGCAGTCACCAGACAGTGATAGAAATTATCACGAGGTACACGCTCGCCAACTTCCTCGTCGAAGAGTTTCTTCAGCGTCGAAGTCTTGATCTGAGAAGTAGAGGCTGAGAAGACAATGCTCTCGCCCTTCTTGATAGGCATCTCGAAATAGCCAGGTACGTAGAGGTCCTCGTTAGAGGCGTAACCACGCTCCTGCTCCTTAGGATACTCTATGCCACGATACCAGTCGGGCTGGAAGACAAACTCATTCTTTTTGGAGAACTGCATATAAAGGTCGGGATAGCCGGCATACATACATGTCTTGATGCCGTTATCCACGCCACTGTACTCACGGCTGGCCGTCGCGTTCTCATGAGTGAACTGACGAACGCTGCGGAAGGCCAGGAACGGACGGAACCTCAACGTCGTGGCCGAGTGGGCGTCCTCCAGCGTATAGCGGATCAGGATACGATCCTCATAATGCTGGAAAATCACTTCTTTCTTCAAAATGACACCACCTACGCGATACGTGGTAGTTGGCACTTTGGTGGCATCAAACTCACGGATGTACTTGTGTCCGTTAGGACTGAATGCGTTGCCCTGATACTTGTGGAGGCCGAGATTGAATTCCGCTCCATGCTGGATGACCGTACAGTCGAGCGACGACAAGAGCACATGGTTCTCATCGTCGAGTTCGGGTACAGGTACTACCAGTAGACCGTGGTACTTACGCGTGTTGCAATCCACCAGCGTGGAACTGCTGTAGGCACCAGAACGGTTGGTTCGGAGGAATTCACGACGGAGACTCTCCTGCAGGTTAGTCATCACGGCTTTTTCTAATCGTAAATAGCTCATAGTTCCTGTCTAAAGGTATTTAATTATTGAAATATTAGTCTTTAATTCCCCAAAGGTAAGAATTTTTACGCAGTCCGCAAAGGAATTCCCGTTATTTAACAAATATTTAAGCAAAAACAACAGGCAAGCCGAGGGGCTTGTCTGAAGATTTAAGCAGGAATCAGGAAATTGATGACTTCCTGTTCGACGTTGATCTGATAGTGTCCGACAGGTGTTTTCATCAATCGTCCGTCGATACCTACCATGGCATGTTTGGCATAATCCACCTGCACCTCCTTCGTACGATAAGGGTGCACACTACGGTGGTTGAGGAAACGTCCTGTCACCAACAGCCACAGTCCCTCTATCAGTTGTACGACCTCTGGATGATACACTACGCTGACATCGAGCATACCGTTATAGGGTACGGCATTGGGCGTCTGTCCGTAGCCAGGGCCACTACCAATACAGACCGTCATCACCTTACGATCAATCACGTCGGAATTGATCCTGAGTTTCATCTTATACTCCATACGGTGGAAGAGCATCACGAAAAGCGACGAGATAAAGGACAAGGTACGCGAGCCGAACAGTCGGCGCGTCTGACGGCGCAGGTTCATGATGTCTGCCGTCATACCGATATTGATGCAGTTCAGGAAGTAACGATGACACTTCTCGCCCTTGGCATTCGAGTAGCGGATACAGCCGAGATCGACCTTGCGGACGCGATGCTGGATCAGCCAATCGACAGTCTGCTCCAACTCATCCTCGTCGAAGTCCCAGAAACGGGCGAAGTCGTTCATCACACCATTGGGGATGACGCCCAAGGCGATACTCTCGCGCACCTCTTTCTCTTCCATCATCAGACAGTTCACGGCATCGTTCAGGGCTGAGTCGCCACCCACGATGACGATCGTCTTATAACCATTGGAGATCATCATCTTCATCAGGCGTTCCACACTGTCGCTGGTCTCACTCTGCACGAAGTCGTAATCCACATGACGGGCGTCGAGCACCTTCTGAATCTTCTCCCAGCGCTTGCGCTTGTTTGAGATACCTGCTTTCGGGCAATACAGGATGCCCCACTTGGTCGTTTCTTTTGCTTCCATATTTTTATATAATTTCATTTCCTCTATCCTATATCGGCTATCTGCATGATCTGTCTCACTTTATCATCCATGGGGAGGGTGGCGTCTATCCAATGGATGGTGAAGCCACGACGCTCCATCCCACGGAACCATGTCATCTGACGCTTGGCAAACTGATGGATGGCAATCTCCAGACGCGTGAACATCTCGTCGTAAGAGAGTTTGCCCGTCAGATACTCTGTCACAAACTTGTATTCCAAGCCGTAGTAGGTTAGGTCTTCTGAAGGAATACCCTCATCAAGCAGAGCCCTCACCTCCTCTACCATACCCTCCTCCAGACGGACTTTCAGACGACGGGTGATCTTCTCACGGCGCAGTTCTCGGTCAATATTCACACCTATAATAATACTATCCACAGACGGCAGTTCCCTTTTCGGCATGGGATGCTCCAGATTATAGGTCTCGATCTCGATGGCGCGTATGGCACGCTGGCAGGAATCAACATCCGTCGTGTTGTGCATATTGGAATTATTCCTAGACTTCAGTTCTGTCAACATCTGCGTCAGTTCTGCCAGTGATTTCCCATCAAGACGGTCGCGCAGTTCCTGGTTCTGTGGCACAGGTGAGAGTTTATAACCTTTCAGCACAGCCTCGATATAGAGTCCCGTCCCACCACAAAGGACAGGAACGGCTCCCCTACTCCGGATATCCTCGTAGGCATCAAAAAAATCCTGCTGGTATTCGAAGAGATTGTACTTCGTACCTGGTTCACGGATATCAATGAGATGATACGGGATCCTCACAGCGTGCCTGTCCCCCTGTGAGGTCTCTACGGTATAGTCGGCAAGGTCTTTCCCCGTTCCGATATCCATGCGGCGATAGACTTGTCGGGAGTCGGCAGAGATAATCTCCCCACCGATCTCTGCCGCCAATCGTGCCGCCAAAGGTGTCTTCCCCGAGGCTGTCGGCCCTAATATCGTAATCATCTTTTGCATCTCGTCGGCAAAGATAAATAAAAAAAGCCGTCCGACAAAATCGAACGGCCATTTTTTATGTATCTGTCTGATATTATTTCAACTCAGCGAGGTACTTAATGGTGCGAACCATCTGAGAAGTGTAAGAGTTCTCATTGTCGTACCAAGCAACAACCTGAACGAGAGAGTTGCCATCACCGATCTTAGAAACCATGGTCTGGTTAGCGTCGAACAGTGAACCGAACTTCATACCGATGATGTCGCTAGAAACCAGCTTCTCCTCAGTGTAACCGAAGCTCTCGTTCTGAGCAGCCTTCATGGCAGCGTTGATATCCTCAACAGTCACCTCACCCTTAACAACAGCGTGCAGGATGGTGGTAGAACCTGTGGGAGTCGGAACGCGCTGGGCAGCACCAATCAGCTTACCATTCAGCTCGGGGATAACGAGACCGATAGCCTTGGCAGCACCAGTTGAGTTAGGAACGATGTTCTGAGCACCAGCACGAGCGCGCTGAACATCACCCTTGCGCTGAGGACCGTCGAGAATCATCTGGTCGCCAGTGTAAGCGTGAACGGTTGTCATGATACCGCTCTGGATAGGAGCGAAGTCGTTCAGAGCCTTGGTCATAGGAGCCAGACAGTTAGTTGTGCAAGAAGCAGCTGAAATAACGGTGTCAGCAGGAGTCAGAGTCTTGTGGTTCACATTGTAAACGATAGTGGGCAGATCGTTACCAGCAGGAGCAGAGATAACAACCTTCTTGGCACCAGCAGTCAGGTGAGCAGAAGCCTTCTCCTTAGATGTATAGAAACCTGTGCACTCCAGAACTACGTCAACGTCCAGCTTGCCCCAAGGCAGCTCAGCAGCGTTAGGAATAGCATAGATAGTGATCTTCTTACCATCAACAACGATGAAGTCCTCACCAGCCTCTACAGTGTGCTTGTTCTCACCGAACTTGCCACAGAAACCACCCTGAGCGGTGTCATACTTCAACAGGTGAGCCAGCATCTTGGGGCTGGTCAAGTCGTTGATAGCTACTACTTCATAACCTTCAGCCTCGAACATCTGACGGAAAGCGAGGCGACCGATACGGCCGAAACCGTTAATTGCTACTTTTGTCATTTTACTTAAAAATTAAATGGGTTTATACCTAATTTACTAACTTTTTTGCGTATTATTGGAAGTTTTTTCCTTTTTCGGATGCAAAGTTACAAAAAAATTCCTATATTTGCACAAGATTTCTGTCTTAATAAAGATTAAACATAACGAATAAGGCTTTAAAGGATAGAATATAGGATATGCCAATTCGGAGTTTGCAAAACGAAGATTACAATTCAAACATGATACATTAACATTAAAACTTTCAGATTATGGGATTTATTAAAGAATTCAAGGAATTTGCCGTGAAGGGCAACGTAATGGACATGGCTGTTGGTGTAATCATCGGCGGTGCATTTGGTAAAATTGTCAGTTCTCTCGTGGATGACATCCTGATGCCACTTGTCGGCAAGGCAACAGGCGGTGTTAGTTTCACCGACCTCTTTGTCAACCTCGGCGATGGCGAGTTCAGTACTCTGGCAGCAGCCAAAGAGGCAGGCGCCGCTGTCTTCGCCTATGGTCAGTTTATCCAGAACATCATTGATTTCCTCATCATCGCTTTCTGTGTATTCCTGATGATAAAGGGAATCAACAAACTGAAGAAAGAAGAGCCTGCAGAACCTGCTGCTCCTGCCGGACCTACCCAGGAAGAGTTGCTCGCAGAGATCCGTGATCTGCTGAAGAACAAGTAAGACATTCATTCTGCAAAAACCAAAATCTGCATCACCTCATCGTGATGCAGATTTTCTGTTTTTATATATCGCGCTCCACATAGGTGAACGTCGTATCACCAATGGTGAAATGCGTATTATGATAGAGCCAGATGCTTCGTCCTGGAGGTAATGGATTGTTACCTACCCTCACACCGCTCTCTACGGCCGTCAGACGAACGCCGCTACCGATCATCCGCAACTCCGCCTGAATAGGAGCCACCTGACTCTTGATATCCCACGACATCTGCAAAGAACAGTCAATAGACTTTCCGATAGTGACCACTTCATCGGGATTATTCATGAACCACTTGAAGAGGGCAACATCCATCTCCTTGACGGCTCCCTTGACATTCAGGAAGTAATGTTCCGACCGCGGGGCCATCTCCGCCACAGACACTGCGAGGCCGACAGCAAAGAAAATGCAACTGTAGAGAAGCAACACTCGAATGTCAATCTGAGTAATATCAGTGAAGATAAACGACCATAGATACATTGACAGAACTCCCAGTGCCGTAGCCACAATAAACACATATTTCTTCAGTTTGATTCGAGTGCCCACAGTGGAGACAAAGACTACCATCATCGCAGTGAGTGCCCACGGAATCCAGTCGATAAGGGCAGACAGGTATCCCACGATATTAAAAGCCAATGAGATTGTTCTGAAAGTCAAGAAGGCGAGATAGGAACCAACGCCCACGACGACGGCACGAAGGAGAACATCCAACAGTCGCAGTTTAATCTGCATCCTGCGCACCGCCATGATCGACAGAGCCATCGTCAGGAAGAAGCCTATGAGCAGACCGAAAGCCGGGATATAGTCCATATAATGCCCCTCACTATTGAACATGGCCAGATCGCCCATGAGACCATCCCTGGCCTTTTCCTCCAACATCTTCGCTACGAATTGCTGGGTGCGGGCATCATACTCCGTCACATAGGCCATATAAACAAGCCATGTGAGGATGGCCGCCCCTATAGCCATGAGAATCCACTTCATATAGAAAGAGGCATTCTTCGTATCGAAAAGGTTCTTATTATTATAATAATGTGTACCATCCTGACAGTGGCGGCCATACTCCGGACAGTGATAGCCATTCTCATCCCAGCAACTCTTGTGCATCACATGCTCACACTTTGCCACGATGGTGTCCCCCTCCTTGAAACGGCCCTTACAGTAATAGCACGACTCCGTGATGAGCACCTTGCCCAAACTCATGTTACCAGGCACATACTTGAGTACGTATTTCCGTTCAAATAACTTGTATTGGATATAAGGTATCAGCAACTGGAACACCAGATAGACCAACAAGATGAACGACAAACCCGTTACGATACCCTGAATGAACATCCAGATGGTGTGGCTGCCATTGACAATTACCGGATTATAAGCACTGCCCAAGTATATACTCGTCATGGCAGAGCCTATCATCTCCTCGGTATCCTTGGCATATATCTCTATCCGCATCGTATGGGGATCACCACGATACACCTTACCGTCAGGGTTCTCGAAGACGAACTCATTGGCCAGAATAATCTCACCATCTTGAAGGATCAGATTATTCTTCAGATCCGTCCAGTTAAACTTATCCAAATAGAGGCCGTTGGAATTCTTACAGACAACCTTCATAACGCTCTTGGCCTCAACATCGTCCTGCCCTTCAGTCTGGGATTTGAAGAGAACAGAACAGATGGAAAGGCTGTCGTTGGTCAGCGTATCCTTCACCAATGTGCTCTGAAGTTCAAAATGCTGGGGATCAATGGGCGTATCATTTTCACCATAGACCTTCTCATCGGAGAACACCACCAATCCCATCTTTTTGGCATCACCCCACACACCTGTGCGGTCGGCCATTTCCCGTTTCTTCAGCATCAGAGAACGGTATAGGTATTTATAGGTATCGGGCTGGGACTTGAAATAGGTATCCATCACATAGTCTGATGCCTCCATCGTCTCTGTCACATTCATGCCGTACATGAAAGCCACAAAAAGGTTGTCGTGGTCGAAGACCGTACGGATCTCACTGACGGCGGCACGTTCCTGATCGACAACGAACTGAGGCTGTGCCAGATCAACTAATACCAACACCTTGATATGTTTCTTTGCCACTTCCTCTGCCTCGGAGTTTTTCACTTGTATAAGCACAGGTTTGCTCGTCGTATGATTCACACGACCGCCTACAGTTTCTGTTGCCTTGATAACGACCTGATTAGTATCTGTCAATGCATAGGGTCCCAAGTCTCGCAGAATACCTGTTTGGACAGTGAACTGCTTATATCCTGGTGTGAACTTGAGTCCAATCACTTTCATGGCATTTTCTGGCTGTTGCTTGTCTGAAACGGACTCTGTACTGAAGATGTCATCCAGATCGACATCTTCATCAGTCGCCCCGTCACAGCTGGTCAGACAGACAGCCAAAAGAGACATCCATAACAATCGAAACACCTTTATCATCATTGTTTTTACTTTCTTCTATCTATTTATATGGTAGGATAGGTATTGTCCTTCCCATTATTATTCATCATATCACCAAACTTCTTCAAATTGGCCACCTTCTCACGGTAGGCTTTGAAGCGCGTCATCATACCATTCATGAACAACAGGATGATAGCTACTGCAGCCACACCGAGCACATAGTCTTTAACCCTTTGTATAAACGGTTTGTATTCCAAAGCCTGCACCTTCTCTGAGACACTTTTCATAATAACGAACTGCTCGTCAAGGGTCTCCATGCGCTTTGATAATGAGGGGACAATCTCACAGGCCGCCTTCGCCTGATTATAGTTGGTCTGCAGATCCCCGAAGATCACCTGTTCCTTGGCCTTCACCTTTTCCAGCTTAGGTGTCAATTTCTCCGCCAACGACAATTTATATGCTTTCTTATAAAGCTGTTTATAGACGTTTACCTGACTCATAATGAACTCGTCGGCATTAGCGAAATTGGAGACGGCTTCCACTGCCTGTGTCTTAGCATCCAGCGTATCCTTTACCGTCTGTTTCAATTCCTCTATCCGGGCCACCATATTCATCAGGTCCTCGCTATTGGCAATATCCATCTGCTGTGCCTGATAATAGGTATTCCACTTGACATCCAGTTGGTTATATGTCAGGTTCAGGGTCTGCATCCGTTGTTCCATGGCTGTGATAATCGACTTGGAGACACCCATATCGCTGCTCACGGAAAGGTTAACCTTTCCAACGACCAGCAATTGGTTAAACTCATCAGAGAATTGGGCAACGCGTGCCGCAATCTCCTGTTGCAACGCCTCGGCATCTGGTGACAGGGGCTGTGCAACCTCCTGTCCCCTTACTGTCCCTGCCAGACAGACGAAGAACATCATGAGTCCAATATGTCTAAGCCACTTCTTCATCTTACTGCTTACACGTGCTTTGGTAATATCGTTCGGCAGCACGGAAAGTGGCAATAGCATGCCGCTGTTCCGCTGTACCACCATTACTCTTCCCAATGAGGGCATTCATCTCCTTGATCAAGGTCTCACATTGGTTCTCCAGATCGCGCCGCTCAACCGGATCAACACTCACGAGCCAACGCGAAACCAGTTTATCGATCTGCCTCGACTTCGATATCAGAACCGTGACACCTTCAGATGCAAATCCACCAGAGCCTCCAAGTCCCAGTCCGTCTTCTGATTGTACAACGCACTTCATGGCACCAATCGAATCAACATAATTATTGTATTCTTCCCATGCCATCTGGATATCCTGACAATCGCTCTGTCCATCATGATATTGGAACTGCGCCTGTAAGGTACTCTTGAGTTCCTTGAAAAGATTCAACGACTCTTCCGATCCCACAACCCCACTCTTGTATTTACCCTTCAATGAACGGTAACTCTTCGAAATACCCTCCAAGGCATTCTTGGCTGCAGCCACATCCTCATCCAGACCAAAACAGGGATTCCGTATAATCGATATCTGATATACCAGATCCAGATCCCGTCCGAAAGGAATATCATAGCGATTGTATTTCTTCTTCTCCGTCTTTTCCATCAGGAAGACATCATGCAGCCTGACAGTCACCTGAGTACGTTTGTTCTGTATATCAAATGTCTGGGCGATATAATCATTCACCATCTTGTAGTCCTGCGGAGCCGGCTGTAGGCCTTCATAGTCTATCCAGCGTTTGAAATAGAATTCTGACCGCGGCTCAGGCACCGTTGCCCGGAATAACTTGGTTGCCTTGTACTTGTCCTTGGGATTATACTCAACCACATACGGTAACTGTTCTGGTCTTAAAGTACGGCCTTTGAACAGCGGTTTATAGTGCACATTATCCCAGAATACGAACAACGAACGGTATGAGATCAAAGTCACCGTCAATGTATTCGTCTCTTCAGCAAAAACAAACTTAACCATCAGATCCATATCCTTACTGTCTTCCTTGAGGGAGATATGGTCAGTATAGGATGCTCCCTGCGCAACACTGATGGTTCTGACAGTCTGCGCCTGAAGTTCCGTCAGCCACAGCCAACAGGAGAGCAGTATGATGATTTTATGTTTTATCTTCATTTGTCTGTATCTATTGTTCAAAACTAATCCAACCATGAGGTTCACCCTGACGCGTGACCCACGCTGCAACCTTCAGGTCTTCTGGGAAGGGGGGCTCCATCAAGGCATGATAGGTATCATAACGGAGATAGGAAGCCACACGCTCCACACCCCATAACAGGTCTGTATAGGTGTCGGCCATATTGATGCACACCCTACCTGCAAAGGCACCGTAATAGCGAATGTTGGGATGCCATGGGTGTGCAACAGGGTTGCCTGAGGCATCTGCAGTCAGGAAATTCAGCGACGGAGGTGCATCGACACAGGGATAGCCATGGGGGATCTCTATCTTCATCTGAAAGCCCGTGGCAAAAACAGGGGTGTTCTCCACTCCGGGTTCATTCAGGTCTGCCTCATTTTCCACACCACAGATGCTGCGCAGGTGATAGTCAATCAGATAAGCAGTCGGAATGCCGTCAGCATTTCTGCGCAACACCTCGAAGGTGATGTCACGCCGTCCTGACAGTCCCTGTTCCAACTGGTGCCATTCATGCCACAGCCGACGATTACGCCCGCTAAGCATATCTGGATTGATCTGTTGACTTTCCTGTTTCATGTCCGTCCGTCTTATTACTCATCCCGGAATAGGATCTGGTACCAGATAGACCAAATCACCATTCCTGACATTATAATCCTTCAGTTTCTGATCTTCATGACCAATACGTGGGCGCAACACCCTGATCTCATGCACATCAGGATCTTCCTTCCCGAAGAAATAATCCAGAGGTGCACCAGTCTGGTCAATTGACGGGAAGTCAAAGATCAGACGGCCATCCTCTCCGATGGCATGACGCAGGTTATCGACCAGCGTGCTCAAAGGTGCATCGGGGTTTACCACCTTGAAGCGCACCGTTTTATTTTTGTATGCAATATCCAAAAAGAAATCTTCCATATCCTATTTTGTTTGTTTATCAATCTGTATTGTGACCTGTATCGGGTAAATGTTCGTGCTCCTGACACGCATCATTCCCTGTAGGATCATTTCCGCCTGAGGGATCTTATCCTCAAAGCCACGGCGGATAAAGGTACTGTCATTCAGGACGATCTCCACCAATATCTCATAGCCTGCATTCCAACGGTCTTGTTGCTGACGGTGACTGACTGAAACGCTCTTCACCATCTGTCGGGTGATGCCAAAGCGGACCTGCAGTTCCGTATAGCAGAACAGTTTCAAGTCTGCCGGTGTCACCAGACGATCGTTCGTAATCAGATAGTAGCGTGACAGACTTGCCTCCTCGTTCTTGTCGTGCATCTCGTCGCTGCCAGGCACTGGCGCGGCAATCTGCCGTGTAGCCGGTCCATTGAAGCCACTTGGCGACTGGAAAGTGCTATTAGACGTCAGTTGGGCATTGACAGATGATCCTAAGGTCGTCAGATAGGTCACGGATAGGTTCGCCTGTTTTGCCTGCTGGTCTGTCTGCGGCCGGAGCATCAGATATACACCAGGCACACGTTGTTCTACATCCATCCGCGCTGCATCACGCATCCGTGTCAATGTCTCAATCAGATTCTGCATCACCCTGTCATTCGCCTCGGCCCGAATATTCTGGAAGGCATAGAAGTCCGTATAGTACTTGCTGATCATATTATTCAGAAGCGTGACCAGACTCGCCTGATTGAAACGGTCTGCATCTACTCTCCGCACCTCTACTGGTACATTCCCGAACAACTGGTCTGACGACGGGCGAAGCAGGTGGAGGAACTGTTGACTGATACCATCAGACTCTGTACTCTGGCTTTGCGCCCCCGCTACTCGCACCACTGGTGCGCTGGCAGAAAGATCAGCCGAATGGATTTGCGCATTCACAAGTACCATTGTATTCAGCGAGAGATTGTCTTTGTCGAAGAGAAATTCTTCGCGGATACCCGTAAATTCAAACACAAGATCCAGACTGTCAGTTTCTGAGCTAATGAATTTCTTGCCCTGATGATACTTGATACAGTACATCCGAACATTCTGACGTGCAAAGAGATCGAGGCACGAGGCTGCGGCTGCGTATGTCTGAGAACAGTTATAGAGGATCGCATCTATATCGAAACAGGGCTGAAGGGGCAGTTCCGAGATATCCCATGGACTGATCAAAGGTAACAACTGACCCTTGACAGACACCTTTAGTTCCTTAAAGAAATGATTCCTGATGCAAAAACAAAATCCTGACAGGTCTGATATGGGAGAATCGAACTTCAATGACACTTTCCAGCGCCTTCCGTCCATTCTGACCACCGAACGAACCATCGTATTCAGCACACGGGTCCTGAGTAACGGGATAAAACGGGCAGAGGTATCAGCCAAGGTAAACACATGCCGCTCGGTCATTTCCATCTCTCCTACACCGGCCTGCAAAGCGGTCTCTACAACTGCCGTAGCGGGAATGGCATGTCCAACCTCATAGGATGTGAGCATTTTCGCAAATTCGCTAAGAACATCCGACTTCATCTGCTCCAGATCGTTCTCCAACTCATTCGACTGATAGGCCAATGCCGTCATCAGCAGAGAGAACACCGGATCCTGTTCGATACCCTCCAACTGGTCAGGATGATCACTTCCCCGCCAGATACGGAGAGCTTCCTGAATCAATTCGTCAGCCCTTTGCTTGTTTTCAAATATTGTCTGTCTCATGTTCTCTCTTCATTTACTTCCATACTTTCAACGTATTCGTGAACACGTATTCCTCCTTCGTCGAGAGGATTATGCCCTTAATCGTTATATAGATGAGACGCTCTTCACGGATGTATGTCATCGTCACGGCAACATCGCCCAAGCGTTTCTCATACTGTTGCACAACCTCTTTCAGTTCTGCGGCAAAAGTATTTATATTCTTGGACGAACCGGAGATCTTCTTCGAATACAGATCCTGCAGACCACTCTCGTAGATCGTATCACCGGAATTATAGATGACGCCTTCATGCTCGTCAAAGATCTCAAAGCGCATGTTGTTGAAGACAAAGCCATACTTCGGATCACTGATATTATTGTATCGTGGTGTCGTCAACAACATGTGGAGTGACTCGTCAAGCGACTTCTTGATCTGCTTCTCCCGAGCAAGCCCGGTCTTCTTCACCTCCAAGGGTATTGAAAGATATGCCATACGTCTTGATCAGATAAGTGGTACAAACTTTTCGTCTTCGGGCTCCGGGACATAGAGCGCATTGAAGAGGTGTTCGAACAGTTCCTCGTACAGGCGCTCGTAAATCTTCTCCGACAGGTCGTCCTCCATTACAGCCAACGAACTCTTCAGTTCGGCCTTGAACTCTTGCTGCAGACTTGGTTTCAACGTATCGTTGATGTAGTCCGTCAGTGTCTGAGTCTGCTGGGCAAGGGCGTTCTGCAGTTCCTCCTTCACCAACTTCAGCAATTCCTCCTTCGTTTCGGAGAGTAACTTCACGATCAACTCTTCGTGCAACTGATCATACAGTTCCGCTTTAGCCTGTTTCAACAACGCATCGTAGTCGATCGTGTTATCCACCAACACGACTTTGTCAAGAATAGCCACGGCACCCGTCAGGAAGTTACCAAACCAGTCAAGCCACAACTGTACATCGACCTGTGTCGGCTCCAAAATATCCAACGGCTGTTCCGTGTTCGGGGTAATGATATAATAGTTCATGGCTTGCGTAATCTCCTGTAAGAACATCACAAAGTCATGGACACTGTTCTTCAGGTTATACCCCTTCATGATGAAGAGGTAATGCAGCAAAGCTCTCTTCCCGTCACCGTCTTCCAGATTCTGATGGGAGGTGATGGCCGTCAACTGTTCCACGAACTTTCCCACATAATCGGCAAAGCGCGGATCACTTGTTAGCAGCAGACAAGGAGGTATGTATTCTGTATCAATAGAAAACACGCCATCCTTCACACTGAATCGCATCATAGGCATGACATCACCAGCCTCAACTTCTTCATGTGTCAGCAGTGCATACTCGTAATGCGGTCGGACATAGGCAATACCCTCCCTCTCAAACTCCGTGTTGGTATCACCGAGACCTATTGTCAGGTAGTAGCGGTCGCCAAACAGCATCGGTATGGGGATCACCGCCTGCTCATCAGCATCCAGGATCCTGCCCGACGGCAGAAGTGCCGTACACTGAAGATGGTCTATCTCAAAGGTGTTCTTGACGAAGGTTCCGTTGCATTTCAGCGTTGCACCCGGTAACATACCCATCCGTGTACTCCCCAGAGCCGCCCGAATGGCTATCCGCTGCTGAAGATCCAGCTTTTCCTCCATGCCAATGAAGGTCTGCGCCGTAATCTCCATGCCTGGATACCAGTTGATTCTTGAATTCAGATCCATCATCTTATCTTATTCTTTATTATTCTTTACTTCTGTATTATAATCGAGGGTCACCCGCCCATGCGTTCCCTGAACAGGGTGATGTTCCTTGATATTCACCTCGCACCGTACGTCAAAGGGGATGAACCACTCCTTGAGGAAGGCCACCAACGGCTCCATCGTCTCTGTCCGCTCCCTGTATTCTTCGGGCGTTAGCCCTGGAATCAGAACAGAATACCGTACACGGGGCTGCCAACAGATGGTCGTATCCAAATGACTATATCGGTCGATAGCGACTTCCACCTGACATTGCATCAGTGCACCCAAGAGATTCGCGACGAAATAGAAATCACCTCGCCAACGACTGACAAACGGCAATAGCACGGCAGCCTCTTTCACCAGCGCATTCGTTTCGGCGGAGATATCGTAGTTGTAATATTCCTTTAGCAGATAGGTTAACTTCTGCTCCAACAACTCCGACATCGTACGCTCAATGGCCAGTTTCTTCTGGAAGATATAAGTATCGAAAGGCGAGAAAGCTTCGTTCAACAGTTCCCGACGCCACTCCAACGCTTTGAACTTCTGGGCAGCATCTTCACCCTTCAAATCGTCTTCCTTAGTCATCAGGCCCTCAGGCAGCAGGCGAAGGAAACCATCACGCGCCAGAACTACCCTACCCTCGTCCTCATTCAGAGAAAGGATATCCTCGTTATAGTTCCTATAAAACGTGCCTTTATACTGGGTTATCCAATCTTTGGCCATCTCTGGAAAGAGATAGTTCAACAGCACTTCGGCCCTGATCTGATAAAGATTCCTGTCTATTCTCATGCTACGTTCATCTCCATATAATAATCTTTCCCGTCGGCCACCACATGCAGCACGTCACTGACTGGTATCCCCAACTGTGCCAGCGTCAGCGTCAGATAGGGGAACGACTCATCCACCTCACGATACTCATGCTGGTAGAGTCCGCTATTGGGTATCCCGCGCAACACTGCATGCTGGGCGACCCGCTGCTCCACGGCCCTACCGGGACACATCACATCCGTCCGACGGTCATTGGAACGCTCTGTCACGAAATCCACAAAACAGTCATTTTCCAGACAGACACAAACCTGTACGGCTCCCAAGGTCTGACGGATATCAGCCAATGCTTCGGCAATCGTCATTTTGTCCATGAGACGGGTCGGACGTACAGGCAACCACTGCTCGTGGACAGGGCAGTCATCGTCATAGGCCTTGAAATCAACAATCCGCGTTGTCAGATGCTGACCGTCATAATAGAACATCTTTCCGCAAAGCGATGTCAGATGGCCCTCATCGATAGCGTCACGGTCAATGAGTTTCATGGCTTCCTGCACCTGAACAGCACCAATGACCGAGGCCGTGATGGAAGTTGTAGGTGCTTCGCCTGCCTCCTCATGCCTGCGGATGACACCCGCACAAGGCATCCGCCGTGCCAAATCCTTCAAGCCTTCTGGTCCCAAGTTGCAGGCATAGCAGTTCTGTCCCGGCACAAACACACGGGCTGTACCCTCCAATTCTCCGATGCCACCATCAACCCAAGGAATACCGGCACGCATACACAGACGATTGATACAATAGCGCGCCCATCGGCTATCTACACAACCGATGACCACGTCCATCCGACGTACGAGTCCTAAACCTACGTCATAGGCGATATCTCCACAGATGGTTTTCACCTCAACAGCGGGATTCATATTCTTCAGCCTTTCTGCGGCCACATCCACCTTCAGGCGGCGAGCCTCGGCATCAACTTTTGAGAACAGCACGGAACGAGACAGGTTACCCATCTCCACCACATCAAAATCAACGATGAGGATGTGCTCCACGCCAAGCAGCACAAGGTTCTTCAGCACCTCGTTTCCCAAGGCACCGCATCCCACCACCATCACATGGGCGGTTGAGACCTTCTGTTGCTTAAAACAGCTGTTCATATCTCGTTTCTATTCTAATTTCATCTTCAGTTCAACATCCACCATGTCATTACCTATCGGTGTCACGGTGCCTGTCGCATCTTTATATCCCTCATTCTTCAGTCGCACCTCACAGGGCTTCGAGGCTGGCAGATTCTCCACGACACAAGGTGTCTGCCCTACTTCTACCCCGTTGATGAAGATAGTTGCTCCCACCACATTACTGTGGATATTCAGCAGACCAAAACTGGCCATCGGAGCACTCAAGTCCAGCATAACCGGCAGAGTGTCATCTATCCACATAAAGACTGGATTCGACTCCAATCCTTCTTTTCGTGTCTGGATCGTATAGTAGCCCAATGCCAGTTCACCTTCCCATTTCCCGAAGGCCATGGGTTCGCGGTTAATCCAGATCTCCGTCGTGTCATCAGCAGCCGTGATAGTCACTGGTGCCATTCCTGACATAGCCAGTTTCTGGTCAGCCCCTGTATCAGACCTTGTCGCCACTGTGTCATTTACCGCTGTCTGCTCTATACCCGGCCTGATGGCTCGACGCGTAAAAGAGGGTTTCGGCTGGAACTCTGCCATAGTTAGTTCCATCACCTTCTTCTCACCTCTCCTCACGCTGACAAGTGAGTCATAGTAGCAGACTGACTCACGGAGTACCAGCAGATGATGTTCACCAGCCTGCAGGTGACCGCTTGTCGCCCTTCCTTTGCCGATAGGCTGTCCGTCGAGGTAAATCGTCCCGTCAGCCAGAGGGGTCCGCACAGTCAGGTAGGAGTAGAACGACTGCAGAACCACTGGAACGATCAGTTTTGCACTATCCGCCAGTTCCAGGGTATCTTCCAACACCTCATAGAAAGGTGCCTCCACACGGTAGGGGTGTTTCCCCACCGGGAGGTTGAACTGTGCCGTCCCGTTTCTGATGAGCGACACCGTACTATCTACCTGCACGATGGCATTCTCAGGAGTCACCTTAAACACCACCCACTGCTTCGACAGTTTATATTCCTTGCCAGGCTTGTCTGTCAGCAGATTCGCCTGATAATGTTTCTTTTTCTTCAGTCCCTTCTTGTCAGGCACCTTCCACGTGAGTTGTCCATAGTCTGGATGTTTAATCACGAGGAACTTCGTCTTGTGGGGTGTCAGCACGGTCAACTTGCCGTCACCTTCCTCTGCCTGAACCTCCACTTTCCCGTCGGCCTTGAAGGTAAAACCCTTCTCGTCGGTCAACAGGTCCAAGGTCGCCTGTTTCTTATCTGTTGGCAACGGTGTCTGATTCAACAGGTCTTTCTTGACCCGTTTAAACTGTTCGATGCTGATCTTCTGCGCATCAGAAGGTAACATCCAACAAACCATCAAGACAATGGCCAGCAGCACTCGGCTCTGACGCTTTGCTTTGCAGGGAACGCCTCTCATGCCTTATTTACCCGACACCATCGTATTGCCTGGACTTGTGATGGATATCTGTCCTGCATAGGCACACATACATTTACTGTTGTCTGTCAGTGCTGGCATATTCATCACCTTGACCTGAGCGCTACCCGGGGCCCAGGGGCCTGTGATTACAGGCACACACGGCATCGGTGTCAACACGCCCATGGCCGCAGAAGTAGCCGATGCCACCGTCGGATTAGCCATCGAACGGCACATGCCGAAAGTCGGAATATTTGCCGGTGTAAAGTCCATCGTCGTGGCCATCAGCATATTCATGCACTTCGGCCGCAGCGGCACGGTCACGATCAACGAACAGGGTGCCATTCCCTGATTACACTGGAGCATTGCTCCCATCGTTACAAAATTTCCCATATACCTTATATATTATTATATTATTCTTCAGTATCAAGTCGCAACTGTTGTCCAGCCTGATGTCCACGGGCAGCAGCCTGCTCATCAGCCTCTGCCTTCTTGGAGGTTTGATCATTCAGATAGCGCTGGTAGGCTTCGTCTATCTCCTTCACCTTATCAGCCTTCACGGTGTCGATAACTTCCAAATGAGAACTGATGGATTTCTCCAGAGCATCTTTGGCCTCATCACGCTCCTCATCGGTAGGAAGCGTCACGATCTTCTTTTCCAGTTTTACCCGATAAGTGGCACTGGTCTTGTCCATCTTCGCCTTGCAACCATCATAGAGCACATCGACAGAATCTATCAGCGCATCATGGCGGTCCTTATTTACCTCCGGCATCGTCAGAATCAGATGACGCTCGTTCTCGCCATCACTACCTTCCGGCTTCACCAGTTCCTGCTTAAACTCCGGATGTTCCTCCGCAATAGCCTTACAAAGCGGGAAGTTAAAACGCGGGTCATATGGTATAAGTGTCATATGATAATCGTCAGTTATCGACACAGCACACACCTCCTCAATCTTCATCTCACCCATCTCTTCATCCATCACGATAGCTGACAGAAGTGCCATCGGCTGGGACTTGATACAGAGGTTGGCATACCTATAGACCAGCAGGGTGACATAACCGCCCAATTGACCTTCCATCTCATGGATTAGTGATTCAATTGCAATTTTCATATTTATTCTGCTCCTTCTTCTTGTTCTTCTTCATTACCCATTTTAATCTCCTGCGACTCTGGGGCGTCATCTTCCTTCAACTTAGCACTGAGTTTGGCTGTCGAGGGAGCACCAGGAACAGCGATGCCGTCGCTAATGTTTTTACTCTTAAACGATGTCTTCGCTTCCAGATTGTCGGCCGTCAGCTTCGGAGCCGTCACATCCCCCTTGAAGTCGGTCTTGCCATTCATGGTGTTATCGCCATAGAACTGAGACTTCGAGCCGCCGATGGCGACATTGCCGCCATTGAGTTGTACCACGGCCTTCGCTTCGCCTTGCTGCATCTCAGCGGTCGTCTTACCATAGACACCGGTCTTCTCGGAAGAGAGCGTCAGCGTCTTACTCTGACTGTCACTCTTCGTACGGCCCACAAACATATTCTCTGCGATAAGCACCATATTGCTACCTGCTGCGAGGTTCTTGTCCTTGCCCTTATCGTCGAGGTCCATGGCCTTCACATGCACATCCTTACCGTTGAGTACCATCTGACCGAGGGCCTTGCCGTCCTTATCAACCGACAGCAGACTCACATCCTTGGCGGTCATCGTCAGCGCACCCGTTGCCGTGCCGTCCTTATCCTTAGATGACAGGAATAGGTCAAGCGCCCTTACATCAACAGATCCCGTCTGGTTGCCATCCTTGTCGGAAGCAACCATCATCATCTTGTCGGCTACCAAAGTGAAGCTACCGGTACTGTTGTTTTCTGTATCTACGGCATGCAGGTTCATATCTTGCATACGCACATAGAAATTACTATCGGCAGTCAAGGAAGACTCCGTATATTCACCATCAGCCAGGTTATAATCGACGGCCACAAACGACACGTCTTTGGAGTTCACTCGGAAGCTGCCACCGGTGGTATAGTCGCCATCGGGTTTGCCAGGTTCTGTCAACGCAGGATTCACGGTAGAGATTTTCACATCACCCGTGTGGATATTCACATAACTATTCTCAATGAGTGAGCCGTCTGGCTGCATGGTTTCAATATTCACCTTACCCGTCTGTACGCTGACAGATGCTTCGGGATTCGTACGGACATTGCCGTCGCCATCGACAGAGGCCAAAGATATTTGCTCAGCCGTTAAGGAGAGTGAGGCTCCCGTTGTATTCTCTGTAAAGGCATCCTTTTCACTATTCAACGCTTCCTGCTCAGCCTCCAAGCAAGATATCTTGCGGTTCACCTCTGCAAGAGCAGAGATAGTCCTCACACAATCTTCGATAGCAGGCACTAACGAAGGTATCAGGTCGTTGTAATCTTTCTGAAGACCGATTAGGTCTCCGATATTCGAGCGGATGTCTTCCACACCACCTGTCAGGTCATCCATATCTTCCAGAAGATCCTTGATATCATCGGTTAGCGATGTCACCTCATTCAATCGGTCAGAGGAAGCCGACTTCAGACTCGACTTCTGTTCATTCAGTACACTGAGCATATTGGCAATAGCCTCACCTCTCACCTCCACAGATTTCGAAGCGTCGATATTCATCAGTCCGTCGGAATGGATGCTCACACCACAACCAACACCCGTAGGCAACTGCGAGAAGCAGCCATCAGCATCATTGCTCTGGAGCACGATATTACGAGCCTGACTCATCACCGATGAGCCTGGACGCACCACATCCTCCAGACCATCCGCACCTGGATCGACGGCAATCTGTGAAATGCTGGTAGCTCGACTCTTTACATAGCCGGCAGAACCAGAACCTTCTAAGTTCACCCCGTTACCACGGATAGTAATCGTGGAACCATTCTCACTCCAGAGCATACCCGAACTATCGACGTTACCGATGATAATCTCTGGTGCAGAGAGCACAATACGGTGGTCATCGTGTATATACTGTCCTTGGGCCAACCGGTTAAATATGTCGTGTTTAATCTGCTGAATCTCCGCCTTCTGCTTGCGGATCTCATCAAGATCTTTCTCTACACTATCTTGAAGATTCTTTAGTGCAGTCTTCCAGTCAGAAAATTCCGTATCCATATATTATAACTTTTTTAGCAAATCGATAATTGAATCTACACTATCTTCAACCTGATTATCATGTGACACCAAATTCTGATCTGGGTCAAACGAGGCTGTCTTGTCCGATTGATCCGACATCAGAATCTGACCTTGGAACCCTAACTTCCATTGGAAGTGATCGTCGATGAACCCAGCGAATGGATTTAGTTCCTCTTTGGCCCAGTCCTTAAGTCCTTCTTTGATAGTAGTACCAATACCTTCTTTCTTTTTCACGGACTCGACAAACTTTCTCCATTTATCATTGTCAAGGACGTCATCTTTACTCTTAATCACAGTTTTGTCATAATCTATATCACTCTGATGTGTAAGATACTGATAGATAATATATCGAGAAAGATATTTCACTTGACGATTCCAAATTTCCTTATTGATCTTAGCAACTGCTTTTTTATAAGTACGATTTTTCATCTCATCTAAAGAAATGGGGAAAAATTCATTGAAACCTTCTTCCTTAATCCTCTTGACTGCAACAGACACATAAATTCTATTCTTATTATAGTGAAAGAAATTAAAATCAGAATCTTTCATGTCAGTCCATTTCTTAGCAGCTTCGGAAAGATCCTTAGCTGCCGTTCGCAATTGTTGCGATACTTTCACAATTGTCCTTCGCTTTATTTCTCTTACATTATTATTCTTTTGTACTTGAGCATTAAAAGCTTGTTTCCTCTCCTCCCAATTCATACAAGCAGCACAGAAGGCAATATCTTGGAATGGTTCAGCGCCAGCATAATCTTTTTCTTCAGGTTTGGGATCTGTAAATTCATTGTCTTTATACTTCAGATCATTTCCATCTCCTGTACTATCTTGCCACGTAAAATCTGAGTCAACAAGAACCGCATCGCCCGATACAATTTTGTCGAATGAAATAGCTGATTCATTCTTATTAATACCCGTAGGTCCAGAAATCTGATTAAACGTCGCGGTAGCAACTATAAGTGCATCATACTTTTGATGAATATTCTCAATAAGAGCATAAACATTATGCTTTATCAAATTAGCTGTTAAATACTCATTATAAAGAGGGGGCGTCTCCAATGTTCTTAGACTCTTTGGAGGTACTTCAGTTTTTCCTTCACCAGCCTCGATGGTCACAAACGTATATGACTTAATCTGGAGCGTACCGTTAACAGGATGGAAGAGCCATTCCAAAACACAACGCACGAATGACAAATCCGTAAAATTAGTCGCTATCTCACCTACTGCTCCAAGACCACCTTTGAGATCTGATAGTGCCCAAAGGCCAATAGCCTTGCCCTTGTGTTCTTTCCATTTCTTCTGATATGCGAGTTTATCCTTGATGTTTCCTCCAGAAGTGAGTGTCAACCTGTTATTGGCTGAAATATTCACGTTCTTGCCCGTGATATTCACTTCACCATTCGGTGCAGAGATGGTAATACCTTGGAATGCATTCACTTCCACTGTACCCGCCGGCGACTCTATCGTGACGGAACGTTCGTCAGTACTACCCGAAATCTTATAGAACCCATAACGGTCTGACAGTTCAAAACCGCCTCCTAAGTCTGCGGTCGATTCGAAGCCCCAAGGCCAGGGACCAAGTTGTCCAACAGGCCACATCGACTGGGCAAATGAAAGACAGCCCATCGTATTCATCAGCATAGGAGCAAGGGCGAAACCATCTGAAAACGTCAGATGATGACCTGTCTTAGTCTTAATGCCATGAACACCTCCATACTGATCAAGCGGTAGGGCATTCGACCATTTCTTGTTGACGAACTTCGACACCAGATAACCCATCGCGTATGGGTGGTCAATATTTCCATGCACATAGCCCACCATCACCTCATCACCTTCAGACGGCGTGAAGTTCACAGCACCGCCCTTCGTAGCCAACGGCAGTGTGACACGAATCCAAGGTGATGCATCACCATTGCTATCCTGCCAAGGATAACGCACACGGATACGACCCAGGTTTTCCGGATCTAGGCTGTCGGCCACAAATGCTACCTGTGGTTTGGCTTCGCGGATGGTCACATCGGGAAGAGCTGGCGGGATGGGGATGACACTTGCCCATGCTTCTTTCCCATCAGGCGTATCTCCAGCCGTTGAAGATCCCAAATCCATAACGGGGATAGCCGATACAAGGAGATGCTCATGAAGACTCTTCACTTTCTCTCCTTCTTCATTATCCTTTTCGACAATACGATACGAACCTTCCACATGGATAGCCACATAATCAGTACCATCTACATGCAACTTATCACCCAACTTAATCGGTTTATAATTGCTACCGAAGTCCAGCCATACGGCCTTTTCTCCAATTTCCTTCTCTTTCTGTCTGATAGTCGAATAAAACAGATCGATAAAATTGGTGATATTATCTTTTTGGAACAAATTTGACAAGTTATTCGACAAGTTGGCACTTCCATTATATGTGGCAAACTGGGTAAATTCATTACCATCACGCTGATCATCAAACATTAAGTAATGATTGTCATCATCTTGGAAGTGGGCCAGATTCATCACGCGATTAAAGTCATTTGTCGAATGAGTGACTTCCTGTAACTTCAAGAGGAAACCCTTCACCAAATTAATCATTAATTCGCTAAACGTACTGGCTTCCAATGCCTTGAAAATAACTTCCGGCACAGAAGCCTTCATCTCCTCACCTAATATTTCTTTATATTCAAGGAACTCGCCTTTCTCCAGTTTCTGTGTCGTCCATTCGTCAGTAGCAACGGGATCCGGGTTATACCGGCTGTCGGATGAGCCGGCATAGAGTTGGCTACTATCGTCATTCTCCGTATGTTTGGCATAATTGTACGCGCAATCTTCTACTTCGATACTCTCAGAAAGCACACTCTCATAATGGCGACTCTGGACACCATAAGAGCCATCAGCCCAATCGATAACTGTAGAATTACTATCCTTGTAATTATCCTCCGACGGCTGCATACCCAGATGCAGTTTACCGTCCTCGAAATAGAGGAACTCTCCAAAGCGGTTGGCAGCACGCACCAGGAACTGATAGAAGGTCTCATTATACTGCACAATATAAGGAATACGCAACTCATCACGCTCCATCCAGACAGTTGTCTTGTTATCTTTAGTTTCTGATTTCTCATACTTCAACAACTGCATCTGGTTGGCTATCAACTCATTCATAGTAGAAACTTCCTTGTACAACTTAGAAGGATCCATCGTCGGTTTAGCAGAGGAATCCGATTTTTCTTTAGAATCCTTAAGCGAAGCCAGATAATTCTTAACCTCGGGTAGATTCATTTGATTCAAGACGAACTTCTTCGATTCCTCCGTCAGGATATCGGTATAGAGTCTCTTGGCCGTATAGGCACGACTATACTTATCCAAGTCCATCAGTTTATCGACACTAAAGATTGTCAGTTCCAGAAACTTTGAGGTGCTGTTGCTGACAGTCTTATAGCGCGTGAGCGCCTTAAAAACCTTATAATTCTCTGCAACCACATGGTCATTAATCACCAAACGTGCACAAGCTCCTTGGAAGTACTTATTAATAGAATCACCAGGCAAATTTACGTCTGTAAAAGAACCCTCATCTGTATCCGTCGTTTTATTGACCTCTTTATTATCCTTGTCCGTTACGACCGTACTGGTAGTCGTGATCAACTTCTTCTGCACCTTACCTACCTGAATATCGGCATGGATCTCGCAATGATCGTAGATCTTTTTACAATATTTCAACTTCGTCAAAGTCAGGGTGAACTTGTAGATGATCGTGCTAGTAATCGTTACTTCTGTCTTTTGCTTCGTGATATCATCTATTACAGGCTTCTGTGGTTCTACCACGTCAGTACTCTTTGAATAGGTGGAATCACTTGACAAGGTAAGGCCCTCGCCTTGATGACCATCGTCCTGATATAGATATAGCGTAACTGTTGCCATGGTAAGTTCTTTTTAATTTAGTTGCGGGTTATCTCCAATATCTTTGAGTTATCGTCCTTGCCAAGGTAAGTGATGGAACTGACCAACAGGGTCACCTCCATGCGGATCTGGTTCATCGTGCCATCTTCCAACACCGCCGTGTCGTAATCCTCCTTCACATCCACCACATAGCCCTTCACAACCATGGCGTCCTCGAAAGACTCCATACGGTCAAACGGGCCATAAGTGATATTAAAGATGAAGGTATGATCAAAAAGTTCGTTGCTCTGCATCCGCTGGTAGAACACCTTACCATCATCCGAATGTCCCAATCGGATGGTAAACTGCATCTCCGTTGGCGTCGTTCCCCCATAAGGGAATCCCGCATCATTACGACTGCGCCGACACTGGTAGGCAAAATGCTGAATCGTATGGCAGGCTTTTTTTTCAATATTCCTCCCATGCTCCAGAATACTGTCTGGATAGAGGACGGCTTTGAGATGGTCTGAATATTTGGGCATGGTTTTCTTGTTTATCGGTTGTTGGAATAGAGATTCTGAAATTCCGTATCATTAATCAAGATATTCTCTGCAACAAAGGAGAGTTTAATGCAGCGACGTTTCTGGGCATCAATCTGATATTCTTCCGCAATGGAATAACAATAGGCATCCTCAAACTCCAAGAACTTGATCTCCGTATCACCACCAGTGATGGACTGAAGATCGAATACAAGTCTTCCGCTTTGGGAACCTTTTTGGATATACCACTCATACAGGTTCAGGTCTTCCCTTCCCGGGGCAACCACAACCAGTTCCACCGTCTCACACCGGGCGTCGGTGTCAGGTCGGAAGTGGTTGTGATGCCTTGAAAAATGCAAGTGACAATCCATCACCAGATACTCTTTCGAATAAAGGTTTGCCCTATTGTCGCCGAATTGCAGGCGCGCCATTAATGCCATAGTTCTTCTCCTTATTACATTTATTAATAAACATTTGGCCCAGCCCGCAGTGGGGCTGAGTCAAATGCGATATCATGGAATCACTTCCAGGGGTTCTCGAAGCTGACGGGACCGTTCTCGAGCTTCTGGCACACAATCTCCATCTCCTCGAAATGCTCCTCACCGTCTTCCCACTTCTCTGTATAGTGAATACAGTAGCAGCCTGTACCTTTCAGTTCCTTCATCGTTGAACCGTCAACCGTGTTGTAGAACGTCACGGTGAAGTCGCGCGGATCGTTCGGAGCGAGCATCCACTGCAGCATCTGGCTGTTACCGTCGTTCATCGCCTTCACACGGATGATCACTTTACCGCCACGGGGAATACCTGCGATCTGTCCTTCACGATCAGTAGCCTGGTCAAACTTGTAGTCAATCATCATGACCTCACGAGCCTCGAAATCCTTAACCTCGAGGGTTACCGGTGTTACATTCTCTGCCATAATATGTTTCCTTTCTTTTTAATTCTTAACATAAAAAACAAACTCTCAGGTTATGCCCACTCGTTCTCGTACTTTACAGAACCGATAGCGAACTCCTTGCAGGTGATGGTGATTTCCTCAAAGTGGCCGAGCTTGTCTTCCCACCTCTCCTCGAAATTCACGCAATAACCATTAGTAAACTCGATAGTCTTCATAGCCTTGCCCGTCTTGGTCTCCAAGAACTCAATCTTACCGTTCTTCGGCAGATTGCGCTCTGTCATCCAAGCTAACAGATCGGGAGTACCGTCGTTCAGGGCTTTCACGCGAACCTGGATCTTGCCGCCACGGGGGATACCGGCCATCTGTCCTTCCACATCAGTTGCCTGATCAAACTCATAGGTTACCATGAGGACTTCTCTGTCCTTGTAACCATCAATTTTCATTGATACTGGAGTCTTTGCCATAATTGTTAAATTTTTAAGTTGTTAATAATATTGTACCTATTGGTAAGAATAAATTTATGCACCTGCCAGAGCGGCTTCCTTGTCCTTCTTATCGGCAGCCACCTTGATGATGAAGTTCTTAGCAGCATAGAACGGAGTCAGCGTGATATCACAGGTAATCTGCTTGGTGACAGGATCCTGACGGGGCTCACCGATCTCATAGTTCTGGAACAAGTTGCCATAGCCCTTATACATATTGAGGAACTCCTGGATCTTCGACTTCAGGTTCTTCGGGCTGTTGTACGGATCCCAGTTCTCCAGGGCAACCTCATGAACAAAGTTCATCAGCACCTTCTTCACCCAGTCGAACACACGGACGATAGGATACTCCTTCATAGCGTCGAGGTCACCGTTATAAAGCGTAGTATTGTTGAAAGCCATCACACGACCCTCGCTATAGACCATCGGAATCACCTGATTGTCCATCAGAGCGGCAATCTCCGACTTCAGCAGGTCGCTTTTCACACCCTTCACGCCGTCGAGCGTACCATACTTCTTACCGCCAGCACCCTGTGCCATATTGGCGGTCTCGTCGTACAGTTTACCGCAGAGGGCAGCAGCCGGTGCGATATAGAAGGCCTTGGCATCCTCTTCATCAGAAGATAACTTCTCAGCCTCACGACCTACAATCCAGTTGGCGGTCATCACCACGTTCATCAATTCCTGATCGCTGTCGCGATAGCCTTCGGTATTGGCCTGCAGGTCGTCGAACGAATACTCGTCGGCATGGTCAGTAATCAGCATCACCTTATACTTGAAGGCCATCTTAGCCCACTGGAGCAGATCCACCTTGTCGGTGAACACGGCACCCGGCACACAGACGAGGCTGTAGGCATCCTTCAGGCTCAGACGGTCAAAACCGTTGCGCAGGATATTCTCCACCTCACCAGCGAAACCAGAGTCGGCATCGGCGATATCCTCCTTGAGCACGTTGATGATACGCAGGTTCTTCACCTTGTCAGTACCGCAGGTCTTGAAGAACGAGTCGAGCTGACGATAACTGCGCTCCAGGTTCTGGGTTGCATAGAGGGCATCGGTGATACCCTGTTTCAGCACGTTCGTGTATTTCTCCTCATCCTGCTTGCAGGCATCAGCGAAACCTGTGGCACTCTCAATGCTGGCGTCATCCAGCAGTTCGAGCCAGCGCTTGATGTCACGCTTCAGGCCTTCACGCTTGTCCTTGAAGCGCTTATCGGTCAGGAACACCTGCTTGGCAGCCTTGCGGGCCGGGTTCATATTATCTGCATCGGGCATGAAGCCACGGATGGCATTAAAACCACCAAATGCTTTCAACAACTGGGAGACATCTTTCTTACCTTCTTTCTCTTGAAGCTCGGCACCAGCCTGTCCGGCGGCCTGGGCTTTCTGCATTTCTACATCTGCCATAATACTTAGTTCTTTTTTGTTTCTGTTGAATATTTAATGTTTATTTCTCTGCCATGATACGGAACTCAACTGGTGTCATACCGATGACCTCGACCATCCGACGCTGTAACGTGCGGACGGAATTATAGCCGGCCTCGGCACTGACGGCAGCGATGCCATACTCAGGATGTTCCCTGAGCAGTTGCAGCGCCCGCATCAATCGGATATTCTCCAGATACTCGTCTGGCGACTTGAAGATAGTAGAGTTACGGAAGAGGCGCATCAGACGGGCCTGAGACACCCCCATCAGCTCTGCCAACTGGGGCGTACCAAATTCACTGGTCACCAACTGGGGCTCATGCTCCAAACGGTTCTCCAGCATCGCCAGCAACTCCGCGTCATCCACAAGGTCTGCCTGCATCTTCATCCGGCGTCCGCGCTCCATCTCAGCCTTCAGCCAGTTCACACGCTGCTTGAGCTCATACCAGGCACAGAGTTGCTCACTCATCAGGAGGTTACGTCCCAATAAGCGTACATTCTCCATATCCAGCCGCTCGTTTTCTTCCTGCAGACGGGCGATCTCAGCTTCCAGCTCTTCTATCTTCTTAGCCATAACGTATCTGTCTGTTTACTCTGCGCCCTCCAACTCGCTCAGCATCGACTGCAGCATCTCCTTCAGTTCGGCACGGCTGCCAGCCTCTTTCAGAATATCACGCAGTTTACGGTTCTGCTCAATGCTCTTACGGATCTTCTGGTTGGTGTCGATCTTTTCCTTTGTACCAGAGAGGAACGGACTGTTCTGCACCAGACGGCCCTTGCCACCCTGTGCCTCGAAGTCGCGCAACTCACCGAACTGCAGCGTCTCATCCACAGAGCCGCCTTCCTCGTCGGTGAAGCTCACCTCTACCTTCGGCTTGAAGTGTGCAAAGGCATCCTCGATGTTCTGGATATCCTCCACAAACTCTGGGTTGCCGGCTTCAACATCGGTTGTGTACTGATCGATCATCAGCGTCTTGTTCTGGTCGATCAAACTGACTTTCGCACTGCTCTCCTCATCGGGAGCCATGGAGATAAAATTCTCTTTCATTGCCATAGTAGTAACAATTTTTTTAGTTAATAATTATTTGAATAAACTCTGATTTATTTCTTTTCTTTCTTCTCGGATTTCGGTTCATCCTTTTTGCCATTGATGACGAATACAGGATTGCCATCCTTATCCACCTCTACCAAGATCTTGTCACCAGACTTCACCTTGCCGGCAATCATCATCTTAGAGATCGGGTGACGCAGTTCCTTACGGATGATACCCAGCACAGGACGGGCACCATACTGCTGGTTGTAGCCACGCAGAGCAATGGTCTGACGAGCATCGGGTGCCAGCGTCAGTTCGATGTTCTGCTCCTCCAAGAGTTTCAACAGACCCTTCATGTGGATGTCGAAGATAGCCGTGACAGTCTTGTCGGTGATCGGCGAGAACGGCACGATCTCTGTCAGACGGGCGAGGAACTCCGGACGGAAGTAGCCCTGCATGATGTCCATCAGTTCGTTGTTCTCAGGGATGACACCACTGTTGAACTTCTCCACGATGGTCTGTGCACCGATATTCGAGGTGAACAGGATGAGGGCATTAGAGAAATCGCCGACACGTCCCAGACGGTCGTGCAACTTACCTTCGTCAAGAATCTGGAGGAACAGGTCGAACACCGACTTGTGAGCCTTCTCGATCTCATCGAACAGCACCACTGCGTATGGGTTCTGGCGGATCTTGTTTACCAACAGACCACCTTCCTCGTAACCCACATATCCCGGAGGTGCACCGTAGAGGAGTGCCACCGAGTGCTCTTCTTTGAACTCAGACATATCGAAGCGGATCAACGCACTCTCATCACCAAAGAGGAAGGTGGCGAGAGCCTTGGCCAACTCCGTCTTACCAGTACCCGTCGGGCCAAGGAAGAAGAACGAGCCCATCGGCTGTCCCTTCTTGCTGAGACCAGAACGTGACTCATAAACGGCGTCAAGCACCTTCTTCACGGCATGATCCTGACCAACGACGCGCTTCTTCAGCGTATCCTCGGCACCCATCAGACGGTCGCGCTCCTTAGTCTGTACCTTACCGAGAGGAATACCCGTCTGCTTAGCCACGACGGCACTCAGGTCGTCACTCTTCAACTCAGTACGCTGCTCAGCGCTCAGTTCCGTCAGTTTATCGAGGACACCTGCCAAGAAGTCAATACGCTCCTGAATGGTTGCGATCTTACTGAAATCGGTATCAGAATCGACACCTGCCAGCAGAATGCAACTTACCTTGTTGAACAGTTCGTAGTTCAGCCAGTCGAGTTCCTTCATCAGACCCTCGTCGGCCTTATCCTTGCCTTCTGCAGAAGCCTTGATGGCATCAAGCTTCTCACGCAGACCTTCGATGATGCTACCAGTCAGATCGTTCATCGTCTTCACCTGGGCCATCGTACGGTCAATGAGGTCGAAGGCAGAGTCGGGCAGTGACTTCTCTGTCAGATAGCGTTTGGCCAGACGGATGGCATCGCTCAATACCGTCTCGCCGGCAGTCAGTTTATGATATTCCTCATAGGCGGGAATAGCGCCCTTCAAAATGCGGAGCGTCAGATCGGCAGTGGGTTCCTCCACCGTGATCTTCTCCAACTTCGAGGTCATCTCCTTATCAGTCTCTATATTCTTCGTATAGCCATCAATGCTCGAGGTAGCGAGCAACTGCAGACGACCCTTGCTCAGTTCATTCTTCAGGATGGAAGAAGCACCGAACAGTGAGCCCTGCTTGTCAAACAGTTTGTCGATACTCTCGATGATCAGCACAGCATTCGGCAGATTCTCTACCTCCGTGATGACGTTTTTGAAGCGGTCTTCCACCTCACCCTTGTACTGGGCATCACCACCGAGAGCAGCCGTGTCAAGCTCGTAGGCCACGGCCCCACTAAGGAAGCCCGGTACATGGTCGGCAGCCAGTTCACGGATAAACCCGTTCACCAGAGAGGTCTTACCCACACCGGCCTCACCCGTAATGAGCAAGTTGGCCTTTGTCTTACGACCGAGAATCTCGTAGATAACGGAGATCTCTTTCTCAAAGCCGATCACATTATCGAGGTTGCCAGCACGGGCAATAGCGGTCTTATCCACACAGTACTTGGCAAGACTTCCCTTGCCGCCACCAGCATTGCCACCCGTGTGCTTCGTCAACTCGGCGCCCTCCATATAAGGAGCCTCCACATTGGTACCACCGCCCATCTTCGCACTGATGTCCGACGGGGTCAGCGGCAGGGTCTTCAACTGGTCGAAGGAGAAACCGACACCAGGCGTCACCAAGGAGGCGAGCACACAGACATCCGTACACTCGTCAAGATTGAACTTCACCTGATAGTTCTCTGCCTCGTCAATGACGGCCTGAGCCTCATCACTGTACTCAAGGTCACGCATCGGACGGACAGCACGCGGTGCCAATTGCATCTGCACGTCAGCCCAGTCCTGTAAATAGAAATAGTCTTTGTCCAGTTCACTCTCAATGAAATGGACGAGCCCGATTTCCTTATGCAGGATGGCCTTGAACAAATGCGCCGGATAGATGGCGTCGCTGCAATACTCCTCTGCAAAGGAATTGGCAATAGATTTTAGTTTAGCGTTCATATATACCTAAGTTTATAGTCATATTGGGTACAAATGTACGAAAAAAGGACTAAAAAACTTTTATTGAATAATGTGAAAAACCTATTTTTTCACATTCTTTAACCGAAAAACGGCTGCAAATCCTGAAAAAACACGATTTACAGCCGCTTTAGCCCCTATTCATTAAGGTTTTCGCCTACTCCCACTCGATTGTTGAAGGGGGTTTGGAGGAGATATCGTAACAGACGCGGTTCACGCCACGCACCTTATTGATAATCTCGTTGGAAACCTTCGCCAAGAAGTCGTAGGGCAGATGGGCCCAGTCGGCCGTCATGGCATCTGTGGAGGTCACGGCACGGAGGGCGACTGGATGTTCATAGGTGCGCTCATCACCCATCACACCCACACTGCGGACGGTAGAGAGCAGGACGACACCTGCCTGCCAAACCTGATCATAGAGCCCCCACTCGCGTAACGCCCTGATATAGATATCGTCGGCATCCTGAAGGATGCGCACCTTCTCTGGGGTGATATCGCCCAGGATACGGACGGCGAGACCAGGTCCAGGGAAGGGATGACGGGTGATCAGATGCTCAGGCATACCCAACTGACGACCCACACGGCGCACTTCGTCCTTGAACAACCACTTCAGCGGTTCACAGAGTTGCAGATTCATCTCCTTCGGCAGTCCGCCCACGTTATGATGGCTCTTGATAACCTTTCCCGTGATGTTCAGTGACTCGATACGGTCCGGATAGATCGTGCCCTGTGCCAGCCACTTCGCATCGGTGATTTTCTTCGCCTCGGCATTGAAGACCTCCACGAAGTCGCGGCCGATGATTTTGCGCTTCTGTTCCGGGTCCGTCACGCCAGCGAGATCACTGAAGAATTTTTCTGACGCATCGATCCCGATCACATTCAGGCCAAGCACCTTATAATCCTCCATCACCTGCGTGAATTCGTTCTTACGGAGCATACCGTGATCCACGAAGATGCAAGTGAGGTTATGGCCAATGGCACGATTCAGCAAAACGGCTGACACAGAGGAATCCACGCCTCCACTCAGACCTAGTATCACACGGTCGTTACCCAACTGTGCTTTCAGTTCTGCCACGGTAGAATCCACGAATGAAGCCGCACTCCACTGTTGCTTGGAACCGCAGATATCAACCACGAAATTCTTTAACAGTTGCTTACCCTGTAAGGTATGGAATACCTCAGGATGGAACTGTACGGCCCAAACGGGCTGCGTGGTCGAGGCGAAGGCCGCATTAACCACGTCCGCCGTCGAGCCGATCACCTTGAAATCACTGGGGATGGCGGTGATCGTGTCACCATGACTCATCCACACCTGCGACTTCTGTTCGAAGTGCTTGAACAGCGGGTTTGAAGTATCCACCGTCTGGAGGTTCGCACGACCGTACTCACGACTATCGGCCTTTTCCACCTTACCGCCAAGGGTATGCGAGATGAACTGCGCGCCGTAGCAGATACCCAGCACGGGCACCTTACCCACGAATTGGTTCAGATCCACCTTAAACGCCTCGGGATCGTGGACCGAGTAGGGCGATCCGCTCAGAATCACACCGATCACACTCGTATCGTCCTTGGGGAACTTGTTGTAAGGTAGAATCTCGCAGAAGGTGTCCAGCTCACGCACCCGACGACCAATCAACTGCGTCGTCTGTGAGCCGAAATCCAAAATAATAATCTTCTGTGTCATTTCTTATAATACCTGTTTAGCGACTGCAAAGTTACAAATAACTGTGCAGAAAAACAAGAATATGGCACATTTTTTATTATTCCATCTCGTTGAAATTGAGGCTCTGTCCATAAACTTTGTTAGCCTCAGCGTCATTTTCACACCCTACAAGATAGTGTTGGTAACCCTCTTCAATCTCGTCAAGCTTGGCCTGCAGCAAATCATTGGCGGTCTTTTTGTAATCCTCGTAAACACCCTTGAGCGCCTCTTTTGCCTGATCAACTTCCTCAGCCGGGGCATCCGACAGCATGCTGACAACCTGGGGTGACTGTCTGGCATAGAGCAGGTCAATTTCGGCAACGCACTGCTTGTGCAGGCTTTTAGCCGTGGTGTTCAGAAGGTCGCGTCGATCCTTGTTGACCTCAGGCATGGTGTAAAGCAGATAGCGGCTCTTCGGATCGTCGTCGCCAGTGCTGTTCTTGTCGGCCAGGATACTCTCGATGCCCTCATATTCTGTCTTGTCGTCACTGCCGTCGGAATACTCTACCTCACCGGTCTTGATATCCAACTTAAACTCAGGATGCGCGTCGAAGATACCCTTGACGATAGGCTGAAGTTGGTCGGGATCCTTGGGATAGATGACGAAATGATAATCGTCGGGCAGACCCACGCCTGCCACTTCCTCTAAGTCATAACTGCCTGAGAAATCGGTGACAGTGACGGGCATCAGTGCCCCAACCTCGGCTTTGACACAAAGGTTCATATACTTGAACCGGAGCAACATGAGATAGGCTTCGAACTTCTCCTGTACACCGGAAATTTGGGCTACAATAATTGGTTTCATGATTATTTTCCGTTTCTAAAATGATTACTCTGATTTCGGGGCGTCCTCGGCCTTCAGTTTTGCACTCAGGCTGCCACCGGCTGCTGCACCAGGAACAGCCATACCGTCGCTGATGTTCGGTGACTTGAACGATGATTTCGCTTCGATATTGTCGATGGTGGCCTTTGGTGCCTTGAGTTCGTCCTTAACTTCCGTCTTGCCGTTGATGGTGGTAGCACCAAAGACATCAGTCTTACTGCCACCCACAGCAGCATTGCCGCCGTCGAGTTGTACCACTGCCTTGCCGTCGCCCTGCTGGGCCTCGAAGGTCTTGTCGGCGAAGAGACCCATCTCCTCGGAGACGGCCTGCATCTTCTTGCTCTTGACATCCTTCGACTTGGCACCGACGAACATCTTCTCTGAGACAATCACCATCGTACTGCCAGCGGCAAGTTTGTCGTCGGTACGCTTCTCCTTCTCCACGTCCATCGACTTCACGCTGACATCCTTGGCATTGATGCCGATGCTACCTGTGGCCTTGCCCTCGGTATCGGTGGCAGAGAGGTCCATCTTCTCGGCTCGTATGGCCACCTTACCGTCCTTGGTGAGAGTATTCTCCTTAGCCTCGCCATTCTCGATATCAGTGTCGGTGCTCTCCACGGTGACGGTCTTCGAACGTACGATGAGGTCGCCCTCAGCGGTATAGTTGGCCTTGGTGAGCTTGCCCTGATCATCGACCTCCACATTGGCAGAGGCTTCAGTGCTCACCTCGATGGTCTTGGCACGGAGTTTGATCTTGCTGTCGGCCGTGAGCTGTTTCTCCTGCAGTTTCTTATCCTTCACCTCGTAGTCAATGCCTTCGATGGTAATATTCTTCGAGGTTAGCTTAAAGTCACCCTCGGCCGTGTAGGTGGCCGTCGTCAGTGTGCCGTCATCCTCGTATTTCTGGTCAGCCTCTCCGGCGGTAGCCACCTCAATATTACGCGCCTTGATGCTCACCGACCCCTTCTCCTTCAACTTACCGTCGGACTCGATGGAAGCCACGCTGACGGAGTTGCCCATAAGGGCAATGCCCGAACCTTCATTGTCGCGCAGGTTGCCTTCACCGTCAGCAGAGATCAGACTGATGTTCTCGCCGACGATGTTCACGGCGGCTCCCGTCGTGGCTTTCTTGAAGTCATCGCCCTTCTTGATCTTGCCCTTCTCGTCCTTCAGGCATTTCAGTTGGCGATTGGTCTCTGCCAGCAGTGAAAGCACCTCGGCATAACTGGCCGTCTCTTCCGACAGTGCCATGGCAGCCTCGTCGATCTGCTGGTTCAACGAGGAGATATCTTGATAGGTGGTCAGGATGTTGTCCTCGTCGGCCACCAACTTGTCCTTCTCTTCGAGCAGTTTCTCCATTTCCTCCTTCAGGCTCTTGAACGACTCCTTGTGGGAGGCGGCCATATCCTTTAAGTTGCTCTTCTGCTTTTCCAGTCCGCTGATCTGCTCCGTGAGACGGATCTCACGGCTCTCAGCCGTCTGGACGGCCTCGATGTCAATCTGCCGGTCGGTCTGCAGACTGATGCCACTGCCAGAGACGGCAGGTGCCGAGAAGGTGCCCTGAGCGTCGCTGCCCTGGATGACCACGCTGCGCGCCTGGCTGACCACTTCGGAGACGTCGCTCACGACGTGCTCATGTCCGTCGTAGCCCGGGTCTTCGGCAATCTCACGGATACTCGGTGCCCGCAGTTCCACCTGTCCACCTTCGGTGGCGGCTTGCAGTCCCAACTTTGTACCCCTCAGGACAATGGTGGAGCCGCCGTCAAGCAGCATGCCATTGTTATCAACGTTGCCAATGACAATCTCGGGAGCGGAGATGATGAGCCGCTGGTTATCCCGCAGATAGCGTCCTTTCACAAGGCTGTTGTTGAGATCATCGGATATCCGCTGCATCTCGGCCTTGCACTTCCTGATCTCTGCCAGGTCTTTCTCCACGCTGCCCTCAAAGTCAGACAGTTTCTTTTCCCATTCTTTGAATATATAGTCCATACGCGTAATACCTTATATATTTTTAATACCCAGCACAAGTTTCCACAGACGCTTCTCGTTGCCGTAGTTGGCATCCTTCTCCTGTTCCAACTGCGGCTGATCACCAGCGCTGTTGATGTGTACGGTGGCGTCGCCATTGTCGGATATCAACAACTGTCCCGCCTGGCTGGCATCCCAAACGTCCAACTTCCACTTGTCGGCCTCGAACTGTTTCTTCCATACGCTCATGAAAGACTCGATGGCAGATCCGAGGAGATTGTTTTGAACTCCCCGTGCAGCGCCCTTCATAAAGCGCTTCCAGTAGTAGTCCTGCTCCAGGTTGCTGTCCTTAATATGTTTCTCGTCATAACCGATGTCAATAAAGCCGTACTGCTTGTTGGCATTCGTCTTTGATACCTCAAGCAGGAAGTGGGCTACAATCTTACGCTTCAGGAGTTTCATTTTCTTCTTGAACTCCTCATCCGTCGCTGTACCGAGGATATTGGTGTCGTTCAAGCCCGTCAAGTAGCCGGCAACTTCTGCTTTTGCATTGTCAAATCCAGCTTTCAGACACTCATCAATATTGTTTCCATGCACTGGCATATCGAAGAGATGCTCAAAACTGTTGACATGCTTATGAAGATTATAGGCCGCCTCGCCATACTTTAGAGCTACTCTGATAAGACTGGTTCGTTTCATTGTGTTTCTCGGATTCAGGACCTGAGCAGCCTCATTGAATTTGCCATTAAAAGCATCAGCATAGGTGTTTAACATTTCACCCCACGGCTGTTCAGTGTTCTTGTCCCAGGCGACCTTTGTAACATTTGGATCATTGGCATTAGTAAGTATGCCTGTCTTGGATTCGTAAGTCGAACGGGCACCCTTTGCCTTCTTCCACAGATTATTATAGGTGGTAAAGAACTCATCAATCTTGGTGTTGATACTGGAAACGGCATTGATGAGCAAGGTATTATAATAGACTCCAGCCTGTCTGTCCGTTCTGCCCTTGCCTTCCTTGTAGCGGCCGGGATTGACCATAGCCGTTCCGTTGCCTGCTTCAAGCATCATGTATTTTTTCGATTTGATAAGCATGGTACCGTCGATAGGCCGCATGAATGTCTGCAACAAGCAGCGGAAGAATGAGAGGTCAGCCAGAGGCACTTTCTTGGCACCCACTGCCGCTGCTGCCATAGCGCCAGGCAGGATGGCACTGTGACCAATGAAATGCAATCCCTTGCCGAGGAGCCTGTAGGGGGACTTGTACAGGTATTCAAGTTTACTGTTCACTTCGATAATTTTTTTCCACTCGAAATCGGGGTCTCCGATATTTGGCGGCAGGATGTTATTGCCCGACGAGATGCTGAGTTTGTTACCTGCCGCGATGTTGATGTTCTGACCCGTGATGTTAATGTCGCCGTTGGGAGCATTGATAGAGATGCCCGTGAAGGCATTGAGTTTGATATTACCAAGTGCTGACGTGATGCTGACTTCACGGGCGTGCGAACTGAGCTGAATCTCATAGAGACCATAACGGTCGCCAATATGGATGCCACCAGTGAGATCCTTGGCCTCCTTCACTTTAGGTATGGCATTTGCGAGAAAACCTGGGAGTACGGAATAGAGGAATCCTGTACCAGGGTTCAAGTTGGCAATGAACTTCATGCCATCGTCTGGATCGGTAAAGGTGATGTGATGGCCGTTGGGTGACATCATCGACATGCTGAGATTCTTTCCTTGCTGTATCTTCGGTGCCAGATAGCGGTCCAAGCCCTCTGCTGGCTGCAGCGTATTCTTGGAATAGAGGGTACCTACGACGTATGGCCGCTCAATATTGTCGTTGTCGAAGTTCACAAACACCTCGTCGCCAATGCGCGGTTTGTAATAGAAGCCACCGCCATTGGTAGCCATGGGCGTGGCGATGCGGATCCATGGTGTGGCATGGCCGGCGATGTCCTTCTGGAGGGTCGCCCTGGCTGCATCAGCAGCCTTCTTCCTTTCCTCCACGGCTTTATCCATCTCGGTCTTTTCCTTTTCGATAATGACCAAGCCCTTGGTCGCCTGCTCATACTTTTTGGTCAACTCCTCTACAGTCTTATTCTTATCGATGGTGTAGTCTTTGTCATTTGCCTTCTGTGCCGTCTCGTTTTCCTCCGCTTCGTTACAGAACTTCATCTTCTTGTCGATCATGTCGATCTCCTCCTGTATCCTGGCAATCTCGGCATCCTCTCCATTGATGGCCATCTCCGTGAGCACCTGTTCTGCTTCAAGTTGACGCTTAGTCTTGGCATCCTTCTCTCCATCTATCTTTGCTGCCTTGTCGGCACGTATGGCTTCGTATTCCGCCTTCTTCTGCTGATGTGGCGTCAATTCTGCAGACAGAGCGGCACGTTTTGTCTTACATTCTTCCAAATACGCTTTCCGCTCTTCAGCCGACATATTGAGGAAGGCCTTCACTTCATCAAGATACTTGCTATACTCCTTGGCCTGACCTTTCAGTTCTTCGGCCTCCTTATCCTTCTCTTTTTGCTTTTCCTCGGCCTCGGTTAACGCCTGTTCGGCTTGTGCCAACTGCTGGCGTGACAACTGTCCTATCGACTGCCAGGGGAAGGCAATACGCACACGGCCCTGGAATTTCGGGTCGGCATTGTCACAGACAAAAGCCGTCTGCGGACCGGAATGGCGGATAATGGGCACCGGATGTACCGGTGGAATGAAATGATTCACGGTGTCAGTCTCACTATTCTTATACGCGGGGATAGCATAGATCTTCTGTGAGCGCTTACCACTGAACTTGTCAGTAGTCGTACTACCATAGGTGTCGTAGTCACGGTTCCAAGCCTCTTCCGACAGTTGTTGGATCTGGATAACGACATAGATGGTATCGTCGTCAAGTCCTTCCACCTGAATGGGCTGTCCCAACTTCACCGGGGCATAACCCGTACCCATGTTGATGCAGATGATCTGTCGCTGCTGGTCGGCCTGGTGGCTGTGGACATCACGGAAATAGTCAATCTGAGTCCAGCCGGCAGGGTCTAAGGTAGCAAACTGCACGGCACTATCCGCACTGGCCTGCTCTACAAGGTTCTTCAGATTCTCAACATAGAGAGTTGTCTGCTCCGTATTCTTACCGTCTGCTCCCATTTTGCCAAAGAGGGCATTAAAGGCTTCGGCCACTGCAGGGGCAATCCCTGCTGCAATAGCCAGTGCCGTTCCTGCACTTTTTCCCGTCGGATCACCTTCGGTCTTATCAGCCAGCGCACTTTTCATAACTTGCATCGCCTTTGCAATAGCGACTTCACTGGTTTTGCCGTCGTAGTACAACTCGCGGGCAAGGGACGAGAACTTGTCCTTGAAGACCGGGAAGATATAGTCATCGTTAGCCACTTCGGCATTATAGACGGGCTTTTCCGGGAACGCGTCCTTGGGATAGCCATCTTCCCCCTTTTCGATGGGCGTGAAATTCATCTTTGACATCTCACCTTTATCGTCTTTCACACTGTCGCGGACATATTCCTGCACTTTAAACGGCCCGTCAGAGATATCCTGTTTGGTCACCGACTCATAATACGTAATTTTGAGAGGGGACTCATTAGAACCAGCAGCAGCTTGGACAAGGGGAAGACCAAGCGTCAGTTTGCCGTCTTCAAAGAAGAGGAACTCACCGCAACGGTTGGCTGTACGCACGAGGAAGTCGTAGAATGACTCGTTGTACTGTACCAGATAGGGATGGATAAATTCTGACTGGATATTGTAGGTCTGATCATTACCATCTTTGTCCTTGGCGGCGAACGATTCTGGATATCTCAGGAACTGTATGCCGGTGATGTCCGTCTGAATCAAAGGATCGTGGTCGTTGGCCTGCTTTCCAAACGAGTCTCTTTCCATCTCCAGGATGCCCGAGCCGAGTTTACGTGCGACGTAGGCCTTACTATACTTGTTCAGAGTCATCAGCTTATCCATGCTGAAGATGTTCAGCTTCACAAACATCTTCGTACCGTTGGATTCCCGCTTCAACTGGGGGTTTACCTCATAGACATAGCAGTTCTCGGCTACGGTATAGGCAGATCCGTATTCTGTAGTACTTGTAGTATCCTTCTGACGGTTCACATGGACGATCTCCACCTTCACCTGTCTCTGCAAGAACATGGTTGAGACTGCCTGGAAAGAAGGAGCCTTACTCGTATTCTCTGACGTTATCTGCATATAATCCAACTCGACCTCAATCTCACAGGGCTGATAGATCTTCTTATTCACCTTCACGCCATGCAACACGACGCTATAGGTGATATTACTCTTCTTATCCGTAAAGTCCTTGAGCACGCTCTGTTCGAGTTGCAACTTGTCCAACTCCACCTTCGGATTCGTTACCGTATTACCGAAAGTCAGCCTATAGACGAAAAGCGCATTTACTGTAGATGATTCGTTGTTTGCCATATATTTATATTTTAGCGATTTGCAATTGAATTTATGGGTTCACCGTCCAACCTGAAGGGATGCCATTATCCCCAGTTGACCAGCCTGTGAAATTTGCCGCTTTCACGAAAGTGCCATCCGCCGTCACGTCCACTACCCAGTCGGTCGTACATCCTACAGCATTGATACTGGTAGCCAGACATTTGATATAGGTGAGGTTGGCACAGCCCTCAAACATCGACTGGTAGCAGTTCTGCCTGAGTTCCGGAGCAGGCAGCACCGGTGCCTTTGTCAGAGCGGTACAGCCTTCGAACATCGAGCGGTAGCAATCTGACGTCAGCGTGGTGGCTGGCAGCAGAAGTGCCTTTTCCGGATGGTTCCTGATATGCGTATTGTCCTTGAAGAGTTCCCTGAAAGTATCATCTCCCTCCAGTTCCGTGATGTTGTCGTATTCGGTGGCACTAATCAGACTCATCACATTGCCATAGACATAACAGTCCGCAGAACAGTCAAAGTGGGATGCATCACTACTCGGGTAATAACTGGCATTATTGCCACGGAAGCTGACCTTGTCGCGTGCATCGAGCGTGAGTGCCGTCTCATAAGTATGCCAGTCGCCGTCATTCCGCCGAAACTCCACCGTACCTTCGGAATTATTCTGGAAGGTAATCTGCGTCTCGTCGTTCACAGCCTCGAAAGTCAACGGTTCATCAAGCATGGCGCTTTTCATCTTCACCGTGATTACATAATACTTGCCATTTGTAAAAGTCACATTAGACTTCTCATAGACATAGGTATCTGTTTCTGCAGTCGCTGTAAGAGAAACCGTAGTGCTGCTGATACCACTCAGGGCAACATAAAACTCATCCGTGGCCGATGTCGGGGTAACAGTGATATCGCCTGTAGCTGTACCGGATGTCTTCAGACCTGTTGCCGAAACTTTCAGGCTTGTCGCATTGACAGAATAGCCATAGACATCCTTCAATATAAATTTCACGATAGCCTGCTGGTTCTCAAAACCGGAGAAATCTGTAACGGTAATGGCATTAGTACCGACTACGTCAACTGTTGCGGTTGCCTTGGAATAGTCGTATTTAGCAGATATGTCGGCTAAGGTTCCTATTTGTCCCGTGTAGTCTATGTTTTCTCGGGGATACTGAAATGTCAGCTCGTCCCCCTGAGCAAACGTGCCCGTAATTTTGCCACTCAACGTAGCCGTTGCACCACTACTCTTAGGTTGCAGTGACCCACACGATGAAGATGCCCCAGACTTCGTCACATATACCAGATCACTGGTTTCCCATGTGGAAACAAGAGAAGTTTCGCCCGGTGTCAGGGCACGGGTCTTAGCGTCTCCACCTTTAGAAGCCTCAATGGTAAGGGAATAGGTCTTAGGGCCGACTGGTTCTATCGGTTCGTCGTTGCTTTTTGAGCAGCCACAGAAAACGATACCTGCCATCAAGAAGGTAATCGCCGTTATTTTCAAGAAAAAGGACTTTTTCATATAGTTGGCCTCCAGACATTAATCCCACGTTCCAGAATCACCAGGATCATAAGATGGTTTTATAGCATCTGGCATGGTAACACTGGATTGTAGAAGTGACACACGACGCTCAATCACGACAACATCAAATGCCGGTTTCTGATATTTCTTTTTCATTATAGTTGTTTTCTTAATCATTTATACGCTTTTAAGTTTTTAGCCTGTTCTAAGTAGTTGGATGCAAAGATAAGTAAAAAATCGGGATTGTCAAAGGTTTAATTACAATGATTGTTTATTTAAAATTGTTAATAAACAACTCTGCCTGTTCCAGCGAGTCTAATTTACCAACATCAAGGAGACGGAGGTCCGCCTTCTCATAGCCAAGGAAAGAACACTGCTGACAATATTTCAGGTAGAAATCTATAATGCCGAACCGCTCTGGCATCTCCTCAAAGTATGGAAAGGCACTCGGCCCGATCACGTGGATCCCACTAAATGCCAACTGCCTGAGATCACCCGGGGACTGTCCCCTCACCTCCCCCGTCTCAACGTTCATCCAACCCCTCAATATCAGTTCATCATCAAACAACAGATACCGCTTCGTCTTCCGCTGGCTCACCAGCAACAGCGCATCGATATCCGCATCCATAGCCGCCGTACTGGCTGCAAAGCCATACAGGAAATTGAGATCCACATTGCTCAGGATATCCACATTATGAATAAGAACAGGCGACTCCTGATCGAAAAGCGGCAGTGCCTTCTTGATGCCGCCGCCCGTCTCCAACAGTCCGTCGCTCTCGTCCGAGATACGGATGTCGAGGCCAAAGTTGTCGCTCTCCTTCAGATAATCGACGATCTGCTGGGCGAAGTGATGCACGTTGACGACGATCCGCTCGAAACCAGCCGCCTTCAGTTTCATGATGACATGCCAGAGCAGGGGCTGTCCCCCTACCTTCACCAATGCCTTTGGCATCGTGTCAGTCAGGGGTTTCAGACGGGTTCCCAGTCCCGCAGCAAAGATCATCGCCTGTTTCATGTCTGCAAAGTTACAAATAACTCAGCACATATCCAAATCATTTTTTATTTTTGTGCATGAAGAAAAGAAAAAGATCTGTCTTCTACGCGCGCACGAAAAATTTGCGTTAGAGGGTGTACGGGTGTAACAATGCCGATATACAAAGGGTATGCAGCCTGTTTTACAGGGTGTAACGGGTGTAACAAGGGTGTAACATGTTCTTGCAAATGAATTCTCTCGAGAATTGAATCGTTAAGAGGCTCCTGACGATGCTAAAGGACTGCTTTTTGCTTCAATTCTCGAGAGAATTTAAACCTCAAATACCGTTACACCCTTGTTACACCCGTTACACCCTTCGAAATAGGGTGAACTACCTGTATTTAAAGGCATTGTTACACCCGTACACCCTCTAACGCAAATTTCTCGTGCGCGCGCGTGTAATCAACGAACAGGCACGTTCGCCTTCTTCGCCATCTTCAACTTTTTCGCTAAGCCTTTATTGTAGGCCTTCATCTCAATGATGGTGGCCAGTCCCATCTTAACACGGAATTCCTGACGCGCCAAGCGCATCTGCTCTAAGAAGCGTTCGCTGGTATGCAGTTTGGCGTATGCAGCGGCAGCAGCCAAGCGGGCGGCATTCACATCGCTCTGCCAGTGGGCTCCGACGATCAGACGGCTGTCGCCATACATCAGACCACGGGCCAGAATCGTATCAGCACGATCGGGATTAATCTCCGTCAGCAGCAGGGCGGCACTCCAGCCGAGCAGCGTATGACCGGAGGGATAAGAACCATTCTTGCGCAGGGCCGGCTCCTCGTCGGGCGTCAGCGTCTGCTCATGGAAACGCATGAAGGGGCGCTTGCGCATGTAGTAGCGCTTGGGGATCGTACAGATACTGTCACAGGTAGCTGTACCTTCGCGCAATACCTTATAGATCTCAGGTGTCTCCTCCTTGGAGATCTTCAGACCGAAGGGTTCGCTGAACTCACGGATGATACACTCCAGGCCGTACTCCGCATCGCGGATGGCGATATCGGCGCGTTCCTTGTCGTTACGCATCTCCTTGCCCCACATATACTGCATGATGTCGAAGGCGAAGGCGGGACCAACAGTGTCTGGGGGAGCAGGTGCCCACTTGATCATGTCGGGCATCTCACTTGTGGTGAAATACGCGTCAACGGGAGTTGTGTCTTTCTGTGCCGAGGCACAAACGGTTGCCATCATCATGACGACCATCATCATTAACTTTTTCATAGGACTTTTACTTTTTTACCTTTTTACTATTTTACTTTCTCTAGAATTTCACTTGGAGACGGGTCTCAAGAATGGTCGCCTCATTATCGGCAAAGCCGCTGCGGTTTGTGACCTTTGTCCATGAGGCGCGCACACGCCAGATCATATACTTATTGGGATAATAGTTGTAGCAGAGAGCCCAGTCGTTGAGGTAGCCGCCAAAGACACCTGCACTGGCATCCGACAGCGAGGTGTAGTTGTACTGCAGACAGAGTTCCATATTGCCTGGGTCTGGTGTTGCGATACCGCCATCGCCCATATTGGGTGCATAGTTACGACCCTTGATCAGACCGCGCAGGGTGACGTATGCACCACTGCCCGTAAACGTCTCGAGGTTGTTGTCGCGGGTGATGGAGTTCAGGAAGTACTGTCCGATGACGGCAAAGCGACCATAGGAGTACATCACCTCTGGCGAGAACTTATACATCGCCTTCGCATCAGTGACGACAGCCTGCTGGGAATTCACCTTCGCCACACGCATCGGCCAACGGGTGCTCAGGGTGAACTGCTTGTGGTTCATCTCCTCCTTACTGCTGTAGCGGGCACCTTCGATGCCACCGCTGATACCCACCTGAAACATCTTACCACGTTCTGCATAGGGGCGGTAGAGCAAGCGGGTCATCGCACCAACACCCTCATTACCAGTCACATCCGTCGTCTGTTTCATCGCATCGGTCTCTACTACGACACTGGCCGTACCCAGGAATTTCTTGCCGTTGTACTCATACATCAGGCCGATCATACGGTCGTTGTTGAAGCACGCATTGCTCTGGGGCTCCTCCATCGTCTCCTTGAACGAGCTGCTGGTGCTGCTCTGGAAACCGTACTGATGGATGAAATAACCACCACGGATGAAGTTCTGCTTGTCGAAGTCATACTCCAACCACACGTCCTTCATGTTCACCTTACCATAGGCATAGCCCATATCGACCTTACCCTTCCACTGGCCATAAGTAAAGCCCACACCCACACGGAAGTCGGGAATACCCACACCACTCTTCAACTCATCCTCCTGGTGCTGAGGATTGACATAGGCCGCATCGAAGAGGATACGTCCCGAAGGCTTTGCCACCAGCTTCGGTTCCTCTTGGGCCTGCATGGTCGAGGCCATCATCAGACCCATGGCCATCATCATCAGTTTTTTCATAAGTCAAATTTTTAGTTTATATCTTCCTGACCAAGTTTCATGGAGTATGCAGCGCTCTCACTATGAGCAGCCTCTTCCTCCTCACGCTTCTGATCGCGCTCAGCCTTTTCTGCCAGCCACTTGTTATGGGCATCCTCGATCTCCTGAAGTTTGGCGTTGTAAAGTTTGTCGCGATGCTCGTCCCATTGCTGATTCAGCTTTTCGCGCTCCTGTTTGATGAGATTCATGTTCTCTTCTGTCTCACCGACTGTGAGCTCTGCTATTTTAGCATCTGCCTTCGTGTTGGCATAAGCCATCTGAGCGTTACATTCGTCGTATGCGACCTTCACACCATTCTTCAGCAAATCATACCGATCGTCATCGACCTCAGGCATCGTTAGCAAGACATAACGGGCATCGGTCTGAGTTACATTTCCATTTTCATCAGCGGTATCCACCTTCATTGTTTCAATACTCTGTTTGAATTCCGGATGAACTGCCATAATACTTTGCTGCAATGCCGACATATCCTCATCATACTTAGGGAATACCATAAAGCTGTAATCATCCTTCTTAGCAAGAATGGTGCACTTTTCCAGATTCTGCAATTCTCCTTCAATCATTACCTGAACAGGCAAAAGGGATACTTCTTCAGCCTTTATACAAAGGTTTTTCAGGCGATAGGCAAACATGCCACTGAAGCTACTGAGTTCATCAGACAAATGTTCGAACTCTTTTATAATTATTCTTCTCATTTTTTCTTTTTTACTTTCTAACTATTTTACTTTTACATCACTCTTTGGGTGCATCCTCGGTCTTGAGTTTCGCACTCAGGCTGCCGCCTGCTGCGGCACCAGGAACGGCGATACCATCGCTGATGTTCGGTGACTTGAACGATGATTTCGCTTCGATATTGTCGATGGTGGCCTTCGGAGCCTTGAGTTCGTCCTTGACTTCCGTCTTGCCGTTGATGGTGGTAGCACCAAAGACTGCCGTCTTGCTGCCACCCACGTTGGCGTTGCCACCGTCGAGCTGTACCACAGCCTTGCCGTCGCCCTGCTGGGCCTCGAAGGTCTTGTCGGCGAAGAGTCCCATTTCCTCGGAGACGGCCTGCAGCTTCTTGCTCTTGATATCCTTCGACTTCGCACCTACGTACATCTTTTCTGATACGAGGGTCATCGTACTGCCTTCGGCCAACTTGTCATCGGTAAGTTTCTCCTTATCGACATCCATTGACTTCACATTGACGGCCTTCGCATTGATGCTGAAGCTACCTGTAGCCTTGCCTTCGGCATCAGCAGCGAGGAAATCGGTCTTCTCTGCGCGTACGGATACCTTACCATCCTTCGTCAGAGCCTTGGTCTCGAGTTTGCCGTCCTTCACCTCATAGTCGAGGCTCTCAACAGTAAACGTCTTCGACTTGAAGATGACATCACCCTCGGCTGTGTATTCACCCTTGGTGAGCTTGCCCTTATCGTCACGCTCCACATCCTTCGGGCTCGTGGTTGCCACCTCAATAGTCTTGGCTGTCATCGTGATCTTGCTGTCAGCCGTCAGTTCTTTCTCCTTCACACCCTTGTCTTCTTCCAACTGGTAGTCGATAGCCTCCATATTGATCTCCTTAGACTGGATTTTCACGCTGCCTACCGTTGGCATCTCCTTACCGTCTTCATTGATGGTAGAGGTAGAGAGGGAGATATTCTGCGCCTTCACTCCAAAACTGCTATCTTCTACGAGTTTACCCATACCGTCGGCCATATTGACACCGAGTCGTGGGGTCTGGATTCTGACACCGGCTTCCGGATTCGTATGCAGATGACCATCGCCATCTTCTGTAGCCATCGTGATGTTTTCTGCCACAATGCTCATTGAAGCACCAGTGGTCTTCTTGATGAAATCATCGCCGGTCTTAATCTCCTTCTTCTCGTCCTCCAGAACCTTTTTCCTACGGTTCAACTCGGCCAACTGAGAAACGGTATGGATAAAATCAACAGTGGTTTGATAGATGGCAGGCATTAATGCATCCATACGGTCATGCAAGTCCTGAATATCCTTAAGGTATATGCGGGACATGTAGAATTCAGAGGAGTTCATCTTGTTCCCTGCTTCCATGTATTGTCCCATATTCTTAAAGAACTCATCAAGCGTTTTCTTCTGGTCGTTCATCCGCTTTTTAAGATCATCGATCTGAGAGGTAAGACCTTTCACCTCGTCCTCAATGTTCTGCTTACGTACCTCGGCCGATACGGCAGCCTCTAACTTCAGGTTTTTGTCGGCATGGATCCTGACACCGCCCTTACCTGCAAGTAGTGGAGCCTGCGAGAAGGCATCCTTGGCATCGCTGCTGTGGAGCACGATATCAGTAGCCTGGGAGATAATCTCCGAAGTGTCGCATACCACATTCTCTACGCCATCGATACCTGGATCAACAGCCACCTGACGGATACTTGGTGCACGGCTAATGATCTTCCCTTGTTTGCCGACACCCTCCTGAGAGATTTCAGTGCCCTTGATGACAATACGTCCATAGCCCTGCAAATCGCCTGTCTTATCGACATTGCCAATCACGATCTCCGGGGCAGAGATGACGATACGATCCTCATCGCGATAGAAGAGGCCTCCACCCATCTTCTCAAAGATATCACTCTTAATCTGCTGCACCTCAGCCTTCTGCTGGTGTATCTCTTCCAGATCTTTCTCTACACACTTCTGGAAATTCTCCAGAAAGTTTTTCCAATCATCATATATAAAAGCCATATCTCAATCAACTAAAGTTCAACGCATCTTTAAGATTTTCCAGGAATGTTGTGACGTCACCAGCAACGTCATCGCTAGCTGTCAAGTTCTCCCTTGGCGGAGATGGCACAACGTCGATAGTTGTATCCTTCAAATTATAGACTTTCGCATTATTGGAAAACAGGATCGTTCCATTATTATCATTATTCCAAGCCTCATTCTCAGAAGCGATCTTCCAGAACAGAGCATTCTTGAGGTTATCTTTGGTCGCATCAACCATCTTTCCAAGTTCCTTCGTAACTTTCCACTCGTCGGGTTTAAGTACAGGAACGGTAATAAGAGAGGCAACATATTGGTTCCAGTAAGCATCACCAAGATCTGCTTCGTCGAACTTGCGCGGCACTTTCAACACTTTCGGGGCAGTGGCACCAGGCACAGCAGGAACAGGTGCCACCCAAGTAGGATCATCAATCTTCTCGCGCCAATCATCCTTGAATCCCATACCTTCAAGCACGAGAATGGCAGCCTTACGCATCAGTACTAATTTGTGAGCTTTCGTCGCTGCTGCTGCCAGCTCTGCGCCCAGATCATCCAAGCCTGTCTTTGAGGCATGAGTCATTGACTGATAATAGTATGTATCGCCCAGGTTTGATTTCTTAAAGGCATTAGCAAGACTTTCCATAAACACCTTTGGCATCTTCCTGTCCTTAAAGGCATGAGTCAGAGCCTTGATGTCTTTCTCTTCCAATTCGGTGAATTTCAGGAAATCGATAATAGCCTGACGCAGTTCATTGGCGGCTTTGACGATATTAGCGACATACACCTTTCGACCATCCAGAACATCTTGCTTGAGAACAGCCTCTGCTGGCATTTTGGTTGGTGGATACATTTTTACTGTTTGACCATAGTTAATCGCCATGGCCTGCTTGACAGAGGCCTTATCAGTAGTACTATAGTTTGCTTTGAAACCGATTTTCGTCTCATCGAAGTTCGGTGCCGTGTTAGGATCAGCCCACATGTCTGCTTTCAGTTCCGCATATGTTTTACAGATAGCTTCATCGGGTTTAGTAGCAAATTCCTTAGCCAACACCTTCGCTGCTGAAACAGCGTCATTAAAGCCTTTTAGTTTATTGACACAATTGTTGTATGCCGTACGATAGCGTTCATCAACGAGATTGCTTAAGGTCTTGACTCTTGAAATCATCTCCACGACACCAGAGGAAAGTCGCAATCCATCCTTTGAGTACTTCTTGCTCTGTTCCTTGATATAGTCATTATATTCATCAGCACTTGAATAAGCATTCTGAGGATATACGCAATCACCTTTTCCTGCATCCAACATCAAGAACCTGTTGGACTTAATACGCAACTGTCCCTCAGCCGGACGGAAGATAATCTCCATCATTGATCTGATAATCGACAGATCGATGGCGTTGAGGGCTTTCTCTGCCAACTTTTTGGTGACTGCGACGGTAATATCGGCAAAGAATCCCGTACCATCTCCTCCCATAATCTTATTCTTAATATTCGTACCTGAGATGATTTCCAAATTATTACCGGCCTCAATCTTGATATTTTTACCCTTGATGGCAACATCCCCATTAGGTGCAGAGATCGTGATACCCGTGAAGGCATTGATCTTAACCTCTCCCCAAGGAGACGCGACATTAACCTCACGTTTATCAGTAGAGCCAGAGATTTTGTAAATGCCATAATAGTCAGACATTTCAAATCCTCCGCCAAGTTTAATACCAGTCTCTCCCTCTGTTTCAGGCAGTTCACCCATCTGTGGCACAAAATTCGACAAAGTTCCCCATCCTGGCAAAAGCATGCCCGTGATAAACTTTGATATACCAGAAGGGTCATCCTTCAGTTTCAGGACATGACCTCCAGGAGTTGTACAATGGACGTCGCTACCAGCACCCTTTGAGATAGCACCCAGCACATAAGGACGCTCCACATTGCCACCGACAAAGCCTACAAACACCGTATCATCCTCATAGTGTTTACCCATGAGACCTTTTTTGCCTCCAGCATTTGCTGTAAACTGCAGCCAAGGCGAAGCTGCCTGATCCTTCCATTCCGCATATTTGCCTTCCAAACCTTGGATTTCTGCTTGAAGAGCTTTTATCTGGTATTCTAAAGTAGCTTTCTTTATTTCATCCTTCTCGTCTTTCTTTGCTTTCTCTAGATTCTCCTTTTCCTTAGTTTTTTTCTCAATCGTATTCTTATATAAATTGGACGTTTCAATTTGCCAAGAAAATAGTACACGCACACGGCCGCTATCAGAAGGATCTTTGGAATCAGCCACCATCGCCATCTGAGGGTCGGAATACCTAATATGGCCCGAGGGAAGAATGGTCGGATAGAATGTCTCATCAGCATCCTTTGCTGTAGCAATAACCTGATAGACCAACACAGGATTCTCATTATTATCAACCACGTACAATTTCTTCTTAAGAATCTGGGGATAAAGTGGCTTGCAGTCGATCTGAACCACAATATATTCCTTCGAATAGACCTCGATAACCTGTCCTAATTTCAGGCCTGGATAATTGGTATCAAAATCGATACAGACAGAATCCTTGGCAGCACGAATTTCCTTTGCGAGGATTGTACCATACTTGCTATTTGAATAGTCGAACTTATCTGAATCAGATTTAAATTCGGTAAAAAGATTGCAGGAATCATAGGAACTATGGTTGCCACTAAACTTTTCTACACTGGCATTACGCAAATCATCTGTAAAGTATTTGTCATCAAATTTATTATTCTTATAAGCCATGGAGATGGCACTCGTGGCTATATTATACGCATTATCGAAGAGACGATTACCAATGTGAGTAGGGATATTCTTGTCATTCTTGAAAAACGCAGATATTTCACTCATGACGGTCATATCTGCTGTAATACCAAGATCAAACGGATCTTTACTCAACTTATTATCCGACATATTGCTATCGGTATTGGCAATACAATCATAACCGGCACCAAGATCCTTCTCACCTATATTGACATAAGTGATATCTTTGAATATATCGGTTCCAGGATTCTTTACACTATGTGTGATGATGGCCTTACCTGTACCAGAATAGCCGACATTCAACTTTCCATTCTCATAATACAAGAACTCACCCCAGCGGTTACAAGTACGGACCAACATATCATAGAGGCTCTCGTTGTATTGTACAAGATATGGGAAGATATGCTCTGTGGTAACTTCTCTATCCTCATATTCATCTGCATCTGTCGCCTTCTTTTTGGGCTTTAACACATTAAATGTTTTTTTATATGACAAAACTTTCATTTGGGTAGTGTCGCAGGTCATCTTTTTACCAGAATCGTAGGGTAAATCTGGCAATAAACCCTTCCAACTGCCATCATTCTGTTTTTCACTCTTCAGAATATCACCACCCAGTTTCTTCGATACAAACATACGGCTGGCTTTCTCTAATGTCATAAGTTTGTCAAGGCTAAAAATCTTCAGCGTAGCTACTACCGACTTACTCTTGTAGCACAACTTAACATCATGAACATAGAAGTCGGTGCCCACCGTCCCGTTTTCTGATACAGAGCCTTCGTTAACCGTCACATCATACAACTCCACCTGCTTATTCTTGAACAGAGTCTCCAAGGTAGCCTTAGGAATAGAGACCCAAGACGCATTACTGGCAGTGATCATGATAGTAGATGTAATAGCTGTCGGCTGATACATTTTTTTCTGGTATTCCGCTTTCAGCAAACTGAATTTATATAACTGACCTTTTTTTTCTTCATTTGTAAGAGTCAGCTCTGAGGTCTGCTGTTCTGAAATCACGGTAATATTGGCAAACTCTGTATCACTGGTTGCCAACACTTTATTGATGACTAATTTTAATGCCATGTTATATCTCCTTTCTTATTGAACAAAAACACTTGTATAGTTGTTCTGTTCCTCGCGACCCAAATAGGTCACAGAACGGGCCAGGATCGCAACGTCGAGCAGGATCTGCTCATCCTCGCCAGTCTGATTCTTGCCGGTGCTGTAATTCTCTTCCACACTGACCACATAACCGTTGACCACCATACCATCCTCATAATCTCCCAGACGCTGGTTAGCATTGAAGGTGGCATTGAAGAGGAACGAATAGTTGAAGTAACTGTTAGAAAGCAGGTTACTATAGAACACTTTCGCATGCTTCGGTGAGTTGACACGAACCGTGAACTTCAGGATGACCGGCTCCGTAGGACCATAAACCTCGCCTGAGGCATTACGTTTGTGTTCACACTGATAATCGAAGTGCTGTACGGTAAGACAATTTTCCTTCAATACACTCATAGGATTCTCTAAAAAATCCTCAGCAACCACGAAGGCCTTCAGTTCGTTTGAATAGAGTATTGCCATAACTTAAATACGATTAAGGGTTACACCGTCGATTTCCAAGGTCTCCGCACCAATGGCCAACTTCAGGAGCCGACGACGGGAGACGTTGATATCATAATACTCAGAGAGAGAGAAGCATTTTGCCTCCTCGAAATAAAGGATTTGAGAGTCGGATTCATTGTCCTTGAGGTCATTGGTCAGACTGATGACAAGCCGGCCGTTCTGCACACCCTGAGTAGAAAACCACTCAATCAAGCCAAGATCATCTTTGCCAGGGGCGACAACCGTCACCTCCACCCGCTCACAACGGGCAGCACCTTCGGGAGAGAATCCATTGAAGGGGCGGGCAAATAAGAGCCGACAGTCAGACACCAGGTACTGCTTGGAGTAGCGCTTGATGTTGTTGTCGCCGAATTCTAATACTGCTGTTAATGCCATATATTTATACTTTTATTTAATTATTGGTGCAAAGATACGGTCTTTATACGCTCGTCACAAGCATTTTGCCGTATTTCGTCTTAGGTTGTTGCGACAGGGATAATCTTTTGCGTCAAAAGCGGTTTAGCCCTGTTCGTTTTGTCGCGACTCAAGCGTCTGATTGATCTTCTGCTCCCGGTGGCAGATGCGCACCTCGACGCCGAACTTCTCATGGATATGCTCGGCCAGATGCTGGGCAGAATAGACACTACGGTGCTGACCACCCGTACAGCCGAAGGAGAACATCAGCGAGGTAAAACCACGCTGGATGTAACGGCGCACATGGGCATCGGCCAGTTTATAGACAGAGTCGAGGAACGTCAGGATCTCACCGTCATCCTCAAGGAATCGGATGACAGGCTCGTCAAGTCCCGTCAGTTTCTTATAAGGTTCATAGCGTCCGGGGTTATGGGTACTGCGACAGTCGAAGACATAGCCGCCACCGTTGCCGCTCTCGTCCTCAGGGATACCCTTCTGATAGGAGAAGCTGAACACCTTCACTACCAACGGTCCCTGGGCATCGTAACGGGAGAAAGTGGCTGGACCATCCTGGGGATGGGCCTTGTAGGGATTCAGGTCTGTCGTCTTATAGCCGTCAGCACGTGAGGCGATAGCCTCTATCTGCTGGAACTGCGGCAGTTCTGTCAACTGGCGCAGGATATCCATCAGGTAAGGATAGTGGAACGTGGCAGTGCTGGCCAATAGTTCACGCAGGTTCTGGATGGCGGGGGGTATGCTCTCGATGAAATGCTTCTTCTGCTCGAAATAGCCGCGGAAACCGTATGCGCCAAGTACCTGAAGCGTACGGAAGAGTACAAACAGCGACAGACGGTTGACGAAGTGACGCACTGGCGGCACCTCGGTATAGTTCTTCAAAGAGTTGTAGTATTCATAGACAAGTTCGCGACGCAACTTATGAGGATACTTCGCGCTGGCTTGCCAGAGGAAGGAAGCAAGGTCATAATAATACGGACCCTTGCGCCCACCCTGATAGTCGATGAACCAAGGGTTGCCATCATGGTCGAGCATCACGTTGCGAGCCTGGAAATCACGATAGAGAAAACTATCCACCTCGGGCACGGGATTGTCGAGGTCTGTCGTCAGATCCTTGGCGAAGAGGCGGAAATCGGCTTCCAGTTTCAATTCATGGAAGTCGAGTTCGGTGGCCTTCAGGAAACAGTACTTGAAATAGTTCAAGTCGAAGAGCACACTATCGACATCAAACTCCGCCTGGGGATAACAGTTGGAGTAGTCGAGGTCGCGAGCGCCTCGTATCTGCACATTTGGCAACTCACGAATGGTGCGACGCAACAGTTCCTGTTCTTTCAGGGTATATCGTCCGCCTGCCTCGCGACCGCCACGGATGGCATCGAAGAGGGACATCGAACCAAGATCGGTCTGCAGATAGCGCAACTCGTCGTCGCTGGCCGCCAATATCTGCGGAACGGGAAGTCTGCGCCTGTTGAAGTGCTCCGTGAGGTATATAAAAGCATGATCCTCATCACGGCTGGTACCGATGACACCGACGACAGTCTGGCCGTCGCTGTCAGTCAGACGGTAGTACGTACGATTACTGCCACCACCCGGAATCTGCTGAACGTTAGCAGGCTCCGCACCCTTCCATTGCCTATAGAGGTCCAAGAGTTTTTGCATACCGATGCAAAGATACACATTTTTTGGAAAACAAAGAAGAAAAAAGGCAAAAAAAATCCGGCTGCCTTTCGACAGCCGGATATAAATGGGGTTTAAAATTACATCATACCACCCATGCCTGGGGCACCGCCCATCGGCATAGCAGGTTCTTTCTCGGGTTTGTCAACGATCAGGCACTCCGTTGTCAGGAACATACCAGCGATGCTGGCAGCGTTCTCCAGAGCCACACGGGCTACCTTGGCAGGATCGATCACACCTGCCTCACGCAGATCCTCATAGACATCGGTACGGGCATTGAAGCCGAAGTCGCCCTTGCCCTCACGAACTTTCTGGACAACCACAGCACCCTCCTGACCGCCATTGACGGCAATCTGACGCAGCGGCTCCTCGATGGCACGGCAGATGATATTGATACCAGTCTGCTCGTCGGCATTGTCACCCTTCAGGCCAGCCAGAGCCTCCTGGGCACGGATATAGGTAGTACCACCACCAGCTACGACACCTTCCTCGATGGCAGCACGGGTAGCGCAGAGAGCATCGTCAACACGATCCTTCTTCTCCTTCATCTCCACCTCAGAGTTAGCACCGACATAGAGCACGGCTACACCACCAGCCAACTTGGCCAGACGCTCCTGCAACTTCTCCTTATCGTAAGAAGAGGTCGTTACCTCGATCTCCTTCTTGATCTGGGCGATACGATCCTGGATGGCCTGCTTCTCACCAGCGCCATTCACGATGGTGGTGTTGTCCTTAGACACCGTCACCTTGTCGCAGGTACCCAACATCTCGAGCGTTGCCTGTTCCAGTTTAAGACCCTTCTCCTCGCTGACGACGACACCACCTGTCAGGGTAGCGATATCCTCAAGCATGGCCTTACGACGGTCGCCGAAGCCAGGAGCCTTCACAGCACAGATCTTCAGACCACCACGCAGACGGTTCACCACCAGTGTAGTCAGTGCCTCAGAATCAACATCCTCAGCAATCACCAGCAAGGGGCGTCCGCTCTCAGCAGCGGGCTGCAGGATAGGCAGGAAGTCCTTGATGTTAGAGATCTTCTTATCGTAGATCAGGATGTAGGGGTTCTCCATGACGCACTCCATCTTCTCAGAGTCAGTGATGAAGTAAGCAGAGAGATAACCACGGTCGAACTGCATACCCTCAACCACACCGATGTGGGTGTCGCGACTCTTCGACTCCTCGATGGTGATCACACCATCCTTGGAAACCTTGCGCATAGCCTCAGCGAGCAGTTCACCGATCTCCTTATCGTTGTTGGCAGACACAGTAGCCACCTGCTCGATCTTGTCGTAGTTGTCGCCTACCTGCTCAGCGCTCTTGGCGATATGCTCCGTCACGGCCTTCACAGCCTTGTCGATACCACGCTTCAGATCCATGGGGTTAGCACCAGCGGTCACGTTCTTCAGACCCTCGGCCACGATAGCCTGAGCCAGGATGGTTGCGGTCGTCGTACCGTCACCAGCATCGTCACCAGTCTTTGAGGCCACGCTCTTCACGAGCTGTGCACCTGTGTTCTCAAACTTGTCCTCCAACTCGATCTCCTTAGCGACGGTCACACCGTCCTTGGTGATCTGAGGAGCACCGAACTTCTTCTCAATCACGACGTTGCGGCCCTTCGGACCGAGAGTTACCTTGACGGCATTAGCCAACTGGTCAACGCCCTGCTTCAGCAGGTCGCGAGCCTCAATATTGAATTTAATATCCTTTGCCATAATGATTAATGTTTAATCTTTAATGTTTAATGTTTCATATTAACATTACTTCTCGATCACTGCGAGTACGTCGCTCTGGCGCATCATGAGATACTTCTCGCCCTCGAACTCGAGTTCGGTACCAGAATACTTGCCGTAGAGCACTTCGTCACCGGCTTTCAGAATCATCTCCTCGTCTTTTGTTCCCTTACCTGTGGCAACAATCTTACCGTGTAAAGGCTTCTCCTTGGCGGTATCAGGAATAATGATACCACCAATCTTCTCTTCTGCCGGTGCGGGCAATACCAGCACGCGGTCTGCTAATGGTTTAATGTTCATAATGCTTTTAATATTTAATGTTTAATCTTTAATGTATCTTGTTATACCTTATTATAAGATAGAAACTGTCTTCCGACTGTTCCGCCAATCATTCTGCCAAAACCATGCCAACTACGCTAGGTGTGACAACTTGTCAGCGTAAAGAAAAATTTTTTGCCCAACTTATGTCATACTTCAAAAATAATTTGTACCTTTGCCGCAGTTACGTAACAATAAACCAACTTAGCATGAAACAATTCTTTAAAATGACACTTGCCACAGTCTGTGGTATTGCCATCTTTTTGCTGATAACCGGCTTCTTCCTGGTTATCTCCTTGGCAGGTATGCTTGCCAGCGACTCGGCATCGACCAAAGTAAAGGAAAACTCCGTGTTTGTCATCAAACTCAATGGTACCATCAGCGAGCGCGCTGAGGATGACTCTCCGTTGAATGCCCTCATGGGCATGGGCGACATGAGTGACATGGGACTCGACGACCTGATCGCCAGCATCCGCAAGGCTAAGGACAACGACGACATCAAGGGTATCTACCTGGAGGGCGGCGCACTCTCCTTCGACGCACCCGCCACAGCCCAGCAGTTGCGCGACGCCCTGAAAGACTTCAAGCAGAGCGGCAAATGGATCGTAGCCTATGCCGATCAGTATTATCAGGCCACCTACTATGTGGCCTCGGTGGCCGACAACATCTATCTGAACGACCATGGTGCCATCGACTTCAAGGGTCTCGGCGGCAAAGGCGAGTATATGAAGGGATTGTACGACAAACTTGGCATCAAATACCAGGTGGCCAAGGTGGGCAAATATAAGAGTTATGTGGAGAGCAACACGCTGACGGGCATGAGCAACTATGACCGTGAGCAGCGTGAGGCTTATCTGAACGGCATCTGGAACTACTGGGTGAAGGAGATCGCCGAAGGCCGTAAGGCAAAGGTCGAAGACCTGAACCAGTTGGCCAACGACAGTATCATGGCCTTCGCCAACACGAAGGACTATGTCACCGCCAAGCTCATCGACAAGATCCTGTTCCCAGAGGAGATCAAGGCCGAGATCAAGAACCGCCTGAAACTCGGCAAGGACGACGAGATCCCGCAACTGACCCTCTCCGACATGCTCAACGTGAAGTCGAAGAAGGAGAAGGAAGGCGATAAGATAGCCATCTACTATGCCTATGGCAGCATTGTCGATAGCGAGACGATGAACCTGCTGCAGGGCGGCGGCCACAGTATCGTGGGCAGGAGCACGGCAGAGGACCTGCGCAAACTGGCTGACGACGACGACGTGAAGGCCGTGGTGTTCCGTGTGAACTCGGGTGGCGGCAGTGCTGTAGCCTCTGAACAGATCCGCCACGCCCTCAAACTGCTGAAAGCCAAGAAACCCCTCGTTGTCTCGATGGGCGGTATGGCAGCCTCTGGCGGCTACTGGATCAGTTCTCCCGCCAACTACATCTTTGCTGAGCCGACCACCATCACCGGTAGTATCGGCATCTTCGGACTGATTCCCAACTTCAGCGGACTGGTCACCGACAAACTCGGTGTCACCTTCGACGGTGTAACCACCCATAAGTTTACCGACTACGAGCAGGACCTCATTCTGGGCAAGAACACCGACGAGGTCATGAAGCACATGCAGACCTTTATAGAACAAGGTTACCAGGACTTCCTCAACATCGTGTCCGAGGGTCGTGGCATGAAGCCTGCACAGGTGGATTCCATCGGTCAGGGTCGTGTATGGCTCGCCACTGATGCCCTGAACATCAAACTCGTGGATAAACTCGGCAGTCTCGACGACGCAGTGAAGAAGGCCGCCGAACTGGCCAAACTCAAGGATTATTATTCTGAGGCCTACCCTGACAAGGGTAGTTGGCTCGACAGTTTCATGCCAAAGGAGGATAAGGGAACCTATCTCGACAGCAAGTTGCAGGAAGAACTGAAGGCCCTCCTCGGCGACCTCTACGAGCCGCTGATGGAGATCCGCCAGACCGTCAAGGACGGCAGTCATATCCAGGCCAGAATACTTGACGATGTCAGAGTGAAGTAAGACGGATGAACGACAGAATAGAAGGTGATCTCATCAGCATCAACAAGTCGTTACGGCCGCTGAGTTGGCTGTACGGCCTGGTGGTAGGCTGCAGGAACATGCTTTTCGAGATGGGTATTCTGAAGAGCCGTTCCTTCACCGTGCCCGTCATCTCCGTGGGAAATATCACCGTCGGTGGCACGGGCAAGACCCCCCATGTGGAGTATCTCATCCGCCTGCTGAAGGACATTGCAAAGGTGGCCATACTCAGCCGGGGGTACAAGCGGAAGAGCCATGGTTTCGTATTGGCAGGGAAGGAAACCACCATGCGGGACATCGGTGACGAACCCTTCCAGATGTTGCAGAAATTCCCCGATATCACCGTGGCGGTCGATAAGAAACGCACCAGAGGCATCGACAAACTGACCAGTGGCAATTACGTTGACGGCATCGATGTCGTCCTGCTCGACGATGCTTTCCAGCACCGTTATGTCAAGCCAGGCATCAACATCCTGCTCGTCGATTACCACCGTCTGGTTATCTACGACGAACTGCTACCGTCAGGCCGACTCCGCGAACCCGTCAAGGGCAAGGACAGGGCAGACATCGTGATTATCACCAAATGTCCGACAGACCTGAAGCCCATGGAGTTCCGTGTCATCACCAAGGCCATGGGCCTCTATCCCTACCAGCAGCTCTATTTCTCCACGCATGAGTATGAGGCGCCCCGCCCCGTCTTCCCTGAGACGGCAAAACCAGACAAACTTGCAGGACTAACCGACCTGAAGGGCAAGAACATCCTCCTGCTCACAGGTATCGCCTCCCCCGAGCAGATGCTAAAAGACCTCCAGGCCTATACCGACAAGATCACCCCACTGACCTTCGGCGACCATCATCATTTCAAGCAAAAGGATGTTGAGCGCATCAACGAGGCTTTCGCCGCCCTCCCCTCGCCCAAGGTGATCATCACGACAGAGAAAGACGCCTGTCGCCTGACCGTTGCCGAGGGATTAAGCGACGATGTCAAGCAGCACCTCCATGTCCTGCCCATTCACGTGAAGATCTTGCTGGATCAAGAAGAGCTATTCCATCAAAGAATCATCAAATATGTACGAAAGAATACAAGAAACAGCGTCCTGGCTAAAGGCAAGGATGACCACCTCCCCAACTACAGCAATAGTGCTGGGAACAGGCCTCGGACAATTAGCTTCAGAAATAACTGACACCTACGAGTTTCCCTATCAGGACATCCCCAACTTCCCCGTCTCCACGGTGGAGGGGCATTCCGGCAAACTGATCTTTGGCAAACTGGGCGGCATCGACATCATTGCCATGCAGGGCCGCTTCCACTTCTACGAGGGCTACTCGATGAAGGAGGTCACCTTCCCCGTGCGCGTGATGTATGAGTTAGGTATCAAGACCCTCTTCGTGAGCAATGCCGCTGGCGGCATGAACCCGCAGTTCAAGATCGGCGACCTGATGATCATCACCGACCATATCAATTTCTTCCCCGAGCACCCGCTCCGTGGCAAGAACTTCCCCACAGGTCCCCGCTTCCCGGATATGCACGAGCCTTACGACCTGTCGCTGGTGGCACTGGCCGATAAGATCGCTAAGGAGAAGGGCATCAAGGTGCAGCATGGCGTCTATGTCGGCGTACAGGGCCCCACCTTCGAGACTCCAGCGGAATACAGGATGTACCACCTGTTGGGTGGCGATGCTGTCGGCATGTCCACCGTTCCCGAGGTCATCGTGGCCCATCACTGTGGCATCCGCACCTTTGGAGTCTCCGTCATCACCGACCTTGGCGGCTTCGACGATCCCGTAGAAGTCAGCCACGAGGAAGTGCAGGAGGCTGCCAACATGGCACAACCGCTGATGACGGAGATCATGCGAGAAATGATAAAACGTAGCAACTAATGGAAATAGCAAAACTGGGTGAGTTCGGTCTCATCGACCGTCTCACGAAAGACATAGAGATCAAGAACGAGAGCACCAGATACGGTGTGGGCGACGACTGCGCTGTCCTCTCCTACCCTGACAAAGAAGTATTGGTGACTACCGACCTGTTGATGGAAGGCGTACACTTCGATTTGACCTACATCGACCTGAAGCACCTCGGCTATAAGAGTGCGATGGTGAACATCAGTGACGTGTTCGCCATGAACGGCACGCCCCGCCAGATCACCGTCTCGCTGGCCATCAGCAAGCGGTTCACGGTCGAGGATCTCGAGGAGTTCTATGCTGGCCTCAAACTGGCCTGCGACAAGTGGAACGTCGATATCGTCGGCGGTGACACCACCTCGTCCTATACAGGACTGGCCATCTCGATCACCTGTATCGGAGAGGCCAAGAAAGAGGATATCGTTTATCGTAACGGAGCCAAGAACACCGATCTCGTCTGTGTCAGTGGCGACCTCGGAGCCGCCTATATGGGACTCCAGTTGCTCGAGCGCGAGAAGAGTGTGTATTACCAACAAGTGGAGGAGGCCAAGAAGAAGGGCGACAAGCGCGCTCTGGAGGAACTCGCCCATTTCCAGCCCGACTTCAGCGGTAAGGAATACCTTCTGCAGCGCCAACTCCAGACCGAGGCCCGTGGCGACATCATCCAGAAACTCCGCGAGGCAGGCATCCGTCCCACCGCCATGATGGACATCAGCGACGGTCTCTCCTCCGAACTCATGCATATCTGCAAACAGTCGGGCGTCGGCTGTCGTATCTATGAGAAAAACATCCCCATCGACTACCAGACCGCCGTCATGGCTGAGGAGATGAATATGAACGTCACCACCTGCGCTCTCAACGGTGGCGAGGACTACGAACTGCTCTTCACCGTTCCCATAGGCGATCACGAGAAAATCGAGCAGATCGAGGGTATCAAACTCATCGGCCACATCACTGACGAGAAATTCGGCAAGGTGCTCGTAACCCGTGACAATCAGGAGTTTGAACTCAAGGCGCAGGGCTGGAATCCACTGTCTTGATAACATTTTTCGAAAATATTTCCTAAAATATTTGGTAGGTTCAAAAAATGTTCGTACCTTTGCACCCGCAAAACGAAAGGATTGTAGAAACCGCATGGTGCCTTAGCTCAGTTGGTAGAGCATCGGACTGAAAATCCGTGTGTCCCCGGTTCGATTCCTGGAGGTACCACTCCTCCTTTCATTAGCCCGGTTTCGCGTGATGGCGGCCGGGTTTCTTTTTATAACCTAAACAAACTAAAAGTCATGGGAATAGTTATTGGTATTGACGTGGGTATCTCCACCACCAAGATTGTTGGAATCAAGAACGGTAAGATCTCAGCACCGATCAGTATTACGGCTGCCGATCCCATCACCTCGCTTTACGGTGCATTCGGTAAGTACCTGCACGACAACGACATCGACCTGAAGGATGTCGAGCAGGTGATGCTCACGGGCGTAGGAGCAGCCTATATCGACACGCCCATCTACGGGCTGCCCACGGACAAGTCCGAGGAGTTCGTGGCCGACGGTCTCGGTGCCCGCTATGAGTCGAAACTCGACCATACGATCGTCGTCTCGATGGGAACAGGTACCTCGTTCGTGAAGTGCGACGGCGATGACATGCGTCATATCGGCGGTATTGGCGTTGGAGGCGGCACGCTGAAAGGTCTGGCGCGCATCATGCTCAACACGGGCGACATCAAGCAGGTGGCAGAACTGGCCAAGCTGGGCAATATCCGTAACATCGACCTCACCATCGGCGACATCACCACCCAGCCGCTGCCTGGACTGCCCATGGACACTACGGCCTCTAACTTCGCCAATGCCCAGACCAACGCCACGAAGGAGGACATCGCCGCCGGACTCATCAAGATGGTGCTCCAGTCGATAGGCTCAGCCGCCTGGCTCGCCTCCTTAGGCAGCGACATCCGTGACTTCGTGCTCATCGGCAAGTTGTCGAAACTCCCCCAGTGCAAGGAAGTGTTCCCCGCCCTGGAGAAGCTCTACGACATCCGCTTCCACATTCCCAAGCATTCCGAGTACTGCACCGCCATCGGTGCCGCCCTCGATTACACCATTAATGGTAAGGGGTAATTAATTTGCTACGATCTTTTTCCCTCCGACAATGTTAACACCGCGCTGGAGGGTGTCAAGCCGTTGACCCTGCAGGTTGTAGATGTCTGCAGGCTGCGAGGCTGCTTCAGGCTGGGTGGCAGACCTGACAGTCGTCGGCGCATCCTCGATGGCATCGTACTCTGCCATGACATTGCCCATCTGTGTATCAAGGTCGGACAGACGGTAAAGACCATCGGCGTTGGCAGTCAGGCCCTCGATAGTGACAGGCAGGACCATGGGCGGCACATCGAGCGAGAGCAGCGTGCGACCTTGCAACTGCTGGACCGCCTGATAAACCAAATTCACAGCAACATAGTCGTCCGTGCCGTCGCTCCACTTCTCGAAGACCAGTTTCGATCCGATGGGGGTGTGCAGTTCCAGGGCGTTCTCCGTCTCAGGGAACTGGAAACCAAGGGCTGCACCAATGCTCGCCAGATTGGAGTCATGCCCACAGAGGAACATGAACTTGCGATTGCTGTTGCTCAGTTCCTCGCGGATGCGGCTCACCAGCGGATAAGCCAGGTTGACAGCGGCAGCGTGGGAGGTGAAGAGCAGTCCGTCATAGACCTCCTTCACGGCGCAGATGTCGCGCCACTGCTCCATGGCCAACGCATGGCCGAAAGCAGAGAAATCCTCGCTTTCGTAGCACTGCAGTACCAGCGCGTCGGCCACGCTGTTGGCCAGCGTATAGCCGCCGCTCATCTTCGGTTCATCACCCTTCTCTATCTTGAACTGTGTGTCGTCGTACCAGAAGTGCGTCGTGTCATTCTGTGCGGCCGGCGAGTGTGCCATGTCGAGCACCTCTTCCATCAGTGTCAGCGTGGGTTGCTGAGCAGCCATCCACGCCTCGGGGCCACCGTGCATCGCCTGCATCTCAGCGAGCACCTGTTCGCGGTACGCGTCGTTCATCTTCGTGAACTGGGGCGTAAACACGGGATCCATCTTGTCCTCTTCGTACTTGTGGGTTATCTCCACGTTGGCGAAGGGCAAGAATCCGGCCGAGAAGTATTTCGCCGTGGCAAACGTGCGCTGCCGCGAGTTGGCATAGAACAGCACCTCGTCGCCCTCGGGCCGGTAGTTGTCGGGCAACAGGCCTTCTTCGACGACCCACTTGCGGAAGAACTGTCCCATCTCTGTCTCTAAGACACCGCCACGTAGCGACAGCTGACTGCCCGGTGACGACCATGCGAACCACTCGTAGGGCGTCACCCGCTGATAGGCCGCGCCCGATGACAGCGGTGATCGGATGTTATGGCGGCTCATCACCACCACCTCCTTCAGTTCATACCTTGCGCGGAAGTCGTCTGAGCGTTTCGTCTGTGCCAATACGTTTGTGCCGCTGAGTGTCAGGATGGCGGCGAGCATCCATAGTTTTGTCTTAATCATCTTAAAATTCTCATTGACAGTACAAAGATAAGAAAAATTGTTTGAAAATAACAACGAATTTATGTCAATCAGAAGTATAGGGATATTTATAATCCATGTCATTGAATTCCGCACGGTCTGACTTAACGGTGAGCGTCTTCTTATCAAAATTCAATAGTTTGTCAGGATTGATGCCTAATGAATAGGTCAGCCACCATCCAGACATCTCGCTGCCCTTCATCTTGGGATGGCTACCATCAGTTACGGTGACTGCTCCCGGATGGTCACAGATCTTTTCGCCTTTGTTATTGTAAACTTTGAACGGGATTCTGGAAACACAACCGAACTCGTAGTCCTTGTCATCTTCAGGTGTCACGTCGGACTTCTGTTCGAAATCAACCTTTAGCATGAAGTCAGCAGGCAGCTGAGAAGCAGATAATGTGCGTTTCAGCGTCCACTGCTTCTGTGTCATCTTGATAGTCTTCTCCTGCTTATTCTCATCGAGGTAGGTCACTTCCACGTCAGCCAGTTCCAGCGTGTTGGCTCCTAAGTCCACATAGTAAGTCACTTCGGCTTTGGCGGCGACATTGTCATTCGTCTTTTCCTCTTCTTTAGTCACTTCATCATCGCTGTCATCGCACGATGTCAGCGTAAAGCCGCCTATAAAGATGACGGCCATCATCCACAATCTTGTTACAAAAATCTTTTTCATATGTTGTTTCATTTAATCTGTTTGACGGGGAAGGTGAAATAGGTATCTGGGAAAGGCTCGTCCTTCAGGGTGAAATGCCACCACTCGGTGTCGAAAGGCTTAAAGCCGTGGGCAAGCATGGCCTTGCGGAGAATCATGCGGTTCTTGAACTGCTCAGCGGTGATGCTACGACCCTTTGGGCTCTTGCTATTATCGCCCGTGTACTGGTCTGTCTCGGGATTACCACAGAAGTCGGGGTGACTCTCAGGGCCGAACCAGTCGAAGGTGCCGCCCATGTCGAGTTCCTTTTCTGTGTTCATATCGAACAACGTCAGGTCAACGGTGCTTCCGCGTGTATGACCGCTCTTCAGACAGATATAGTCCTGAGGAAAGAGCACACTCTTCTCAAGGTCAGGATAGAAGTAGGCCTTCATCAGTGTGTCGTTCACGTCCTCGGCCCAGCGCACGAAGTGGTCCACACCCTTTTGCGGACGATAGGCATCGTAGATTTTCAATCGATAGCCCTGGGCTTTCACATCATCGCTCACGGCCCTCAGACTGTCAGCAGCCTGTTTGGTGAGCAGTGCTGTCGGCTCCTCGTAGCCGTCGATGCGCGTTCCCACAAAGTTATACGTACCGAAGTAACGGATCTCCAAGATGGCATCGGGGACCACATCCGTAATGGTCACGAACTGACTAGCATCGTCCGTCGCGCTGACTGCCGTACTCTTCTTCGTGTCCGAAAAGCAGAACACCATCGTCATGCCGCAGATTGCCAGGATGGCGACTACGAGCCATTGAATTTGTTTCTTCATATTTGTCAATAGATTCATTTTCGGGACAAAGATATAAAATATCTTTCAAATAGCCAAATATTCTCCTGAAAAAACGTTGTGCCCTTATCTGACCGTTTCGTTGAGATTGCGTTTCAGGAAGAAGGCCTTCGTGGCGAGGAAGAAACAGGCGACGCCTGAGGCATTTACCATCACCACCGTCCAGAAGGCGGCAGCGTAACCCATGATTTCGGAGACAACGCCGCCCACGAGGATACCAAGGCCCATGCCGATGTCCCACGAAATAAGGATAGTGGAGTTGGCCGTGCCCCGTCGGTTGTTACTGGCCACGTTGATGGTCATGTTCTGGAAGGCAGGCCACATGTGGCCGTTGCCAAGACCAATGAGCAAAGCGGAACCGTAGTAGCCGATGGCAATGGATAATGAATAATTGATAAGGGATAATTCATAGAGCGTCGGCATTAATATAAATAAGGTGTAGCCGATGAGCGAGATGACCATGCCCTCAGCGGCGTTGTGAGTCACTCGTCCGTTGCGCAGGGCCTTGCCGCCTTGCAGGCGCGAGAGGATCAGACCGACGGAACAGAGCATGAAATAAGTGCCCGTACCCCCCATGATGCCCATCACCTCCTTGCCATAGATGGCGAGGTAGTTGCTGAGTACTCCGAAACTGAAGCCGAAGGCCACCATATTCACGCCTATCAGCCAACCGCGCAGGAGGAAGAAACGATCCCAGGAGAGTTTGTGAATCACGGGGACAGGCACCACTGTGCCCCGCGAGCGGAGCACAGATGGGAGCCAGTCCCCATGATTCAGTTGCACCGTGGCATCTACGAGCCAGCCCAGACAGGCCACGATAAGCGCCAGCCAGAAGAGGAACTCGAAACTGTCTGTCAACTGATAGATGAAGATGCCGATGGTGGGTGCGATGGCCATGGCGAGGTTATTGCTCAGGCCGTAGTAGCCGATGCCCTCCGTACGACGACTGGAGGGCAGCACGTCGATGGCCGCCGTGGAGTTGGCCACGGTGAGCGCACCGAAGGGTCCGCCATGGAGCGTCCTAACGATCATAAATAATAATAAGGTGGAGGCAGCGAGATAGCCCGCGAAGAAGATGGCGAAGGCCCCGAAGGCGATCATCAGCACCGTCTTGCGCGGAAAGGAATCCACGACATAGCCACTGAACGGACGGAACAGCAGGGCGGTGATCGTATAGCCCGAAAGCACCAGACCGATCACGTCCTTCGTCGCACCGAAATGCTCGCTCAGGTAGAGCGGTAACAGGGGTGTGAGCACATAGAAGGCGAAGAACAGCGTGAAGTTCGCCGTCATCACCTTACAGTAGTTCCGGTTCCAGAGTCTGTCCATTATTGGCAGACAGAGAAATAGTTGTCGCGGATGGGGATGCTGACGGGTTCGCCACTAAGGGTGATCGTATCCTGCAGACGGATATCGGTAGAAGAGGCACCCACCTTCACGACATACTTCCCTGGCTGGATATTCCACTGACGGTTCCCATCGTGGGTGTAATAGCCGAACTGCTCGTCGTATAGACGAACGCTGACGGTCTTACTCTCACCAGGTCTCAGGGACACACGGGTAAAGCCCTGCAACTGGATGGGACGGATCTGCTGACTGCTATCGATTGGAGAGATATAGATCTGGGCGATCTCGTCGGCTGCCATCTTGCCCGTGTTCTTCAACTCGAAAGTGAGGTTGACGCACTGTTCGGCCACCTCGGTCTTCAGATCGCTGTATTCGAACGTCGTGTAGGTCAGACCGTAACCAAAGGGCCACTGGATGCGCGGATCTTTCTCCATAGAACGATTATAGCAGATGGGTTCGTTGATCTCCGTATTCGGATAGCTGACGGAGAGTTTTGCGGATGGCGACACCTTACCATAGAGGATATCGGCCACGGCACGACCACCCTCCTCACCCGGATACCAGGCCTGGATGACGGCTGCACACTTCTCTGCAAGACCGGATACCACCTGGGCACGGCCACCGAAGATCACCAGCACCACGGGCTTGCCTGTCTTGATGAGTTCCTCGACATACTGCTCCTGCTTTCCAGGCAGACGGAGGCCCTCGCGGTCGCGGTTCTCTCCGCAGAGCATCACGTTCTCACCAACGGCGGCGATGATCACGTCGGCCTGCTTGGCCATGCTGAGGGCTTCGGCCTTGTCGGCTTTCTCACCCGAATCCACCTTACGGTGCAGGAGATAGTATTCCCAGGCCCGCGCATCACCGAGTTCGCTGTACTTCGTCTCGATATCTTCCGTCCAGTCGCAGCCGCGGGAGTACATCAGTTGGACACCCTCTGGCTTGCTCTTCGTCATACCCTCCAGGAGGCTGACGACATGGGGATTGTCGGGCACATCCTGCTTCATCTTCCAGAAATACGACATGGCAGGATAGGTATAGTCGCCACACATGGCCCAGAAGGAGTTAGCATTAGGACCCGTGAGCAGCACGTTCTTTACCTCTTTCAGCGGCAGGATACCGTTGTTCTCCAACAGCACCACCGACTGGGTGGCGATGCTATAGGCCGTCTGGCGCTCCTCGGGGGTATCGAGGGTGATTTTCTCCTTTGTGTAAAGATAGGGATCCTTGTCGAAGAGGCCGGCACGGAACTTATGGCGCAGCACATCCTTCACGGCACGTTCGAAGGCCTCGGGCTTCACCAGTCCCTGGTCGATGGCTTTCTGCAGATGCTGGTAGTTGGCACCTGAGGGGAAATCAACATCATTGCCGCCATTGATGGCAGCAGCAGCTTTCTTGACGACATCATCGAGGTCAGGCAACTGGTCAATGGCCGTATAGTCGCTCACCACCATACCGTCGAAACCAAGATAGTCGCGCAGGATATCCAACAGGATCTCGCTGTTGGCCACACACTTCGTACCGTGCACATCATGATAGCCGGGCATCACGCACTTGCTGCCCGCCACACGGATCATCGCCTCGTGAGGCAGGAGGATCTCCTCCATCAGTTCCTTTTCGTCAGCATCACCACCACCGCCATAGCCGAGGTAGTGCTTCGAACAGGCACCCACACCTTTCTTCAGGTCATCCTGCTGCAGTCCTTTTACGAAGGCCGTACCCATCACAGCCGACAGGTAGCCATCCTCACCATACGACTCTTCGAGACGGTTGAACGAGGGTACACGACACACATCGACCATCGGCGAGAGGGCCAGGATGCCGCCCATCTTACGCAGGGCCGTACTCGTCTGGCGCGTCTTCAACTCAGCCAGTTCGGAATTGAAGGAACAGGCCTGTCCGATTTGCTGCGGATAGATCGTGGAGCCCAAGGTGTTGACGCCCGAGAGCACCTCTTCGTGCAGGAGTGCCGGGATGCCGTTGGGCGTATGATGCATCAGCCAGTCCTGAATGGCTACCGCACGATCACGCAACTCATTCGGATCACGGGGCTGCTGCATGCAGAACTGTGAGAAATGTCCGATACCGTAGGGGATCAGTTCACGGCACTTAGCCGTATCCAGTTTTCCTTCCTCATCGAAGAGTTCATCCATATACATGCTTTTCAACTGGGCGATGCGCTCTTCCTGAGGCATCTTCGCATAGAGTTCATCCACCTGCTGTTCCATATCCGTACTTGTGTTACAACCTGCCATCAGCATGGTCAGGCTCATCATAACCACACCACTCAGGACAGTCATTCCTTTTTGAACTAATTTTATCATATTGTCTAAGTTTTGCCGCAAAGTTACGAATTTCAGTTGATTCCCAAAAGCGGATCATGTTAATGTTCTATAATTAATATAGTAAGGGATTTTACATTTGGCAATCGGGAACGTCAGAAGAGTGATAATTATCAACTGTATGAAACGAACTATTTTATTATCTACGATGGCTTTGCTGTTCGTCATGGGCGGCATGGCACAAAATGACGCCCAGATGGTGGTGAGCACCGAGTCTGGACTAGTGAAGGGTTTTGATCATGAGGGTTCGATGGGCTTCCTCGGCATTCCCTACGCGAAGGTGGAGCGGTTTATGCCCCCGCAACCCGTGGCCAAGTGGGACACCATCAGGGTGTGCGACCACTGGGGACCTCAGGCCATGCAAAACACCTGGGGTAAGCAACTGAGCGAGGCTGAGATGTCGGAACAGTGCTGCGTGCTCAACGTATGGACCACCGACACAAAGGCTAAGAAACCCGTGATGGTATGGCTCCATGGCGGTGGTTTCGACTCAGGCACCTCGGCCTGGGATCCTGGTATGAAACTGGCACAGCACGATGTGGTGGTGGTGAGCGTGAACCATCGTCTGAACATCCTCGGCTTCCTCGACCTTTCGGCTTGTAGTGAGAAATACAAATACTCTGGCAACGTGGGTATGCTCGACGTGGTACAGGCCCTACAGTGGGTACAGAAGAACATCAGCCAGTTTGGCGGCGATCCCTCAAACGTCACCATCTTCGGTGAGTCGGGCGGTGGTGGTAAGGTGGGTACCCTACTCTGTATGCCCCCCGCCAAAGGACTGTTCCACAAGGCCATCATCATGAGCGGCACCATCCTCAACGTCAACACCAAGCAGATGACGGAGGAACTGGGCAAGGCCGTACTGAAAGAACTGAACATCGATGCCAAGGATATCGACAAGATCAAGGACGTGCCCTACGAGGAACTCTACGCTGCTGGACAGCGCGCGATGGCCGCCAGCATCGGCACCCGTAAGCCTGGCACCCCGATGATGTGGGGCTTTGGTCCTACCCCCGATGGTGAGGTACTGCTCCAGCAACCTTTCCAGAACGGTTTCGCGAAGATCTCCGACAATATCCCCATCATGATCGGTACCACGTTCAATGAACTCCAGCCTCTGCGCTATGACAAGGAGATGACGATGAACGAGGCCCGTCGTGAACTGATGAAGACCTTCGGCTGGGACACGCAGGCTTATATCAAGGCCTTTGCAGAGGCTTATCCCGACTATACGCCACAGGATCTGTTGAGCATCGACTGGCTCTTCCGTCCGAAGACCATCATCACCGCCGACGAGATCGCAGAGACGCGTCAGGCGCCTACCTATATGTATATGTTCACCCAGCGTTCGAAGGCTAATAACGCCAGTGTGCACGGAGCAGAGTTGAAATACTGCTTTAACAATATCAATGAGAACAGCGAAGAACACCCATCTGCCAAGCTAGCTGATGAGATGAGTAGCATCTGGGCGAAGTTTGCTACAACAGGTAATCCTAATACAGATTGTTTGCCAGACACCTGGCATCCCTACACGAAGGAGAATGGCGAACTTCTGGAGTTGGGCGAGAAGTTGCAGTTCCACCATAATCACGACCGCAAGTTGGCCGAGATTATCGACAAGCACTGTTTCACGCAACTCGACGAGTTCCGTGACCGTCAGAGCAGCCGTCAGTTGAAGGTGGGTGATGTCACCATGACCATCTATCCCACGAAGGGCGGCAAGATCATGTCGCTGAAGTACAAGGATCAGGAGGCCATCTCCCAACTCACCATGCCAGAAGCCTTCGGAAGCACGTTCTGGACCAGTCCTCAGAAGGAGTGGAACTGGCCTCCCGTGCCTGAGTTCGACAAACAGCCTTACACCGTGGAGGAGAAAGACGGCCACCTCGTCATGACCAGTCCTGTCAGCAACCGTCTGGGTTTCCGTGTGCGCAAGGACTTCTCTACGGATGAGAAAGACGGGACCATCGTCGTGACCTATTCCATTATTAATGAGAGCAACCAGGAGCGCCAGGTGGCTCCCTGGGAGATCACCCGTGTAACGAACGATGGTGGCCTCATCTTCTTCGATGCGCCCCTCGATGGTATCACGCCCGCTGGTCTGATGGACTTCAAGGCCGAGTACGGTGCCGTATGGTACAAGACCGATGAGACCAATGAGAACCGCAAGATCAACGCCGATGGCAAAGGATGGTTGGCCTATGCGAACAAGGGACTGCTGTTGGTGAAGAAGTTCGACGACCTGAAGCCCTTGCAGCCTGCTCCAGACGAGGCTGAGGTACAGATCTACGTGAATCGTGGCAAGGCCCACATCGAACTGGAGAGCCAGGGTGCCTACACCACCCTGAAGCCCCAAGAGAAACTCGACTGGACCGTACGCTGGTATCTGAAGCCTTACGAGGGCGAGACAGTTCCCTCGAAGCAACTGTTGAAGATGGTGAAATAAAAAGAAATCCCCAGCCGCTTGGCTGGGGATCTTTTATTTAGATAACGTGTAGTCCGAGGTAGACCATCAGACCGTTCATCAATATCCAGAAGATAGCGAACGGCATGGTCTTACGCATGATATCACCATCCTGACCTTCCATATCGCAGGCGGCCGTAGCGATGGCAATACTCTGTGGCGAGAGCAACTTACCACCCTCAGAACCGGCACAGTTGGCAGCGGCGAGCCAGTTGGTCTCGTTACCAGTCACACCAAAGAACGTACCCTGATTCACCAATCCAAGGTCGCTGGCGGCAGTGGCCTGCAGTTTACCGAAGAGGATATTAGCGTTCGTGGCACTACCGGTGACGAAGGTACCAATCGAACCAATCAGCGGAGCGAAGAACGGGAAGGCAGAACCTGTCAAGAGCACAAGACCCTTGGCGATATCGTTGGTCATACCCGTGTTGTTCATCAGCATGGCCATGGCCACCAGACAGCAGATGGTCACCACCGTCTTCTGAAGGTTAAGCGTGGTCTTGCCAAGCAACTTCATCAGTTTGCCAAAGCTCATGCCCTGGATCAGACCACCAATCACTGCACCCAAGAAGATCATCAGACCTGCATTCGACAACCAGCCAAACTTAAAGGTATTACCAATGACAGGCATATCAAACTTAGTGACCAGCGTGTTGTTGAGCAGTTCGTTGACGGGAGGCACGATCTTACTCGAGATCAGGATGAAGAAAATGATCAGGCCATAGACGCTCCATGCCTTGAGGGTCTTCGCAAGGCCAAACTTCTTGTGCTCCACCTGTACGGTATCAGCAGCACTTTCCTTCTTAATGAACAGTTTGTTGTAGATCAGCATGGCGATGATGGCAGCCACAGAACCGAGGATGGCAGGTGTCTCAGGACCAATGAAGTGGGCGCAGCAGAACTGCACGATGATAGAGAACGTACCCACAAAAAGGGCGATGGAGATATTTTTCACGATCTTCGTCTTATCAGTCATCATCAAGATGAGGAACGGTGTGATGAAGAACATCAACGACAGTTGGAGGATAATAAACGTAGCCACCTCACAGAGTTCCTCAGGCGTAGCCACACCACTGGCAGCCACCTGGTTGGCGAGTGTCGTGGCTGGCAGACCTACGGCACCAAAACCTACAGCCACCGTATTAGCCACCAGACAGATCACAGCGGAGAACATCGGTTTGAAGCCCAGTCCAATGAGGATAGCTGCAGGGATAGCCACAGCCGTTCCGAAACCGGCCATACCTTCGAGCACACCACCAAGACCCCAGGTCAGGAGCAACACCAGCAGACCCTTGTCGGAGGTCATCTGGATAAACTGCGTCTTGATGGTCTCAATCTCCTTCGTCTCACAGAGGATGTTGTAGCTGAAGATCGCACAGATGATAATCAGAATGATGGGGAAGCAGGCCTTGAGGAATCCTTCGACGACAGACCAGAGCGTCACACCATAGATAGACACATTGGCATACTTCTCTGGCACGATACCCATAGCGGGAGCCGCGAACAAGGCCAGGATGATTGTTACAACCAGAGTGATCATGGCACTCTTGTAACCAGACACTTTAAAGCCCATCATCAGGACAATGAGCAATAGAATAGGAATGACAGATACTAATGCTGACATAGGTTTTTAGTTATTTGTTATTATATAAGTTGTTGTCCGCAATACTGCAATTTGAGGCCAAATGTACGAACTTTTTGCGAGATTTCCACAATAATTTAGTGAAAAAAATAAAAACGGAGGAAAACAATCCCCGAATTACCAGTCACTTTTCATTTCTTTTTTGTATCTTTGCCCCAAAAGTAATACACGCTAAAAACAATAACGACCTATGATTCAACAATTCCTTTCCGACCTCAGACAATTCCTACCGTCTGACCGTATTTATACCGATGAGCTCCGCACCCTCGGCTGGGGAACGGACGCCAGTTTCTACCGCCAGATTCCAAAGGTTGTCATCCGTAGTGATGGCGAGGAGGAAATCTCTAAAATCGTCAAAACATGCCAGAAGCATAAGTTGCCCTTTACCTTCCGTGCTGCCGGTACCTCGCTCTCTGGACAGAGTTGTACCGACTCCGTGCTGATAGTTGCAGGTAAGCATTGGGAGAAATACGAAATCGGTGAGAATCAGGACACCATCAAGTTACAGCCAGGTATCGTGGGTGCCAGGGTAAATGAGATCCTGAAGCCCTATGGTCGTGTATTCCCACCTGATCCTGCCTCGATAGGCAGTGCGATGGTAGGTGGTATCGTGATTAACAACGCCTCGGGAATGAACTGCGGTGTGCATGCCAACAGCGACCGCATGATGGTATCGGCACGTATCATCCTCACTGATGGTACAGTATTGGATACTGGCTCGGAAGAGAGCAAGGAGGCTTTCCGCAAGAGTCATCCTGAGTTTATCGCCAAGATTGAGGCCCTGCGCGACAAGGTGAGAGCCGACGAGGAACTGGCCACGCGCATACGTACCAAATATAGTATTAAGAACGTGACGGGTCTGAACCTCCGTCCGCTCATCGCCTACGACGATCCCTTCGACATCATCGCCCACTCGATGGTGGGTTCTGAGGGTACGCTCGCCTTCCTCTCAGAGGTGACGATGAAGACACTCTACGACTACAAGTACAAAGCCTCAGCGATGGTCTATTTCATGACGATGAAGGAGAGTTGCGAGGCGGTGGTGGCCATGAAGAAACTGAAGGCTGGCGACGAGGATCTGAAGATGAGTGCAGAGAACCTGATGGTGAAGAGTGCTGAGATGCTCGACTATATGTCGCTGAACTCCGTCGATGATCCCGTGTTCCTGCAATATAAGCAGGATGTGGATGCTGGTAAGATAGAGGGCGTAGAACCAGGCGACTATCACAACCTGACGGCTATCCTCACGGAGACCAAGGGCATCACCCACGAGCAACTCCTCGAGAAGATCGAGAAGATCAAGGAGTGCTTAGGCAAGTTCTGCCTCTATATCCCTGCCGAGTTCACGGAGGATCCGAAGATCTATGGCAAATACTGGGCCATCCGCTCAGGCATCTTCCCCAGCGTGGGTGGTACGCGTCCCATCGGTACCTCGTGTCTCATCGAGGATGTGGCCTTCCCCATCGAGTCGCTGCCAGAGGCGACGGTGAAACTGCAGAAACTCATAGCCGATCACGGCTACGACGACGCCTGTATCTATGGTCATGCCTTCGAGGGCAACTACCACTTCATCCTGAACCAGAGTTTCGCTGACGAGCACGAGGTGGCCCGCTATGCAGAGATGATGCGAGATGTGGCAAAACTCGTCGTCGAGGAATACGACGGTTCGCTGAAGGCTGAACACGGCACGGGCCGTAATATGGCGCCTTTCGTAAAATATGAGTGGCGCGACAAGGCCTATGAGGCCATGAAGGAACTCAAAGCGATCTTCGATCCTGAGGGACTGCTGAACCAGGGTGTGATCTTCAACGACGATCCAGAGTGCTTCATCAAGTGCCTGAAGCCATTGCCCGTATTAGATTTCGACTTCAAGAGTGTGCCTGATGGCGGCCATTACCTGATGGATCCCAAACTCTCGACGGCCAAAGAGACCATCGAACAGGTGAAGCGTGCCAACAAGTGTATCGAGTGCGGATTCTGTGAGGTGAACTGTATGTCGTGCGGTCTGACGCTGTCGAGTCGTATGCGTATCGCCGTACAGCGCGAGATCCGAGAACTGGAGGCCACAGGAAAGGATCCCAAGCGTGTGGCAACCCTGAAGAAACAATACAAGTACTATGGTGACCAGACCTGTGCGACGGATGGTCTCTGTTCTACCTCCTGTCCGATGAAGATCAACACAGGCGAACTGACACACCTGATCCGTCAGATGGATATGAACAACAGTACCATAGGCTATCAGGTTGGTGAGTTTGCCGCCAACCACATGGCAGGCATCAAGTCTGGATTGCGCGTGGTACTCGATGTGGCCCATGCCGCCCACGTCACCCTCGGTCCGAAACTGATGACGACCGTCTGCCGTACGATGAACAAGATGGGTATGCCCCTCTGGACGACGGCCATGCCAAAGAAACACCGTCAGCCCAAGAAGTCCGACCTCACACAGTTTATCATCGACCGTTCGCTGCCCCATAACCAGCCTACGGAGGAGAACCCCTTGAAGGTGGTCTATTTCCCCAGTTGTATCAATCAGACGATGGGTCAGTCGAAGCATGGTGGCAAGATTCACGACCTTGTGGATGAGGTCATCCAACTGATGGCAAAGGCTGGCTACGAGGTGATCTTCCCAGAGGGTATGGAGAAGATGTGCTGTGGCCAGATCTGGGAGTCGAAGGGTATGCTCGACATCGCCGACCGTAAGAGTGCTGAACTGGAACTGGCACTGTGGAAAGCCTCCAAGGAGGGCAAATATCCCGTGCTCTGTGCCCAGAGTCCCTGTCTGCACCGTATGAAGAAGGTGATGAAGAAGATGAAACTCTACGAGCCCGCCGAGTTTATCATGAAATACCTCGTGGATCGTCTCGACTTCCATCCCATCGACCGTCCTATCGCCCTGCATATCACCTGTTCTACACGACAGATGGGTGTGGCCAATGATCTGATTAATCTGGCCAAGATGTGTTCCACGAAGGTCTATCTGCCAGAGGGCGTAGGCTGCTGCGGTTTCGCTGGTGACAGGGGCTTCACCTTCCCAGAACTCAATAAGTACGGTCTGCGCAAACTCCGTCCACAGATAGAGGCCAACCATATCGAGGTGGGCTACTCCAATAGCCGTACCTGTGAGATCGGTCTGGAGACAAACACAGGCATCCCGTACATGAGCATCGTCTATCTCGTCAACGAGTGTACGACGAAGAAGGAAAGCTGATAAAACGAGAGAAGCGCTAACCGAAATGGTTAGCGCTTCTCTCTTAGTTGCGGAGGCAGGATTCGAACGTGCGACCTCCAGGTTATGAGCCTGGCGAGCTACCAACTGCTCCACTCCGCGATGTCATTTTTCTTAAGCGGGTGCAAAGGTACATATATTTTTCGAGATACGCAAATAATTATGCGATTTTTTTGAAAAATGTCGATTTTTGCAACTTTTTTCACCTGTTTTCTTGCACAATTCAAAGAAAACGTGTAATTTTGCACACTGTAATGCCCGTGTGCAATTAATAATCAGAAGGAGGAAGCAATCATGTCTATATCCAAAACAAGACAAAAACTGGTAGATGTAGCGCGCCAACTGTTCGCCAAAAACGGTCTGGAAAATACGACAATGAACGACATTGCCCTGCAGTCAGGAAAAGGTCGTCGCACGCTTTATACCTATTTCAAGTCAAAGGAGGAGATTTACTATGCCGTCATCGAGGGTGAGTTGGAGCGCTTGAGCGACAAACTCGACGAGGTGGCCGCCCGTAAGATCCGTCCGCAGGACAAAATCATCGAACTGATCTACACCCACCTGAGCATGATCCGAGAGACGGTAGTACGCAATGGTAACCTGCGTGCTGAGTTCTTCCGTAACATCTGGATGGTGGAGAAGGTGCGCAAGCATTTCGACGACGCTGAGATCGAACTCTTCCGTAAGGTCTATACAGAAGGTAAGGAAGACGGTGAGTTCGACATCGACAACATTGACCTCGTGGCCGACATCACCCACTATTGTATCAAGGGTCTCGAAGTGCCTTATATCTACGGCCGTATCGCCCATGGCATGAAGGAGGAGGACACCAAGCCCCAGGTGGCCAAGGTAGTCTATGGTGCCTTGGGAAAGTTTCAAAGAAAATGAGGAAACATTAAACATTAAAGATTAAACATTATAATAAAAAAACAATTATGGGATTATTAACTGGTAAGACAGCGCTGATTACAGGTGCTGCACGCGGTATCGGAAAGGCTATCGCATTGAAGTACGCCTCTGAAGGCGCTAACATCGCATTCACCGACCTCGAGATCAACGAGGAGACTGAGAAGGAAATCGCCGCCCTGGGTGTCAAGGCCAAGAGCTATGCTTCTAACGCTGCTGACTTCGCTCAGACTGAGGAGGTTGTCAAGGCTGTGAAGGAAGAGTTTGGCAGCATCGATATCTTAGTGAACAATGCAGGTATCACAAAGGACGGTCTGATGCTCCGTATGACGGAACAGCAGTGGGACGCCGTGATTGCCGTCAACCTAAAGTCGGCCTTCAACTTCATCCACGCCTGTGTGCCCGTGATGATGCGCCAGCGCGGTGGTTCAATCATCAACATGGCCTCTGTCGTTGGTGTGCATGGTAACGCTGGACAGGCCAACTATGCCGCTTCGAAGGCTGGCCTCATCGCCCTCGCCAAGAGTATCGCTCAGGAGATGGGTCCCAAGGGTATCCGTGCCAACGCCATCGCCCCTGGCTTCATCGAGACGGCTATGACTGCTGCCCTGCCTGAGGAGGTACGCAAGGAGTGGTGCAACAAGATCCCCCTGCGCCGTGGCGGACAGGTCGAGGATATCGCCAATGTGGCTACGTTCCTCGCCAGCGATATGTCGAGCTACGTGAGTGGTCAGGTGATTCAGGTCGATGGTGGCATGAATATGTAATCCTTCGACAGGCTCAGGAACTATGGAGGTCGTTTACGAGGACAACCATATTATCATAGTCAACAAACAGAGTGGGGAGATCGTGCAGGGCGATAAGACTGGCGATCGCCCCCTCTCTGATATTGTAAAGGACTATATCAAGGAGCGATACGCCAAGCCTGGAGCCGTGTTCTTAGGTGTGGTGCATCGCTTGGATCGTCCTGTCAGCGGTCTCGTTGTCTTCGCCCGTACCTCGAAGGCACTCGCCCGCCTCAACAAGATGTTTGCTGAGGGAGAGGTGCACAAGACCTACTGGGCCATTGTGAAAAACACGCCTCGCGAGCCCAAGGGAACGCTCACGCACTGGCTCGTACGTAATGAGAAACAAAACAAAAGTTATGCCTACGATCAGGAAAAGCCCAACGCCAAGAAGGCCATCCTGAAATATAAAGTGATCGGTCATAGCGACAACTATACCTTATTAGAAGTACAACTGATGACAGGCCGCCATCATCAGATCCGTTGTCAATTGGCAGCGATGGGCTGTCCCATTAAAGGTGACCTGAAATACGGTGCACCCCGAAGCAACCCCAACGGCAGTATCTCACTGCTGTCGCGTCGCGTGGAGTTCATCCATCCCGTATCCAAAGAGCCAATCGTCGCAGAGGCTCCCCTCCCCAACGATACCCTTTGGCAATCCTTCAGATAACAGACTAAACAGCCAGACGCCTTCTATACATATAGGCCAGGGCAAAGCAGAGTGCCAGGGCTGCAGCCACCACGACAATAGCAAGAACTATTGACGGCTCACCGTTATCCACCGTTCCAGTGCCATTCAGCACGATGTCAGACTGTGCTACACTGTCTGTCACCGTTTCCTTCACGTCTGCGATAGAATCCTTGACGGTATTCACCGTGTCTTCAACAATTTGTCTAATGGGTCTGTTAGGCCTATGGTAAGGTCTGCCCGGATAAGCAACATCTAATAGAATCATAATCTCAACTTATTTAATAGTAAAACACTAAATCCAGAATCATCAGGAACAGCACGCCTGAAAGGAAACTGATGGCATTGCAAAGGAATCCATAAACGAATGCCTTTCCCCATGCCTTCACGAAGATGAAATACCAGAGCGTCTCCACCAGGATTACGATCACCTCACCTATCAGGATCACGCCCCAGTCGTAGTCATTGTCAATCACCAACAGGTTCAGGGGCACGTTCGTCAGGATATTCACCACCACCGACGACCACAATACGCGCCTGCTCCTCTCTTTGAGGAAGCGCAACACGCCATATTCAATGAGGATCGTAGCGATCAGTGGGGGCAATATGGTAATCAGCATCTCCATATCTTATAAACAGGTGGCCAACAGCCAACCAGGTATCAGTGCCGCCGCCAACAGGCCGAAGGCCAAGCCCTCGCGCTTGGGCAGCAGCAGGTTTGCCAGATAGAGCGTGATGGGCATCGTGCAGTTCATCAGGAAGATACCCAGCAAGAGCACCCACACGAGGTTGCTCCTGAAGAGGAAACACAGTGCCACACCAGCCAATATTACCATCACTGAAGGGAGGATGCCCATCCAACGGGCAATCCAGCCACCTGCCATCTTCCCCAGCATCGCCACGGCGCCTATGATCAGGATCAGGCTCTGACTCTTCGTGATGCCACTCGAGAGCACCTCGCCCGCAAACGAGCGATAACACACACACAGCATCAGTGCCACCACCAGCGTCCATATCGTCACAGGCGTCATCGCTGCCACTCCCGACACTCGGGGACTGGCTCCATCCAGTGCGCAGCTTACGGAGCACAGTGGTGCCTGTCCCCCTGTATCGTCAGCCTCATCCCATCGCACATACGCTATCGCCATCACCACGAACGCCAGCAGCATCCCATACATCAGCGCCCACGAGCCAAACACCGCTCCAACAGCCAAGCCCAGCGCGCCCGTCGATACAAACACGCCCAGCGCCCGCATGTCATTACCCATCTTCACCACCGTCTGCTTGCCGCCCCACACATGGAAGAGCGAGTTGCCTGCACCCAGCCCGACGGCTACCAGTATCAGCAGCCATTCCGCCTTGACAGGGAGCGATGCCATCGCCACAGCCACTGTCAACAGCAAGGCCGACGAGAGCAACAGCCAGTGACGCTGCGTCATACGGTCGGCCATCAAGCCCGTCAGCGGCTGCGACATAAACGCCAACACATTATATGTCAGGATGGCGCCAAGAATCAGACGGTCACCGTATGCGCCCCAATAGTCACCGTAAGCCGTTGCCAACAGAAACAGGCAGCACATGCACAACCCGTCCATCAGGAAGTGCATCACCGTCGTAATTCCTATCAGTTGACAATTCTTACTCATTCCGCTGCAAAGATACAAATTTTTCTGAATAATCAAATAATATTTGGATTTTTAAGATATTCATCGTATCTTTGCTGCCGATATGAGGACATTACTGTTTTTGATACTTTTTGCCTGTACGATGGGCGCCAAGGCGCAGGAGCAGGTGAAGCACATTCGGCCGAAGAGCATCATCGAGATGCCCAAGATCAGTGCCGAGGAGTATAGGAATGCCACAGAGGATATCTATGCCGATAGTGCGCGAGTGGGCGACCTGACCGTCTATACCGACCTGTATGGAGGCTTCTGCAGTTGGTATTGCGGAGGCGAGATCCTGTCTGTCAAAGCGTCGAGTTGTCTGAAGCCTCAGGGCCGATTCAGCTACGAGGCCGGGCATGCCCATGACTTCGACCACGAGAGCGTGTGGGCGGAAGGCGCCAAGGGTCAGGGTATCGGTGAATGGCTGGAGTATGAGTTCCCAGGCCGTTGTCCCCGTATCACCACCGTGGAGATCCTTGGCGGACATGTAAAGAGCGACAAGGCGTGGCGCGCCAACTCCCGTCCGAAAACCCTCAAGATGTACTACATGGGCAAGCCCTACGCCGTCCTCGAACTGGAGGACAGCCGTACGCTGCAGTGCTTCGACGTGGGTGTGCTGGGTCCCCACGATGCAGAAGCCCCCAACTGGACCCTGCGCTTCGAGATCCTCGACGTCTATCCAGGCGAGAAATACGCCGACACCGTGATCTCCGAGCTCTACTTCGACGGCATCGACGTGCACTAAAGACATTCTTATTTATGACGCAGCTGTCACTTGAGGATCTTCCTCTGTCTGGACTTTCTTGGCAAACATTTCCTTCAGGGCGGCCTCGTATGCACTAAGGGCTTCACGCCCTTTGCGGGAGATGCGGCAGACGGTGTGCGACAGGCGTCCAATACCCGTTTTGGTGACCTCCAGATAACCAGCCTCTTGCAGTATCTTAATTTGTATGCTCAGGTTGCCACGCGAAGACTCCGTGATCCTTGTCAGATACACGAAGTCGGCACTTTCCAGACTATCAAGCGTCACCATGATCTTCAACCTCAGCTCATTGTGCAGCAGGGGATTGATGAAAGGGAAGTTATTGCCCATATTGTCTAACGAAATTATTAAAAAGATGTCCTGGAATGATCAGGGCTATAACCATGATGGCCGCCGTAACAGGCAACTGCCATGGCCACAGGTCGTCCTGAAAGAAGAGTGGCACAGCCGACAGCACTGCCCCAACGATACCACAGACGATCTTGGGGCGAAAGCGGATGATGATGCCCGTTATGAAACAGCCAAAACTGCAAAGCAGTCCCATATAGGCCATGAAGCACTGCGTGAAGACACCCGCAAAGCCCATCGCAAAGCCTCCGGCACAACAGGCTAAGCCGATAAAGACCCACATCATCAGGATCCCGTTTGCTTCGATGGTCATGCTTCGAGTTCGTTCGTAGTCCTTATGCATAAAGTAGATCATCAGTGGTGCACCAAACAACGGGATGATCAGCCAGATCCATTGGCACCAAGGCTCATTGATCAGTTTGAGAGCCAGGAACTCCAAGATCAGATACACCACCGTGGGATAGCCCCAGGCGAGAAACAAGTTCTCGCCCGTGGGCTGTTTGCTATTCATGATCTCACCACGCAAACGGGTGATCACTTCAAGTTCCTGCTCGGTCATAGTCCACTGTGAGCTACAGTCCTTACCACTGATATGGGGTTCCGTTTGGACCAATGGGCATGTTGGGTGAACCTGCCAGCAACTGCTGACGACCGTGGAATTCATATACCTTCATCGAGGGCTTCTCGTATTTACACTTTTTATCTTGAGTCATAATGTCCTCCTTCTTTATTTTACAATGAACTTCTTACCATTCTTCACGTAGATGCCCTTTTGCATGGGCTGGCCTATGATGCGGCCCGTCAGGTCGTAGATGACATCGTCGTTATGACGCTCTACAATAACCGTAGGGGTCTTGATCGCCGTCGTGCCATCGCCTTCTCCAATGTCATAGAATCCGCGGGCACCTGCTGCGTTAGAAATAATAAGGTAGGCCTTATTAGCTGCCAATGTTTCGCCTGTATAACGATAGAACCCTACACCATTGACACCATATGACAGGGTTTAGCAGTAGTCACTCCCAACATCTATAACTTCTCCTATCTCTTTAACTTCACCTACACCCTCCAAGTAGTTATAGTAAAAATCGAATGTGGATTCTTCTTCTGTATTTTGCAGAACGGGGATAGGGGTAGTTGATTTCAGAACAACAGCTTCATCATTTGGAATAATCTTATCGTCGATGACCGTCAGTATAACCTGATCTTCATCCCCATTCAGAGTACCTATATATGCTGTCGTATTGTCATCAACAATAAGATTGCCTCCTGTACTGTTATAATACGTTGCCCAATACACTCCTGGCGTTACCCCATTAGCAGGTATAGCATCGGCACAGCCCTGAATATACTCACCATAGGCATTCCAGCCATAGGTATCGTTCGTTTTGTAGGTGTTTACAGAAGCGGAAGGGACATAAATAGCTGCGATCTCGTTACATTGATCAAAAGTATATTCATCAATGACTTGAGGAGTAGCTGCTTTGTTGACGATTGTCGTCAGATTAAAACATTCACCAAAGGCTCCATCGCCAATTGTAGTCAGCGTACTGGGCAGTGTGACAGAGGTAATACCAACTTCCATATAAAATCCATAGTCAGGTATCTCCGTAATGCCCTCACCAATAATCACGTGCTCAATGCCACATGGATAACCGATAAAGCCGTCTGGATTAAAGCCACCGCCAGAACCTCCCATACCTGCGCTCTCCCAGCAAAGATGATCAGTCACTTGTCCCGTGCCATTTATCATCAGCGTTTTGGTATCCATATCAAATGCCCATGTGGCAGTTTCGCCTTCATTGCAAAATCCACTCGGGCTTTGGATCTTTTCTCCAAAAATGCTCCAGCCTTCAGCTTCTTGATAAGCGGCAATATTAACCGATGACACATAGACACTGTTAATGGCGTCAGGGTCATCACAAAAAGCGTCGTCACCAAGGGTTGGAGGTGTGGAGGCATAACAACCTATATCGGTTAAGTCGTCAGATCTGAAGGCTGCCTCTCCAATTGCTGTAACAGTACTCGGAATGCAAATCGATGAAAAGTTATTATCCATAAAAGCGTAATCGCCTATTGTTTCCAGTCCTTCAGGGAGATATACATTCCACAAGGCACATTCTTCCACAGCACTGTTGCCAATGGACTTCAGAGTGCTGGGCAATGATATACTCATACAGTTCACATACATCGCGAATGCCCAGTCTGGGATGCTGGTGATACCCTCACCGATGATGATTTGCTCGACAACACCAGCGTGCCCATACCATGGATATGCAGTCGGATTTTCAGTCGAAAACGTCTTGATGGCTCCTGTACCAGAAAAAACCAGATTATTACCCTCAAGTTCCCACGTGACATCCCCCAAATTGGGATAGCCACAATTACCGCCTTGGGCATTCACACTCATGCACATCATCGTAAACAGCGCTGTGCAAGATAATCTAAGTAGTTTCTTTTTCATAAGCAGAATTGTTTTAGAGTTACACCTTATTTATTAGAAAGTCTATTTTTTTAACTTTAATCGCAAAGATAAGGTTAATTTTCTAAACATACAAGTATTAAGACTAACTTTTAAACATAATTAAGACAACTCAGAATAACGCGGGGACAGGCACGTCCCTCTGTTAGCCGCAGAAACCCCTCATAAACATTAAATTATCATGAAGAAGCGTATGATTGAGATTGCTGTAAAGGTGATAGTAGCCGCGCTCACGGCCTTTCTGACGGCCATCACGAACACGAGCTGTATGGGTTTCGGACCCATCACCCTGTAAAAACAAATAACCCCAACCGTTTGGCTGGGGTTATTATTTGTTTAGAACTCCATTGTTTTAGAACTTTGCCATTTTGATGGCTACGACGGCGCACTCATCGCCTTTGTTACCATGCTTGCCTCCTGCACGATCACGAGCCTGCTGGAGATCGTTGGTGGTCAGGAGACCGTAGATGACGGGAATGTTGCTCGTGGCATTCATGCGAGCGACGCCCTCGGTGACACCTTGACAGATATAGTCGAAATGGGGCGTCTCGCCACGGATGACACAGCCGAGGATAATAACGGCATCGTAGCCGTCGTTGAGCGTCATCTGGTGAGCACCGTAGATCAACTCGAAGGAGCCGGGCACGGTCTTCACGTGGATGTTCTCGGGCAGGGCTCCGTGCTTCTCCAGGGTGGAGACGCAGCCCTCGAGCAGGGCTCCCGTGATCTCGGGATTCCACTCAGCCACGACTACACCGAAGATCATGTTCGACGCATCGGGCACTTTCGAGAAGTCGTAGTCGCTGAGGTTGTGGAGTGCTGTGGCCATCGTATTATTTTGCGGAAACGCGCTCGATGTATTCGTCGATGCGAGAGTACATCATCGAGTTGAAGTACTTCTCCTTCACCTGCTGATAGAGCTTCAGGGCCTCGTCGGCCTTACCCTGGCTCTCGAGGATCTCACCAGCCTGTACGAGGAAGGTGGGAGAGAGTGAGTTGTTGTCGGCCTTCTCGGCAGCCTTCTTCAGATGTGATACGGCCTTGTCGAGTTGGTTCAGATGAGCGTAGGCATTGCCAAGGGCACCCTCAGCCACGGGGCTGATCATGGCGTCGTCGGCACCGTCGTACTTCTCGAGGTACTTCACGGCGTCATCCCACTTGTCGAGCTGTGCATTGCAGAGTCCGGCATAGAGGTTAGCCAGGTTACCGGCATCCGTGCTGCTGTACTCGTCAGCAAGTGCTACGAAGCCCTTGTAACCAGCGCTGTCGCCTGTCAGGGCCTGCTGGAAGAGTCCCTGTGCGAAATACTCCTGACCCTTGGCGATGGCCGTGCTGGCCTTCTGCTCGTTGGGCTCAGAGATATAAGTCTTGTAAAGTACTGCACCGCCGATGATGACGACAATTGCCACTACGGCTGCGATGATGGCCTTCTTGTACTTCAGGAAAAAGGCCTCGCTCTTGTTCAGGGTCTCCTCCATCGTGGGAGCTGCCTGCTGTTGATTCTTTGTTGCCATTATATTTTTTGTATTAATTTTCGAAAATCGGGTGCAAAGTTACAATAAAAAAGTGAAAAACAAAAAGAAAATGCGAAAAAAACCGTACCTTTGTGCCCATGATTCTCGAAAAGCTGTCGCTCATTAACTATAAGAACATTCCGTCGGCCACGCTGGAACTGTCGCCGAAGATCAATTGTCTCATCGGCCAGAACGGTGTGGGCAAGACCAATGTGCTCGACGCGATCTTCTTCCTCTCGTTCTGTCACTCGGCGGGCAACCCCATCGACTCGCAGGTGATACGCCACGGACAGGACTTCCTGATGATCGAGGGCAACTACTCCGACGACCTGAATATCTACTGCGGCATGAAGCGCGGTACGAAGAAGCACTTCAAGCGCAACAAGAAGGAGTACAAGCGACTGTCGGAGCATATCGGACTGATACCACTGGTGATGGTGTCGCCCTCTGACACGCTGCTCATCGAAGGGGGCAGTGAGGAGCGCCGACGGCTGATGGATCTGGTGATCTCACAGTACGACCGCAGTTATATCGACTCCATCAACCGCTATAACAAGGCCCTGCAACAGCGCAACACGATGCTGAAGTTGGAGGAGGAGCCCGACCCTGAGGTGATCAGCCTGTGGGAGGAGCAGATGGCCATCGAGGGGGAACGGATCTACGAGCGGCGCGCCGCCTTCGTCAAGGAACTGGTGCCCATCTTCCAACATTACTACGAGCAGATCTCCGACAATAAGGAGCAGGTGGCCATCGAATATGTGTCGCACTGTCAGCGGGGACCGTTGCTGGAGGTGATCCAGCGCGACAGACAGAAAGACCGTATCATGGGTTTCTCATTACACGGCGTGCATCGCGACGACCTGGTGTTTTCGCTGGGCGGACATCCCCTGAAACGGGAGGGTAGCCAGGGACAGCACAAGACGTTCGTGATCTCGCTGAAACTGGCACAGTTTGACTTCCTCAGACGCACGAATAACCACACGACACCTTTGCTGTTGCTCGATGATATCTTCGACAAGTTGGATGCGGGGCGCGTGGAACAGATCGTGAGGCTCGTGGCTGGTGATGAGTTCGGACAGATCTTTATCACGGATACGAACCGCGAGCACTTGGACAGCATCCTGAGCCGTTCGTCGCACGACTATAAGATTTTCCACGTCAATAACGGAGAGATCGATGTTTAAGAGAGACGTCAAAGAGATCAAGGACCTGATCCTGAGGAACCTGCGGGCCCAGGGACTGGAGACGCCGTTGCTGCAGAAGCGGTTGATTGAGGCGTGGCCAACGGTGATGGGAGACGTGATTGCTGGCTATACGCAGAATCTGTATATCAGAAACCAGACGTTATATGTTCATCTGACGAGTCCTGCGCTGAGGGCGGATTTGTCTATGCAAAGGCAGGAGATTGTAAGGAAGTTGAACGAGAGCGTGGGGAGTCAGGTGATCGCGGAGGTGAGATTTAATTAGATCACGAGATCGACGGGGATGTCATTTGCATCCACAGGGACTTCAGGAACTTTCTGGAAGTCGAAGCAGAGGCCGATGAGCTCAGTGGGGACGGTTCTCAGTGAGTCCTTGAGCGAGGACTCACTGAGAACCGTCCCCACTGAGCTCAAAAAGCGGTCGTAGTAGCCACGGCCACGGCCGAGACGATGGCCGAAAGCATCGAAGGCGACGCCAGGGATGAGGGCGACGTCGATAGTAGAGAAAGCGGTGAAAAGCGCACCGATGGGCTCCATGATATGAAAGGCACCCTCGCGAAGGTCATGGCGACCTGTATAGCGGCGCAGTTCCATCGTCTCGTCATCAAGGACCTTGGGCAACAGAACGGTCTTGCCCTCTGCCACCAGTTCGTCAATGAGTTGGTGGGTGCAGACCTCATCTGGCAGAGAGTAGTAGGCCATGATGGTCTTAGCCTCAGCCAAGAGCGGACGCAGACGGGCAAGAACAGGAAGCGACAGTTCCTCCAGTTGTGCTGGGGTGAACTGTCGTTTCAACTGTTTGATCTGTTGTCGGAGTTCCTCCTTACGCATGGGCGATAGAGTTTTTCGGCATCATACGACTGCGACTGTCGAAAACCATCGCCACCTTGCCAGATGGGCCCTCCTGTTTCTTCTCCACCCTGGGGAAGGCCTCTCCATCGCGGAACAGACGGAGTGTCTCGATGATGGCGGGATCGTCATGGTTCAGATATTCCGTCCAGGCCTGATCATTGAGGATGTTATAGATGATGCGACTGTTGACGAAACGCTCCAGCAACTTGTGTGACTTCTGGATCATCAGGTTACGACGCTTCAGACCGTTCTTGTCGGCAAAGACGACGAACTTCTCCACCGTGTTCTGTCCCTTGAGGTATTTCTCCATATCCCATACGTCGGAGAAACTGCTCAGTTTGGCGCGGTTCTCGTCCGTATAGTTATAGGCGAACTGCAGGATCAGTCCCGTCATCGAGGCTTCCTTATAGTACGAGGTCATGCCGACGGTATCCTCTGGGATGAAGATATCGGGCGTGATGCCACCACCGCCATAGACCGTACGGCCGTTGCTGGTGTGATAGGCAGGTCCCGTATGCTTGATGCTGTCCTGCGAGAAGAACTCACCATGCTGGTAGCGCTGCAGCCAGTCGCCCTCGTAATCCTCTCCATCGGCATACGGCTTCTGGATACAACGGCCAGAGGGCGTATAGTAACGGGCGATGGTCAGACGGATCATCGAGTGGTCCGTGAACTCCATGGGTTTCTGTACCAGTCCCTTACCAAAGGAACGGCGCCCTACGATGGTACCACGGTCGTTGTCCTGGATAGCACCAGCAAGAATCTCCGAGGCAGAGGCGGATATCTCATCAACGAGGATCACGAGGGGGATCTGCTGATAGGAACCACGGCCGTCGGCACGGTACTCCTGACGAGGATAACGGCGACCCTCCGTATAGACGATGAGCTGACCCTTGGACAGGAACTCATTGGCGATCTGCACGGCCGACTCCAGATAGCCACCCGTATTGCTGCGCAGGTCGATGACCAGATTAGAAAAGCCTTTCTGGGAGAGTTTCGCCAGGGCGATGAGCAGTTCCGGGTAGGTGTTCTCACCAAAGTTACGAATCTTGATATAACCGCTCTCGTCGTCGAGCATATAACTGGCCGTGACACTCTTCGTGGGAATCTCGCCACGGGTGACGGTGATATGCTGGATCTTCTTCTCACCATAGCGCAGGATGCCAAGTTTCACCTTCGTGTCCTTGGGACCCTTCAGACGGTGCATGGCCTCCTCATTGGTTACCTTCTTGCCCACGAAGACGGAGTCATCCACCTCCACGATCTTGTCGCCTGCCAACAGTCCAGCCCGTTCTGCAGGACCATTACTGATCACGTTCTGCACACGGATGGTGTCCTGACGGATGGTGAACTCGATACCAATGCCAGAGAAAGAGCCACGGAGATCATCGTTGACGATCTCTCCCTCACGGGCCGTGATATACACGGAATGGGGATCGAGTTCGCTCAGGATTTGGGGCATGGCCTTCTCCACGAGGTCGTTGATGTTCACCGTATCGACATACTGGTCGTCGATGATGTGGAGCAGGTTGTTGAGCTTATTACCGCTGGTGTTGATGATGCTCAGACGGTTGCCAGAGAAATGATTGGCATAGAACGAGCCTATCAGGATGCCGATCACGACGGAGATCGCCATCCAGAGCGGTGTAAACCTGTAATTCTTACCTTTACTCATATTTTGTTTCTGTGTTAGAATTGACATCCATATAGACCACCTCGATGCCAGCGCGCTTCAAGAGGTCGATACCGTCAGTGAGACGATACTTCTCGCCATAGACCACGCGCTTGATACCAGACTGGATGATCAGTTTGGCGCATTCGATACAGGGCGAGGCCGTGATATAGATCGTGGCACCGTCGCTGTTGTTGTTCGAGCGGGCGAGTTTCGTGATGGCGTTAGCCTCAGCGTGGAGCACATAGGGTTTGGTGACATTGTTGTCATCCTCGCAGACGTTCTCGAAGCCACTGGGCGTGCCATTGTAGCCGTCGCTGATAATCATCTTGTCCTTCACCACCAGGGCACCCACCTGACGGCGCTGGCAGTAGGAGTTCTCTGCCCAGATGCGCGCCATACGCAGATAGCGCGCGTCGAGTTTCTGTTGTTTATCGCTTGATCCCATTTCTCTTCAGTAATGCGTCAATGGTGGGCTCGCCACCCTTGAACCGTTTATATAATGTCATCGGATTCTCCGTACCTCCCTTCGAGAGGATATTGTCGCGGAAACTCTGGGCCGTCTTCTGGTTGAAGATACCATGCTTCTTGAACACACTGAAGGCATCGGCATCGAGCACCTCAGCCCACTTATAGCTGTAGTAGCCTGCCGCATAGCCGCCAGCCATGATGTGCGAGAACTGGACGGTCATACAGGTATCAGGCAACTGTGGCAGGATCATCGCCTTCTCCCAGGCTTTCTTCTCAAAGGGGATGATATCATCGTCGAACTCGTCCTTCTTCGTATAGTAGGCCATGTCGAGCAGACCGAAACTCACCTGACGCATACAGGCGTAGGCGACGTTGAAATTACGGCTCCTGACGATACGGTCGATGAGTTCATCGGGCAGGGGCTCACCTGTCTCGTAGTGGAAGGCGAAGGTGCGCAGGAACTCCTTCTCGATGGCGAAGTTCTCCATAAACTGCGAGGGCAGTTCGACGAAGTCCCACCAGACATTAGTACCAGAAAGACTCTCGAAACGGGTGTTGGCAAACATGCCGTGCAGGGAGTGGCCGAACTCATGGAGGAAGGTCTCCACCTCACCTAATGTCAGCAGGGCGGGTTTCTCTTCCGTCGGCTTCGTGAGGTTCATCACCACACTAACATGAGGCCTGACGTTCTTGCTGTTTTCTGCGCTAAAAGGCTTCTTCTTATCAATGCGCTCCATCCACTGACCCTGATATTCCGTCATCCAGGCCCCACCCTGCTTGCCTTTGCGGGGGTGGAAGTCGGCATAGAACACGGCGAGATACGAGCCGTCCTTGTCGAACACCTCGTAGGCCTTCACATCAGGATGATAGACGGGGATGTCCTTGTTCTCCATGAACGTGATGCCATAAAGACGGTTGGCGAGGCCGAAGACACCCTCAATGACCTTCGACAGTTCGAAGTAAGGGCGCAGCATCTCAGCATCGATATTGTATTTCTCCAGTTGCAGCTTGTGGGCATAGAAGCCAAAGTCCCAGGGCTCCAGTTTGAAGTCCTTGCCCTCCAGTTTCTGAGCCATCTTCTCGATAGCCTTCACCTCCTTCTGGGCTGTCGGCTTATAGGCAGTAATCAGGTCGTTAAGCAACTTATAGACGTTGCGCACGTTGCCTGCCATCCGATGCTTCAGCACATAGTCGGCGTAGGTCTTGTGACCCAACAACTGGGCCATCTCACGACGCAGGTTGATGAGGCGCTTGCAGATCTCGATATTGTTTTCCGTATTGTCGTGCGTACACTCCGTATTCTTCGCCATATACATCTGACGGCGCAATTCGCGCTGGGTGCTATAGGTCATAAACGGCGAGTACGAGGGGAAGTCGAGGGTGAACACCCAGCCTACAGTTTGAGGGGATTTGCAATCCCCGAACTTTTCCTTCGCGGCCAGGGCAGCAGCCTCACGAGCGCTGTCAGGCAGACCGTCGAGTTGGGCCTCATCCGTGATATGCAGGGTGAAGGCCTTGTTCTCCTTGAGCAGGTTCTGCGAGAACTGGAGTCCGAGCATCGAGGCTTCCTCCGTCAGTTGGCGCAGGCGCTCTTTTCCTGCTGCGTCGAGCAGGGCACCACTGCGCACAAAACCGTCGTAGCAATTGTCGAGCAGCATTTTCTCCTCTGGCGACAGTTTGCGATGATGACGATGCACGTATCTGATGCGCTCAAAGAGTTTCTCATTGAGGCGGATATCATTGGCGTGCTTCGTCAGGATCGGACTCATCTTCTGTGCCAGCGCATCCATCTCGTCGTTGGTCTCTGCTGAGAGCAGGTTGAAGAACACGGAAGAAACCCGGCTCAACAGATCGTAGTAGCCGTTATCGTCCTTCTCGTCATCCACATTGATGATCGTATTGTCGAAGGTGGGCTTCTCCGGATTGTTGATGAGTTTCTCTATCTGCTCATCATCGCGACGGATACCCTCCAGCATCGCCTCCTCATAGTCCTCCAGACGGATATGGTCGAAGGGGGCGACATCATGGGGCGTGTTGTATGGCAGGAAGAACGGATTCTTTCTCTCTTGTTGCTCGTTCATTTTCTATGCTTGCTCTTTTGGATTGCAAAAATACAAAAAAAGTGATACACCTACAAATATGGTGGTGAATTTTAAAATAATTTACATCAACAGCCGCTCCAGTTGGGGAATCTCGATGCGTCCACGGTGCAGTTCGAGGAGTCCTTCGTTCTGTAGGCGATTCAGGACGCGCGACACGTTCAGACGACTGTCGTTGAGTTCTTCTGCCAGTCGCTCCATCAGCACATAGAACGTCTTGGGACCTGCTGGATAGACACAGTGCTGGGTCAAGAAACGGATCAGACGGTCTCTCAGCGTCAGAGGACTGCGTCGCCAGGTCTGGTGGATCTGCTTCTGTGTCTGCGTGGCAAACTGATTAACCATGTTCAGACGGAACACGAGGAAATCCTCCAACAGACGGAGCACCTCCTCTTTGGCGATGGTCAGGAGATTGACATCCGTCAGGGCCGTGAAGTTATGGGTATAGGACTGGTAATAGCCGAAGATGGCCTCTTGCTGAAGGATATAGGGGGCAGACACTTGCTCAGCCACCATATAACGGTGCTCGTCGCCATAGGTCTCCACCTTCACCGTGCCGTTGATCAGAAAACAGAGTTGGGTACAGGCCTCACCGATGCGTATGATGGGTTTTCCAGCAGACAACTTCACGAAGCCGAAACGGATATGTCCAGCGATAATCTCCAGGTCGTCACGACTCATCCCCTGAAAGAGGGGGAACTGGAGTAACTGGTCATATATCCTCAGGGTAGGCATTAGTTCGCGATTTTGTCTTTCAGGGATGGAGAGAACCACACGGCGTTCTTCCCCTGTCCGTCGTCGTAGATGAAATAGGCCATCAGTTCCGGATGGCGCTCCAGCACCTTCTGAGCCTTGTCGAGTCCCATCACCATAAACGAGGTGGCGTAGGCATCAGCAAGCGCACAGGTCTTAGCCAGCACCGTGGCAGAGAGGATGTTATGCTGTACGGGATAGCCCGTCTTGGGATCGATGGTGTGGGCATATTTCTTGCCCCCCTGATAGTAGAAGTTACGATAATTGCCACTGGTAGCCATCGCGATATCCGTCACGTTCAGGATGGTCTGGAGTTCGTGCGACACACTCAGCGAGTCGTCGTCAGGCTTGATGACGCCCACCTTCCAAGGCACACGCTCAGGATTGACGCCACAGGTCACGACCTCACCACCTATCTCCACCATGAAGTTCTTTACGCCACGCTGGCGCAGGAAATTGGCCACCACATCCGTGCCATATCCCTTGGCGATGGCCGAGCAGTCGAGCATCATACGGGGATCCTGCTTGCGGATCTTCCCATGATCTACGGTTATCTTCTGATAGCCGATGATCTGGCGGAGACTATCCACCTGTCGCGCCGTTGGCTTCTCGCCACTCTTGAAACCAAAGCCCCAGGCATTCACCAAGGGGGCCACGGTGATGTCGAAGGCACCATCGGTCTCTCGCGACACATCCATCGCCAACTGGAAGACGTCCATGAACATCTTGTCGGGTTTCACATCCTCGTTGTTATTGATGGCCGTGATAACAGATTCCTTGTTGAAGGGCGAGAGTGAGTAATCCACCTTCATCAGTTCGGCCTTGATGCTCTGGCTCATGTCCGAGTCGCACTGGTAAGTGACCGTAAAGGTCGTGCCAAACACGAAGTCGGAATAACGCTGATACGGCATGTTATGCTGCTGACGGATGATCAGCACCGTTCCTATGATCAGGAGCGTCAGGAAAGGTACCTGCCAGAGCAGCCGTTTCTTCTGTTTCTCGTCCATAACTTAGATATCGATAATGACGTTAAACGTTACGCCCAGTTTCGTATCATCATCCGTTCCGAAGCCCGGCACATACCAGGTATTGCCAAAGTCATGCTTGGAATGGGCGATACGACGTTTGTAGCGCACGCTCCAACCCAGATGGAACGGTCCGAAGATCTGTGCATCGATACCTACGACGGCCTCCAACCAGTGGTAGTAGCACGACACATCCCTGATGTCGTATGGAGCATCCCACTTCCAATAGGGGTCAGAGAGTTCTGGGCGCGCGATATCCACCTTATAGGAGGTATAGGCATAGCGCAGACCACCATAGAGACGGTTCTTGCCATGCTTGTTATTCAACAGGTTCTTGTCGATACCCACCCTGAAATAGGGTGCTGAGGTCTTATAGTGCAGACGCGTCACCTCGTCATCGCGATTCGCCTTTCCCAAGCCCACCTCCACGATGGGGAACCACTCGTCGTGCAGGTTGATGCGCAGGGCTCCCTCATACTGTCCGTAGTCAGAGAGTGCCAGCGTAGCGGCTCCCACCAGGTCGAACGAGACGGAGAAACCACGGAACAGGGGGATGGAGTCTTTCTGCAATGTGAAAAACTTCATCTGCGCCTGCGTAGCCGTTACAGCCGACAGCAACAGCAGACTAATCGCTAACCTTCGGATAGATATGGAAATGAATGGTCGTCTTGTCATAATCCACCTTCGGATTGTTAATGACTATGGAGTCGATGAAATTGGTCGTATAGCGTATGTCTGTGATCGTATGGAAGAAAGAGGCGTTGCAATCGACAGACTCGAAATGGGGAATATCGTCCTTCTTCACCCAGACGGTATCTATAATACTGTATTCACTGTTATAGATATTGAACACCAGGACATCCTCTGGATGGGAATAGCTGATGGGCACTGGAACGGTGGCACATCCTATTTTCCTGTTGAGAACCACCTCCGAACCGTCCTTGCGCACAGACGTAATGGTCAGCGTATCCGCCAGCACCAACGAGTCGCCGTCAGTATCATAGAAACGATAGCGGGTTTCCACGATATTGTTCACAGGACAGTCGATCGTCGAACACGACACCACGAAGACCAGTCCCAGGAGAAACAGCCACTTTCTCATATCGTCTCCTCTATCTGATAGTCGTTACGGCCACTCGACGAGCGACTGATCAGGTCACCTAAGAAGCCCGTAAGGAACAACTGGGTACCAATGATCATCATCGTCAGGGCGATATAGAAATAAGGGGAATCCGTCACTAAGCGCTGGGGGATATGATTGGCCAGGCACCAGAGTTTGTCGGCTCCAATGCAGAAGGCAGCAACAAAACCGATGAAGAACATGATGGTGCCCAAGAAGCCAAACACGTGCATGGGCTTCTTGCCAAACGTGCTCAAGAACCAGAGCGTCAGCAGATCGAGATAGCCGTTCACGAAACGGTTCAGACCCATGAACTTCGAGGAGCCGTACTTACGGGCCTGATGCTGCACCACCTTCTCACCGATCTTGTTGAAACCAGCATTCTTGGCCAGATAGGGGATATAACGGTGCATCTCACCATACACCTCGATATTCTTCACCACGGCCTTACGATAAGCCTTCAGACCACAGTTGAAGTCGTGCAGGTTCTTGATGCCGCTGATCTTACGGGCCGTCGCGTTGAAGAGTTTCGTGGGCAGCGTCTTCGAGATGGGATCATAGCGCTTCTGCTTATAGCCAGAGACGAGGTCGTAGCCCTCCTCCTTGATCATACGATAGAGATCGGGGATCTCGTCAGGCGAGTCCTGCAGGTCGGCATCCATCGTGATCACCACGTCGCCCTGCGCCTGTTCGAAACCACAATACAGGGCCGGACTCTTACCATAGTTCCTGCGGAACTTGATGCCCTTCACGTGGCCGGCAGATTTTTGGCACAAGTCACTGATCACGTCCCACGAGCCATCCGTAGAACCGTCATTCACGAAGATCACCTCATACGAGTAACCCTTTTCCTTCATCACCCGCTCTATCCAGGCATACAGCTCTGGCAGCGACTCCGCCTCATTATAAAGAGGTATAACGACTGATATATCCATTCTTTAACTTTTTACTTTTTCGCACGTTGCATCACCAGTCCGATGGGGAAGCCCAAGATAAAACCTACGATGATATTCACCGTCAGGATATTCAGGGCAAAGTCTATCGGACGGAGCGAGGCCATCTCAGCCAGACTATCATTCACAGCCTGCGTCATGCCGTACTGCTGTATCAGTTCCCTACCCTCAGTGGATGACACGATCTTAGAGTAGGTGCTCAGCAGATAGCCGTTGTCGAGATAGGCGAAGTAGATGAACTGGGCCACGGCCAGCAGGACGGCGCCATAGAAAAACACGAAGACCGTATAGGCATAACTGCGCCTGAAGGAGATCACGCCCTCCCTACCCTCGTCGCGGAATCGGCGCAGACGACCTGCCACGAAGAATGGCGTCATCACGGCCAGCATCACCGCTGCCATACCCAGCATCCCGTTGGAGATGCCCATGATGTAACAGGCGAAACTGGCAATCCACAGCAGGGCCAGGAAGAAACCGTCCTGTCGCGCGTAGGCCTTCAGTTGTATATATTCTGGTGCTGTCATTTTAACATTTTTCGTTTTCAAGGTGCAAAATTACGGATTTTCTCGCAGATAACGAGGGCTTCGTCTCAAAAAATAGTTAAATTCACCAAATTTTCAATTTTCAATTTTCAATTTTCAATTTATTGTAGTACCTTTGCACCCGCTTTTGAGCAAAAGCGCTCTTTTAACACATGGGCAGTCCTGTACGGCCAGCTCCCTCGGAATCCCCCAGGGTGGGAACGCAGCAAGGGTACTTGGTTGTAGCGGCGCGATGCAGGTAGCTGCCCACCCGCCTCTTTAGCTCAGTTGGCCAGAGCACGTGATTTGTAATCTCGGGGTCGTTGGTTCGAATCCGACAAGAGGCTCTCAACAGGGGGACGGTTCTTTCGTTACGACGAGAGAACCGTCCTCCTGTTATAATTCTTGCTTTGACGCATTTGACGGATTTGACACATTTTGTTACGACTTTCTCACGCGTACCATGCGTGCGCAGTACGCGTGAGGATTCTTTGAAATAATTCGTCAAATGTGTCAATTCGTCCATTTTTCTTTGATTTTGCGGCAAAGATACAAATTATTTCGTTTCATTTCCCAATAAGTCCTAGGCCAGGATAAACCTAAAATCCGCACGACCTAAGAACGGAAAATTAAGGAGTCCTTTTCGGAAATTAAGGAGCCCTTTTCGGAAATTAAGGAGTCCTTAATTTTCAAAAAGGAGTCCTTATTATCCAACCCCTTAAACCGTGGCCCATAACGAGGCTACTTGATTTTAGGTTTATCCTGAGTTTGGGTTTTTCTGAAAACGTATTTTTTAATTTTGTATCTTTGTCGCAAAAAAGTTTGGGTTATGGAAAAAACAAGAATCATCAAACGGTTTTTCAATGGACAGTGGACAGTAATGGACAGTAGTTTTCTTAAAAGCCTCACGGGTACTGCGCGCACATGCGGTACGCGTGAAAAGTTTACGCATTGTAGCGTCACTGGTGTCACTGTCCATCTGTATGGGTGGGGGTGGGTGGAGGATGTTTCCCAGAATATTCACGCGTACTGCGTGCGCGCAGTACGCATAATAGTTTTCAATTTTATCCTCCACCCACCCCCACCCAAGTGTCGAACAGAGGTTCTGCACAACGATGTCAGGAACTGGTGTGTACAGATAATTACGGATAAATTACAGATAATTTATCATAAACAACAGATAATCAGTAGAAATTACGGATAAACGGTTAAATAACAAAAACAGTTCATAGAAGAAGAATTAGTGCACAACTGCACCTTCCGTGTCTATACCTTAATGAGTAGTAAAAGTGCAGTTGGGGTAGTTTGAACAACCAAGGAAACATCCATAATTACCTCTACGTTCAACAAGATTTCCTCCACATATAGGACATATTCCTAATGACACCTTATTAATCTTTGCCATCTTTGCTTCACGTATGTTTTTTACGTGAGTTGTATCATCAACATACTCCCTAACGTTTAAGAGAGTAAGTCTTTCAACAATTTTTTGCATATCTGTATTGGAAAGAAAGATTGTCTTATACAAATAGATTGTAACTAAGAGGTCATTGTCATAAATAACATGGTTTTTGGAATGGATATTACTTAAGTCTGCACCCCCAGTAAACACCACAATTGGAACTATCTTAAGATAAGGCCACTCTTTTAAAGATTTCTTGACTTCATACATATGACTCAAGCATTGCTTGACAGGATTATAAAACTGGTGTTTAGTAACGTACGTGTACGTTTTCCACCATTTTTTTCTGTAAGTAACGTCTGTTACAATATTCTGATTCCATTTTTTACTATCATCGTTGCCATATATAATCCCACGATAATTCTTTGTCTCAATAACAAACACACCATACTTAGATATAACAATATGGTCAATCTGTGTTGTTCCTCTAACAGTATTCAGCACTACATCATCCATAACATAGTATTCGCTAGGTAGTGCCATAAGAATATTATGAACCCATCTCTCCCCTTCCTTCCCTTTGTACCTAGGAGAATTATAATGCCATAAAAGTATGAATAATCCTACGAAAAGGATTAACAGAAGTATGATGAAAAATATGCCCATTAACCCAAACAAAAGATCATCTTGCTATTAACCTTAATTTTTCTTTAAAGATCTATCAATTATATCTTGCACTTCTTCTTTAGTTGAAGGTCGTCTCAATATCCAATAGGTTGAAGTATCTGAGATTCCACTATATCCTTCTGTTATTCCATAGTTTGAAACCAGTTCCCATCCCTGTGAGGTCAAATACATCAATGCAGCTGCAAAAGACTTGAAAACAATACTTTTATTTTTCTCCTTTGCATTTTGGGAATCATAACCATCGTCAATTTCCAAAGTGCACTTATTAGAAAACAGAAGGCCTTTGGGCTGTGCAATAATATACCGATATACTATAGTATCATTAACCTGTTGTGCTTTCGTAACACAGCAAATAAACAAGAACAAAAACAAAAACGCTTTTCTCATAACCTAATTAATTATGGTGCAAAGATATGAGAAATAATCCAAAATTCCAAATCTTTTATTCCTTTTCTTGAAATGCACAACAGGGTCAGGCACCGTTGTGCAGCTAGTTATATGAAAAAGCCCCTCCGCTGAGGGGCCGACAACTTTATTAACCTTAAATCCAATACATATGAAAAATACAAAAAGCATCTCTCTCACGAGAGGTATATCATCTTATCATGTTTAAGAGCTCTGTTGCTGGGGTTTCCTGCATTCTGATGTAGGCGAAGAGTTTCTTTCCTGCATCTTTTAGTGAGGCGCCAAAGAGATAAACTACATCGTCGATAATCAGGAAACGGTCGTGATTATGCTGGCAAGTATTGATTGTAATAGATGGATACTGCTGGTTATGGCGCTGGATATCAAGTTGCTGTTGATGGTTCAGTTGGTGAGTATAGATCGTGGCGGATACATTCTGACCCCGATTGCTCAGCATCGTCAGCGTTGTCTCGTCGATGTAGTTATCCACCAGCACAATAGATTTCTTGGCTTGTTATTTTTGTCGGACGATATTTATATTGAGTATTATGCAAAAAATGCATATTACTCTCTTCTGCCAATTCACCCTCTTTAAAAACATTATTAATATGCCTTGCTATCACAGACTGATCTTTCCGGAACAATTCTGCCATCTGCTGCTGAGTCAGCCAAACTGTCTCATTACCCATTCTCACTTCCAGACGAATGGTTTCATCCAGCTGGTACATCACGATCTCACCTTTTGTTGATTCAATGTCATTCATAATGTCAAATTTAAGCGTTAAGCATTATTGATGTTGCAAAAATAAGCATTTTATTTCGAAGCCCGATAATTCTTGTGTCAAAAAGTATTAATTATTGGTTATTTCGAAGTTTTTTCGTAACTTTGCACGTCTAATGGTTAAGTAATCAAACATACCAAATAAAATAATAACCAAATTAAAGATGAAAACAAAACTGATTCTTTTAGCAAGTTTGTTCATGGCTGGGACTGCCATGGGACAGACGCTTTCCACAGGTATCGACCCTGCCAACCTCGACACATCCGTACGTCCTGGTGACGACTTCTACCAGTATGCCGCTGGCGGATGGATGAACTCGCATCCCCTCGACGACGAGCACACGGACAACGGTGCCTTCACTGATCTCTATGACGAGAACCAGGAGCGCATCCAGGATCTGATCCTCCAGTTTGCCAACACCCCGCAGGAGAAGGGCTCACTCGGACAGAAGATCGGCTCGCTCTACAACCTGATGATGGACAGCGTGCGCCTGAACCGTGAGGGTTGGACACCGCTGAAGCCCACACTCGAGCGTATCGCCGCCATCAAGGACCGTAAGGAGTACCAGCTCGTGACGGCCCAGATCGACCGTATGGGTGAAGAGACGATGATGTTTGGCATCGGCGTGGGCGCAGACCAGCGGAATGCCGAGATGAACATCGTAGGCGTCAGCCAGGGCGGACTCGGACTGGGACTGCGCGACTACTATCTCAACGACGATCCTCAGACCACTCGTGTGCGTGAGGCCTACAAGACCTATCTGACGAACCTCTTCATGCTCGTAGGCAACGACTCCACAACGGCCCAGAAGAAGATGGAGGCCGTGATGGCCATCGAGAACCGTATCGCACAGGCCAGCTATGGTATGGTGGAACTGAGGGATATCGACAAGAACTATCACAAGATGTCGTACAACCAGCTCGTGATGGACTTCCCTGGCATCGACTGGGGTAACATCTTCCTCGCCACTGGATTCCCCACCTTCAACAGCG
>Ga0310690_10000325_pt1 | contig 108537 bp, 85 predicted proteins | sample AusTroGonzalo_MG_2_FD_207661 | JGI IMG/M metagenome (GOLD analysis project Ga0310690, IMG submission 207661) | Bovine rumen microbial communities from tropical cattle in Woodstock, Queensland, Australia - Gonzalo_04 (v2) (version 2) | ecosystem: Host-associated > Mammals > Digestive system >...
TGAACACACAACAACTGGGACTTTTTAAGATTTTATTGTTTTTTTCGGGATTCGTGGTCATTGCGGTTGCTTTTATGATTTTGAATTTACCAATACCGGAAGATGGTCTTTCTGATATTCAGAAATTTATATGGATTGAAATTCCCTTGTGTTATCTGATATTTATTGTGCCTTTATTCTTTAGTTCCATATCTTCCAGGAATATTGACACAAAAATAACTTCAACAGTTCACATCTGGTTAGGTGTCTCTATATTTGAGATGACCGCAATAACACTTATAGTTCTTGTGGTAAATGAAGTGATACCCATAAAAAATGCTGTATTAGTTGAACTGGTTCTTTTTTTCATTCTGGCAATTTTTGTTTACTTCGGCTACTTCGCGGGTAATCGCATCGGAAAAGTGCAGAATGAAGAACAACAGTCCTTGAACAAAATTGCCGACCTAAAGGAAGCATTTAAAATGCTAAGCTTGAAGTCAGATACGTGGTCAGATGAACTTTATGAGCAGAAAGTGAAAATCAAAAAACTCTGTGATGATGTATGTTATATTTCACCTGTTGACAACGATGTCGCGCTAAATATGGAAAGTAAACTTTTAATTTTAGCAAATCTATTGACAGAATCACCTCTTACTCCTGCTGACACGGAAACAAAAATCAAGGAAATTGCTGACCTTATAAGCCAGCGGAAATTGCTAACAAAACAATAGGGAGTAAAAATGACTGGAAAAATTTTTAAGGAATCCTCTAATATTTACGAGGATCAAGCAAGAGTCCTTTTTGATTATTATAAAAGGGCGGCCGAGAAAATTGTTGAAGAAGAAATTGCATGTGAAAAACATATTGAAGATGCCGAAAATGAACGTGCTGATGCTGAAAAACAGCGGCACAAATATTTTTTAGTAACATGTTTTTTGTGCTGGACTGTCATAGGTCTTATTGTAGGGCTTGTCGGGCAGAACAAAGCAAAAAAACGAATCGCCGATGCAAATCAAGACATTCAGGAGACTCAAGGAAAAAAATCCCGCATTCGTAAAGATTACAAAGTCTCAAAGATGGGTGTCGCATATGTTCCGGTTGCTACAAAAATTCCTTTTGAGGGCAAAAGTTTTGTGGTGGATCACACTGGGACAGTATCCAACACAAACTTCTCGCTTTCAGTGCTACACAAACCAAAGGAATTGCAGGAATCATTACAAAATCTTGAAAGCAATCTCGATAATATCCCAGTAGTTGAAGGAAATGAATATGCCGAACAAATAGACACGAGTTCCTACAGCAAGAGTCTTCAGAACATCACTATGCACGACTACATGGGAAATATAGACCGTGAGGTGAGAAATATAAGTTATCTGCTTACAGATTCTGACACTCGCTCTGTTTCGATTCCGGTTGTTATTCCGGAAAGTAAAGAAGCAGCATTTCTCGATGAATATGCAACGACCGTTACAGGAAACAAGCCTATAATAAAAGTGTTTGATACCGAAGGATTCGACTCAAAGCTTGAGGCATTTACAAATATCAACGAATTGAAAAAGCAACTTGAAAAAAATACCGATGGTGGAAATTCGAGCTACTTTAAGTCACTTATCAGAAAACTTGGTGACTCGGTGCAGCTTGTGTCAAAAATCAAGACCAGTTCCACAACAGGACTGCTTGATTACACTAATTCAATTCTGGCTGCAGTGCTGAAAGCTGGCTACAACCAGTATTCCGCGCAACTTGAAGCAGAAGAGCTTGCCCGCATCCGTGATACAAACTTTAACTACCGGGAGTGCGTAGAAAGTTACAAACCTTTTGAGTTGAAAGAAAGCTCAAAAGTCCGCTATGATATTTACAATAAGAATTGGGTTGCGGAAGACAGCACCAAGACAAATATGCCGTTTGGAATTAACCAGATTGAAGAAGAAGTGCTTATGCCTCTTATCAACAACCTCATGCAGGAAACTCGTGTCGAGAGGCTTAAAATCTACAATAACATTAATGACCAGAAACTCAGTTACTTGAACAAGTGGCATCAGGATGTTGAAGCTACATTCCGCGATAACCGCAAGACAGGGCAGGAACTTATCACCGAGATCACCAATGCTTACGCAGAATATTCCACAGCTCACAATACTTATCTTGCATATAAGCAGACACAAGATGCCATGAAGCAGACAGGACGAACCGACATAGAAACAAAAGAAGTAAATTCTTCGGACGATGCAATCAAAGAAATTGAAAGCAAAGTCGAAAGTTGCAGAAATGTGGGAGATGCTTTCCAGCTTTATATGCGCCAGCTTCAGACAGGTATAGATTCGGATTCCGAAAAATTCGGATTTATCGAATATTTTGAAGGTTCTCTGCGTGACGGAGAAAGCAAGAAACTTGCTGACTCCATAATTCCTGAAAATCTGCAGAATCTGGATCCGCGTAGGCAAAAAATCATTCCGATGAACAGTTACTTCGCAACTTATGCTGAGTTACCGCCTGAACCAAGCGTAGAACCCAAACTGATGCATGACTTTGCTATTGATCTGCACCATGTCGCTGACGAACATATCGCAAAAATCAACAGTGAAATCGCATCGTCTGACACCAACTATTCCGAAAAACCAGCGGAGAGTAAAGATCCAAAACCTGAAGCAGCTCCTGCCGCATTAACACCAGATAATGACGAGGATGGAGAATAGATATGGCAGATTTTAATATTACTGTTGATACTCGTCCTATGGCGAACTCTTTGGATAATGTAAAATCCAATGTTCAAGGTGTTACCGCATCAGTCGTGGCAATGCAGACTGCTGTTGTCCTTGCACAGAGGCAGGCATCCGAACGTATCTGCAAGAATGTGGATTCGGGTTTTTTTCTTCTGATGAAGAGCCAGTTTGACCAGAAAATTGCAGCTGTTTCAAGCGAAATGCGTAGTACCATGCAACTCATGGAAACATTCAAGAACGACATCGATAAAATCATGGTAATAATGCAGGACGATTACGAACGCATCAAACTGCGTTATACAAAGCACTTTGCATCACTTGACAAAGCTTTGGAAACCAGAGTGCATGAACTTGACAAACGTGCCTATGAAATTTCCCGCGATTACAAGATGAGTCAGTTCAAAACCGGCAGTGAAGTCATAAAAACGATCTGCTATAGCGATGATACTCAAATTGTAAATGTAAAGCAGTCGAGTGCAATAGTAAAAAGTAAGAGTGCTAAATCTATTGGAATTATGACAAATGATGTCCTTGAGCAGTTAAGGTATTCTGAATCTTTGAGAAACATTCTTAAAGATATTGAGTTTGAAACACCGCAGAATGAATTTGTACCAGTAATTTTTACAGAAACCGATTCTCTTGTAAGCCGAGATACCAGCATCAAAAATATAGTCACCTCAACGGAAGCCGATTTTTCAACTACCTCAAAATATTTGAACCAGCTCAAAGAGAGTTCAGAAAATTTTTCATGGAAAGAAATTAATGACAAGGATTTTGAACCTATAAAAAATTCTTTCCATGCAAAAGTTAGCAAGGAAGTGAGCGATGAACGTGTTGCCAAAGAGATGCTGCGGCTTTTCACAGAATCAAAATGGACAGAGACGGAGGTAAATGAATGAGTTATTCTAAAACCTATACCCATTCTGTAAATTATTCAGGCTCGGTAACTCATACTTTCAGTTATCCGGCAAGCGATCGTCCCGGGGAAAGAACTGAAACAGTGCATTATTCCGGTTCTGTTCCGGTTTCTGTCGACTTGTATGTTGACACAAACCCGTTTGACAGCAGCGTGCAACACTGTACTGATTCCGTACGTAAGCTTAACGGAGCTGTAATTGCCATGAATTCAGCGCAGGTGGCTTCAATCTATAAATCCGGAGATGACATTTCCACTCATGTAATATCCGGATTTTTCAACATGATAAAGTCTGAATTGGATCAGAATATGGCTGCATTATATGCAAAATTTAAGGCAGTGTTTGAACTAATAAGTGTTAAAGCATCTTCGGTAAAAAAACAGCATCTTGTAATGCAGGATGATTATGCGCGAATTTCTGAACGTTACAACAAGATTTTTCAGAATCTTGACGAAGAACTTGAAAAACGGATTGTAGCACTTGACAAAAATGTCTTTGAGATTTCAAAAAAAGTGCAGAGTGAACAGCTTTATTCGGAAACATCCAAAAAAGTCTCCCAGTTTCTTTTGGGTGTTAATGAAGACGAAGTCTTACAGCAGCAGCTTCTTATTGCAAATGCAAAGTCGCGTGTTATCAGTGCCATAGAAGGACTTTCCGGAAATATTTCTCAAGAACATGCTTATTCCAGAAGAGTCAACAGTATTCTTAGCGACAGAAGTTGCAGCGAAAGTGAAACCGGCTACATTCCGGTGATTTTTATGGAAAGTTCCAATCTTGATTCAGACATAGTTGACTATACCTGTTATTCGAACCCGCCGTCAGCCGGTTCAAAAAATGTTATCGGCAAAATGGTGAAGAACTATTTTGTTTCAAATTCCAGACAGAATAAAAACTGGGATGAAAAAGAAAAGAGGCAGGTGGAGGATGCGTTTGCGTTGATTGCGGAAAAAGTATTCCAAGATCAGCAGGATGAAAAATCCATTAGGGTGTATGAAATGCTAAAACAGCTGAAGGAGGCATAAATGAAAGATATAAACGATAAAGATTTCGGACAAAATACCATAACACTCCGAGATAACCGCGTTGCGACAAGTATTATTCCTTGTACGAACAGAGAGCTTGACAGACAGGTCATAGTTGACTCAAACGTGCTTGTTGAAGGTTCTGTTTACGCAAAATTCTTGGAAATCAGTAACGGACCGGCGGAATTCAAAAAGGCGGTTTTTGCAGACAAAGAACTTCATATTAACAGTGATGCAAAAGAATTGATATATTTTATGAAATCAGTGGCAAGTGCGCATAGTGTTACTTCACTGATTGCAAATGGTCGTGCTATTTATGGCGGAGATGTGAATGCGCCATCTATAAAAATGAAGAATTGCTTTGTGTGCGGTTCTATTTACGGAACTGAAATTCAGCTTGAAAACTGTATTGTGCTTGGCGGTGTTTTCTCCAGCAGAAGCCTTACAATTAATGGCTGTATAACTGGTACATTCAATTCGCCTGAAGTAAACGCCTCTGGTATAAATTACCTGCTTTATCCTACCGCATTTTCTGTCGAACCGATCTCGTTACTTCCAGGTACGGAATTCTGGAATCTTTCATTGGCAGACTTAGGATCATTGTATAAAGGCGAAGAAGAGAAACCTAACACCGGTAAAATAAAAATAGATCTTGAAAATGATACTCAAAGGACAGTTCTTACAGATGACAACGGAACTCAGTCCCTTATAAACAGCTATAGTGTTGCAAGTCGTGTTCTTATTAGCGATTTGATTGACATGGAAAAAATGGAAAATCATTTTTTGATTATTTCCGCAAGTCTTGGCAGTCAGATTTTGAAGACTTATTCACTTACAAAATCCAACGGAGAAAAGGGACCGGAATTAAGCGTAAAGAATATTGCTCAGTTCTTCTTTGATGTATTGAACGGCAAGATCAAGATCCAAGAAATAGACGGAAATGTCAACTTCGACGATTTAAGTAAAAATTACGAATAATGTCTTAAAACTTTCCGTTTAGCACATTTTTATACAACCTACGGATGATGTTCCGCAGCCGGATTTTTTGTTTATCAGAAGAAAAAAGCCGAAGAAGAACAGGCTATTATGGAAGAAATCATGCGGCGTGCAAAGGAAAGAGAAGAAGAACTCCGAAAAGAACAGGAACGCAGAAAAGAAGAGCAGCTGAAAGAAGAAGAACGGCAGAGAGAAGAAGCAGCAAGACAGGAAGAAATCCGTAAAAGAAACGCTGTTCCACGGAATCTCGCATCAATAGCCAAGTATTTGAATTTATACGGCGAATCCAAAATAAACTATGCTGAAAAATGTCCGGAACAAATTCAGCAGCTGGCTTCCGCATTAAGCGAAAGAATGACTTATGAAGAATTGCTGAAAATCATAAACAAAGCACCTTCAGACTTGGACGGCAGGCACTATACAAAAGTAAGCGATATCGCAAGCCCGCAGTCTGTAGCAAAACAAAAACAGGCTCATAAAGACTATGTCCCTATTCTGGTAAACGACTAAACAACATGCATGATGCTATTTTCTCGGTAGCAGCATACCTTGAGCAGCACGATTACAAGGAACATGGTCCGAAACATGCGTTCATGGCATATAACCCTGAAGAAATGTATGTCCGCGGAGTTTCGCTCTACAGCAAAAAAATCCGTGAGGCCGGCTTAACCTATTGATAAAAAAGGGAGATACACCTTTCCGATCAAACCCTCTGTATCAATTTTCATTTTGCTATTTTTATTCAGCAATTCCGGCGCTTTTTTTTATTTTGACTTTTGTACCCCAGCCACTAAGATAGCCGCCGTTGCAATGTTTTTAAACATATTTTTTGGAGGTTAAAATGAGCGAAGCTCAAAACACGAAACTCAATGTTACCGACAGCAAAATTAAGGATATCACCGATTTCCTTAAGTCTTCCGTTCTTGAACCTGCCGAGCAGGAAAAGGCCAACATCCTTTCCGATGCTAAAAAAGAATCCGCAAAAATCATTGCTGACGCAAAAAAAGAGGCGGAGTCGATAATCGAAAACGCAAAAAAAGAAGCAGAGACGATGAAACACAACACCGAATCGGCTCTTAAGATCGCGGCGAAACAGTCTGTTGACAAGCTCAAACTCGTTCTCGAGAAAGAGGTCCTCACGGCGGCTGTCACAACTCCTGTAAAAGAGGCTATGAAAAGCGAAGCGCTCATCAAAGAGTTCGTTTCGGAATTCCTTAAAATATATGCAGACAAAGGTTCGTTCTCTGTAGAACTTCCGGCTGCACTTAAAGACAAACTTTCTGCTTATGTTAAAAGCCAGATCGATTCGCTCGGCGCGAAAGAAATCAAGCTCAGCGACGAAACGCTTCCTTCGGGATTCGCTGTAATCGCTGCAAACGGTGCTCTCCGCTACGATTTCACCGATGAATCGGTCGTTGAACTGCTTACTGAATACATCAGACCTGAACTTAGAAAAGCTCTGTTCTCGAAATAGCGGGGTGATTAAGCATGAAGTTTAATCACTACACGATAGCGGCTCTGCCCCAGCTCACCTGGGACGGCGACCTTCCGTGCACTCTGGCCGATCTTCTCGAGGAGTTCGATATGCAGCTCGAACCTCTGCGCGACGGGATCCGCTCGATCCTTCTTCTCGATGACATCAGAAATATCGAGCTCATAATCAAATCAAGGCTTGCCGCTGAAGATGGAAAAGAAACCGACTTTTTCCGCGCCGGCATGACCAAGCCCGAAGAGCTTGAACTTTTCGTCGATGACCCGAGACACAATGCTCCCGACGGATATCCCGAATTTATCGAGGATTTCTTTGAGTCGGCGAAGACAAACGAAGAGAGAAACGCGAAAATCGAAGAGCTTTACACCGGCTACTACACCTGGATGTCTGCGAACAAAAACCCGTTCCTCGCACGCTACGGCGCAAACATGATGACGGTTTACACTGTCGTTTCGGCTCTCAGAATGCTGAAAAACGGTACCGACCTCGACAAACACCTGACAGGCGATGCTGACGCGGTTAAACTCATCCTTGAAAACAGGAACAACGCAGACCTCGGGCTTAAAGGCTACTTCCCGGAAGTCACTGAGATCGCTGCACTTTTCGACAAGGAGAAAACTCCGGACGAAGTCGAGAAAGAACTCGACAGGATCCGCTTCAATCTTCTTGAAGAAGTCGGCCAGGAAAAGCCTTTCGCCGACCACATCATCTACGGCTACATCATCGGTTTCCAGATGAAAGACCGCTGGATGACGCAGAGCGACGAAGCCGGAATGAAGATTTTGGAAAACATAATCAATGGAAATTACTGATAGGAGACTTGCAAATGGATGAAAAAACCAAAGGGATAATCATTGCGGCGCAGGGCAACCTTGTCACCGTAAGATTCGACGGAACGATCCGTCAGAACGAAGTTGTTTTCGTCAAGACCGGCGGACAGTCGCTCAAAGGCGAGGTCATCGAGATCAACGGAAACGAAGCGAAAGTCCAGATCTTCGAGCCGACCGACGGCATCAGATACGGCGACGAAGTCGTTTTCGAGAAAGATCTTCTCTCCGTCGAACTTGGACCGGGACTTTTGAAAAGAGTCTTCGACGGTCTTCAGAATCCTCTCGAGGATATCGCGGAAGCGGCAGGTTACTTCCTTAAAAGAGGCATCTACCTTCCTCCTCTTCCACGCAACATCAAATGGCAGTGGAATCCGACGGCAAAAGTCGGCGATGTCGTTTACAGAGCGCATTTCCTGGGCTGGGTCCCCGAAGAGAACATCAAGCACCAGATCATGGTTCCCTTCAACTTCATCGGAAAAGGCGTCGTAAAATCTATAGCGGCTCCCGGCGAATACACAGTCGAGCAGGAGATCGCGACGATCGAAGACGAGAAAGGAAACGTCCGCTCGGTCAACATGATCAACATGTGGCCTGCGAAATTCGCGCTCCGTTTCGGCGAAAGGCTTCTTCCGACCGAACAGCTTGTAACTTCGCAGCGCATCATCGACGGACCTTTCCCTGTCGCTAAAGGCGGAACGTTCTGCACTCCCGGACCATTCGGCGCAGGCAAAACAGTCCTTCAGCACCAGATCTCAAAATACGCCACGACTCAGATAGTTATCATCGTCGCATGCGGCGAGCGTGCCGGCGAGGTCGTTGAAATTCTTCGTGAATTCCCGCACCTTGACGACCCGCAGACCGGAAAGAAGCTCATGGACAGAACCTGCATCATCTGCAACACCTCTTCAATGCCTGTTGCGGCACGTGAAAGCTCGATCTACATGGGTGTTGCGATCGCTGAATACTACAGACAGATGGGTATCGACTGCCTTCTTCTCGCTGACTCGACTTCGAGATGGGCTCAGGCTCTCCGTGAAATGTCGGGAAGACTTGAGGAGATCCCCGGCGAAGAGGCTTTCCCGGCTTACCTCGCTTCCAGAATTTCGGAACTTTACGAGAGAGCCGGCGTTATCAAGCTCTACAACGGCGAGCAGGGTTCACTTACGATAGGCGGATCGGTAAGCCCCGCAGGCGGTAACTTCGAAGAGCCGGTAACCCTTTCGACCCTTGCGGTCGTCGGCTGCTTCCTCGGCCTCAGCAGACAGAGATCGGATGCCAGAAGATTCCCGGCTATCGATCCTCTCATCAGCTGGTCGAAATACGGCGAGAGATTCGCGGCACACGGCGACGAAACGATGAAAACAAGACTCAAAATCATCGAAAAAGCGCAGAAAATGATCATCGAAAGCGATGAGATCGGTAAAAAAATGTCGGTCGTCGGCGAGGAAGGTATCAGCATCGATGATATCGTGACCTACCTCAAAGGCGAGTTCTACGATGCGGTTTATCTGCAGCAGAACGCTTACGACAAGGTCGACACCGCGACAAGCATGGACAGGCAGAACGAGCAGCTCGGAATCATCTCGAAAGTCCTCGACAAGAACTTCAAGTTCGATGACAGGGAAAAGGCGAGAAACTACTTCCTCGACCTCACAGACAAGATAATCCAGCTCAACTACCTGCCGCGCGAAGCTTCGATCTACGGCGAAAAGAAACAGGAAATACTCAACATGATTGAGGGGGAATAAGATGGTAAAGACATACAACCGAATTGAAAGAATCAAAGGAAGTATCGCTCAGGTCAAGGCCGAAGGCGTTATGCTCGGCGAACTTGCCCAGATCAAAATGAGCGACGGCAGATCGACTCTGGGACAGGTCATCGGTTTCAACGGCGACAGAGTCAGCCTTCAGATTTTTGCCGGAACGAAAGGTGTCGGCACGGGAGACCAGATCCGCTTCCTCAGCAAACCGATGCAGGTAAACTGCGGCGAAAGTATGCTCGGAAGAGTCTTCAACGGCAGCGGCGAACCGATCGACAACGGCCCCGAGATCATGGCTGAAAAGATCGACATCGGCGGACCTTCGTTCAACCCGTCGAAAAGAATCGTCCCGAAGAGATTCGTCAGAACGAACATACCGATGATCGATATGTTCAACGCGCTCGTCATCAGCCAGAAAATTCCTATTTTCTCGATCTCAGGCGAGCCCTACAACGAACTTCTCGCACGAATCGCGAGCCAGACAGACGCCGACATCATTATCCTCGGCGGCATGGGACTCAAATTCGACGACTACCAGTTCTTCAAAGATTACTTCACGAGAACGGGAGCTATGGAAAAGACTTCGATGTTCATCCACCTCGCTTCCGACCCGGTCGTCGAGTGCGTCCTCGTTCCCGATATGGCGCTTGCGGCTGCGGAACAGTTTGCGATCAAAGACAAAAATGTCCTCGTTCTTCTTACCGATATGACCTCTTTCAGCGATTCGCTCAAAGAGATCTCGATCTCTATGGATATGGTTCCTTCGAACCGTGGTTATCCGGGTTCGCTCTATTCCGACCTCGCTTCGAGATACGAAAAGGCGGTCGATATCGAAGGATCAGGCTCGATCACGATCATCGCCGTAACCACGATGCCCGGTAACGACGTCACCCACCCGGTTCCCGACAACACGGGCTACATCACGGAAGGCCAGTTCTACCTCCACGGCGGCAGGATCGACCCGTTCGGATCGCTCAGCCGTCTTAAACAGCAGGTCATGGGAAAAGTCACGAGAGAAGACCACGGCGACCTTGCAAACGCGATGATCAGGCTTTACGCCGACGCTAAAAAGGCGCGTGACAGAGAGTCGATGGGATTCAGACTTTCAGGCTGGGACAAGAAACTTCTCGCTTACGCCGAAACATTCGAGAAGAAGATGATGGACCTCCAGGTCAACCTCGACATCGAAGAACAGCTTGACCTCGGCTGGACGATCCTCGCTCAGTGCTTCGACCGCAACGAGACAGGTCTCAAGAACACATGGATTGAGAAATACGGTAAATGGGATAAGTAAATGGCAGTAATAAAACTGAACAAAACAGAGCTGAAAACTCAGAAGAACCTTCTAGCGCAGCTCAGTAAATATCTTCCCACGCTCCAGCTCAAAAAGCAGCAGTTACAAGCGGAAGTCGAGAACTCCCGCAACATGGCGGCGGCAGTTGAGGCTGAGATAGCTAGAAGGAAGAATTTCGTCGCGAAATGGGCGGCGATGCTGAGTCAGAAGCTCACGCTGAACATCTATCAGCTCGTTGCAGTTGACGAAGTCGTCACCGACACCGAAAATATCGCCGGAGTCGATGTCAGAGTCTTCAAGGATGTGAAGTTCAAGCCGTTCGAATACTCATTTTTCGCTAGTCCGATCTGGCTTGACAGAGCCTTCGAGGAACTCCGCGCCCTTGCAGCGGAAAGGGAAAAACTGAAGATCGTCAGAGAGCGTTTCGACCTTCTTTCGGAAGAACTGCGCCAGACGAGCATCAAGGTAAACCTTTTTGAAAAGAGGAAGATCCCGGAGTGCAAGGAAAACATCAAGAAGATCTCCATTTTCCTCGGCGACCAGGAGATCGCGGCGATCTGCAACGCTAAAATCGCTAAAGACAAGCTTAAACGCAAAGACGAACAATTTGCGGAGGCAGTGTAAATGATCAGTAAAATGCAGAAACTTCTGCTGGTCGGACCGCAGAAAAAGAAAGACGGGATAATAAAAACGCTGCAGAAGGCTGGCGTTGTCGAAGTCATGCCCTACAAAGGCAAAGAGTTCAGGACAGACGGCCGCTTCGTCACGACTGCTGACGCCGACACCGCCCTTTCGGCACTCAAACTTGCCGACAAATACGGCGCGATGGAAAACGCAAAGAGCAGACACAGCGAAATCAATCTCCACGGCTCCGAGCTGGCGAATAAAATCATCGAACTTGACGCTTCGTGCAAAAAGATCAGGGACGAACTCACGCTTCTTGGCAACAAGCTTTCAACTATCGAAAAACTCGGCGATTTCTCGCTTGACGACATCCGCCTCATCGAAAAGAAGGGCAACGTAAAGATCCAGATCTGGGAATGCCCGAAAAAGAGCGCGGAAGAGATCAATTTCGAAAAAGTTCTCGCCGTTTTCAAGATCTATTCCGATAGTTCGAGCGTATTTTTCCTCACCTGCGCGAAAGAGCCGGTTCAGCTTAGAAAATGCTCAGAAATCGTAGTCGAAGAAGACCTTGCGGGCCTCAAAAAGGCGATGACAGAGCTCAAAGAGAAGCAGAACGGCACCGAATCGGCGATCTTCGACCTCGCGGCAAAACGCAGCGAACTTTACGACAACTATCTCGCCGAACTCGACAAGATCAGCTTCAACCGCGCCGCAAAAGGGACTGTCAGCGAATTCGACGACAAAGTCTTCCTTCTTCAGGCATGGTGCCCGAAATCGGAGCTTGCTAACCTGAAAAAGACTTTTGAAAACGAATGTGCGGCGATAATCGAGATCGAGCCTGAAAAAGACGAGACGATCCCGACACTTATCGACTCGAAAAAGGCAGTCGACGAAATGGGCCGCGACCTTGTCAACATCTACGACACGCCGGCATACAACGACTGGGATCCGAGTTCGTGGGTATTCTTCTCGTTCACCCTTTTCTTCGCGATGATCGTGGGCGACGGCGGATACGGACTTCTCCTTTTCGTTTTCATGCTTTTCCTCAAGATAAAGCTGAAAAATCCGGGTGCGGCGATGAAACGCTTCATCAACCTTTCGCTCGTTCTCACGGGAGCTACGGCGGTTTACGGCATACTTACGGGCGCATTTTTCGGCTGGTTCCCGAAAGCGTTCGAGGCTCCGCTCATTACTTTCTGCAAGAACATGGATTTCATCAAAATCGATAAGACAAATCCCGATACGACGAAATTCATGATGCAGCTTTCAGTCCTCATCGGTATGGTTCACATCTGCCTTTCCCTCATTTTGAGAGGGCTTCGCGCGGCCAAGGACGAGAAAGATTTTATCACTCCGCTCATCAATATCGCGTGGATAGGCGGCATCTGGTCTTTCTTCTTCTGGTATGCGTTTGACAAGGGCGGAAGCACCGTTTTCAACGCGGCTGACCCTGCTGCGATAAGCGCGAACGGACTTCTAATGCTTGAAATTTTCGCGGGAATACTTGTTGTTCTCTACGCGATCCAGGCAAAGACTTTCAACCCGTTCAAAATGGTTTACGCATCATTCTTCGGGCTTTACAACGGCGTGCAGTTCTTCAGCGACATCCTGAGTTACATCAGGCTTTTCGCTCTCGGTTTGTCTGGTGCGCTGCTTGCTCAGACCTTCAACAACCTGGCAGGACAAGTCCTTGATCTCGGTGTAGTCGGATACATTTTCGCCCCGCTCATCGCGATCTTCGGGCACTTGCTCAACATCGCGCTCTGTCTCATGGGCGGCGTGATCCACGGGCTCAGGCTCAATTTCCTCGAATGGTACAGATGGTGTTTTGACGGCAGCGGCAGAAAATTCGTGCCGTTCAAGAATTTAACAGCAAATGCTAAAGGCAACGATTAATAACTTTTTTCAGGGAGAAAAAAATGATTTTTGAAAATTTCCAGAATTTCGGACCCGCTCTTTGCCTCGGCCTCGCGGCAATCGGAAGCTCGATCGGCTGCGGTCTTGCAGGTATGACTTCGCACGGTGCAATGGCTAAAGTTGAAGAAGGCCACGCAAAATTCGTAGCACTTTCCGCAATGCCTGCGTCTCAGTCGATTTACGGATTTGCACTCATGATCATCCTTCAGGGCGCACTCAAAGCTGAAAACGATTTCGCGATCTTCGGAATCGGCCTCGCTTGCGGCCTTGCATTCATGGTCAGCGCTATTTTCCAGGGCAAAGCTTGCTCCAGCGCGATTCTCGCAGTTTCCAAGAAACCTTCCGTTTTCGGTATGAGCTTCGCGGCTCCCGGTATCGTTGAGTCGTTCGCGCTTTTCGCTCTCGTCGGCGGAATCATGATGGCTTCGTAGCAAACCTCACCCTAAATCCCTCTCCAGTGTGGAGAGGGACTTGGGAATCTTTTTGAAAAGGGGACCGAAAGGTCCTCTTTTTTTTGCCTTGTCGGAGCGCGGGCCGCCCGACTGCAGTTCCATTGGTTGCAGAATCCAAAATCCTTCGTTTTTTGTTGAAAAAACTTTACTTTTTTTAATATATAATATTGAAAAAACTTTACTTTTTGTAAAAATTGATGTTGAAATAATGGTGTTTTTTTGATGGAGACCGTTATGTTCAGACGTAAAGTTTATGACAAACTGCTTAAGTGGAAACAGGAATACGCGGGCAGATATGCCTGTCTTTTGGAAGGGGCGCGCCGTGTCGGCAAATCGACGATTGCGGAAAATTTTGCCAAAAACGAGTACGATTCATATATCAGAATCGATTTTGCCGACATAACGGAGGAAATGCTCGATGTTTTTCGGGACATCGCGAAACCCGATATATTTTTTCTCCGTTTGCAGGCAGAAACGGGAATCACTCTCAAAAAAAGAAAATCTGTAATTATTTTTGATGAGATCCAGCTGAATCCGAAAGTTCGCCAGGCAATCAAGTATCTCGTGAAAGACGGCCGTTACGACTATATCGAAACAGGCTCCCTCATTTCAATCAGAAAAAATGTGAAGGACATCGTGATTCCGTCAGAAGAACACAGAATCAAGGTCTATCCGATGGATTTTGAAGAGTTTTCATGGGCTGTCGGTAAAGATCCTGATCCGCTTCGGCAGCTTTTCAAAGCTGGGATACAGGCCGGAAACGCTCTCAACAGAAGCCTGATGCGCGATTTCAGGATATATATGGCAGTCGGCGGAATGCCGCAGGCGGTCGAGGCCTACATCAAAAGCAACAACTTCAATCATGTCGATGGTGTGAAAAAAGAGATCATCGACCTTTATCTTGATGATTTGATGAAACTCGATCATACAGGCAGACTTTCCGCGATATACGACTCCGTTCCGAGCCAGCTCGCACTGAAAAAAAAGCGTTTTATCGTTTCTTCGGCAACTGGAAAGCAGAAAACAGGCAGGGATGACGAGCGTATTTTTGAACTCATAGACTCAAGAATGGTCATTCCGTGCTGGCATGTCACAAATCCGGGAACAACGCTTGCTCTGACCAAGGAAATAGACAAGTTCAAGCTCTATCTTTCCGATACAGGGCTTTTTGTCACGATGATGATAGCAAAAGAACCGGAAAAAGCGGCCGATATTTACAAAAAGTTTTTAGGCGACAAACTTCCGGCAGATCTGGGATATCTCTACGAAAACGCTGCGGCGCAGATATTCGCCTCGCACGGTAAGGAACTCTACTACCACACATGGCGGAAAGAAAACAGCACACACAGTTACGAAATTGATTTTCTCCTTTCCAGCGGAAGCAAAATCGTCCCGGTTGAAGTGAAATCCTCCGAAACAAGAAATCACGAATCAATCGACAGATTTTCCGAAAAATACAAACAGTATGTCGGCAGACGGTATCTTTTTTCCCAGAAAGATGTTGCTAACGACGGCCAGTTGCAGCTGAAACCGATCTATATGCTCCCTTTTGCGGCGGAAGAGATTTAAATTATTGTCTGTCGGAGCGTGGGCGGATCGCATAAGACCTCATCCCCGTCCCTTCTCCAATGTGGCGAAGGGTTGCATGTTGAGCAACGCAAAACATCTTCACAAACTATTCCTGAGGCGCAACGGCATAACCTTTCAGCAGGAATTCTTTTAAAACGCGGTTCGCCCAGCGGCGGAACTGTGTTGCAATCATTGATTTCACGCGGTAGCCGAGCGAAATAATCATATCGAGATTGTAAAAAGTTTGTTCTCTGGAGACCTTTCTGTTACCCTCAATTTGAACTGTTCGGAATTTCCGAACAGTTGAGTTTTCATCAAGTTCTCCTTCTTCAAAAATGTGCCTGATATGCTCACTGATATTTGCCTTGCTGCTTTGATAAAGCTCGACAAGTTGAGCCTGTGTGAGCCAGACTGTTCCCTCTGCCATTCTGACTTCCAAATGGATGGTATCATTCGGCTGATACAAAACTATTTCATTTTCTTGCATTTGCATTTTTGCTTCCAATTTTTGCTATACAATCAACCATAACAAAACAATAAAACGCATAAATAATAATTTTATTTTTCAATTTTACAAATATTAAATAAAGTTATGTGAAATTTATTTCAAAACTATTCCTGAGATGTCATGTTTATGTTACCTAAAACAAAAAAATAATTTCATAAAAATTTGACAATTACAAATTATATGATAAAAAACACTTGTTTTAACTTTCCATAAGGTTGGAAATATGGAAAATAAAATATCAGTTATCAAAAGAGATGATCAAGAAATTTACATTGAAAGGAAAATTTTGGTTATCAGATGTCGGCAGGTAATGATTGATCGTGACTTGGCGGAGCTTTACGGAGTTGAGACAAAGGTTCTGAATCAGGCTGTAAAAAGGAATGTTGAACGATTTCCGCAAGAATTTTGTTTTCAACTGACAAAAGAAGAAGCTGAAGCAGTAGCTTCAAAGTCACAGTTTGTGACTTTGAACATTCGGGGCAATCTTCGAGGAACAAACATCAAAAAACTTCCTTACGCCTTTACTGAACAAGGTATCGCAATGCTTTCAGCCGTGCTGCGAAGCGAAATTGCCGTTAAAATAAGTGTTGTGATTATGAACGCTTTTGTCCGCATGCGTCATTATTTGTTGGAAAATTCCGGCATTATAAGCCGTCTTTCGGCTACTGAAATTAAACTGATTGAACACGATAAAAATTTTGAAAAGATTTTTGACATGCTCGAAAGTTCACATGAGGCGCCAAAAGAAGGGATCTTTTTCAAAGGTCAGATTTTTGATGCTTACGCCAAATTTGAATCATTTATCGCAGAAGCTGAAAGAGAGATTGTTTTGATTGACAACTATGTTGATTTAATGGTTTTGGAACGCTTTACCAAGAAAAAAGCAGGAGTAAAAATCACTATTTATACATATCCGAAGACAAAATTGAGCGAACTTGACATAGCAAAATTTAATGAACAATATCCCTCCCTTACATTAAAGTTCACAGAAAAAATCCATGACAGATTTTTGATAATTGACGACAGAACTCTTTACCGTATCGGCGCATCACTCAAAGATTTGGCTAAGCAGTGCTTCGCTTTCGAAGTTATGGATTCATCATGGATTCCAGAGATCCTACGTAATTTGTAGAATTATTTCAAACCTATTCCTGAGGTGCGCTTTTCAGTTTTTCTTCCACTTTTTTCACTAAATAGTCGGGGGAAACTTCCAATGCGTTCGCGATTTTGAAAATTGTTGAGATTTTGGGTTCTCTCTGCGCGGTTTCAAGGCGTCCGATAATCACGGTCTGGCAAAAACAGCGGTTCGCGACCTGTTCCTGAGAAAGCTTTTTCTCCTTTCTGATTTCCTTGATAGTCAATGCGAATGCTGTTTTGAGATCCAAAGGACGACTCCGCAAAAGGTTTGTGATTTTTAAACGATAGCAGACGATAATTTTATAACCTTTTGGCTATAAAAATTGATTTTTGTAGCCATCTGGCTATAGAAATGCAGTTTTTTGTTTGTTTTAGGAGACAACCAATGTACAAACTTTTTCTTGTTTTCACTTTGATTTTCAGCGGTATATCGCTTTACGGTGCACCGGCGCAGAACCAACAGCCGGCAGCGCAGCAGCAAGCCGCAAAACCGAAAACTATTGTTGCGAAATCTTACAGTTTCACGGAAGAGCTCATAGAAATTCCGCTCAAGCCTTTCGAAGCACAGAAAATCGCCGATGCGGACTTGATGAATCTGAATCCGCAGCTGCTGAAACTTTATGAAAATGCCGTAAATGCGGAAAAACAGGTAAATGCTGTCAACAATCCGCTTTCTGTAATCAAGGCTTGGACTGAAGTCACCAAAATCACGCAGCAGAACCCGTTCCTCTACCCTGCTACGGCAAGACTCAACGAATGGAAAAACTGCGTTGACCTTTTCAACAAGCATCAGGCAAGTCTGGACAAGATAAAAATGCTCCTTTCAAGCACCCTTCTCTCCGACGAGCAGAAAACGAACCTCATCATGCAGCATCTTGAGGAATTCGGCCTCAGTTTCGGAACACAGGAGACCCTGAATCTTGTCGAAAAAACGGCAATCCCGCAGAACGCGAACTTTCAGGCAAAAATAAAGGAGACAAAGCAGAAACGCTGCGAGAAAAATTCGGGCAAAGACTGCTTCGACTGCGGTGTCTCCGCTCAGGCTGAAAAAGAAAGATTCGAGCTTTTTGAAAAAGCGTGCGGACTCAGATTCCAGCCGGGATGCGAGGAAGTCAACAAAATCAAGGCGGCTCAGGATGCTGAAAAAGCAAGGCTTGCAGCCGAAGAAAAACGCAAAGCGGACGAGTTTGCAAAACGCACTTTTGTTTTCCAGGACGAGCCGGTCAACGTAATAAAACCTTTTGTTTTAGGCACAGTAAGCGAGCAGGACATCCTGAATGCTGATCAGAAAGTGCTTAAAATGTTTGAAGATATGGTTGGCAGGGAAAAACAGCCCGAAAACATTAAAACTCCAGGAGCAATGATTGTCGCATGGGAAGAAATCACGAAAATCACCGAGAAAAACCCCTTTCTGCAGGCTGCGATGCAGAGACTTGCCGATTGGAAAGCATGCCTCGAAAAACTGGAAAAACATGAGGCAAAATCTGCTGAAATGAAAAAAGTAGAAGCTGATCAGTCGCTTGCAGTAAACTACAAAACCGCTTTTGCTGTGAACTATCTGAATGAATTCGGTGTAAATTTCGGCACAACCGAAGTCGTAAAAGCGACCGTATATTCCAACGAAATATTATACAGCGAATCACTCACCATAAAAATCAAAGAAGTGAGAAAACAGCGCTGCGACCTCAATTCCGCAGTTGACTGCCAGACTTACGGCCTTAAACACGCCGCAAATGACGAGGAAAAAGCTGCATATCTCAAAAAAGCGTGCGATCTTGGCCGCAAAGCAGCATGTTCAGGCGAACAGGCGGCCGCAGCGGAAGCAGCTCCCGTTGCAAACACACAGCCGCAGGCTCAGGAACAGCCAAAAGAACCCGAAAAACCGAAAGAACTTACCGAAGAAGAAAAATTTGAAAAAGAACTCAACGACGCAGGCCGCAGAACACGAATGATTGCCGGAACAACCACACTCGTTGCCGGAGTAGTCATCGGTGCACTCGGCGGAGTCTCACTTTACGGCATGAGCAAAGCGAAAAAAGACCGCGACAAATACTTCGATTCATACAAACAAAGCTCCGATTATGACGAAATGGTTCATTTCCGCAAAAAGACACAGGATGCCGACAAAAAGCGGAAAACATACATGGGACTTGGATTCGCCGGAATCGGTGTCGGAATTGCCCTGATTGCAACCGGAATCACATTTTACAGCATCGAATTCGAAGGCGAAAAAGAAGTGAAGAAAAAATACAACCTCTCTTTCGGCGCAAGCCCGATGGACGGAACATTACAGTTCGCACTTAACTGGTAGGAGGTAATCATGAAATTTAATTCATTAATTTTATTGGCAATATTTTCGTTTTTCCTCTTTTCATGCGATTCAGGCTTGAAGTTCGACAATCCGCTTGAAAACAATCCTGATGCGAATAACCAAGGCAACAGTGATGCAGAAATGCAGGATGCGGATTCTGATGAGCCCACCGATTCCAATGAGGCGGAAGACACCGATCCAACGGATAGCGAGCCGGAAGACACTGAACCCGACAATCCAGACTCCACACCGGAACAGCCAGACAACGGTGATTCCGAGCCGGATGATACGGATACCGATGATTCGGATTCCGCACCGGACAACAGTGACTCAACACCGGATGATGACACCGACACATCTGATTCTACCGATGATTCAGATGATTCTGAGCCGGATGACACTGACACCACAGATGACGGCGACTCTTCCGCACCGGATGAAGATGATAATGAGCCGGACGAAGAACCGACAACAAGAACAGCGACATGCAGCGGCCTGCCCGCAAATGCAAGCTGGCACAACGGTTCAAGCATAACCCAGACTTTTGATGGAAACGACTGGTATCCTCCCGCAACCGGCTTTTACAGCGAAACGGCTGTCGCAAACGAATGCGGATTCAAATGCAATCAAGGCTACAACTGGAACGGAAACCAGTGCGTAAAACCCTCAACACCGTGCAACCCAAATCCGTGCACAAGCATCTCAAATTCGACTGGCAACTGCACAGTCAACGGCACCGGCTATATCTGCGGATGTCAATCAGGTTATGAGTGGAGCGTAAATCTGTGCATAATGACAGCCGAAGAAGAATGCTCCGAAGCCGGCGGAACATGGAATTCAGACGAATGCACAAAAACTGCGAACTGCCCGTCGAAACCTGCAAACACCGTGTGGAATGACAACGGTGCAAACGGCACATATACACAGACATGGACCAGTTCAAGCGGCTGGATACCTGCAAGCCAGACCTCAAGTTACAGCACAACAGCCGGTGTTTGTAAATACAAATGTGACTCGTCCCACACTTGGGAAAACAGCAGTTGCATAAATCAAAAAACTGTAAACTGCCCGTCGAAACCTGCAAACACCGTGTGGAACGACAACGGCGCAAACGGCACATACACACAGACATGGAGCAGTTCAAACGGTTGGACACCTGCAAGCCAAACCTCAAGTTACAGCACAACAGCCGGTGTCTGTCAATACAAATGTGCGTCAGGGTTCAATTGGACTAACGGTTCATGCACAAGCGGCGGCTCGTCAACGCTTCCCGAATGTAATGCATCAACTACATCCTTCCCTTGTCAGGATTCATCTAGCAAGTATATCTGGTCAGAAAAAGCAAACTCAAGCTTGATAACATGGTCGAATGCAAAATCGCATTGCACGGGTTTAAATTCGTCGAATTACGGTGGTTTCAGCAGCGGTTGGCATCTGCCGACAATCAGCGAACTCCGCACTCTTATTCAGAATTGTCCAGGTACGCAGATGCCGCCAAGCGGAAGTGATGTCTGCCTCGTTCGCAGTGACGAAGGTAATGTTTGCCTTGCAAGCAGTTGCAGTACTAACAGTGCTTGCGAATCATGTTCCAGTGATTCCAACGGAGGTCATAGCAAATTTGGCGATACCGAATCATTTTGGTCTTCTTCTATTCTATCAAGTAATTCGACCTACGTGTGGTATGTGAATTTCAGCAACGGCTCCGTGATCAACAAAGGTGCCGGATTAATCAACAAAGTCCGTTGTGTGAGAAACGCGGAATAATTTTTTTAACTGTTTTATGGAGAGGAAAATGACAATCAAAATGACAAATTTGAAAGATGAAAAAGGAAATCCGATCAAATTAAATCAACCGGCATTTTTGGTCGGGAATGGGATAAATCTCGCTGATGGTTGCAATGAACTGAAATGGAACAAACTGCTTTCCAAAGTTATATTTGGCACAAGCGATATAGATATCGAACAAGAATTTAAAGGCTTGAACTACCCCGAAATCGCTGAACTAGCAGAGTTATACCAGAAAAACAAAACTAAAAAAGAGAACATTAAAATAGATCCTGACAAAACAATCAAAAAACAAATATGTGAAGAAATAATCAAGCGGGAAGAAGCTAAAAACAAAAATGAAATTTCAAAATTATTTGTAACTTTTTGCCGCGACAACAATATTCCCGTTTTGACAACAAATTTCGATCACAGACTGCTCCTTTCTCTCGACATAACCAAAGAAAAAAGCAAAAATTTTGAAAAGAAAATGATAGAAACACCTTTTTGGTTTCTCACTAAAGAGGAAAAACTCAACAACCATCTAATACCTTACAGATACCCTTTCAGAGCATACTTTGCAGAAGATGAAATCAAACCTGAAAATATCCGCAACGAATTTGCCGTATGGCATGTCCACGGAACCAAAAGATATATAGACAGCATCAGCATAAACTATATTGATTATGCGCGAAATATTGCCGAAATCGACAAAATGATCCGCGATAAAAAACAAATCGGAACAATCTGGGACGAAAGGTACTCGTGGATCGATATTTTTATGCGAAACGACCTTGTAATCATAGGATTGGGACTGGATTCAAGTGAAACTGACATTCGTTGGTTACTAAGAGAAAGACATGTTTATCAAGAATTAATGAATAAAGACAAGCTGGCATCGACCATTTATATTTACAGCAAAGAAGAAGGTATTGCTGCCGGCAAAAGCAAACTTTTCGAAGCACTCGGCATCAGATGCGTCCCGATGGCTCAAGACGAAATTTACGTCATAGAAAAATATCTTAAATAAATTTCCCCCCACATTTCCGTTTTGAGATGGTGAAAACGGAACGCCACGCATGGCATTCCCTACAGCAAGACCGGCGGCCTTCAATAGCTTTTTTAATGTTTTCTGAACCCTTTCTTCTTGTCTACAAGATGGGTGTAAAGCGTTCTTCTGATTTTTTTGGTCGAAGTTTTCTGGAATTCTTCGGGATGTATCCTGATTTCCGAAACTTTGGCGTAGGCGGGAAGCGTTTCGTTAAGTTCGGCGCGGTTCTGTTGCATGATTTCGGCAAGCCGCTCTTCAGTGACGTTTTCGGCCTTCATTTTGTCGTAATCGGGGTAGACGAAAGCGACCAGTCTTCCTTTGCCGGCATCGAGAACGAGCGATTCGGAAACAAAAGGCATATAGTTGATTTTGAGTTCTATCTCTTCGGGATAGATGTTCTGTCCTGAAGCGGAAAGGATCATGTTTTTCAGTCTGCCGCAGATGAAAAGGAATCCGTCCTTGTCGATCCTGCCGAGATCGCCTGTGTGAAGCCATCCTTCGCTGTCGAGGACTTCGGCGGTCTCTTTTTCCATTTTGTAGTATCCGCTCATTATGTTTTCGCCTTTTACGCAGATTTCGCCGATCCCTTTTTTATCGGGATTGTCGATTTTTGCGGTGAGGTAGGTCATGATTTTGCCGCAGCTGCCGATCTTGCGGTTGTCCGCGTAGTCGGTGTAGGCGATAAGCGGTGCGCACTCGGTCATGCCGTAGCCCGAAGTGAACCTGACGCCCGCTTTGAGCAGGAATGATTCGATTTTCGGGTTGAAAGCGGCTCCGCCGGAAATGACTTCGTAGCACTTTCCGCCGAAGAAATCGCTGATCCCTTTGCCGATTTTTTTCATTATGAGCTGTCTGATCCCGGGAATGGCCATCAGTATTTTCATTTTCTTGGTGTCAAGCAGCGGACGGATCTTAGAAGTATAGATTTTTTCAAGGATGAGGGGGACCGAAATGACGAGGAAAGGCTGGACTTCGCTGAAAGCCTTGATGAGCACTTTCGGGGTAGGGGTCTTGCTGATAAAAACGATGTGAAGCCCTCTTATAACCTGAAGAAGGAAGTCGAAAGCGCAGCCGAAGCAGTGCGCAAGCGGCAGAAACGAAACCATTGCGTCGCCGCCCTGCGGAAGAGATTCTATTGCATACTGGATATTCGCCATAAGGCAGTTGTGTGAAATCATGACGCCTTTCGAGAAGCCGGTCGTTCCGGAAGTGTAGACTATCGTCGCGATGTCGGTTTTAGCCGGAATTTCAAAGGCAAGATCCTCTTTCGAGACATTCTGAGTTTCTGAGAAATTCTTAATGATTTCTGCAACTTTGTCTTTTGTTTCCGGAGTTTTGGAAAAGACGACCGACATATCTTCAAGCATAAAAACAGCTTCGATTTCAGGAAGCAGCGTGTAGTCGAGCTTTTCAACGATCTGTTCCGAAGCGAAAAAGAGTTTTGAATCGGAATGGTTGACAAGATGGTGGATCTCCTCGGCCGTGAAATCGTTGAGCAGAGGAACGACGACCGCTCCGTAGGTGACCGTCGAAAGGTAAACTATAGCCCAGCTTGTCGAATTTTTTCCGCAAAGGGCTATCTTATTACCCTTTTTTATGCCGAGACCGCTGAAAACAGCGTGAAATTCCTTGATTTTACGGGCAACTTCGCCGAATGTGAGAGGATCTGAGCCGTAATCGCTGAAACAGGGCTTTTCCCAGTTGTTTTTAAAAGAATTTTCAAATGTTTTGACGAGATCTGCATTCAACATTCCACTCTCCAAAAATCAGAGCCCAACAAAAAACGAAAAATTATAGTGATGTTTTATAAAAAAGCGACAAATAAATTTTGTCGTAGCCCAAAATTGCCTTGTATTTTGCAAGTTCCGAAAGATCGATCGAAGCATTTTTTTCCAGAACGGCGTAATCGCTCCCGTTTTCAGAGTTTATTTTGAGCTGGATTTTCATGTCAGTCGCCGAAACCGAACCGGAACCAAGGATTTTTTTCAGATTTTCACTGTTTTTCTTAAACTCGTCAGCGGTGCATTCATAGACAAGAACGGGTTCGAAGCCGCTGTTCTGCGTTTTCGAGTAAAGGACGAATCTGTCGATCGTGAGGACATCGTTTTTCAGGTTGTCGATCGAAAAAATGACTTTTTCAAGCGATTCATCCTCTTTGTTTATCACGGCTCTCGGCTTTACCTTGAAAAACAGCGGAACCTTTGAGGCAAGTTTCGCGACATCGGGGTTCCCGAGCGGATTTTCGATCCTGTTGATGGAAAACTCGACAGAACTGTCGTCGCTTTCAAGGATCCCTTTCAGATAGTAGTCCTTGCCGTCGCGGCTTTTGACAGGCTTGATTTCGGTCGTGATGATCCCGGCGACCCAGGTGTCGACTCCGCGCTGCCCGTAAAAACGTTTCCCGTCCTCGAATTCTTCCAGTATCCCGCGGATCGAAGCTGTCCCCAGATTGTTTATATCTTTCATGAAAAAGCGTGCAGGGTGGTTCGAGAGATAAATTCCCAGAACCTCGCGCTCAAGTGCCAGGGAATCAAAAATGTCAAGCGCTTCGTTTTTGTCCACAAGTTTCAGCAGATCTTCGTCGGTCATTCCCGGAGTGTGCTCTTCTTCTGCACCGCCGAAAGCGGCAAAGAGGTTGAGCTGCCCCGAATCCTTGTCTTTCGCCGCTTTTTCGCCCTCTTTCAAAGCGTGCGGAAGCATCGCAAGAAGCAGTCCGCGGTTTATTCCTGTAAAATCAAAAGCGCCTGATTTTATTAAGAATTCTATCGCACGCGAATTGACTTTCGACTGAGTCATCCTGCTTGTGAAATCGATAAGCGACTTGAATTCGCCGTTTTTCTCGCGTTCCTCGATTATCGCGTCTACCGCCGCCTCTCCGACGTTCTTTATCGCGCTGAAACCGAACCTTATCGCCCTTTCCTCGATCGTGAAACTGTTGAGACTCTTGTTCACGTCGGGGAGATAGACCTGGATCCCGTGGTCGCGTGCATCGCTGATATACATGAAAACCTTGTCCGCGCTGCCTGCTTCGGAAGTGATGAGCGCTGTCAGAAACTCGGTAGGGTAGTGAGTTTTGAGGTAAGCCGTCTGGTATGAAATATAGCCGTAGCAGGCCGCGTGCGACTTGTTGAAACCGTAGCTCGCGAACTTTTCCATGTGGTCGAAAACCAGTTTCGCAGTCTCCTGCGCGATTCCGTTCTTCTGCGCTCCGTCGATAAATTTGACTTTCGCTTCGGCCATTTTGGCGGCGATTTTTTTACCCATCGCCTTGCGCAGACCGTCGGCCTGTCCCATCGTGAATCCGGCAAGACGGCGCGAGATCTGCATGACCTGCTCCTGATAGACCATAAGCCCGTAAGTCTCGCTTAAGATCTCGCTCATCCACGGATGGTCGTATTCGATCTTCTCCTTTCCGTGTTTTCTGCGGATGTAGTTGGGAATAATGTCCATCGGGCCCGGACGGTAAAGGGCGACGGCAGCGATAAGGTCTTCGATGCGGTCAGGTTTCATCTGGTGTATCATCTTTTCGAAACCGCCGCTTTCCATCTGGAATATGCCCTTCGTGCTGTTCTCGCAGATGTATCTGTAAGTCGCCGCGTCGTCAAGCGGGATCTTGGAAATGTCAAAGTCGGGAACTCTCTTCCTGACAAGTGAGACTGCGTGGTTAATCATCGTCAGAGTCTTTAGTCCGAGGAAGTCGAATTTGACAAGCCCCACAAGCTCGACCATCGTTTTGTCATACTGCGTGACGCGGTAGTTGTCCTTATCGACGAATATCGGCGAATACTCGTAAATCGGCTTCTGTCCGATGACAAGTCCGCATGCGTGCTTGCCAGGCTGACGGAGAAGTCCTTCGATTTTGACCGCGATTTTTATGATTTTCGAGAAATCGGGATTGTCGCGGATGACCTGCCTTTCGTTCGCGAAAGCGTCAAGCGCCGCGTTGAGCGACTTTATCTCCTCGGCGTCTTCGGGAGCTATCCTTAGTTTTTCTATCGCGCTTCTGAGTTTGTCGGGATCGGCCGCGACATCGTTCGGAACATTGTAACTGCTGACAAGTTTTGCCGTAATATCCTTTGTTTTCTTCAGATACTGCGGCGAAAACATATCTGCGAACGAATCGGGAACGAGTTTCGCAAGTTTGTCGGCAGTCGTAAGAGGAATATCGAGCGCTCTCGCGACATCGCGGATGGCTGACTTCGCCTTGAGCTGACCGAAAGTGGCGATCTGGGCAACATTGGGTTTGCCGTATTTTTCCTCGACATAATGGATGACCTGTTCGCGGTTGTCCTGGCAGAAATCGACATCGAAATCTGGCATCGAGATTCGCTCCGGATTGAGGAATCTCTCGAAAAGAAGCTCATATCTGAGCGGATCGAGGTCTGTGATCCTTGTGCAGTAGGCGACAAGCGAACCGGCACCGCTGCCACGCCCGGGGCCGACCGGAATATTGTGGTTTTTCGCCCAGCGGATGAAGTCCGAGACTATGAGGAAATAGCCGGGAAAATCCATTCTGATGATGACGCTGAGTTCGTATTCGAGCCTCTCCCGGTAAGCCTGTTTCTTCTCTTCCGGTGTCCTGAGTTCGATAAAACGCTCCTCAAGTCCTTTTTCCGCCATATCGCGGAGAAATTCGGCCGGACTTTTGTCGCCGGTATCGAAAATCGGAAGATAGTTGTGGCCGAGATCGAGCTGCACATTGCATCTTTCGGCGATTTTCACGGTATTTTCTATCGCTTCCGTTCCCGCCTCGCCGTAAACGCTGAACAAATTGCGCATCTCCTCTTCGCTTTTGAGGTAGAACGCCGCCGTCTCGTGATGCATCCTGTCGGTATCTGTAACTTTTTTCTTCTCGTTTATGCAGAAAAGGATGTCCTGCGCCTCAGCGTCTTCCGGACTCAGATAGTGGACGTCGTTCGTCGCGACAAGACCTACTCCGAGTTCTCTGGCAAGTTTTATGAGTTTCGGATTGACTTCCTCCTGTTCTTTTATGCCGTTTACCTGAAGCTCGATGAAGAAGTTGTCCTTGCCGAAAAGTTCGATGTATTCAAGAGCTATCCGCTTTGCATCGTCGTCCCTTCCTGCAACTAAATTACGCGGGATTTCGCCGCCGAGACAGGCGCTTGTTGCGATTATCCCTTCAGCATGTTCCTTTATCAGAGCGCGGTCGATACGGGGTTTGTAGTAAAATCCGTCAACGAATGCGGTCGAAGCCATGTAGCAGAGGTTTTTGTAGCCGGTCTCGTTTTCAGCAAGAAGAAGCATGTGGTAGGCATCCGATTTTACCTTTTCAGTCCTGTCGTTTGCCGAAATGTATGCCTCCATGCCGATCACAGGCTTGATTTCGGCATTTTCGAGTTTGTTGAAATTCCCTTTATCGTCTTTTCCGAGCATCGTCGTGTAGAAATCGACGACTCCGTGCATGTTTCCGTGATCGGTGATCGCGGCTGCGGTCATACCGAGTTTTTTCAGTTTTTTCGCAAGATCCTTAGGTTTGACAAGACCGTCAAGGAACGAATAAATCGTGTGCAGATGCAGGTGGACAAAAGCCATTTTAAATCCTCGTGAAGTTAAAAAGGGAATTTTTCATTACTAATCTTTGATTTCTTTCAGCAAAAATTTGAGCGTCGAAATATTTGCTCTGTTGTAAACATCGGTTCCGCCGCCGGCACCTCCGGTGTAAAGTTCGAAATGCTTGAAATAGGACATATTGAAAGCGTCTTTTATTTCAGCTTTATAGATTTTTCCGGTGGCGAGATCGACTTTGACAAACGAAGATTCACCCCATCTCTCCCAGTCGTCGCGGCCCAAATGCGGCATGAAAACCATTTTTTCCAGGACGACATTAGAATCTTCGTCAGTGATTTTAACTATTTTGTTGCATGAAGTAATTCCTGTGTCGATCGGTCTGCCGCTGCCGTATTCCAAAGAAACGAGATAAGTTCCGCTGTGCGCCGGTTTGATATTTGAAACGGAAAGAACTGCTTCAGGGGTCCCCCAGTCGCCGAAATGTTTTTTTCCGTGGTATAACTCACTGTTTGGATCTGTGATATTCGGAGTCTGGTCAAAAGATGACGCCGTGAACTCCCATTTTGCCCGTTCATAGTCGTTGCCCCAGTAGCATACGGGATCCGAGTGATGGCTTTCCCACCCTTCCGAATTTACTGCCGAAACGCTGTAGCAGTATGATTTATTGAGATAATCTGAAGAGCTCATGTCTCCCCATGAAATCTTCTTTGAACCGTTATCATCATAAACACTAACTCCATCTGAAGTTTCTGTAAGTTCACTGCCTACTTTTTTTCCGTCACGGTAAACGTTGTATGAAACGGCATCAGAGGAGGCGGTAAATGAAACAGTCAGCTTTTTCCCGTCACCGATGGAAACTTTTTCAACCGGCATCGGCGCCCAGCACTTGTTAGGTTCAGCGTTGCAGTCAACAAGATTGATGGTACCCGATTCATTCGAAAGTTCGAGTTCCATTTCGATTTTACTCTCTGCTTTCAAGTCACTGACGCTGAACGGAGCTGTTTTCTCGACTCCGTCAAGTTTCAGCGATTTGAGAACGTAAAAACCGGATGTTTCAGAGTTTTTCTCAGGAAGTTTGATCTTGAGTTCGATCGTTTTTCCTTTGAATTTCAGGTTTTTAAGGACAAATTCGCTGCTTCCGGCGAAGAAAGTGTTTCTCAGATTGACGGGAAATTTCGGTGAGAACCACAGCGTTTTCAAAGTCTGCTCTCTGCCGAAAACAGAGTCTAAAACCATCGAAAGAAATCCTCCGACACTCCAGAGCTGACGCCTTGAATTTACGACCGGACCGCTCATTTCCCTGTTTTGGAAATCTGTCCAGTTATCCTGATGCCATGCATCGAGAGTTATAAACTCAAAGTTTTCCATGTTCGAGAGGTTGAAAGCTGCTCCTCTGACAAGACTCATGAAAGCATTTTCGTAAAATTTATCGTTTCCTGCTTTTGCCGCAGCTCTAAGGCCGTAAGAAGAAACAAATGGCCAGATCGCGCGGTTGTGGTATATCCTCGTTTTGGGTTCCTGCGGAAAAATTACCGATGGACCTGCTGCGGTAACCGGGTATTCTTCGAGAATTTCAGCGGCTTCGGTGTTATCGGCAATTCCCGAAAGAATGAGAAGCGAAAGTCCTAAAAGATCTCTTTTGTCAACTGCGGAATAATCAAGAAAAGTCGTTTTCATAGTTGAAAAAGTTTTTCTGCTTTCGAGATAAAATCCTGATTTTATTGCCGTTTTCAAATTCTCAGCTTGAGTTGTAAACTCCGACGCCTCAGCGTTTTTATTCAATTCTTTCGCCAAATCTGCGGCAGTTTTCAGCGCTATATAGTGAAGAACATTCGTCGAAAGGGTTTTCGACATTCCGATGTGCTTCGTATTGTCGGCAGTCCAGTGCGGATAAGTCTGCTCGCGCCAGTCGAGGAAAGACTGCTCACCTCGATATAAACCGTCGTTTTCGTCGTAAACATGAAGTCTGTCGGCATCAAGCGTGTTTTTTATCGCTTCGTAAGAGTCTGAGAAAAAGCTGTTATAGTCGCTTCCTTCAAGGTTTTTGAGTGTCTCCATTGCTCCCAAAGCCCAGACGACGCGGTCTGTGCTGACTGGCCACGAACCGCCCGAACCGGTATCCTGAACTATCTGCATGTTTCCGCCGCCGATTTTGCGCTCCGAAATTTTAAATTTAAGTGAATTTTTCGATTTCTGCGGTTCAAGAAAAGCGATTCCAGAATGAACCGCGTAAGCTGTATCGCGGGTCCAGACATAGTGCCAGTCCGCGCCTGTCTCGAAGCAGTCGCAGTCGACCGGATTACTGTTATTCATGCTGTAATCAGTAATTTGTGAGACTTTGTTTTCGTTGAGTTCCGTTACCGCTAAAGCAAAAAGTGCGTCGAACATAACGTTTCCGCTGCGGAGACGCGGGCTTTCAGCAGTTTCGGTTATAGTTCTCTGTTTTGATGCAGGATAGTTGTTGCGAAGATCCGCAGTCGTAGTCAGAGTGTATGTCCTGAGTTCGTCGCCGGAAACCGAAACTGTTCCGGTTTTTCCGCCCCATTCGACTGTTGACGTTCCGGGAACTTCCGAAGTGTCAGTATCGGCATCGTCGTCCGGCGTTGTGTCGCCGTCGGTGTCAGTTGTGTCTGTATCAGTCGTATCAGTATCGGTCGAGTCGGTATCAGTTGTGTCTGTATCAGTTGTGCCTGAGTCAGTTGTGTCTGTGTCGGTTGTGCCGGTATCTGTTCCGTCGTTATTTTCAGAACCGTCATCATCCGAACCGGTATCGGTTGGACCGGTGTCTGCAGAACCGGAATCATTGTTGTCATTGGTTGTTCCGGTATTTGAGATATCGGTATCCGAACCTGTCTCTTCCGCGATCGCGATCTCGTTGTTGTCGTTTTTCGAGCCGCTGCAGCTGAAAATAAAAAGTGCGGCAAAAATAAGTAAAAACAGTTTTTTCATAGCTTTACCCTTTGCTGTTTATAAAAAAATTAACGCTTTCGAAAATATCGCCTTGAACAATGAATGCCGTCACGGCGACAAGAATCAGGATCCCCGTGAAAATGTATGCCCTTTTGAGAAAAATTCCCGAAAAGAAGAAAAGCAGAGCGACTGCGGCGTAAAGTGCGGTATTCTGCGCTCCGTTCAGTATAAAAACCGAAACAGCCGATAGAATCAGCAGATTGATTATGTTCCAGTAAACCGGTTTATCAGTGCTTTTTGTTTTCATCATTCTTATTTTCCGTTTTTTCGGCAAGTTTTAAAGTCAGTTCCCTTACGCGTCCGGCGAGAACTTTGATTACTCCGAGAGCTATTTCTTCACGCTGTTTTAGAATTTCCAGAAAGTCGTCGCCTTCCATTTTCAGCAGGAGAACATCGTCTTTTGCAATTATATCCGCATTTTTTGTCCGGCTTTCTATCAGTGACATTTCACCGAAACCTTCGCCTTCCTTCATGACCGCGATGATATTTCCGCCGGAAACGACTTCGACTTCGCCTTTTACGATCATGAACAGTTCTTTTTCAAGGTCGCCTTCGTTCGCGATATACTGTCCTTTTTCAAAATTTTCTTCAGTAAGCAGCGCTGCGATATCTGCAAGGACTTCGCCCGGAATATCGTGAAAAAGCTCAATATTTTTGAGTGCAAGCACCCTTTCAACGCGCGTCAGCATATTTCCTCCCTAAACTTTTTTCAAAACAGTTGAGGCGTATCTGCACAAGAAGCGGTCGGAATCGTTCAGAAGATAGCTGGAATCGGATTCCGGGATTTTTATGTTCAGAAAATTCATGGCATAAAGCGCAGCCTCGCGGACGAGCGGACTCGGATCATAGAGAAACATCTGAAGTTTTCCGTAAAATTCGGTCAGATGCTCGCAGGCTATCGCGTAAATTGTGACTGCGCGGACCCATTCGGAGTCATCCGTCACAAAAGTTTCTATGATATCGTCCAGATTCATCTGTTTTATGTTGAAAAAGGTGAAACCGAGCTTCAGTTTTTCCTCTTCGTTCCTGCTTTCGATCAAAGGAACGATGATCGGGCGGATCTCGGCATCGACGATCGTGTCGACGATTTCAAGAGCGTTCGCCCGCTGTACAGGTGAAACCGATTTTCTCGTCAGATTGAAATAAATACTGTCGAAAAGCGAGTTCCCGAACATGAGGGAAAGAATCGAGAAAATACGCTGGAAACAGTTGTGCAGTTTTGTTTCGGTGACATCGTAAAGACAGTCTGTCTCAAACTTTGTCTGAATTTGAATTGAGATATAAAGCGTCTGGAAATATTGATAAATTTCTTTAAGAAGCAGTTTTTTGAGACCGTTTTTGTCGAGCGGGATGTTTTCGATTTTTGAAAGGAGTTTTTTCATGCTGTTGAGGACGATGTTGCGCATTTCGTCGCTTTCGGTTTCAAGCGAAGAGGCAAGCAGCATGAAAGATTCCGGCGTGTAGATATTGCCGAGCATTCTGGCAACTTCGCTTTTCAGGCGGTAGCTTTCAAGCCTGTTTGAAAGAATGTCGGCTGCCGGAGCGAGGATCCTGTTGCCGAGTCTGGCAAGAACTTTGGCCGCGTCGAAACTGGCGCTTTTGTCAAGAAGCATATAGAAAAGTTTCGGGATAAAGAGATTCGAATTTATTTTTGAGGCGGCGTTCACCGCGACACGCCTGACGTTCGGACTCGGATCGTTCAAAAAAGTGAAAAGCTGCTGATCCATGTTTTTCTGCCCGAGTTCACCCAGAATATATGCCGCGGAAGCTCTTTTTGCCTCGTCATCCGATTCGGAAAAGGCTTTCAGATATGCTCCGGCAGTCATTGCGCCGGCTACTCCGGCATATTTGATAAGAGCGATGACAGCGGCTTCGCGGACCCGGATGGTTTCGCTTTCAAGAAAAGGCGAAATGTATTTTATCGATTTTTCCATCTGGCTGTAACCGTAGGTAAGTATCGCCTCACGCCGCACTTCGTCGTCAGGATCGTTGAATAATTTCAATATGTTGTAAACATTGTAGCGGCTTTCCATGCTCCGCATGAGTGCGAGGATCTTTACTTTTACTTTCGGAGTCGCTTTCGGGAGAAGCGAGACAAAATCGCGCCCGAACGAAGTGTCGTCTGTGCTTTCGACCATATCTATCGCGAGAAGAAGATCCTCCTCGTCGCCGCTTTCAAGCGCATTCTGCATAATGCTTTGAAAGACGTTTGCCTGCATCGTCAGGCGGTTCGAGCTGAAACGTTTTTTTCTGATGTTGTCGATGAGGACCGAAAGATAGCGTTTTCTGATTCCGGCGATCGTCAGGAGCCAGAGAATGCCTGTGGCGACGACGATCCAGGAAATAACTTTGACGTCGGATGAAATCATCCCTTTTCTGCCGAAGTAGCTGACAGCAAGAAGGATAAGACCCGAAACGCCGATGAAAATCGGTTTCACCATGCCGTCTACAAGTGCCTTGACCCTGCTTTTTATCTTCGGGTCAAGCGGAATGTAGAGAAGCTGGATCGCCGCGTCGTTTATCGTGTATCTGAAGGCGCTGTCGCCCGATTTCGCCATCGTTATCGCTATAAGCGGTGCCGAAAAACCGAAAAGCATGAGTTCCGGCGGAACGGCAATGAAAAAAACCGAGCTCAGAGTGAGAACGGCGGGAAGAATTCCCAGACTGAGAAAAATACTGAACTTCAAGAGGCGCGAAGTTGCAAACAGCTGGAAAAGAAGCGAGAAAACTCCGCCGAAAACCGAGTAGACGAAGCCGAAATATGCCGCAAGTTTCTGCGGATCCGAGATTTTATCGGACGCGACGACTTTGAACTGGTAATCGACGAGCGTCACGACGAGATAAATCAAGGCGATCATCGCCGCGATATATTTGATATAAGGCGTTTTTGTAAAACCTGCGCGGCGGGCCTTCTTCGCCTGTTTTGCCGAAAGCGATTTGGCGATGACGCCTCTCTGAAGGCGGTTCTGGTATTTTTTACCCATAAAATGGACGATCGCGACACAGCAGGCCATCGAAACGGCGTTTATGAAAAGAAGCGACTGGACTTTTCCGAGGATCACGGCAAGTTTTCCGACCGTGCCGCCGACAGCAAGGGTCGCTATGATCCCGCCGCATCCGACAAAGCCGAGAACACGTTTCGCCTCGCGCGAGTCAAGCAGTTCGTTCGTGAAAGACCAGAACTGGAACATTATAAATGCTCCGAGAAGCTCGATGAAAATGTAAAGCAGCGAAAAAGCTGAAGAAATTTCATTGTTTATCAGAACGACAAAGGCGAGGGTAGAGACGATTCCGATCAAAAACGTCACAGTTATCAGTTTGTCCATCCGATAGAATGAACTCCGTTTCGTGTAAAGCAGCGTGGCGGTCGAAACCAGAACCGCAACACCGATATACATGAACGAAAGCATGAGCCTGTCGCCTTTGTATTTGTTGAGGAAAAGGGTGTCGCGGACGATCCTTCCCATGACCATTATGGAAGTGGCGAGAAAATTGTATGCGAAAAGAAGGAGTGCCCGCCTTCCTTCATCCGGATTCTTTATGTTGAGAAACGCAAAAAGTCTGTTCATTTATTCTTTAAAATCAGTCTGTTTCATTGCTTCAAAAATCACCGCTGTCGCAGCGCTAGCGAGGTTGAGACTGCGGACTCTGCCGTCAAGCATCGGCAGAAAACGGGTCTGCGGGGCATATTTTTCAAGGATTTCTCCGCCCAGCCCCGCCGATTCGCATCCGAAAACAAGAAAATCGCCGCTTTTGTAGGCAGCTTTGTCGTAGCGGACAAGCCCTTTCTGCGAAAAAAAGTGCATTTTCGAGGTGTCGTTCGCCGCAAAGAACTCTTCTTTCGAAGCCCATTCGGTGATTTCGACGAATTTCCAGTAGTCGACGCCGGCTCTTTTCACCGCCGCTGTATCAAGCTTGAATCCGTAAGGTCTGACCAGGTGCAGCCTGCATTTCTGCGAAAGGACCGTGCGGGCGATATTGCCTGTATTCTGCGGAATTTCGGGATTTATGAGCACTACTTCGAACATTATTTTCAACCAAAACATCAAAAACGGGAAATTATACTCATTTGCCTGAGAAAAGAAAGACAAATTTGTTTTTATTTAAAAAATAAATACAATTATTTGTTTTTGTTCGATTTGGTTTGTGGTAAAGATGAAATTTTCGATACTGATTCCTGTTTACAACGAAGAAAAGACGCTTGATCTGATTCTTCCGAAAGTGCTTGAGTTAAAAAAATCGTCTCTTGTCGATGAGCTTGAAGTTATTGCTGTCGACGATTGCTCTAAGGACAACTCGTTGAATTTACTTAGAAAATATGAGGAAAGCGGGGGGATCAAGCTTATTGTCCACGAAAAAAACAAAGGGAAAGGGGCGGCGATAAAAACGGCTGTCGCGGAAGCGTCCGGCGATTATGTCGTTTTTCAGGATGCCGATCTGGAATACGAACCGCAGGATCTTCTGAAAATGCTCGATTTTGCCGTCAGAAACAATGCCGATGTTCTTTACGGCAGCAGATTTCTGGAAACCCGGAAGAGCCCGCTTGGCAGGATCCACTATTTCGTCAATGCCGGTCTGACTACTTTATCCAATATTTTCACAGGTTTGTCTTTGACGGACATGGAAACCTGCTACAAGATGTTCCGCGGAGAAATTTTGAAAAAAATAATTATCGAGGAAGAACGTTTCGGTCTTGAACCTGAAATTACGGCGAAAGCGGCAAAAATCTGTGAAAAGGAAAAGCTGAAGATCTGCGAAATTCCGATAAGCTACGTTCCGAGAAAGCACGACGAAGGGAAAAAAATCGGTTTCAAGGACGGTCTGCGTGCCGTTTACATAATTTTCAAATACGGATTGTTCCAATAATTCAGAGGCTTTTATGAAAAAATTGGTTCTTTTGCCGTTAATTTTGCTTTTTTTGTCCGTTTTGAACGGTGCCGAAATTTTCTACAGCGACGGAACAAGCGTTCCGATCAAAAAATCGGAAGAATTGAGCGCCGTCAAAAGTTCACCGGCAGATGCCGAGAATCAGAAAGGCGAAGTTTACCGCATGACCACCGGGCGTTATGTATATTCCTTCGTCAGCGGCAGGAAAGACGCTGATGCTCTTCCAGTCTATTTTTTCGGCGGAACGCCTACCGTTGCCGAAAGGATGGTTTTCTGGCGCGGTGAAAAATCGCTCGAATACATGGAAAAAAAATACGGAATGAAACTTACCGAAATTTTTCCGACTTATCCGCTCTACTCCTTTTCCGTCAAGGGCGACAGCGTTGAAATTGCCGAAAAAATCGTGAAAAACGGCGACGGCTACGCCTTTCCCGACCTGCTTAGCGAAAATACTCTCCATTCCGTGCCGGTAAGTATGCCGCAGGATCCTTATTTCGGCGAGCAGTGGCATCTGCACAATACCGGAACCGCCAATTATCATTATGCCAATGCCGATCTTAGCGGAACTGTTCTTGCAAATGCCGACATAAAATTTCTTCAGGCATTCGAATTTCTGGAATCCAACGATATTTATGTCGATACGGATACCAAAATCGCGATAATGGACACAGGTGTGTTTCCGGATCATGAAGATCTGACGAAACTTGACGTCGGTTGGGATGCCATTGATAACAAAGAGGGCGGCTATCCCGACAGCGAGGTCACTGGCTCCGTAGCACACGGAACGAAATGTGCAGGTGTCAGTGCGGCAGCCGGCAACGACACCGGAGTGATCGGAGTTTGCCCGTGGTGCGGAATTTATCCTGTAAAATGGCTGAGCGGGCATGGTTCAACGTCGCATAAGACTTCCGACTTTCTTACTGTTTATGAACAATATGCGGCTGATCCGAACATCACCACGATAAACTGCAGTTTCGGTCCTTCACCTGACGACGGTCCCGTTCCGGCCTATCCGCAAACAGTTGAAGCGATACAGAATTTCATGAAGAACGGCAGAAACGGAAAAGGAGGCGTTGTCGTCTACTCTTCCGGAAACGATGCTGTCAATTCATCTTACAACAAAATTCTTGAATACGATTTCACATTTGAAAGAAACGGCGTCCCGGTTACCGACAGAGTCGTCGCGGTAAACGCATTGACCGCATGGGATACTGTAGCCGAATACTCGAATTTCGGTTATGCCTCGACTGTTGCGGCACCTTCGCTTTCCCGCAGACCGTATGTCGGTATAGCGACAACGGCGATTCCCGGTCACGGCGACTATCCGTCATCCGGCGGCTACTACACCCGTCTTTTCAGCGGAACTTCAGCAGCTGCACCTGTAGTTTCCGGTCTTTTCGGCGTGATATTCAGCATAAATCCCGATCTCACTCTCGAACAGGCGCTGGCTATTCTCAAACAAAGCGCTGATAAAATTTATCCGAAAACAGGTTTGTGGGAGGAGAACGGTTTCAGCGTGAAATTCGGCTACGGCAGGGTAAACCTTGAAAAGGCCGCCCGTCTCGCCGCAGGATACCCGATGTGCGGAACAATAACTGACGAGGTTTGCGACAACCATCTTGACGATGACTGTGACGGTTATGTCGATGAAGGATGTTATGATGAAGAAGAACTGACAACCGGAAAACCGTGTGACAGCGCGGAGAACTGCCGTCAGCCGGGCTCTTCGACTCTTAATGATGTCATGTGCGTTACCGAGCGTGTTGTCGAGAGTGTTACCTGGGTTTTTAAAAACGGTTACTGCTTCGCCAAATCCTACATCAAGAGTAACACAAAAGGTCAACCGTGTCCCGACGGAACAAGACTTTTCGATAAAGAAGGTAATGACAATCTCTGCGCTCTCGAGTGCAACAGGACCCATCCATGCAAAAGAACGGGATACTACTGCTCGGATGAAGTTCTCGGAATATGTCTGCCGCGTGTCTGCTCTGAAGATTCCGACTGTGATGAGGGCTATTTCTGCAACGAAGACGATCTCTGTGTTCCTTCGGATTGCGGAAACGGCGAAATCGACGAAGACGAAGAATGCGACAACGGCACCGACAACGGTCAGACAGAATGCACTTACGGACAGATGAGTTGCAAGGTCTGCACGAAGGGATGCACGGAAACTGACGGAAACGCCTCTTACTGCGGTGATAAAAACATTGATATGTCAAACGGCGAAACATGCGACAACGGCACCGACAACGGTCAGACAGACTGCGCTTACGGTCAGACAAGCTGCGAGCTTTGCACAAATCAGTGTCTGAAAATCGTGGGAAACACTTCCTACTGCGGTGACAGCAGAATTGACAGGACAAACGGCGAAACCTGCGATAACGGCACTAACAACGGTCAGACAGATTGCGCTTACGGACAGACGGGCTGCAAAGTCTGCACGACAGGATGCAAAGAAAAGGACGGAAACACCTCTTATTGCGGTGACAGCAGAATCGACGGAACAAACGGCGAAACCTGCGATAACGGCACCGATAACGGCCAGACAGATTGTCCTTACGGTCAGACAAGCTGCGAGCTTTGCTCTAATCAGTGTCTGAAAATCGCTGGAAACACTTCATACTGCGGCGACGGAAACATTGATGCGTCAAACGGTGAAGCGTGCGATAACGGCACCAATAACGGTCAGACAGATTGCGCTTACGGTCTGACGGGCTGCAAAGTCTGCACTCTGAATTGCAAGGAAAAGGACGGGAACACTTCATACTGCGGTGACGGAACTGTTGATGCAGCAAACAACGAAGCGTGCGACGACGCTTTCAACAACGGCAGAACGGACTGCGCTTACGGCGAATATTCCTGCTTCGTCTGCACAACGGAATGCCTGCAGGAACCCGGTGCGGTTTCTTATTGCGGCGACGGACACGTTGACACCGGAAACGGTGAGATCTGTGATGACGGCGGAGATAACGGAAATACAGGACATTGCAACAGTACATGTGACGGTTATGAAGAAGATTCGGATGATGACGATGATGATTTGACAGACACTGACGAAACGACAGACACGGACGAAACGACAGACACGGACGAAACGACAGACACGGACGAAACTACTGACACGGACGAAACTACTGACACGGACGAAACTACTGACACGGACGAAACTACTGACACGGACGAAACTACTGACACCGATGAAACGACTGATACCGACGAGGCGACCGGCGATATTGAAGAATCTGTTTCCGGTAACGTTACGGGCGAAAATAACGGTTCTGTCAAAAACGAGAAAAGCGACGGATGTCTGCTTCTTGTTCTCTAAAAAATTTAAAAAAAGTAAAAATAGTGTATGATCCACAGTTTTTTTTCTTTGAATTTTTATCGAGGTTACAGATGAAAAAGATTTTTTTCGCGTTTTTAGTGCTTTTGTTTGCGTTTGCGGCAGGTGCTGCTGAACTTTTTTACAATGACGGAACGAGTATCAAAATGGAAAAAGCAGGTGATTTCGGTGCTGTCCGCCGCGGCGTTTCGGATTCTTTTATTCCGAAAAACGAACTTTACCGCCTGAATACCGGAAAAAATATTTTTTCTATTGTCAGCGGAAAAGGGGAACTTCCGGTTTATTTTTTGGGTGATATGCCGGTTGTTGCTGAACAGACTGTTTTTTGGCGCGGTGAAAAACCAGTTGAGTATATGGAAAAAAAATACGGTATGAAACTTGCCGAAGTTTTGCCGGCTTATCCGCTTTATGCATTTTCGGTTCAAGGCGACAGCGTTGAAATCGCCGAAAAAATCGTGAAAAACGGCGACGGTTACGCGTTCCCTGACCTTGTTCGCGAGACAACACTCAGATTTGTCCCTGAAAAAGCTCCGAAAGATCCTTACTTCGATATGCAGTGGCATCTGCAGAATAAGGGAAAGATCACAAATTATCGTGGACAAGAGATAGAAATGTTGAAAAATGCCGATGTTAAATTTATCCAGATGCTTGAATTTCTGAATGCCAACAAGATCAATGTCGATACAAACACGAAAATCGCGATAATGGATACCGGAATTGTTCCTGATCATAAAGATTTGACCAATATTGAACCTGGTTACGATATAATCAACGACGAAGAAGGCGGTTATCCGGATCTTTCACCACTCGAAGATTATGTTCAGTATCTCGAATATGTTGTCCCTGCTATAGGACACGGAACGACTTGTGCCGGAGTCAGCGCAGGTGTCGGAAACGAAATAGGAATGAGCGGAATGTGCCCGTGGTGTAAACTTTATCCTGTCAGATACCTGAATGGATTAGAGGGAACTGCCACGGTCGACAGCATGATGTTTACCGCTTACGATTTGTATGTCGAAGATCCTGAAATCACCACAATAAACTGCAGTTTCGGTCCTGATTCCTCAAACGGAACGATTCCGGTAACTCCTGCAGAAATCGAGAGTATTACAAATTTCATGCAGAACGGAAGAGGCGGCAAAGGCGGAGTAGTTGTCTATGCTTCAGGAAATGACGGTGTAGATTCATCATATGAAAAACTTCTCGGATATAATTTTGTTTTTGAGAGAAACGGTGTCAAGGTTACCAACAGAGTTGTCACGGTCAACGCTTCAAGTGCCTGGGATACGAGGATCGAATATTCGAATTATGGAGCTTTCTCGACAGTTTCTGCTCCTTCGCTTTCGGAGGACCCGCTTGTCGGTATTGCTACCGCCACAATTCCGGATTACGGCAATTATAAGAATGACTACACTCTCGGATTCTCTGGAACTTCCGCTGCCGCACCTGTTGTTTCAGGTCTTTTCGGTGCTATTTTCAGCATAAACCCCGAGCTCACGCTTGAAGAGGCAATGGAAATTCTCAAGAAGAGTGCCGACAAAATCAATCCGGAAACAGGTCTTTGGGATGAAAAAGGTTTTAGTGTAAAATTCGGTTACGGCAGGGTAAACCTTGAAAAGGCGGCGCGTCTTGCCGCAGGATACCCGATGTGCGCCGATGTAAAGGAAGAAGTTTGCGGGAATCATCTCGATGATGACTGCGACGGCTATGTCGATGAGGGCTGCAGCGAAAAACTGACAGCCGGAAATCCGTGTGAAAAGGCGGAAGACTGTCTTAATGGTTCGCTTACGCTTGATGATGTCGAATGTCTGAAGGTAAGACAAAACTGGAGTTTTAAGGACGGTTACTGTGCGGCAAAAAGCGGCAGGATTCCATGTCCTGATGGAACAAGGGCTTTTGATACAATAGACAGGCAACATGACCTGTGTGCTCTGGAATGCAACAGTCAAAAACCGTGCGAAAGGGAAGGTTACTACTGTTCTGATGAAGTTCTTGGTATCTGCCTTCCAGGTTGTTCCGATAATTCGGATTGCAACACAGGTTCATTCTGCAACGAAGACAAAAGATGTGAAAAATCTCCTGCGCCCATCGGCGGAAGCTGCTCGGAAAATAGCGACTGTGCCGGAGATGCAAACTGTGTCGGCTGGTTCTTTGAAGGAGGTTACTGCACCACGAGATGTTCGAACGGCGATGATTCCACCTGCCCGGGTGACGCAAAATGTGCGACGATGGGGATGGGACAGCGCAAGATTATGCTCTGTCTAGCTTCGTGTGCTTCTGATAAGGATTGCAGAACTGACGAAGGCTATCGCTGTCAGCCGCAATTCGGCTCGAAATCAGGAGTCTGCTATCAAAAATGCAGCGAGAATTCAGAGTGCAGCGATGAAGATGCAACATGTACGGAGGACGGCCACTGCGCTCCAGAAAACTGGGAAGGCTGGCCAGAGGAAGAGGAATCCGATACAGATTCTGATACCGATTCCGGCAAACCTTCCGAAGATGAAGCCGGCACGCATGAAAGCGAAAAAGACGAAATGTATAAAGATGACGAGTCTGTCGAAACGAAGAAAAGTGACGGCTGTTCTGTCATCGTAATGTAAAAAATGGTCGATTTAAAAGGGAAAAAAGCCCTTATCACCGGGGCTTCAAGCGGCTTCGGCGCTGATTTTGCCGACATTCTGGCAGAAAAAGGAATGGATCTGATAGTCACGGCACGCCGCGCAGAAAAACTGAATGCACTGAAAGCGGTTATTGAAGAAAAATACAGCGTGAATGTCCGCGTCATCGTCATGGATCTAACCGGTTTCGACGCAGCCGCAAAACTTTATGCCGAAGTAAAGGACGAAAACATCGATATGCTTATCAACAACGCAGGCTACGGAATGTACGGCTGGTTTGAAAGGCAGGACGCGGCTGAACTCAACAGAATGGTGCAGCTGAATGTCGTTTCGGCTTTTGCTCTGGCGAACTTTTTCGTTCATGATTTCGCGGCGAAAAATTCGGGCTGGATTTTGAACACGGCGTCGTTCGCGGCATTCAATCCGACTCCATTTTATGCGGTTTACGGCGCGACGAAGGCATTTTTCATGAATTTCTCGGTCGCGCTGCGAACCGAACTGAGAAAAAGCGGCAGAAATGTCGCCGTCACCGCGTTCTGTCCCGGTTTTACCGCAACGGAATTTGTTCAGACAGCTGGTCAGAAACGCTCTTATTTTCTGGAAAAAACCATCGGGAAAAGCTATCCGGCCGCAAAAGAGGCGATCGACGCGCTTCTCAGGAACAAGCCTGTCGTAATGCCGCGTTTCATGAACAGATTCGCTGCATTCTGCCTCCGTTTTATGCCGAGGAATGTTGCGGCAGATGCCGCTTTCATGTCGATTAAAAATCAGGATTAAATCAAAGATTATTCTTCTTCAGGATTGCATTTTGCGCTTGCCTGCTGTGCGGCAGCTGCCATTGAAGCCTGATCCTCGTTGTCGTATTCAAATTTCTCGCCGTTGACTTCAAAATAACCGTCGTCGCCGTTGGTGCAGAAACGCATTACCGAACCGTCTGCGCATTCATCGGCATCGGAGCAGTAGTATTCTTCTTCCGTGTCTGTGTCGCCGCCTTCTTCGTCATTTTCACCGTTGTTTTCGTCTGTGTCGCCGCCTTCTTCGTTTCCACCGTTATTTCCATTATCATCATCTTCTTCTTCGCCGTTCTCGTCGTCGTCGATCAGACCGCATTCTTTGCGAGCTTCCTTAATGGCTTTTGCGGCAGCAGTTAAATCGCTTGTGCTGAATTCATATTTTTTACCATGAACTTTGTAATAACTTTCTGTTCCGTTGGTGCATATTCTCATCATTGAACCGTCAGAGCATTCCGCATCATCTTCGCAGTAGAACCCGTCTTCGTAATCACCGTTGTTTTCATCAAGGTCATCGTTCTTTTTACCGCAGTAAACAGCAAGTTGAATCGATGCATCCCTGCAGTCGTCGGCAGTCGCGCATTGGTATTTTTTGCCATCAACTTCAAAATATGCTTCATCGCTGTATTTGCAGTATTTTACATCGCTGCCGCCACAATCTACATCATGTTCGCTGTCCTTGGCTGTAACACATCCGTGACCGTCGCCGTTGACAGCATTTCCGCCGTTGCTGTCACTGTCGCCGCATGAAACCGTAAGAAACATTGCAGCAAAAACTGCTGCGCAAACCAGAAATCTTTTCATTTTTCTCTCCTCAAAAAGTTAATAAAAAACATTGATCAAAAAATCAAAAACGACGCATTATAGTCAAATTTAAAAAAAATGCGAGAAACAGATTTCTGTTGATTTAAAAAAATCAGTCTTAAAAAATCGAAAAAAACTTATTTTTTTGCTAATAAGTATCTGTTGATTTGGTTTTTTTTTAAGTTTGATGGAGGTTATGATGAAAAAATTACTTGTTGTCATTGCGATGCTTGCCGCTGCGACGGCTCTTTTCGCCGAGTCGGTAAGCTGTGAATCGGAAAAAGGGAAGTGCACGTTTGAACTTTCCGGAGGAGCACTGTCAAGCGAATGCGAATGCAGCGACGGAACAGGATTCGCCGACAGCGAAATCCCCGGAGAAGGAGATTCGGCTACACTTCCGACAAAAGAAGAATGTGAAGCAGAACTTGAAGACGCCTGCCAGAACTCAGACGGATTCATGTGTGAAAACGAAGCCGGTGAATGCACGGTTAGCGGTGAAGGAGACTACGACTGCAAGTGCTTCGGCACAAAGGATTTCGATTCAGGATCTACGGAATCAAGCATGGAAGCCTGCAACACCATCCTTGTACAAACATGCGGAACGGAAGCGGCCACGATAAGAAAGATCTGCACAAATTCCGAAATTTTCAACATCTGTGTTTCATACACGAAAACCGTGGCTGACACCTGTATTGAACCGGTCAGCGAAGAAGAAATCGAGGCGATGCTTGACGTTCCGGCAAAAGACAACGCCACGGCAAGCGCCATCATTGCCTGCTGCTTCGACGAATACGAGCGTGAAGAGGCGAAAGCAGATTTCGACTGCATCAATGCCGCAGGAAGCTGCGAAGATCAAAAATGCTGCGAAACGTGCAACATTATCGGCTACGCAGGATCCGATCCTGAAGACGGCAAAGATTCCGATGAAGACAACGGTGACAACGACGTCGTTTCCCCAGCTCCGGAAGACGACACGGATACAACCGGCACCGATGCGGATGATACCGATGCAGCAGACACCGACGCTCCGGCCCCGGCCGAGAGCGCAGCGCCTGAAGATTCCGCTGATGGCAATTCCGGAACAAAAGAAGAGAGCAAATCCGACGGCTGCTCCATGCTGTTTATCTAAAATTTACTCCAGCACCGAGTCTTCCCTGCTCTGATACATTTCTTCCGAATGCATCTTGATTTCGCGGTTTACAAGTGTTGCCGCTTTGAAAAGTGTCGCTGCAAAGCGGTTGATTGTGCCAAGAACTGAATCCGACTGGTTTTCTTCCTCTTCCTCATCCTGGAAAAGGCTGAGTATTCCGTTTGTATCGGGGTATTTCACAAACGGGCAGTCAGGAACGCCGATTTTTTCCTTCATGTAGCTGTATGCCGCCATGAAGCCGCCGATCTCATCGACGAGTCCGTTCGAATGAGCCAGTCCGCCCAACCAGACGCGGCCGTGGGCGAATTTTTCGAGATCCATTGCGTTCATTTTTCTGCCGTCAGCCGCTCTCTGGACGAAAGTGCTGTAAACTTCGTCGAGATTTTTGTTGAGATATTCTTCCTGCTCCGGCGTGAACTTTTCAAGTGCCGAAAGGAAGTTGTTGTTCTTGCCTATCGTCACGCTGTCAAAGGTGATCCCGAGCGATTCGAAGAGGTTTCTCGTGTAGAATTTGCCGATCACGACTCCGATCGAACCGGTGATCGTGTTGTGGTCTGCAAAAATCCTGTCGGCATTCATCGAAACGTAGTATCCGCCCGATGCAGCGACGCTTCCCATCGAAACGATGACGGGTTTGCCGCTGATTTTTTTGATTGTCTCGACCTGATTCCAGATCGTTTCGGATGCGATTACCGAGCCGCCGGGAGAATTGACACGGAGGATTATTCCTTTAACGTTTTCGTCTTTCAACGCCTTTTTGAGAAGCGAAACTATTGTCGTTGAACCGCTCGACTGCGGCTTGCCTGAAGGAGACATGTCACTAACACCGCGGTGGATCGAGCCGGGAACTTCGATGACTGCGATTTTAGGCCCTGCGACCGGCATGATTTTGAACGGGCTTTCGTTGATATTCTTGTATACGACAACAGAAATTCTGTGCTCATAACCTGTCTGACTTTTCATAGATTCAAGAACTTCGTCCTTGTAGCGGATGCCGTCGATGAAGTTGTTTTTGACCGCTTCAGGCGAAGTCATCGAGACTGAATCTGCGATTTCATAGACTTTGTCAATCGGAATTTTGCGGCTTTCGGAAACTTCCGCCGCAACTTTGGAAAATATTGAATTTATTAAACTTTCTGTCGATTCGCGGTGAGCTTCAGTGAATTTATCCTCGCTGTACATATTCCAGTAGGTCTTATATTCCTTCCTTGCCGCGCCGATCGGTTCGACCTTTATTTTTTCAAGCATGTTCTTGAAGAAAATTGAAGTCGAACTCATGCCGTTGAAAGTGACGAAACCCGAATGCTGGAGGAAAATTTTGTCGGCCGCAGTTGCAAGATAGTAGCTTTTCGTGCCGCTCATGTATTCGCCGTAAGAATCGCTCCAAGCCCACACTTTTTTGCCTGCATTCTTGAACAAAATCAGCTCATTGCGGAGTTCTTCCGCTTGAGCGTAACTTAAATTCATATCGCTCAGATCAAGAAAAATTCCCACAATTTTGGGGTCAGCAGCAGCCGCGCGGACTGAAGTCAGAGTGTCGAGAAGCGAAATCTGCTTTCCGAAAAACGAGTCGAGCATCATGTAGTTCGTTTCAGGGAAAACATCGCCGCTTATCGCTCCGGCATTTATCGTAAGGAGCGTTTTTTCCATAACTTCCTTTTTGCCGAAGCCCGAAAAATCTATGCTCGAAATGAGCCAGACAATAAGAGCGATGTTGAGAACCGTGAGAACCCCTATCACAATGAAGAATCTCGCGATTACTTTCTTAATAAAATCGAACATTTGAACCTCTTATATCAATTTTGTTTACCACCACATGCTTCCTGCAGCAAAAGCCGTTGATTATATCACAAAATCAAATGTTTTCAACTGGTTTATCGGGATTTAAATGAGTAGGATTTTTATTCCGCGTATCTTATGCATCTGGCATAATAATTATGAGTGTATTTGTAGTATTCGCATTTTATGATGCCGTTTGAAAAGGCGAGGCTCCACAAGTATCCGCATCCGTCGGTTTCAGATGCGCTCCACCAGAAGTCATAAAACGAGCTTTTGTATTTTTTGATGCCGCAGATGTCTTTTATCACATAGATCGCAAGAAGTTCGCGGATCCCGGGGAGTTTCCAGCCGGTAAGACCTCCGAGGTTGAGATTTCTCGCGTATTCGTAGGCTTTTTTCTTCTGTAGAGGGTTGCGGCTGCCGATTTTTTCTATCATTTTTATTCTTCCGGCAGGTTGGACAAGTTCGATGTAGTCGCCGCGGTCGATGTAGTTTTCGGGATCTTCACATATTTCGATACCGTTCAGCGCGAGTTCTTCGATGAGAGCTGCTCTGTCAACGCGCATGAGTTCAAGTTCCGGCTCGTCGTATTTGCATTTTCCGCCCGGTTTTTGCGGGAATTTTGCCAGAAACGGGTCTGATTTCAGGTATCTTCTTCTGATGAGGCGTTCGATTTCGTCATCCGGCTGTTCGAAGTCGAAACTGAGGATGGTTTTCTCGTCAAAATTGCAGTAAACGGCGAAATCATCGTTGAAATTCGTCGCGAGGTAATCCATATCGACTTCATTGGTATCGATGTGCAGCGATTCAAGTTTCTCTTTCCAGAGTTCTTTGATCCTCGGCAGATCTTCCATCGGGAAGTAGGGGCATTCAAAAGTTGTTAAATTTTCCATGATTCCTCCTATCTGACGCAAATAACATAATAATATCCACGGTTTAATCTGCTTTCATGACGCTTCTCCGGATTTCCGAGAATCAGGTGAAGCCAACCGATCATGAACATGAATTTCGATGACATATAACAGTCTCCTTTGAAGTTTATTCCGCACTTATCCTGAACAGAACGCAGATATTTGAGTTCTTCTGGGCTCGGAACATGCCAGTCTTCGAAACCGCCCATTTTTTCGATATTGAGTTTATCGGCATAGCGGAAAGCGTCAGGAACATGAAGTTTGAAAGGCGAGCCGTATTTTTCGATCGCATGGATTGTTTTACCTGAATCAAGTTTTACCGGTTCAGCGAGTTCGATGTAGTCGCCGCGGTCGATAAATTCATCTGAATCTTTGAGCATTTCAGTGAGAGCACTTTTCAGCGGTTCTCCGTCAAGGAACCCGGCGATAGTCGTTTTTATGCTTTCGAAAGACTCTTTTGACGGTCTGTGAGTCGCCGGGAATAAGTAGGCGTAAGGCGAAAGATCCTTAAAATCGTTGTAATAACAGAGCAGTTCGTCGTGTGTTCCGAAAAGCCCCATTATGTCAAAAGCGGAAAAAAGGTCTTTTCTGATGTATTTCTCATAACATTTTTCGTAAGCCTTGATATCGATTTCGGGGTCGAAATCGTCGAGTTTCTGAAGCTCGATATGCGGTTTCAGGCACGGATTGATAACGATTTTTCTGACATCGGCATCGATGCACAGAGCATAGAATCCGCCGAGAGAATGTCCGACTATGTATTTGATATTATTGGATTTTACATAGTTTTCCAAAAACTCGACCGATTCAAAAGGTTTCTTTTGATCGTACCAAATCGAAACAAGCTCAAAACCCAATTCGGTAATAATGCCTTTGAGCGCGTTCATAGTGGAAGATGTTTCCGGGTTTGAACCGTAGCCGTAAATGTAAAGAATTTTGTTTGTCATTTTTCCTCCTTTTCGGATTTCGGAGCTGTCCGGTTTTTGCGTTTTTCCATCGCTTCCTGTCTCCGGCTTTCCTCGAATTTTCTGTTTTTTTCGCGCAGAGCCTTCAGTTTTTCGTCAAATTCGCGCTGCTTTTCCTTGTATTCCTCGCTTTCCAGGTATGCGTTCTCTTTTTCCATCTGCGCGCGGTGTTCCTTCGTTTCGAAAAGATGGAAGTGTCTGGCAGCCAGAATGTGCCGGCCGGTGAATTTTTTCTGCTCGAAAACCGTTTCGTAGAGCAGTCTGTTGTAACCTTTCTCTTTTTCGACAAGACGTTCGGCCATCTGTCTGTCAAAATCTTCAAGAAGCTCATAAAGCGATCCGCGCTGTTTGATAAACTTGGTATAAATTATGCCGCCGGAAGCAGCTTTGCAGTATTTCCCGATCCTGTTCCGTTTGTAGTAGGCGAGGGAGAAGTCGCTTTTCAGATCTTTTCTTACACCGAAAATGAAATCCGGCGCGAAATGGTCGGCGCAGAAGGAGACATTTTCAAAGCTCGCGTTCAGAAAGAGATAGAAATTTCCGCCGTTTTCGGTGTTTATTCCTGTTATTTTCATAATCTTAAATCCGTTGTGACCTATTTCCTCCACAAATTTTTCTCTCAGACGCTTGTTTTCGCAGCTGTCAGACGGTTTTTCTGGATTTTCCGGTGTCATGATGCAGAAGGTGAGGATCCTTGAATCCGTACTGAATAAAATCGACTGTTTCTCAGTAGCTGAAGATTTGTTTTCTGTCATTTTTTACTCCTTTTTTGCCAACCTGTTTATGTTGTAACTTTTAGAAATTGCACAGATATTTTAAAAATTCCGATAAAAAAGTCAAGAAAAAACGGCGTGTTTTTGGAAAAAAAACGTAAATTTATTACGCTGTTAAGTTTTTGTTGACTAAAATTCTAAAATTTATATTTTTATTATCGTTATATTTTTGTGTTGTTGAGTTTAATATGAAAGATGAATGTTCGATTGATAGAAGTAGAAAACAAGAAAACATTATAATTCAAAACAACAATCTGCTGCCGGTTTTGTATTCTCAGGTTGAAAAGAAAATTGTCTCGATTCGCGGATTGCCTGTGATCGTGGATGCGGATGTTGCGGCATTGTATGGTGTCGAGACGAAAAGGGTGAACGAGGCTATAAAGAACAATCCCGACAAATTCCCTGAAGATTATATGTTTGAGCTCACGGCTGAGGAGTTGCAGGATTTGCGGTCGAAAATTTCGACCGCAAATATATCTTCGAAGAGTAGAACTCTTCCTAAAGCATTTACAGAGAAAGGCTTATATATGCTTGCAACGATACTGAAAAGCAAGCGGGCAACAAAGGTAACATTCGCAATTATTGAAACTTTCGCCAAAGTAAGAAATCTCAAACGCGAGCTTGTAATCTGCACAAGGAACCAGACAAACAGATGCAAAACGATAAAATGCAATCTTTCGGCGAAGTTCTGTCAGATATTGTCATGCCCGATTTGGAAACATCGGAAACTGAATCCACTTTGGAATTGAATTTCCTTATCGGAAAAATCAAGCACACAGTAAAAAGAGTAAAGAAGAAAAACGATTAAATGGGCAATGTTCCTGAGCTAGTCGAAGGAGTCGAAGCGGTGACTGAGAGGGCAGCCGTTCCTTTTCACTCTCTCAAAACGGAAATGTGGGGAGAATCTATTTAAGATATTTGTCTATTTTGTAAATTTCGTCTTGTGCCATCGGCACGCATTCTATTCCGAGTTCTCTGAAAAGAGCTTCTTTTCCAGCTGGCATTTCTTCGTCTGCGGCTTCCTTTCGGTAGATGTATATAACTTTTCTTTCTTCGAACTTTTCCTTTTTTTCTTCTGCTATTTTCTTCTCTATTTGCTGCTGAATATATTTTTCTACCAGAAAAGCTCTCAAATCTATTTCGGCTGAGTCTAAGCCCAATCCCAAAATTATGAGGTCGTTATCAAGGAAAATGTCTGCCCATGATGAATTTCCAGTCCGATTGTTTTTCTGTCTTTCTAACAACACTTTTTTCATCATTGCGATATTGTTTGCGTAATCCCAATTTGTCAGGCTGAAACTTATGTCAAACGATTTCGTGGAATACAATCCATGAATATACCAGAGTGCGAATGTCGAATGAATATTGTTACCATCAAAATTTTTGTCGCAGAAACAGAGGTTTTTTAAATATTTGCGGTTATAAATATTTTTCTCTCCCTGTTGATGCCATTTCTTTTCTAAGCTTGCGTCAGATGTGAGAAATATTTTCTCCAAATTGGTTGTCAGAATCGGAATATGCTTTCGCTTTGCGAAATCCAGCAATTTTTTATGGTTTTTAAGTTCAGATTTTTTGGCATCGGCTTCTATATCATCCATTTTTGCTTTGAATTTTTCTTCGAATTTGTCTTTTCCACGCTTCAGAAGGGCTATCTCTGCAATTTCAGGATATGTCAGACCTTTTAAGTTTTCTACTGTCAAGTTGCTTGATTCTGGTAATAATTCGCCCAACAATTTTTCCCAACTTAAATTGATTTTGTCTGCTCTATTTATCCCGTTCCCGACCAAAAATGCGGGTTGATTTAAAGTTAAGGGTTTTTGTCCCTCAACTTGAAAAGTTATAGCCATTTTTCCCTCCTAAAAAAATTTATTACCGGACACAACGAACAGAGTAAATGTCCGACTTATAGTAGTCGTTTACACCAGAACTGTAGAAATTGCCGAAATACATAAAACATGCTTTATCTGTACTATCTGACCGAGTCGATGAAGACCAGACTCGAATATCGCTGCCTGACACATATCTCTCTTTTTTGTTTGATTTACATAGTTGTTCAAGTTCATCAAGACTTGGGAGTCTCCAATCGGAAAAACCTGCGAAATTATTGCGGTTTAATATCAAAACATAAGCCATTGCTTCATACCAGTTCAACTTATATCTTTCACTTTCTTCCATCATAGTAATATCTCCGATAGGCTCTTTAAGTTTGACTGCTTCCACTACTTTGTCTTTAGCTCCGAACAATTTCGCTATCCAGCTTGCGCGAATTACTTTTCTGGTTGATGGATCTTTGTAATAATAAAAGCGTTCTATCACTTTCTCTGAATTTTTGTAAGCTTCTAATATTTTTGCGGTATCTTCTTCTGAAATTTTGCAACCCATTGTGGCATAATTGATATCCTTTTCTTCTAATGGTCCCGCATCCCATCTGATATGCCAATATTCTATTTTCTTAATGCAATCCGAATAGCGGCCTTTTTCTCCTATAGATTTGAAAATCTCTGCTGCTTTCTGATAGTCCTCAACTGATTCGGCATGGTCATAAATGGATTTCGCTTTGTCATAAAGGTTGTTTTTTTGATTTGTTTTTTCAATAGTTGCGTTTGCATTTTTCAATTCCTGTGCAATTTGAGGACTGAGGCGGCAGGCTTCCATATAATTTTTGTTGCTTTCAGGAATTGGTCCATGATTGGAGTTGTTTAAATCTTTTCTTGTCGAAATGTGAAACTCAGCCATAAGTTTGCCGAGATAACATTCCGCATCGTCAGGATTTTGTGCCAGAATATTTGAAAAAATGTCATCGGCATCTTTCCACAACTGTTCTCCCAGTGCTTGAAATCCGCGTTTTTTGAGTGTGTTAATGTCCATAACAATAACTCCTTTAAACTGCTTTGGTTATATTAAACTTCCATTCCTTCAATCGATTTTGATTAGGCGGAGCCTAAACCCCGCCCTGAATTGTTAATTCCTTAGCACTGGCCTTTTATAGAGCCAGAAGCATCATACAGCGTGGTAGTGTTGGTGTTGGGGTCATAAATAGACACCGTGTCAGAAGTGTATCCTGCCAGTTGCTGCTGAGGAAACACGCCGATTGTTCCGATAGGAGCTCCTGCCGCATTGTAGATAATGTAGGAGCCGCTTGCTTTTTTTACTGTTGCGATAGCGTCCATTTTCTCTCTCCATAAAAAAAGGTGATAAAATAACTAAAAACCCGGCAGACTGGTAAGATCTGACGAGGTGACATGTTGAAATTATTGCTGATTTTTGCTGAATTTAAAGACGCCATTCTGATCCTTTCAGTCTCAAAAATTGCGGTAATATTATACACAAAACGATAAAAAAATCAAGAAAAACGGCGGGGTTTGGGAGGGAAAGTATCCTTCCTTTGCATCTTTACATTCACTTAGAGTGCAATTATTGCATTTAATCAATTGAGGAGGTGTAAATTTTGCACTCTTCGTCTTGACTTTAGTGCAAAATGGAGTATTTTTCTCCTCGCGAGGTGATGAAATGGAACAATCTTTGAAAGAACTCAGGGTGCAAGGGCATTTGACGCAGAAAGAAGCAGCTAACTATTTAAATGTTTCTCTGCGCTCTTACAAAACTTATGAAAACGAGGCTGACAAGACTTCCACTATCAAATACGCTTATATGCTGGATCGGTTGAAGCAGCTTGTTCTGGTCGACGAAACGCACGGGATCCTGGATGTCGAAACGATTCGTGAGGCGTGCAGAAGTGTTTTTGAAGAATACAGTGTTCAATACTGCTATCTGTTCGGTTCCTACGCCAAAGGAACTGCTTCCGAAAGCAGCGATGTCGATCTTCTGGTTTCTTCTGATGTCGGCGGACTGAAATTTTACGGCATGATCGAAAAGCTCAAAAATGCTTTGAAAAAGAATGTCGATCTTCTCAATGTCAGGCAGCTTGAGGGAAACGGTGAACTCTTGAACGAAATCTTGCAATACGGGGTCAGAATCTATACTGACTGAAACATACAAAATGCAACGCGGCGAAATCCCTTGGACAGATATTTACGGTTTGCGAAATAAAATCGTTCACGAATACGGTCGCGTGGATTTAGGAATTGTCTACGACACTCTGGTCAATGACATTCCTGAACTTAGGAATTTGCTTCAGAAATAGCAGTCTAAAAAATCAAGAAAAACGGTGGGTTTTGTACGGGAAAATGTGCAGATGGAAGGTGAGTTTTTGACTATTTACTGTGCAAAGAAATTTGCCTTTCCAGCACAAGCACAATTAAATTCACGAAAACAGTAATAAATTACAAACATCAATTATTCTAAATATTTTAATGATATTTGCAAAACATATTAACAATAACATCACAAAACTTGACTTTGAACACGATAAAATGTAAAGAAGAATCTGTTTACCATGTTCTTTTAAAGAAAATTATTACATTTGTTAGAAACAAAACAGATAAAAATAAATTTAGAAAAAACTTGACTTGACATTTTTAGTGAGTAAGGAAGAGACAATAATGACCGAAAAGAGGGTTTATATCAAACACTTTGTGTCCCTCGAGTAGGTCTATCTTTATTTTCAGGGGCACAAAATGGAAACAGCAGTAATGATTGACGGCGGTTTTTTGAGAAAGAAGTATCATGCGGCTTTCAAAGAAAATATTTCAGCTTTGAAAATCAAAAATTTTGTTGACAAAATCATAGAAAAATCAGGCTGTTGCGACGCAGATGCCTATCGAGTCTATTTTTATGACTGCAAGCCGTGCGATGCAAAAACATCCTACCCTGTTTCAAAGAAAGCTCTTGATTTGTCAAAAACACCTCAATACAAAGAAAGTCTGAGTTTAATCAATGAAATCCGAGGCTTGGATTTTTTCGCATTCAGAGAAGGACAGCTTTCTTTTTCAGGCTGGAAATTGAAAAAGAAATGTTATGACGAAACATCTTACAGCGATGAAAGTTTTGATCTTGACTTGGCACAGAAAGGTGTTGATATCAAAATCGGTCTCGATATCGCATGGATAAGCTACAACAATATTTCCAAGAGGATACTTCTCGTCACAGGCGACAGCGATTTTGTTCCGGCAATAAAAACAGCTCGCCGCAACGGCATTTTTGTTCATCTTTTCACTTTGGGACATCATGTAAAAGATGATTTGAAACTAAACGCCGATGTTTGTGTTGAAAATCTGCTGCAAGATTTTTAATTGCTGGGATCCTTACCCAAAGTGAACAGAGTTCGCGGAAGGCAAAAATCAAAACCCTTTTTCTATGATTCCGCCGCCCTGAAGGATCCCGTCTTCACGGTAAATTGCGACTGCCTGACCAGGAGTTACCGAAAGCTGCGGCGTTTCGAAAACGACTTTGAATCTGCCGCCTTCCAGGATTGAAACTGTGGCCGGGCACTCTTTGTGCTTCTGTCTTATTTTGACCAACGCTTTGAATTTATTAGGATTTTCAATATCGTCAAGCAGATTGAGTTCCGTCCCTTCAAGCCCTTCGGAAAAAAGATGCTCCTTTTCTGTGACGACGATTTCATTCTTTCCGGCATCGATTCTGAGGACAAAAAGCGGTTTCGGATTGCTGATCCCGAGCCCTTTGCGCTGACCCACGGTGTAGTGGATTATTCCTTTGTGACGGCCCAAGATCTTGCCGTTTTCGTCAACGATATTACCCTCTTTTATTTGTTCGTCCTCAAAAAGCACAGCGTGGTTGCCGCCCATAAAATCCTGACTTTCCTCTTTTTCGGCAACAGGAAGACTGAACTTTCTCGCCGTTTCGCGAACTTCGTCCTTAGTCATGTTTCCGAGCGGGAAAATGATGTGCGGAAGCCACTCGCGGCGCAGCATTTGCAGAAAATAGCTCTGGTCTTTCGCCGTATTCAACGCTTTCGCAAGGAAAAACTTGCCGTTTTCTTCAATAATTCTCGCATAATGTCCTGTAGCAAAAAGATCGATCCCAAGCTCAGCCCTCGCCTTTTCGAAAAGAAGCCCGAACTTCATCTTGAAATTGCATCTCACACACGGATTCGGCGTTCTGCCGCACATGTATTCGTGCTTGAAATACGAAATGATGTTTTCGCGGTATGCCTCGCTCAGATCAAAAACTTTATAAGGGATATCAAGCACTTTTGCGATTTCTTCAACCGCTTCCAGGCTTTCTCCCTCGCAAGGTCCGTAGCATGAATCGGGCATCGGACCCTCGACATGAAGCGAACCGTCCCAGTTCGACATCGTGACTCCGACAACATCGTAACCCTGCTGTTTGAGAAGTGCCGCCGCGACAGCAGAATCGACTCCGCCGCTTAAGCCCACAGCGATTTTTGCCATGTTTCCTCCGGCTATTTTTCGTTAAGAATGTGTTTTATGTTGTAAAGCTGCGGATTTTTGAGCCATTTTGAGGCTTTTTCGTAGTCGTCTTCATCGATGTAGTGGAAGTTTTCGACAAGCATTTTGTAGTCGTCAGCTTCAGTATCGACAAGACGCGGTTTGATTTTGCCGGTTTTTGGATCTTCGACATCCTCGAGATAGAGCGGAGAAACCGTTCCGTCGTTGTGACAGACGACGATGCAGCCAGAAACGCCGCGGTCGAAAAGTTCTTTTACGCCGAAACCGAGCAGCGTGCAGTATTTGAGGTCAAAAGCGCACGGAGCGCAGCAGCGGACTTCGTAGCCGATTTCGGTCGGTCTGCATTTTACCTTGAGGCCGAGTTTAGTAAGTTCTTCGTTGAGGAGAACGTTGAATATATGCGCTTTCGAGACGTTTCCGAGTTCGGGATGTCCGTGCTCGTCGAAGGAGAATTTGATTCCCGATCCGATTATCTCTTCATCAGACATGAAGTGGAAAACGCCTTCGCTGATCATGATAGCGCCGTAGTCCATGCCGTAGATTTTTCTTTTTACGATTGAGGAGATCATCATTTTTATGATTCTGTCAAAGGTGACTTCGACATTTTTGAACATTTCGGGAATTATTATCATCGGATAGTGGCAGGCTGAGCCGATTCCGAAAGCAAGGTGTCCCGCCTCGCGTCCCATTGAAGAGACAACGAACCAGTTTCCGCTTGTGCGGGCATCCTCATAAATCGTCGTAGCGATTCTGACACCTTCGTTTTTCGCCGACTGATAGCCGAAAGTGGGAAGTCTTTCGGGCAGCGGAAGGTCGTTGTCAATTGTCTTCGGAACGTGAATGTTTCTGACCGGAAGGTTCTTCTCGTTCAGATATTTTGTGATCCTGTTTGCAGTGGACGCCGTATCGTCACCGCCGATCGTGACAAGCAGTTCGACATTGTTCTTGATGAAGAAATCGGGCTTGAATTCGCTGTCTTTCGGTTTGTAGCGGCTCATTTTGAGGAAGGATCCGCCGCGGTTGAAGTAGTGGTCGGCAAGGTCGAAATCGATCTCGACGGTATCGACTTTGTCTGTAAAAAGTGTCTTCGTGCCGTAGTTTATGCCGATTACGCGGTAGTGTGCCTTCAAAAAGACTTTCGCTATCGAGCAGACGACAGTGTTTATGCCGGGGGCCGGGCCGCCGGAGCAGAGAATTGCAACGGATTTTTTGTCTTCCATGGTTTTTCCTCACAAAATATTAAATAAAATCAGGTTGTTATTCAAAAAGTGCCTCAACAAATTCATTCGGGTCGAAAGGTCTGAGATCTTCGATTTTCTCGCCTACGCCGACAAGGTAAACCGGCAGACCAAGTTCTTTCGCGATACCGATAAGCACTCCCCCTTTCGCGCTGCCGTCAAGTTTTGTCACGATGATTCCCGTAACTTTGACTGCTCCGCTGAACTGTTTTGCCTGAGTAAGGGCATTCTGGCCGTTGTTCGCGTCAATTACGATTATCGTTTCATGCGGCGCGCCTTCTTTCGCCTTGCCGATGACACGGTTTATCTTGATAAGTTCTTCCATAAGATTTACGCGGTTCTGAAGCCTTCCCGCCGTATCGACAAGAAGAACGTCAGCCCCTTTGCTGACAGCGCTGTTCACCGCGTTGAAAGCGACCGAAGCCGGATCCGCGCCGTCTTTGTCGCTGATTACGGTGCAGTTGTTCCGCTCGCCCCAAACCTTGAGCTGCTCGACCGCCGCCGCACGGAAGGTGTCTCCTGCCGCAAGAACGGGAACTTTGCCCTGAGCGATGAATTTATGCGCAAGTTTGCCTATAGTCGTCGTCTTTCCTGCACCGTTCACGCCGACCATGAGAAAAACTGTCGGTTTTTCGGTAATTTCCGGAAAAGGTTTGTAATTTTCGACAAGCACTTCTCTGATTTTCTCTTTCAGGAAGAGTTTGACATCGTCGCCGCTTTTAAATTTCGAGCGGTTTTTGTTGACTAAATCCATAAGCCACGAAACCGTCGCCACACCCATGTCGGCAGTGTAAAGAATCTCTTCAAGCTCTTCGATAAGGTCATCGTCAACGACATTGTTCCTGAAAAGGCCGATGAGACGCGACATAAAACCGCCTTTTCTGGTTTTTTCGAGACCGCTTTTTATCGTTGCAGCGGGAGTTTCGGGTTCTGGAGACGTCTCAGGTGACGTCTGTACAGCGGGTTCCGGTTCCGCAGGGGGTTCGGGTTCAATCGGTTTTTGAGACGTTTCAGGAAACGTCTGTACATCTGGTTCTGGAGACGTCTCGGGTAACGTCTCTACAGATTCGGGTTCCGCGTTTTTTTCGGGTTCAGGTTCGGCCGGTTTTTCCGGTTCAATCGGTTTTTGAGACGTTTCGGGAAACGTCTGTACATCCTGTTCCTCGAACAATTGGATTTCGGCGCCGGCCTCTTTGAAAGGAGGTTCTTCCGTATTTTCAACAATCGGTTCTATCTCAGCTTTCAGCTTTTTGTCGGCTTTTATGAGTTTGTCAATTTCATCTTCTTCGGGTTCTTCCTTTTTCTCTTTTTTCTTGTCGGGCCGGAAAATCACGATCAAAAGCAGAACCAGCAGAACCGCCGGCACGATATAGAAAAACAATTCGCCGTTTTTAAGGCTTTCTTCAATCCATGCTTGCATATTTGACTCCAAAAATTATCAAAAAACCGGCTAAATGCCGAAAAACGCATTATTATTGCCGCAAAGTGCATTAAATCAAGAAAATGCTGATTTCTGTCAGCAGATTAGTCCAGATCATACTTTTCAAAAACAAACGCGAAGTCTTTTCTGACCTGTTCTTCGGTAAGTCCGAACTGCTCAAGCGAATAGATATGCTCGGTTTTGAAAGTTTTCTGTTTTTCGGACTGTTTTTTGAGTGCCGCGGCAAACTTTTCGTCCTCTTTGAGGTCACAGAAAGAGATTATCCGCTCAAAAGTGTTGTCGAAATCGGTCATAAGCTGCTTGTGGGTAAGAAGCAGGAAATTCGGCGAGTTTTTCTTTTTTTCTACGATTTCGTCGAACATTTTGTAGTAAAAAAGCGATGTGCGGTACATATTTTTCAGGAATCTCTGCTGAAGTTCGACAGGTTGCGAACTGTAGTTGTTGAGCGACTCCTGCACCCGTTTTTCGAGCGACATCATCGAAGGGACGGCTTCGAGAGGATTCCTGATTATGAGCATGATGCGCGGATTTTCGTAAATTTCTTCGATTTTATCGACCTCAAAAAGCTGCGCGAACGATTTTGAGAACATTCTTCTTCCCGTTTTCCAGATGTTTTTGCGGTGAATATCCTGGAGATACTCTGCGAATTTTTCCTGTCCTGCGACTTCGACGAGTTCTTTTTCAAAGGTGCCGCTTTCGTCAAAATTCTGCCAGCAGTAGAAATAGATCCACGAGAGAAGGCCGTCGAAATAGCGCATAGAAAGGGCGATGTCGTCGGTTTCCATCGAAAAAAGGTCGGTTTTGTGGATTTTCGGATCCCAGACGCCGTCAAAAGAGAGGTTCTTCACGAGCGGAAGAAACGGTTTTATGATTTTCCGCATGAAAATCGAAGGGAAAACCATCTCCCACATCGCGAAACCGCGAAGCTCATCACAGTTTTCGGTGAGAAAACGGTGCAGGAAAGTCGTTCCGCTGCGCAGATGTCCGATGAGAAAAACGGGTTTTTCGATTTTCTGCTTTGCCGCGCCGGGGAAAAAAATTTTGTCCAGAAACAGCGTAACTTTCATCAGTGCGCCGATGAAAGTCCTGAAAATCAGAATTCCGATGTATTTGAAGCGAAAACCGAAAGCCGAATACAAAATTTTAAGGATTTTGAGTGTCTGTGACATATTTCACCTTTAAATTGAGTCCGTCAGACGGAGATGGAAAGAACAAAAATGCTTACTTTTTGAGAAGATCCCTGATTTCGGTAAGAAGAACGATCTGAGGATCCGGAGCCGGTGCCGGAGCTTCAGCAGCTGCAGCTTCTTCTGCTGCCTTGTTGGCTTTTTCAAGTTTTGCTTTAGCTGTATTGATGAGCTTTATGAAAATGAAAATCGAAAACGCTACAATGAGGAAATCGAAAGTGGTCTGAAGGAAATTTCCGTATTTCAGAAGAACTTCAGGTTTCTCAGGAGTTATAACCTTTGTAACTCCGTCCACAACTTCTGTAACAGCAGGAGTTTTTTCTTTCAGCGTTATTGAAAGCTTGGTGAAATCTACACCACCAACAAGAAGACCGATGAGCGGCATAATAACGTCAGCCACAACAGAAGAGACGATTTTGCCGAACGCACCGCCGATGATGATACCGACAGCCATGTCCATAACGTTTCCCTTCATTGCGAAATCTTTGAATTCTTTCAACAGATTTTTCATTTTTTTCTCCCTCAGTTATTTGTTCAACAATCTTTTGCTGAGAACTTTGATCATATCCTCAGTCATACTGTCTAAATCGTAGGACGGAGCCCAATCCCACTCAGCTCTTGCGCAGGAGTCGTCCATTTTGTTCGGCCAGCTTTCAGCAATGCCCTGGCGGACCGGATCAATGTCGTAATCCATCGTGAAATCGGGGATGACTTTTTTGATCGCAGCTGCGATCTGCTCGGGCTCGAAGCTCATCGAAGCGACGTTGAAGCAGTTTCTGTGGATGAATCTCGAAGAATCGGCTTCCATTACGCCGATAGCAGCTTTGAGACAGTCTGGCATATACATCATATCCATGTAAGTTCCGGCTTTGATGTAGCAGGTGTAGTGATGTTTTTTGATTGCTTCGTAGTAAATATCGACTGCGTAGTCGGTCGTGCCGCCGCCGGGAAGGGTGACGTTCGAAATGATACCCGGAAATCTGACGCCTCTCGTATCAACGCCGTATTTTTTATAGTAGTAGTCGCAGAGAAGTTCGCCCGCGACTTTGGTAACACCGTACATCGAAGTCGGACGCTGGATCGTGTCCTGCGGAGTGTTGTCTTTCGGGGTCGCCGGGCCGAAAGAACCTATCGAACTCGGAGTGAAAAGCTGGAAATGAAGCTCTCTCGCAATTTCGAGAAGGTTCATCAGACCACCGAGGTTGATTTTCCATGAAAGCTGAGGTTTCTGCTCGCCGACACTCGAAAGAAGCGCGACAAGGTTGTAAACCGCGTCAACATTATATTTTTTGATGATCTCGGAAACACGCGCCGTGTCGAGAATGTCTGCCTGTTCGTAAATACCGTCAACAAGCGTCGGAGCAAGCTGGGACGGATCTTTAAGATCTGCCGCAACAACATTGTTTTCACCGTAAATTCTTCTGAGTTCGGGAACAAGTTCGCTTCCGATCTGACCGCTGGCACCTACAACAAGAATTTTTTTCATTTTTTTCTCCAATAAAAAACCATAATCCGATCCGCGTTTAATCCGCAGACTTTCACAAAAGCGGAAATATAGTCATAAATATTTTCAGTACAAAAAAATTTTTAATTTTTCCGCTTAAAATTTCTTTCAGAGGAGGTCTCCGTCTTATAAATCCACTGGAATTATTGAAAATTTTCAAAATTCCGTAATTTTTTCTTGACTTTGAACTTTACTTGCGTAGCATATTCCCGCTTTTTTGGTAACTGACATGAGGAAGAGTGTCATGGAATTGACAAAATACAAAAGAAAAGAAGACGTTAAGAGAGAATGGTTCGAGATCGACGCAACGGGCGTCAGACTCGGAAGACTTGCGACGGCTGTTGCAAACATCCTTCGCGGAAAAACAAAAGTTGACTACACGCCGAGCGTTGACTGCGGTGACTATGTAGTTATCACGAATGCCGAAAAGATCGATCTTACCGGCAGCAAACTTACTGAAAAGAATTATTACCATTATTCAGGTTATCAGAGCGGTATGAAATCGCTTACGGCAGCTGAAATGATCCAGAAACATCCTGATTACCTTATACTTCACGCGGTAAAGGGAATGATGCCGAAGAACAAACTTGCGAACCAGATTATGACCAAGCTCAAAATCTTCGCAGGAAACGAACATGCCCACACAGCTCAGCAGCCGACCAAGCTCAGAGTTGACGTAACCGGCAAAGTTGAAAAAATTTAACTATTTGGAGATAAAGAATGGAACAGTGGTACGCTACCGGCAAAAGAAAAACAGCAGTCGCAAGAGTTTTTTTGAGACCGGGAAAAGGTGAAATCGTTGTCAACGGTAAAACCACAAAAGATTATTTTTACACCGACAGCAACATTATTAAAATCGATGCTCCTCTCGCAATCACGAAAACACAGGGTAAATTTGACATCCTCGTTACGGTTTGCGGCGGCGGAATCTGTGCTCAGGCTGAAGCAGTCAGACACGGCATTTCAAAAGCTCTCGTTGAATATGATCCCGAAATGAGACCGGCTCTCAAGAAAGAAGGTTTCCTGAGAAGAGACGCAAGAATGAAAGAGAGAAAGAAATACGGTCTTCGTTCTGCAAGAGCAAGATATCAGTTCTCGAAGAGATAATATTTTATATACGGTTTCTCGGATTTTTCTGCCCCCCTCTCCTCAAAAGAGGGGGTTTTTGTGTTTTTTGGAGGTATTTATGTTCAGACCTTACCTTTTCACTTCGGAATCAGTCACCGAAGGGCATCCTGACAAAGTTGCAGATCAGGTTTCCGATGCTATTCTCGACGCCATTCTGGAGCGCGACAGATTTGCAAGAGTGGCTTGCGAAACGTTTGTCACGACAGGACTTGTCGTTGTCGGCGGCGAAATCACGACAAACACCTACGTCGATATTCCCGAAATCGTCAGAAACACGATCATGGAAATCGGCTACAAAGATACGAAAACCTGCGGCTTCGACGGTCACACATGCGGGGTTCTTTCGACAATAGACAAGCAGTCGCCCGACATCGCTCAGGGCGTTAATGCAGGCGAAGGTCTTTTCAAAGAACAGGGTGCAGGCGATCAGGGAATGATGTTCGGCTATGCGACCGATGAAAATGCGGATTTTATGCCGACTCCTATAAACCTTGCGCACCAGCTTGCATTCAAACTTGCCGAAATCAGAAAAACCGGCGCGGCTCCTTTCATTCTTCCCGACGGAAAAACTCAGGTCACAGTCCGTTACGAAGACGATATGCCGGTTGCTGTCGACAAAATCGTTGTCAGCACGCAGCACAAGGAAGAGGCTGATTACGACACAATCAGGCAGACTGTCATCGACAAAGTTATAAAACCGGTTATTCCGTCACATCTTATGCACAATAAAACCGAAATTTTCATTAATCCGACAGGAAAATTCGTCATCGGCGGCCCGGTTGCCGACACAGGCCTCACCGGCAGAAAGATTATCGTTGACACCTACGGCGGAATGGGTCGTCACGGCGGCGGCGCGTTCTCCGGCAAAGATCCCTCGAAAGTTGACAGATCTGCCTGCTATATGGCGCGTTACATCGCGAAAAATGTAGTCGCGGCTGGACTTGCGAAAAGATGCGAGGTTCAGCTCGCTTACGCTATCGGAGTTGCGGAACCCGTTTCAGTTTCGGTTTATGTCAACACTTTCGGCACGGCAGCAACGAAAGAAGCCGACATCGAAAGAGCTGTCAAAAAGTGCTTCGACATGCGTCCGGCAGCAATTATCGAGCAGCTCGACCTGCTTCGTCCGATATACAAGCAGACAGCCGCTTACGGTCACTTCGGCAGAGACTGCTTCAGCTGGGAAAAAACCGACAGAACCGAAGATCTCAAAGCGTTGATTTAATCCGCATATTTTCTTTCAAAAAATTCTAAAAAAACCTTGTCGCAGGATTTGCCACTTTCGATATTTTCGCTATAATCAGCGGCTTTTTGTTTATTATTGTTATAAATATAGGAGATTTTCATGGCTGATTTTTTGAAACTTGTCGATTCGCCTGCCGGTTCACGGCTTATTGTCCAGGGAAACAGCGCTTTTGCTCTCGGTGTCGTTCACGCCGGATATCATGCTGCGGACGGTTATCCGGGAACTCCAAGCACCGAAGTTATCGATAAAAACTTGAAATATGTTCAGGACAGAATGACTGTAGGCTGGAGCGTAAACGAAGCTAACGCAACTGCTGTCACGATAGGTCACGCCGTTGCAGGTATGGACAGCGTTGTCACGATGAAGATCCCCGGCCTCTTCCAGGCTGCCGACACGATCACGACTTCGGCTTTCTACACAGGCCAGATGGGCGCTTTCGTAGTTTACGCGGCGACCGACTATGTTCCCTCAAGCACGCAGCACGTAATCGATGCGAGATATTTCCTGAGCGCGGCGAGGATTCCCGTTCTCGAACCGAGAAACCATCAGGAGCTTTACGACATGGCTTTCATCGCGGCGGATCTTTCGAGGATGTTCAAAACGCAGGTCTGCATTCTTGCAAGCGGCATTTTAGCTCACAGCGAAGGACTCGTCGTAACGAGAGAACCGCGTAAGATCGAGCCGCTTCCGGTTCCATCCGACCTTTCGAAGTGGATGCTCATGCCGGGAATCGCAAGGAAAAACTACAACGAAGCGACAACTCACAGGATCCCGCAGGTCCTTGAATTTGTCGAAAACAACAAGGATTTCATAACCGAAACAAAAGGAACCGACGACTTCGGGATCGTCGTTGTCGGTGAAAGCGAGATAATCGTCAAAGAGGCTCTTCTCAACGCCGGACTCAACCCGTCGATACTTTCGATGTCGATCGCAAACCCCGTTCCGGTAAAGAGGATCCGCGAATTCGCATCAAAAATCAAAGGGAAACTTTTCGTTTTCGAGGACGGCGACAGATTCCTGCAGGAAAAAATCGAAGCGACGGGGATCGCAGTCACCGGCAAACCCGAATATTCGGTCCTTACTGACTGGACTCCGCAGGATGTTATTGATTTTCTTAAAGATTTTATTGAAATTAAAGCGCACAGGGAATCAACTGTTCCGGCAATCAAACCGCTCGTCAGACCGCCTTCGATCTGCCCCGGATGTCCGTTCCGCGGATACGCCCTTTCGGCTGAAAATCTCAGAAAGAAAGGAAAACTTTTCGCAGGTTTCGGCGAAATCGGCTGCTCGACGCTCCTTTTCATCAACAAAGGGATCGATACCGTCCTCTGCATGGGCGGAAGTGACGCGATGAGACAGGGTTTCTGCCTTAGCAGGCCCGAAATGGCATCAAAAGTCGTCAGCGTAATAGGCGATTCGTGCGAATGCCACAGCGGTATCGACGCGACAAGAAACGGCGTTTTCAGAAACGTCCCCGGCGTCAAAGTCGTTCTTGACAACAGCGTAACGGCCATGACGGGCGGGCAGCCGGCTCCTACTAGCTATGCAAACCTTGCAGGAGTGCCCAACAAATTCAGGCTGAAAGAGGCGATCGCGGCTGAAAAATGCGATGTAGTTGCTGTCAACGCCTACGATCTCGCAGGAATCGAAAAAGCTCTCGAAAAGGCTCTTGACGACGCCGAAGCAGGCAAATTCACCAATCTGGTGATCGAAGGGCCGTGCCAGCAGATCATGGACAAATCGAAAAAGAAAAGAACGATAAAAATCGATGCCGAAAAGTGCAAAAAGTGCGGAAGATGCAACGTCTGCCCCGGCATAAAATTCGACAAGGAAAACGGTCCAGTCTTTACGAATATGTGCATTGACTGCGGCGGAAACAAGCAGATCTGCATGCAGAGATGCCCGTTCGGAGCGATCGTTCCGATAGAAGCAACGGAAAAGAAGGCTAAAGTTGAAGGTCCGGCTGCTGTTCCGGCTGAAATTCCGGAAGTCTCAGTCGCAAAAGAGCTACTCCCCGAGTCGATCAGAGTTGCAATCCGCGGTATCGGCGGTCAGGGCAACCTTTTCTTCGGCAAAGTGCTGAGCGAGATCGCGCTTCACACGCCATACGGCGAAACCGGCATCGTAAAAGGCGACACCCACGGCATGGCACAGCTTGGCGGCAGCGTAATTTCGACTTTCGCATGCGGCAAAGTCTACAGCCCGATCCTTTCGCCCAAAAGCGCCGATGTCCTTGTCGTAATGGAAACTTCCGAAGTTTTCTGCAACGGTTTCCTCGACCTTCTGAAACCGAACGGAACGATAATTCTGAACAGATTCGAATCGCTTCCCGCGAACATGAAAAAAGAGGATTACCCGAAAATCGAAGATATCAGAAAGGCTCTTGCAGGCTACAAAGTCATTGAAACGGATGTTATTGAAACTGTTGCAAAAATCGGCGACAAATCGGGAAAAACGGCGAATATCGCGATGCTCGGACTTCTCTCGTCGATAGAACCTTTCTCGGCTATCCCGAAAGAAATCTGGCTCAAGGCGCTCATGAAACTTTCGCCGACAGACGCGGCAAAGGCGGCAAACTACGCAGCGTTCAACGCAGGACGGGGAGAATAGTTTGTCTCTGAACGCAACTACCGGAAAATATTCAGAAATCGTCGGAAAGATTTTTCTTGTTTTATTTGTTTTTTCGATTGTTTCGACATTTGTTTTCTGGTGGAGCGGACTCAGCGACAGAAATGCGCCCGATGAAGAAACAGAGCGGAAATTTGCCGTGATCCTCAATGAAAATTTCAGGCGCGGCGATCTTGTATTTACCGAAAACGACTGGGATCTCGACTTTCTGAAACATCTCGAAAAAGGTATTTTTCCGGTTTTTTTAGACCTGAAAAATGCAACGGAAAAATCTGTTGCAATGATGAAAAACGGCGACGAACGCATTTTTCTCCTCTTAAAATCGGAAAAATCGAGTGATTTTTATGTAAAAAAATTGAATTTGAAGGTTGTAGAGAGGTTCAAGGCAGGCAGAGGCGAAGTCGTCATGGCCGAAACACTTTTTAAAACGGTCAGAAAAACGCTGGTTTTCTCACGTGATATCGGCAAGGCAAAACGCGTTGCATTTTCGGACGGAGAAAAAAGCGAAGAATGCCGCAAAGTTTCCGAAACGAAATGGCAGTGTTCCGACGAAACATGGAATTATGTCGGTCTGACTACGGCCTCTTTCAACAAGCAGCAGAAACAGGCGGTGTGGGCCCATCCTCTTACCGGAAAAACGCTTGAAATCGTCTTCGATGTGCCGGAAAACAGCAGAAGAATCCACTTCAACTCCGTTTTTGCAGAGTCGGCATACCGCTCGAAAAACCGCGCACCGGTCAATGTCGAAATTCTGGCAGACGGAAAAAATCTGCTGAAATATGCAAGCCCGTTCACTTCAAAAGCGACCGAAAAAAGCGCAAAACTACCTGAAAACATTAAAGAACTTACAATAAAGCTAACTGTCTCCGATGACAGGCAGAGACACTTTGTCTTTAACGGATACTTGAGCGATGAACTTTAAAAACCGCTTTGAAAAAATAGATTTTCTGTTAGCCGCAATAGTCGCGGTTTTCGTTTTTCTGATGATCTTTCTCACCAGCGATGCGATCGGTTTTGTCCGCGACGAAGGCTTTTACATGAAAGCGGCAAACTACATGGCCGACTGGTACGAATCGATCGGTACGAATATCTCGAACGGCGAATTTGCGAAGATTTTCTCAAAAAAGGAAATCGACAAATATTTCAATTACAATTCCGAGCACCCGCCTTTCATGAAAGAGCTTTTCGGCCTTTCGCAGTTTATTTTCACGCGGAAACTCGGAATAATGTCTGCACCGATGTCGGCGCGTCTCGTAGCGGCACTTTTTGCGGCTCTGACGGCACTTATGATTTATATTTTCGGCTTAATTTTCTTCAGCAGAATAACCGCTGCAGCTGCTCCGCTTCTCTTTTCCACGATGCCGCACATCTTTTTCCACTCTCACCTTGCATGTTTCGATATGCCGATACTTTTCTTCTGGAGCGCAACTTTCATTCTCTACATAATCTGTCTCAAAACGAAAAGGACTTCGGTTCACGCACTCACCGCTCTGTTTTTCGCATTCGGCATGGCGACAAAGCACAACGTTCTTTTTATTCCTATACTTCTCTTTGTTTCGTGGCTCTTTTTCTACGCTTTTTCATACCGGAAAGAGGCCGGCTGCGGTTCGTTCACCGGATTTTTCAGGGCGATCCCGAAAGTTTTTTACTTTATGGTGATAATTTCGCTGCCTGTTTATTTCCTCATCTGGCCGAGAATGTGGTTCAACACTTTCGACAGGCTTATGACTTACGCCGAATTTCACGGCAGACATGTGAACTACCTCAACTACTACTTCGGAACACCGCTTAAAAACGGTCCCTTCCCTTTCAGTTTTCCGTGGGCAATGACTTTGTTCACTACTCCGACACCTCAGCTCGTCTGCTTTTTTGCAGGAATACTCTATTTCTGCCGCGATTTTCTGAAAAGTGAAAAAACTTATGAAAAAGAGGCTGCTTTCGCAATGATCACGGGCTCGCTTTTCCCGATTTTTCTCATCGCGTGGCCCTCCGTTCCCATTTTCGGCGGCATAAAACACTGGTTCACAGGTTATCCGCTCATGCTTACCGCCGGCGTTTTTGTGATCGAAGAATCGGCAAAAAAACTAATAAAAACAAGTAATTTTAAGAAAAACCTGACCGTTTGTGCACTTTTTGTGCTTGCCGCAGTTTCCTTAATTTCGCCGAATATAAAATTTGCAAAAAGAGGTGCAGCGTTCTATAACGAACTTATCGGCGGAGCACAGGGAGCTGCCGAAGCGAGAATGCAAAGGAATTTCTGGGGTTATGACATGATTGATCTTACAGATACGCTCAACAGAGAGGCTCCGGAAAACGCGAAACTTTTCATAATGACCGGTTATGAAGGCTTAAACCAGAATTCTTTCAGATTCATGGTCGATGCCGGCATGATAAGACGCGACATCAGAGCGACGAACAATTTGAATGAAGCCGATTTCGCGCTGTTTTTTTACGAGAAGCAGAATGAACACGTTTTGAACAACATAGCTTATGAATTCGGAACAGTCAGACCTTTGGCAGTTTCGTCAACGGATTCTGTATTCTATTCCGCACTTTTCAGGAGAGAAAAATGACCTATCTTTTTACAAATCCGCAGGTAAAAAAGTGGAAGACTCTTGCCGTTCTTTCGTTTTGTCTGAACCTGATCCTTTTGTCGCTGATTGCCTACAATCACATCTCTTCTAAGAACGATGAAAACGACAAAAAAAACGAGACTCAGCCCGTTCAGACTGCTTCAGCGGAAACAGGATCAGGAGAACAGCCGGCCGGAGCCGCCGCGCAGGAAGGATCTCAGACCGCGGAACCGGAAAAACCTGAAAAAGAGCTTGACATAAAAACCGATCCGGGCGAGCTCATCTCCGCTTCAGCAGTGATCGAGGACAACTTCTACAACGCTTTCAACTCGAACGGGGATCTCAAACAGATAGCAAAAGCACTCGGAATGCCGAACCTTGCAGACATCATCAGCGCTCATGTCGGAAGACTTCTCATCTGGGATATCGTTCTCAGAAACGATGTCAGAAAGGGTGACAGAATCGATTTTGTCTTCAGGATTGTTCCGGACGAAGAAAAGAGGACCCGAAACGATCTGCCCGATGTTCTCGAAATCATGGCCGTCAAATATTTTTCGCATAAATTCAATAAAGAGATAAATATTTATAAATATGCAGCAAAAAATTCTGTTGCAAAATATTATTATTCAGACGGGATAATGCTTGAAAAAATAATATCTCCGATTGCACCGGTTAAAAATTACATTCAAATAACAAGTACTATCGGCGACAGAGCTCCGAAACACGAAGGGATAGACTTCAAAACCAATGTCGGAACTCCGGTTTATTCAACTGTCAACGGCACAGTTTCGCGCATCAACTGGAAAACCAGATACAACGGCTACTGCATCGAAATCGAAGCAAAGAATTCGCCTCATGTCTTCAAATATCTGCATCTGAGCGAAGTCAATGTCGAGCCCGGCCAGAAAGTTACAGCCGGCCAGCAGATAGCCGCTTCTGGAAACACCGGAAAATCGACCGCGCCGCATCTGCACTACCAGATCAACATCGGAAACAAGGGAAAAGTCGTTGATCCGATGAAATATCACAAAACGATAATCGAAAAACTGCCTGAAAACGAGCGCGAAAACTTCAAAAACAGGATCGCAGAGCTTGACGATCTCATGAAATAGCGGCATTTTGTTTTAGTTTCTTCACAAAAAATCCCTTATAATTCTTTTTTTGTTTGAGAACCCCGAAAAATTTGACTAAATCACGGATATATTGTAGCTTGAAACGATGTTTTGGGAGATTTACAAATGAACCAGGGGAGAGTCAAGTGAAAAAGATTGTTAATGCATTAAGTTTCCTGATTATCGTTTTCATCTCTTGTCAGCTGTTTGCCGATGATTCGGTTTCCGTTGCTTCGACGATAGCAAAGACTGCTCAGGAGAAAAAACTTGCCAAAGAAATTGACGACAATTTGTCCTTGCTGCTTTCAAGCATCAAAAATGCAAAAGTCTCAGCGGCAAAACCGGCGAAAACCGACAGATGCAACGGAGATCTGAAGTGCATAGCGCAGATCGTTACGAAAAGCGAATCTTCCGATTTCGTTATCGTTCCGAAAATCAAAAAGGGATCGTCCGATGTAAAAGTCGTTCTCACCATGTTTGACGCAGGCGGAAAGAAAAAAGGTTCGAAAACCGTAACTTCCGGCGCAGACGCAGACAGCGAAGATATCGCTTCCGACATGCTCAACGCACTTAAATCGCTGATTGCTTCGGCAGCTCCGGACGAAGATGAAGCTCCCAAGAAATCAGCTGTTGCGGCAAACAGAACCGCTTCATACTCCGAAGTCAAGGAAGAGATCAAAAAAGGCTTCGCGGCTTACGACAAAGGCGATCTTGACGGTGCAGTCGAAACTTTCGACAGAGCTGCCAACGAGCTCAACTGCAAATGTCAGCAGAACGAAATCGCACGCACTCTTCTCGAAGCAGTCCAGAAAATCCAGAAAGGTCTTCCGAAAGCGACTGACGCACTTGACGACGGTGACTACAAAGCTGCTTTAAGAACCCTCGAATCGCTCAGAAAATCAGATACCGAACTGCGCGAACAGGGCTACAAGGCAATGGTTTTCAAGAAAGACAAAAACAACCGCAAAAGATACACTGAGCCGAATCCTCAGGATGCTCAGGCTGTAGAACAGATTCACAAAACATTCAAATCGAAGATCGAAGAGCTCAGGAAATGGCGCACGAAACAGCTTTCCGACATCGATGACTGGGTAAACAACAACATCAAAGCGAGAGAAAAGGCTATAAACGACCTCAAAACAAAGGAAAAAGAGCTCGTAAAACAGCAGAAAGATGCCGAAGCAGCCCTTAAAAACAAAATCCGCGACATGAAATACCAGTGGGAAAAGGATGACTCCGACATCGAACAGGAAATCGTAAATCTCGAAAGCCAGATCACGCAGATCGAACAGCGCGAAAAAGGCGTCATAAAAGTTTCGAACAAGAAACGCGACGAAGCGAAAGAGAACGATTTCAAAGCCAACGACAAGGCTTACAGCGAATGGAAAAAGAAACATCAGCAGGAAAAGGACGCTTACTACGAAAAGCAGAAAAAGTTCGAGACGACTGAAGGCGAAAAAGTAACGAAAAGAGTCGCCGAACTTGAAAAACGCAAACAGGCTCTCGAAGCTAAAAACAGAGAAACCGATGCCAAAATACAGAAAATGGCGGAAGAGTTCGAAGCTGAAGAACGCAAGATCATGGCTGCCAACGAAGCGACCAGAATGAAAAACGAGGACGAGGACAGAAAATACAATGTCCAGGTCGAAAAAGAGTATCAGAAAAAGTTCGACAGCCTGAACCAGAACCTCGTAAAATACGATGATCAGGAATCGGCAAAGGAAAAGGAACTCCAGAAATACCAGCAGGAAATCGAAGAGTTCATGATGAAGAGCGCGACAACTCTCGGACAGATTCAGGAAAGCGTCGAGAAAGACCGTGCCAAAGCCGAAGCCGACTACGCTAAAGAAAAAGAGACCGCCCAGACAAAGCTTGAAAAAGATTACGAAGACAAGCTCAACCAGCTTGCGGCCCAGAAAACCAAACTTGAGGAAGCCATCGCAAAACATACCGATGACACCGAGACGATGAAGGCAAAGAAAGAAGAGACAATGATCGCAGAAAACGAAAAGACGATCGTTGCCGCTGAGCAGAAAATTGCCGCAAACGAAGAATCAGCCGCAAAAACTGAGCAGGAATACGAAGAAAAAATCGCGAAACTTCAGGATGTCATTGCAAAGACAGTCGATGACGAAGAGAACGAAAAGGCAAATAAGGAAAACGCTCTCCGTTCGGAAAACGAAAAACTTATTTCCGCAGCCGGCACCATTGACGACCAGATTGCGACAGAAGACGGTAAATTTGCTGATTTCAAAGGCAAACTTGACGACGATTACGCAACAAAATCGGCAAACATCGACGACAAGATAATGGAACAGAAGAACAAGATGGCCGAAGCAGTCGAAAACTTCAAGGGCAACTGGGGCGACTATGTTGCAAAGGAAATCGACAAGCTCGCAGCAAAAGACAATGCGCTGAGAAGCCAGATTGACGATGAAAAAGGCAAAATGGCCGAGATCGACGGCAAACTCGAGCAGCAGAAAGCCGAAGAACTCAACAAACTCGACATTAAACTTTCTGCACTTGAAGACGCTTTCGCCCAGAGGGCAGACAAAGTCGAAGACGATGTCAACAAAGAAATCGAAAAGATAAAAGCAGACACTGCGGCTCAGCTTGACAAGGCGGCAGCTGAAGATGCGAAAATCGCAGACGCACATGCAAAGAAAATGAGCGACCTTGCTGCAGAAGAGGGAAAGATCGCTGCTTCCTACGATGCAAAAATCGCGAAATACGACGAGCAGATCGCTTCGATCGACAAGAAATACGAGCAGAAAATGGCTCCGTACAGCCTTGATCCGATCAACGACGAAATGAACCAGTCGATTGCCGAACTCGAAAACAAAAAGATCGAAACGACCAATAAGTTCCAGGAACTGCTTGACCTGATGTCCTCCGCAAGAGACAGCGAAATGCAGAACTATGCCGACAAGAAGGAAGCTGCAAAGGACAACAAGGCCGAGCTTGCAAAAATCGAGAGAGAGCACGCTTCCGCAATCAGAAAAATCGACAACGACAAGGCTTCGATCGAAAGAAAGATCAAATTCGAGGAAGAGAGTGCGGCAAGAAAGATAAATCTTGAAAAATCGAAATATGAAAGAAAGATCGAAAGCAACAAAAACGAACTTTCCAAGATTGAAAAAGAGAAAAACCTTGAACTTATTTCTATAAAGAAAGACGTCGCAGCAGTCGAACAGGAAAAATCGGCCGCACTCAAGGCGCATCAGAAAAAGGTTGCCGCAGCTGAATCTGCCAACAAGAACCAGATGGCTCAGAGAGCCGGCGTTTCCAAAAAAATCAAGGCTGACGGTGCGGCTAAAGAAAAGAACGCGGCTGCAAGCATAAAGGCTAAAAAGAATGCCGTCAATGTTGAAAAAGCCAATGAAATCAAAAAGATTCAGGCTGAAAAGGCAAATCTCAACGCTAAATACAAAGCTCAGGGCGACAAGGAAAAGGCTTCCATCCGCAGCAGCATCGCGGCAAAACAGAAAGAGCTTCAGGCAAATTCAGCTGCCATGAAAAACTGGGAAAAGAAGTCGAACACTCCTGATCCGGCAAAACTCAAGGACGTAAAAGCTCCTTACGAAAAAGAGATCGCGAAACTCCAGCAGGAGAAAAAAGCTCTCAATACCGACAAAGCGAACAAACTTGCAGTCGTAACAGCCGGCCACAAAAAGACCATTGACGACCTCAATGCGAAAAAGGCTGCAGCTGTCGAAGGATCAAAGGGTATCGACGAAAAAGTCAAGGCTGAAAATGCAGCTATTGCAAAGAAATACAACGATATCAGAGTCAAAATCAAAGGAGACATCGCGAAACTCCAGCAGGAAAAGAAGCAGAAAATCGGAGCTATAAAAGCCGATACGAACGCAAACATGAAGAAAAAAGCTGTTGCTGAAAGCGGTTTCAAAAAGACTCTGGCGGCCGAAATCGCAAAACTTTCAGCTGAAAGAAACAAAGAACTCGGCGCAATGAAAGCTGAACATGCGAAAGTTTCCAAGCAGCTTGCCCAGCATGAAAAGTCGCATGACGCCTACATTCAGAAAGAAACTTCGAAAATCGACAAAAAATATGAAAAGATTTTCGCAGATCTCGATGCAAAACTGATGAATGAAAGCATGAGACTTCAGAAGGAAAACAGCGAATTCGAAAAGAAGAAAAAAGCTGAAGAAGCCGCTGCAAGAAAACAGCATCAGGCATTCCTTGCAGACAAAAACAAAACAAAAACCGGCATCGACCAGCAGATCGCACAGGCTCAGAAAGAGAGAGACGCAAAGATCGAAGCAAGAAAGAAAGAGAGAGACAGACAGCAGGAAACATGGAACAAGGAAAAAGCTGCGCGTGCTGCCGCTTTTGAAAGAAAGACCGCTACCGACAGAGCGAATATGGCGAACAACGACAAGCAGATCGATGCTCTTGCAAAAGAAATCGACAACGCCAACAACGCCTGGGCGATAAAACTTGAAGGCATTCAGGCTAAGCATCATGCAGACAGCAAAAAACAGGAAGCTGCATGGCAGAAACAGGAAGCCGCAAAGGAAGAGCAGTACGAGAAAGGCAAAACGAACATCACTGACAAATACGACAACATGGAAATCAAGGAGAAAGAGGATCGCGAAAAACACAAACAGCAGATGATGGACAAGAGAGACAAGCTGCTTGCAGAAAAGGAAAAGAGAAAAGAAAAGAGACAGGCTGTCCTCGACAAAGAAAAACAGAACTGGGAAAAGACTTCACAGAACAACAAACTCCAGATTGAAAAAATCCGCAACGATATTGACAATCTGGAAGCAAAGAAACCCGAATCATCCGAAAAAGACAAAGCTGAAGCAAAAACCAAGAAAGAGCTGGTTTCCAAGAAATATCAGGAGAGCATCGACAAAATCAACAAGGCTGAACTCCAGCAGGTAAAACAGAAATTCAAACAGGAATACAAAGAAGTAGGAGAACGCGAAGTCCAGCTTACGAAAGTTACGAAACAGATCGAATCCGCAATGGCTGATTCCTACTCGAAATCGGGTCTTGCAAAACTTGACAAAAACGATTTCACCGGCGCAAGAAAGGATTTCAACGAAGCACTTTATCTTGACGACAACAGCAAATCGGCGAAAGAAGGTCTGAAAGCGATCTCGACAAAAGCTCAGGCTCTTTACTGGGAAGCTTTCGGAATGAAGGAAACCAACAAGTCGAAAGCTGTCAGAACGCTTGAAATGCTTATGAAGAGCCTGCTTCCGACAGATGAAGTCTACCTCAAGTCAATGATACTTCTCGAAGAACTTAAATAATTGAAATGATTCCACTTTTAAAAAGGGGGGCTTTGCTCCCCTTATTTTTTTTATGTTTTTCGGTATATGCAGAAAGTTCGCTGGAAGATTATTACAGAGTTTTCTATTTTCCACACACAAAATATCAGGCGTGGCTGAAAACCGATAAAAACGACAGTTTCAAAGAAGTCTTCGCCTCACTTTACAACATCCCTTTTTCAAAAACACGCAAATTCGGGAACACTCCGAAATTTCAGGAAATCAAGGGACTTTCAGGCAAAACCTCATATCTTTACCTTTATATCGAAATCCCGGCTCACACCGATGCGGCAATTCTTTTTCACGGGATAAAAAAAGGCGAAATTTCGGTAAACGGCATGAAACGGGGAAAAATATCGCTCGCTTCAGACAGAGGCTATGCAGTTCTGAAAGGAACCTACGAAAAAGGAATATATTTCGTGTCGGTCAGGATTGAAGAAAAGAACAAAAAAACAGGAATAACCGTCCTTTCTGACAAAAATCTGAAAAGCGCGGTAAAACAGGGATTTACAAAATCGGCAAAGTCCAGTCTGTCGCTGAAAAATTTTGACAGTAAAGACAATAGCAACGCTTTCAGCGCGTTTTTAGATTCTTTCTGCTTCCCCTATTTTGAAGAGATACCTGATTCGAGAGAACTTTTTTTTGAAATGACAGAAAACTCTCCGGAAACCACAGACGGCAAAACTCTGATCTCTCTGATCCGTTCGTCAAAAAACAGCAAAGATTCACTCAAGTCACTGAAAAAATTGGGATTTACAGAAAAAAACCTCGAAATTTGGCAGGAAAATTTCTTAAAAAAAGGAGTTTGTGAGCATGAATAAAACTGTGTTGATCCTTTTGATTTCCGACATTGTAATATTTGCGGCTTTCGCTTTCATCATCTATCAGGACAACTTGGAACTGGAAAGATTGAAAAGCATTTCGGAAACCTATGCCAAAGAAAATGAATCGCTGAAAATAGACTTGGAAATGCTTCGGAAAAAGCTCATTGTCTCAGAAAACAGGTCTCAGGTACAGCCGGACGATTTTGCACGGCAGCAGAATCAGAAATTCCAGGCCATGAGAGAAGAAATCCGGAGGCTCAAAGCAGAATCCGTTCCGAAAAACCAGGAAAAAGAGGAGCAGATCTGGAACTTCACACTTGAAAGTATCAAAAATTTTGTCGATATCGAGCTGACAAAAAAACTGGCAAGTTTCGGATTCCAGCCTGAAGAAACAGAAGTGTGCGTCAATGAATACAAAAAAAGTCTTGAAACAAGCAAAGATATTCTGCTTCAATGGTATCGCAATGAAATCAATGATGATGAATACGAAGAAAAAGCATTAGAGACAAGTCGTGAATTTTACAAGAATCTTTCTGCAGCAGTCGGTGAAAACAAAGCATCGATAACACTTTCGGTCGTTCTTCCCGATCCGAATTTCAGAAGAAAAATGTTCGAGGAAAAATAATCTCTTCCTGGAATAAAAACACACTGTTTTTCTTGATATTTTCAGCAGACCACCTAGAATGTCACGTTGTTTGAACAATGTGTTTCCGGAGGTTTATAATGAAAAAAATTTTTGTGATTCCGGTAATTTTCGCAGTGTTGTTTTTTGCGGTTTCATGCGGTAGTAAAAATAAAATCTGGAAAAATAAAGGTGCTGTTGTCAAAGAGGAAGTAACGAAGGAAATTTCGGCAGAAGAAGGGGGAACAGTGACAAGTTCCGACAATGAAATTTCTATCGCGATCCCAGGCAATGCAGTGGATTCAAACGTGACAATAACTATGCGGATTTATGATTTCACAGGTTACAAAGACACCGAAGGCCGCGATGTCATCAGCAAAGTAGTAGAGTTCGAGCCGTCAGGCACAATTTTCAAAAAACCCGTCATCATCTCCATGACAAGCCTTGCAAAAGTTGACAACAAAATAATTGCAGCAGCAGTTTTCAACGAGTCGCAAGGTAAATGGAGCTACAGCAGTTCGGGTGCCGCGGTTAAAATCACGGGACATGATGAAAGCAGCGATCCGATCATGCAGTCGGCTGCCGGTGATCCGATTATGCTGAATGCTGCCGGAGACCCGATTATGATGAATGCTGACGGCGGGGAGATTATGATGAGTGCTGCCGGCGACCCGATTATGGTTACTGCTGCCGGTGATCCGATTATGATGAGCGCTGCCGGTGATCCGATTATGATGACGACCGGACACTTCACCGCCTACACTTTTATCGCACTTGATCCGGAAGAAGCAACTCCCGCCGACGATTCCGATATCGACATTGATGATTCAGGCAATACCGGCAATTCCGATGCGGACAATGTCGAAATATCAGACACTGACGACATTGAGGATTCAGACAATACCGGCAATTCCGACAATGACAATGTTGAAATATCTGACCTGGACGAAATCGATGATTCGGACAATACCGGCAATTCCGACAATGACAATATTGAAATATCTGACTTGGACGAAATCGATGATTCGGACAATGCTGGCTATTCCGACAATGACTATGTTGAAATATCTGACCTGGACGAAATCGATGATTCGGACAATGCCGGCTATTCCGACAATGACAATATTGAAATATCAGACATGGACGAAATCGATGATTCGGACAATGCCGGCTATTCCGACAATGACTATGTTGAAATATCTGACCTGGACGAAATCGATGATTCGGACAATGCCGGCTATTCCGACAATGACTATGTTGAAATATCAGACTCGGACGAAATCAATGATTCAGATGGCAATGATATTGATGATCCTGCAATATGCCCGGAGGGTTTCTGCAACGACGGAAGCTGTTACACGGAAAAAAATACCCATAAAATCTACTGCGCCTGCGACAATGATGCAGGCTACTATATAAGCGGCAGCAGATACTACGATGAAAACCCGACAGGACATTGCTGGTACGCTCTTGCTATTGACTGCTCTTACGATATCGGAACAGCTCAGCCTTTTATAGACAAAACAATCGACGGCAACCATATTTATGATAAAAACCACCAGTTAAACGATGCAGAAACAGCGACATGGGAATGGACTTTGAGTAAAGGTCCGTGCGACATAGTTCTTGAAAAAACGAGCTTTACAATAAAAGCGGCGAAAACCTTAGAAGAACTTGACGGCGAAGGTGAAGAGACAACCGTTGTCAGCGGTGTCGGACTTTCTCAGTTCAAAGTGAAATTCAAATCTTCGGGAAGCTATATACTTCACCTTAAAGTCACCCGTCCGAACGGTGAAGTCTACGAGTGCGAATGGGCTCTGAGAGTTGTTTCCGACGGCCTCAGAGTTGAGCTCTGCTGGGATAAAACCGGGACCGTGGATCTTGACCTTTATTTGGGCAAAAACGGCGTATCGACAGCATGGAAAGATTCCAGTTCCTGTTATTTCCAATCCTGTAACGGAGATCCGTCAAGCACAAAATATAATTGGAACGTATCCGGCTGGGGATATGCAGCGACAACAAATTATAACCAAAGCGGAGTTTTGACTGAAAATATGCAAAATCCGCGCCTCTATGAAAATATTAACACCCCGGGACTTGCAGAAGATATTTATCTTGACAATCCTGACGACGGAGATATTTTCCGTGTATTAGTCAATTATTTTTCTTCTAGTAGTCGTACTGTCAACCCTGTTGTCAATGTTTACTGCGGCGGAACACTAAAGGCGGCTTACGGTGTTGAACCGCATGTTTCAGGCTTTAACAGCAAGGGTGACTCATGGAAAGTTGTCGAAATCAAATGGGTCGGCAACCATTCAAGTGATGCATGCGAACTTACTGTGCAGTGGAATGATGATTCTGGTTATGTTATAACCCAAGACATCCCTGATTACAACAACTGGTAATTTCTTGAAAATATTACAGAAACCGTTCAGATCTCAGTTTCGGTTCAGTCGAGTTTGAATTCTTCTTTCCAGTTGTCCGATTTATCCCAGTTCGGCTGCTCTTTTTTGTCAAAAAGATAGTTTCCCATGACGAGATAATCCATTTCGGTGCGCATGAAGCAGCGGTATGCGTCATCCGGCGAACAGACGATAGGCTCTCCGCGGACGTTAAAAGAAGTGTTGACGACAATTCCGTAGCCCGTTTTCTGCTTGAAAGTGTTGATGAGCTGCCAGTATTTCGGATTGGTTTCGCGGCTTACGCTCTGGATTCGCGCAGAAAAATCGATGTGTGTGATTGAAGGAACATCGCTGCGGAGGAAGTAAAGCCTTTCGTAAAGCGGAAGTTCCTCATATTTTTCGGGAAGTTTCGTCCGTCTTGACTCAAGAACGGGCGCGACAAGAAGCATATAGGGCGAAATCGTGTCGATATCGAAGAATGTCGAGATGTCTTCTTCAAGAACCGACGGTGCGAACGGCCTGAAACCTTCGCGGTATTTGATTTTGAGGTTGAGTTTTTTCTGCATTTCGGGGCATCTCGGATCGCCTAAAATCGAGCGGTTTCCCAAAGCGCGAGGGCCGAACTCCATTCTTCCCTGGAACCAGCCTATGACGGTATCGTTGTTTAAAAGATCGGCCGTTTTATCACATAACTCGCTGAAATCATCGAACTTTTTATATTTTGCATCGTATCTGCGGGCAACATTTTCGATATCGCGGTCGCTGAAATCGGGACCTAAATAAGCGCCTTTCATCGAATCGCGTTTTTCGATATTCGTCCTTTCGTGACCGAATGAAATATAGTGAACAGCCATCGCCGCGCCGAGAGAGCCGCCGGCATCGCCCGAAGCGGGCTGAACCCAGAGCCCTTTGAACATTTTCGTGCGGAGAAGCTTGCCGTTTGCGACGCAGTTGAGGGCAACGCCGCCTGCAAGAACGATATTTTCCGATTTCGTGAGCTCTTTTGCCGTTTCAGCGAGTTTAAGAACCATTTCCTCGGTGATTTCCTGGATGGCATACGCCATGTTCATGTAGTGCTGGTTGAGCTCGCTCTCCGATTTTCTGCGCGGAAATCCGAAAAGTTTTTCCCATTTCGCGTCGTTTGTCATGCTGAGACCCGTCGCGTAGTCGAAGTAATCCATATTAAGCAGGAACGAACCGTCTTCGCGCAGATCGATCATGTTTTCAAGGATCTTGCGCTTGATTTCTTTTGTCTCTTCCGCGTGTTTATTGCCGTAAGGAGCCAAGCCCATAAGTTTATATTCACCGCTGTTTACCTTGAAACCGCAGTAATAGGTAAAAGCGGTGTAAAAAAGACCGATCGAGTGCGGAAAGTCGAGTTCTTTCAACACCTTGATTTTATTGTCGTTTCCATGACAGATCGTAAGAGTTGCCCACTCGCCTACCCCGTCTAGAGTAAGTATCGCGGCATCTTCAAAAGGCGACGGATAGAACGCGCTCGCCGCATGTGACAAGTGGTGTTCCGGAAAGTAAAGTCTCGGGATCCTGCCGCCCAGTTTCGCAAGTTCCTCCCGCAGCATCTCCTTCATGAAAAGTTTTTCCTTGATCCAGACCGGAATCGCTGAACTGAAACTCGTGAGCCCTTTCGGAGCGAAAGCGTGGTAAGTTTCGAGCAGTCTTTCGAACTTGATGTAAGGTTTGTCGTAAAAAGCGACTGCGGTAACATCGTCAAGGGTGATCCCGGCATAATCAAGAACAAATCTGCATGCGTTTATCGGGAATGACGGATCCTGTTTTTTGCGTGTAAAACGCTCTTCGTGAGCCGCTGCAAAAATGTCGCCGTCGATCAGAAGAGCAGCCGCACTGTCATGATAATATGCTGAAATTCCTAAGATTATTTCTTTTTTCATACTAAACCCAAACTAAAAAATTGTGTAAATAAAGGGAGCTATCGCGCTCGAACTTGAAAGGACGATAAGAAGTCCGATGAGCAGAAGAACCATTATTGAAGGAAGAAGCCAGAATTTTTTACGAACTTTCAGGTAGTCCCACAAATCTGCCAGAAGTTCCATTTTTCCCTCCTTTAATAAGGAAGGGTTATCGAGGTCGGCAGCGGTGTATTCGTGATTCCGCTCGGCAAAAACCGAAGTTTTTTCTTTCCTGAACTGGTGCAGCCTCAGCGTATCTTTGCCGAGAATCCGGCGGATGAGACCCATCGGAAAAACAACGAGAAAAAAGACTAAGGCGAGCATTATTTTGGACATGAAAGTCCCCAGGATCCGCGAAAAACCGAACCATACGAAAGCAAAAGGCTTGAAAATTACCGGGAAAATCATATCAACCGCAAGAATTGCCATCGCAGCCCAGAGCCACGCGTCATGCCAGGGCACCGCATTATGCCTGAACACCGCAAAACAGATGAGAGCGATGAGAACAAGCGCCATTCCGCTGTCGGAGGCCTGTTTTTTTGTTATCGGAGCTTTTACCGAATTTTTGTTCTGTCTGAATGTATCCATTTCACACCTTAAAAAAAACCGCTGAATTTTAATCAACAATTATTTTTCGTCCATTTTTTTGATCAAATCTCACAATTTTACCCGCCCTGTTTTTCTTGCTTTTGCCGTTTTAAGTGTTACAACGGCGCAGATTCTGTTTTTTAACTTTTTTTGGAGGATAAAATGAGACACATTTCCGTCAGAGGACAGTCGATGCCCCTTTCACCGATCAGAAAACTTGCTCCTTACGCAAACGACGCGAAAGCGAAGGGCAAAACGGTTTACCACTTCAATATCGGCCAGCCCGATGTCGAAACACCGGAAGAAATGCTGAAAGTTCTTAATGAAATCAAGACAAAAGTCATTGCTTACGGTCCGAGCCAGGGTATTCCCGAATATCAGGACGCGCTTGTAAAATACTACGCAAGATACGACATTCCGCTTACCCGCGAAAACATCATGGTAACGACCGGCGGAAGCGAAGCGATCATCATGGCTTACACTGTCTGCCTTGACGCTGGCGACGAAGTACTCATTCCGGAGCCTTTCTACACGAACTACAACGGTTTTGCGACCGCTACAGGCGTAAAGATCGTTCCGATAACGACAAAAATCGACAACGACTGGGAAATCCCGGCAGTCGAAGAGATCGAAAAGCTCGTAACACCGAACACGAAAGCTGTTATGATCTGCAACCCGAACAACCCGACAGGAAAGGTTTACTCGAGAGAGGAACTTTCGAAAATCGTTCAGCTCGCGATCAAAAAAGACCTTTTCATCTTCGCGGACGAAGTTTACCGTGAATTTATTTTCAACGGCGAAAAACATGTCAGCCTTCTCAGCTTCGAAGAGGCGAAGGACAGAGTCGTCGTTATGGACAGTATTTCAAAGAGATTCTCTTCCTGCGGCGCAAGGATCGGCGCTTTCGTAAGCTACAACAAAGAGATCATGAAAGCCGCTCTCGCTTACGGCCAGGCTCGTCTCTGCCCGCCGACAATCGACCAGATGATGGCTGTCAAATCGGCTGATCTCGACGACAAATACTACGAAACCGTCGTCGGTGAATACAAGAGAAGAAGAGACGCCGTTCTTGCAACGCTCAAAGAGATGAAGGGCGTTGAATTCAGAGTTCCGAACGGTGCTTTCTACATCGTCATCAAACTTCCGGTCAAAAACGCGGAAGATTTCATAATCTGGCTTCTCACCGATTTCGACGTCAACGGCGAAACGGTCATGCTCGCTCCGGCTGAAGGCTTCTACTCGACGCCCGGACTCGGCAGAAACGAGGCAAGGATCGCTTTCGTCCTCAACGAAGAGAAGACAAAGAGAGCGATGAACGTCCTCAAGCTCGGTCTCGAAAAATATCTCGAAATCCAGAAATAATCGCCGCCAACTTTTTGTCGAAATATCGACGGCAGCGTCATTCTTTATTCTTGCAAAAAAGATGTTTTTATTTATTATAATAGGTCTGTTTTTTGCAGATTGTTATTGTGATTTGAAATATTGAGGACAAAGTGAAGAAGAAAATTTCAATTGTTTTTTGCGTGCTGTTCGCTTGTTCCGCGCTTTTTGCGCTGGCTCCCGGTTTTTCCGCAGTCAATGCGGCAGTAGCTGCCGGCGATGATGACGAGGAAGATGAAGAGTCTTCCGGCGAAGAAGAAGAGGAAAGTTCTCCGGAAGATGAAGAAGAAAGCAGCAGCCGGTCGAAAGAGGAGAACTCCGATTTCGAAGAAAAGGCAGAAGACGATCCTTTTGCCAAGAGCGAGCCTTCAAAAAAACCGGCAAAACAGAAAGACGATTTCGTGCAGGGCGGCTCGCAGAACCTCTATCCAGATCCTGAAGATGACGATTTCGTCGTCGAAAAACGTGAAAAAGGCGTTGTTCACAAGCACAAAGAACCCGATCTTGCGAAAGTCGTAAATGCCACCTATCTTTACACCGAGGCAAGCGTCCGTTCCAAAAAACTGTTCGAGCTTTACGAAAAGGATGATCTTGTCGTTCTCGAAGAGGTCAACGACTTCTACCGCGTTGAGTTCCTCGGCAAGGAAGGCTGGGTTCCGAAAGACGATGTACGCCTTGAAAAATGGCATACCTACAGGCTTTCGATCGAGCTTGCAGGCGGTGTCGGCGGCGGCGGCGGCGATTTCAAGAACTTTGATATTCTCGGTAACTACACGCTTAAACTCAACGTCAGAGCCCTTCCGGATTTAGTGGTCGGCGTGGAGGGAAGAGCTTTGTCGCTCGACACGGACAACCTTTACTACGGCGGCGGAATAGTACTCAGATACTACATTCACGGTCTCAGGACCCGCAAAACGAGAAGCGCTCTCACCGCGACGGCCGGATTTATCGGCGGTATAGAAAAAATCGCAGACCGCACAAGACCGAACGGAATTCTGAGCTTCTTCGGCGGTCCTTATGTTTCGGCGAATCTGGACTACTTTTTCAGAGTCTGGGAATATATCGCGCTCGGAGTCGGCGGCGATTTCACATATCTTAAAATGTTCGGTTCTTTCAAGGGCTTCGACCGCAGCGAACAGCTTTTCCAGGGCGGCGCGCACCTTTCTGTGATGTTTAATGTAATGAGGTAACGACATGAAAAAATCAGCTTTTACCGCTTTACCTTTAATTCTTATGCTCATCTTCACGGCCTGTTCTCCTGAACTCAGCCATTTCGATATCGAGTGCAGCTCGTTTGAAGACTGCGATCTTGGAGAAAAATGTTTCGATGCAAAATGCGTCGACAACCTTATGGAGCCTAAGAATCCGCTCGACGAAAAAGAGGAATTCGGCGGAATAGAATATGTTTCCAACAAAATATTCTACCAGGGCAGAGTCAGTCTTCCTGACGGTTTCATCATTCCTTTCAAAAACCTTCAGGTACAGTACGGCAGAAACAACCTGGTTCAGAACGTCGATGCGGTCAACGGAACTTTCTGGGTACGCTCGAATGTTGTCGGAACGACGCTGTTTACCCTGAAAACAAACTACGAAGACGAATCGAAAAACATTCCGATCATGCTCACGGTTTTCCCGTCGAACGGAGAAAATTATTTTAAAAGAAAACACGTTGAGTTCAGTGTCCGCGAAACCGCGGCGGCTCTTATTTTCCTTCAGCCGGGTATCGCGACAACAGTCAATCCGCTTTACAACGCGGCACTTCTCGAAAGAATCCGCGGACTTAAAGCGACAAAAACGCTCATCCGCATACTCAAGGACAAAATGGTCAACATTTCACCGAGCATAATCGTAGCAGGCGACCTTGACGTTCAGAACGCGATTGCGGCCGCTGTTGACGAACTTTACAAAGAAACCGCTTCCTATATCGAAAATGACGGAATGACGGATACCGGTGAAAAAACAGCTTCTGCGAAACCGAAAAAATATCAGAGAGACCTCACCGTTACCGAAGATGACGTAACAGAGACTTTCCATCACTCTGTTCTCAGAGAACTTCCCAAAGATGCGAGCGAGGAAGAGGTTGACCAGATTTTCGTAAAATATTTCAACGAGAACGGTTCTGCCGTAAAAACTTACAACTCACGCCCGCGCTGGGCTTACTTCTATGTCGACGCAATGCCGACTGTTCCGATCCTTCCGACCGATATCGCAGACGACGGAATCGATGAATCGGCGTTTCCTGTGCTCATGGTTCCGCCGACACACTACGCCTCGCCGACACTCAGGTATCTCATTCAGACCTACATCACGCAGAATGAAGATTATCTGACCAGAAAACTTATCGTCGAAGGCCAGCCGAACAGAATGGCTTCCGAAATCGCGTCATATTTTGAAGAGACGACGGAAACCGAAAAAACGCAGCTCCGCTACAAAAACAACGAGATCAAGGAAGGACTTCTCGCAAGCTACGTTCCGGCTCAGAACAGCGGAGGCCTGCTCAACAGAGCTATGGATCCTATCTGGGCGACATATTTTTCGCAGATCATGCTGCCGCTGGTTATGATTTCAGCCGATGTAAACGATAATTTCCTGAATATGCTGATAAATTACGACAAAACAGTCAACAAGGGTCTTGCCAGCCACCCTGTCAACGTCGTTGCAAGAGGTATCCGCGAGCGCGGTATCGGACAGCGCGTAAACGACTTCATGAAATCAAGAAAAGGCTCTTTCTCGACGAACCTTTACAAAGACGACCTTTACATAAAAGTTATGGAGGTCATCGTAAATTCGTTCTCCGGAGAAACAAAAAGCAGCAAATCGTTCCTTCAGGACGTCAGTCAGGCGACAGGAAGCGAATCCTACATGACGCAGCTCCAGAAAGTTACGGATCTCGTCTTCAAAAAGCTCACTCCTGCCGATACGCTCAAACTTTTCAGAGGGATCGACCAGCCGATAATCGACTTTACGGACGAGATTTTCAACCTCGGCAACACCGGCGAGGATATCTACTACTTCAACGAAAGCAGCAGCGATGAAAGCAGCGAAGATCCTGGTGAAACGGAAGATCCCTATCCGACCGAAGAAAGCGTCTGCTCGCACAGCGAATGCCGCTGCGACGAGGATGACCGCCCGGGCTGCATGATACAGCTCCTTTCCGAAAACAAAGCTTTCATCATGGGAAGCGAAACAAAAGAATCGTTTGTCATGGAAAAGCCGAAACACAAAGTTGTAATGCACAAGAATTTCCTTATAGACCGCTACGAAGTCACGGTTGCGCAGTACAAAGTATTCCTCAATGACCCGAAAAACAAGGCATGGCGTCCCGAAAACGCGATGAAGACCGATGATGAACTCGGACTGGCGAAGTGCTACGGCAACGCGAAATATCTTGAAGAGTGGTTCGGAAAATACAGCGGCGACAAATACAAATCAGGCTCGAAGGACAAAATGCCGGTAACGAGCATCTGCTGGTACGCCGCAGACGCATACTGCAAATGGGCGGGAAAACGTCTTCCGACCGAAGAAGAATGGGAATACGCGGCAAGAACGAACAGCGACTGCCTGTGCTCCGCTTCCGACGAAGAGGAGTGTACGAAAGAATGCCCCGACATGCCGTGGAAAGGCAAGGACGGAAGCGGCATCCTGGATGCGATAACCAGCTTCCTTGAAGGAGACAGCATCCCGTATAAAACGAACTACCGCGGAAGTACCGATCCTTACGAGCCGAGCAGAGAACTTGAAGAACTCGTTTCGGCCGACGATCTTCTTATTGCTTATCCTGAGCCGCATGTAACACCGGTAGGATACTTCAACGGCAACAAACACGATGCCTTCAGCACAAAAGATGCGCTCAACCCGAACGGGCTTTACGATATGGCAGGAAATGCGGAAGAGTGGGTTTCGACGAGATTCTTCTACTACTCCGACTTGTTCCAGGGCGGCGTTCCGCTTCCTATCGGCGACCAGAGAACGGTCCGCGGCGGAAGCTGGAAAACCTCAAGAAGACTTATCCGTTCGACTTACAGACGCGGCGTAAATCCGCAGTACAGCTCGAATTCGATAGGTTTCAGATGTGCAAGAGATATAACGGAATAATACAGGTGAAGCGATGAAGAGAATTTTTTATTCATTGTTTTTGTCGGCTCTGTTCCTTGCGGTTCTTCCGACAAGTGCGGAAATAGTTCCGAACGGAGACGAATGGCGTGTTTACGACGAACAGTATTCGGATGAAATCGAATTCGAATACCGCGATGTCCTGATTCCCAAAAACAAATGGGGAACAGGTGACTGGATGCCGGGCTGCGGAGGTTTAATGCCGCTCAGTCTTAAATTCAACTTCGAATACGGTGCCGAAATGGGCGCAAAAATGACCGGCCGTTCAAAAGCGCAGTGGCCTGAAGCCGTCAAAGTATACTTCGAAGGAAATACGGACGGCGGTTACGCAGACATGTTCTACGGCATGAATATGGAGGCTTTGTGGAAAAACTGCTACACCGGAGCTGAAAACGAGCTCAGCAAATGGCTCAATTTCGATCTCAGCTTCGAAGACGCAAAAACTTTCCAGCCTTTCCTTCTTGACGGAAACGTCGACAATCCCGTTTCGATGGAGGACAGCGTCGATCATTTCCAGCTCTACGAAGGAACTCTTGCCGATATGGTCGGCGGAAGCTGCGGTCTTTCGATACCGGTCATCGGCGATGTGTGCAGCCTGATCCACTTCAGCTTCGATCTTGACGGCAAAATGTACGTCGAAATGTTCGGCAGCAGGATCGGTCTCGACGAAAAGCAGGAACGCAGCACCTTCTCCGACAAACAGTATTTAGTCATCGATCCGCCGGTCGTAGGAACAGTTATGGTCATCCCTGTTTTCTACGAATCGAAAACTTACTACAAAATCGAGGTCATTCTGACCATTACAATAACTATCAGAGTCCTCGAACTTAAATTCCCGATCGAAATAAAGCTCAGTGACCTTGTTGACAATATTGCCGGCAACATCCTAAACGGTGAAAAGCTCTGGAAGTACAACTCGCAGGAAGTTTCGTTCAACTTCCCGGCGATCTTTATCGAAAACAGGGCGCACAAATTTGCCGATACGATGCCGGGCGACGAGGATTACTGGGAATTCGACGTCGAAAACATCGGAACGAGGGCAATGGAAGCGAAAGTTGTTTCGAACGACTCCAACTTTATCGTAATTCCTGACACACTGAACATCGCTCCGGGTGAAAAAGCGGCAGTTACGGTATTTTTCAAGCCTTACGATGTCGGTATGCAGAAAGGCGTCATAACGATATACAGCAACGATCCGGTAGAGCCTGTGACAAAAGTTTCGCTTTTCGGCTACAGCAGCGAAAACGACACTCAGTGGACGCAGGTCATCGAAGGCGACGAACCGCGCTGGGAAGTCGGAACAGCGGGCAGCGGATGCTCAATTTCCGTAATAGGAGGTGAATAATGTCTGTACTGAAAAAGATTTTCACCCTGCTTTTTTTCGCCGTTCTTCTCTCTTCCTGCGGCGTTGAGGATTATCTTTACAAAAAAATCGGTCAGGATTTCGATAACAAAGGCGGAACCTACAAAGGTGTCAACGGTGTCACCGTCCACATTGATGAAGGTTCTCTGCCGGAAGGAACGGATGTCGTTACGATAACCGCATACGCACTCGATACGCCGGCTTTCACGAATGTTTCGAAGCCTATCACGAACATCTACTCCATTTCGCCGGCTGCGTTCGAGTTTGCAAAGAATCTGACAGTCGTCATTCCTTACAAGGAAACGGATTTCCCGAATCTGCTTGACGAACTCGACCTCAAGCCCTATTTCTCGATGGACAGACAGACTTTCGAAGTTTTCGACGAAGATTCATACGAACTCGATGTTGAGAACAACCTCTTCAAGATAAGCACGAAATTCCTCGGGAACTTCCACATCGGATTCCCGAAAGACATGGTCAAGCAGGAAGACGCCAACCAGGCCGGTATTGCAGAAATGGTCCTCATTCCCGGCGGCGAATTCGAATACGGCGCACCCGAAGGAACTTCGACCGGACTCACCGAAGAAGAGGAAGGCATGAAGCAGTCGGAAGGAACAAACACAGTTTATCTTTCTTCCTACTACATCGACAAATACGAAGTTTCCAACAGCCAGTACAAACTCTGCGAGGATGCCGGCGTCTGCACGGAACCTTATGACCTTACTTCGGTTATGTACCAGAATTACTACAACAATGCGACTTACGCAGGATTTCCTGTAATCTGGGTTACATACAACCAGGCCGCAACCTTCTGCCAGTGGGCGGGCAAGAAGCTTCCGACCGAAGCGCAGTGGGAAAAGGCTGCACGCGGCAAAACAATGCGCAAATATCCGTGGGGCGAAAAGGAACCGGCTGACAACATAGAGTCGGCTCAGGTCAACTACACCGCTCTTTTCGGAGACGTAACTTCGGTAATGTGGGGCGATGAAGGCAAATCGCCTTACGGAGTCTACAACATGGCAGGCAATGTCGCCGAGTGGACCGACACGTGGTACAATATTGATTCCTACTATCAGAAAAGAACGGACGGCGTTGTCATCGAAAATCCGACAGGTCCTTCCGATTCACAGACGCAGGAAAAGGTAATCCGCGGCGGCAGCTGGGTATCGCTTGAAGACGAAATCACAACTTTCGCCCGTGACAAAGCGTTCCCGAACTACCGTTACTACAACCTCGGATTCAGATGCGTTCAGCCCGTATCGCAGTAAAGGAGGATAAAATGAAAAAAATCATAATTTCTTCACTCTTTTTTCTTTCTTTCATGTTTATTGCCGTTTCGTGCGGCGGCAGCGACCCGAACAAAGATTATCCTGACAACGATATTACTGACACATCCGCGGATGCCGGCGACACGGTTTCCGACGACGACCCGTCAGACACGGGCGACACGGGAGAAACACCGGACAACGACAAACCGTCGAATGACTGCAACTATTCCAGCGCGGACAACAGGCTTAAGCCGAAAAACGAAGAACTTCTGTTTTCAGGTATAATTTTCGGCGAAAAATCACTCACGAAGTATATCTATGTCATGAACCGCTGCTACTCGTGCAGTGCGGCAGATCCGCTTGTCATTTCGAAAATTTCGATAGTAGACAAAAACGGCAACGCCGACGAAGGAACATTCAAGATCGAGTCGAATCCGCTTGAAAACGGCCCTATCAGCCTTAAAAACGATGAAGAAATGGAAATAGGCATATCCGTTGTCGCTTCCACCTGGGAAGAGCAGGTCCGCTATCTCAGAATAAAGAGCAACGACAAATGCAAAGCCGACTTCGACATTCCGCTTACGGCACAGACAAAACCGAGCGGAAGAATCGAAGTAAAGACAATGGATGAAGACGAAGACGACAACATTCTTGTTTTCACCGATGTTATTGACGAACTTGTAAATGAAGTGAAAGTTTTCAACAAAGGAACTGCTGCTCTCAAGCTCTCGTCAGTCGTTATCTCGGAAAGCGCCTCAAAAAGCTCAAGCGAAATGGGATTTTTCATTAAAGAAGGGCCTGAACCCGGCATTTCCATCGCGCCGAACGGAGAATTTGTCCTTCAAGTCGGCTGCCGTAACGACAAGGAATATCCTGCGCCTCTCACCGGCGAGCTGCTCATTGTAAACTCCGATCCGACAGACTACGGTGCAAATGCAAACAAGCGCATAACGCTCAAATGCGGTCCAAATGTCGACAAATATCCGACTGCAAAACTCAAATGCGAGCCGGAAAAAGTTTCTGTTTTCCAGTGGGCTGTCATGGACGGAAGCGAAAGTACCGACAGCGACGGCGAATCCAAGGAAAATCTCAAATATCTCTGGAGTTTTGCAACAACTCCGGGAGGAATTTCGCTTGATATCGTGGACGACAGCAACCGCGCCGGTTCTCCTCTGAACGGAGATCCGTCCAATAAGATAAACCGCGCCGCTTTCCAGGCTAAAATCAAAGGAACTTACGTTGTCCGCCTCGTCGTAATCAACGAAAAAGGAATAAGCAGCGTTCCGGCTGAATGCACGGTCGAAGCTGTTTCGGATGACGATCTTGCAGTAAAACTTCTCTGGAACAACAAAAACTCCGATATCGACCTTCACCTCATCAGACCTGAAGGCGAATTCGGAAACATTCAGAGCGACTGCTACTACTGGAACTGCTCGCCGCAGTATTCAGGCGAAAGACCTGACTGGGGCGTCGAAGGCGACACGAAGGACGATCCTTTCCTCGATATCGACAACACCGACGGTATCGGACCCGAAACCGTTACGATAAACAAGCCTGACAACGGCACTTACACTGTCGTCGTTCACGCTTACGACACATCGAACGGCCCGTCAACCGCAGTCGTCAAGGCTTATGCCCACGGCACGGAAGAAAAATCGGCAACGCTTCTGATGAACAAAACCGATACATGCTGGAAAGTTTTCACAATCGAAGTCGGTGACGGGGACGGCTCGAAAAAAAGCATTAAAATCAATGAAATAACTCCGGCCGAAGTCTACGACTGTTCAAGACCGACCCACTAGTTCCGCTTTAAAGAGGCTCTCAACAGATGAATGACGTTCAGAATTATATCGACAACAGAAACATCACCGTCGATCAGGTCGGAATCTGGGATATCGAGTATCCGATTGTCGTAAAAGACAAAGCTAACGAAATCCAGCATACGGTTGCCAAAGTCGATCTCACCGTCATGCTTCTGCCGGAATTCAAAGGAACCCACATGAGCCGTATAATCGAGGTCCTGAACCAGTTCCACGGGCAGATAACTATGGATAACATCCCGGAATTATTGACTAGAACACGAGGACATCTCGGTTCGCCGCAGGCTTTGGCCGCACTTCGCTTCCCCTACTTCATCGAGAAAAAGGCTCCGGTTTCAGGAATTTCGTCAATGTTTGCCGTCAATGTCCTTTTCAGCGGTTTCAGCGACGAAAAAGAGGGAAACAGCTTTATTCTCGGGCTTCGCGTTCCGGTCACGACTTTGTGCCCGTGTTCAAAGGAGATCAGCGCCTTCGGAGCGCATAACCAGCGGAGTTTCGTCACGCTTTACGTCCAGTTTAAAAAATTCATCTGGATAGAAGAGCTGATTTCGGTCATCGAAGAGAGCGCAAGCTGCGAAATTTATCCGCTTCTCAAGCGTCCGGACGAAAAATTCGTCACCGAAAAGGCGTTTTCCAATCCGGTTTTCGCGGAAGATGTCGTCCGTAATATTTCCGAAAAAATGATGGCAGACAAAAGGATAAAATGGTTCATGATCGAAACACTCCATTTGGAGAGCATCCACTCGCACAACGCCTATGCAAGAATCGAGCGTTTCAAGTCGAAATCGTTCATTCTCACCGAACATTTGCGTATGTTCAAAGGATTTCCAAGGCAGGAATTATAAATTTTTAAGGAGTTTAGTTATGAAAAAACTGTGTATTCTCTTATTCACGCTGCTTTTTGCGACAGCTCTTTCGGCAGAAACGCTTTACTACTATGTCGAAGGAAAAAAAGTTATCCTCACCGAGGATTTTTCAAGCTATTCATTCATCAGAACTTCAATCACGAAGTCCAATTTCGTTCTTCCTCAAAGCGTAAAAATCCTCAAAAAACGCAACAACATTTCGATCATCGAACTGACCGATGAAAACGTCAAAGCAGATCTTTCCAAAAACGGTGCGCTTTTCCCTGCTTACATCAAAGAGGGTGTGAAAGTTCACGTCAGTGGTCAGCTTTTTATTAAAATCCCGGGCAGACCGAACGCTGAAAATGCTGAAAAATGGTGCAAAAAGAACGGAATGACTTTCGTAAAGCAGTATAAATTCGTGCCGGAATGGTACTTGGTTTCTGTTGACAGCAACCCGGTAAAAAAGGCTGCCGAGCTTGTCGAAAGCAAAGTTGCGGAGGCTGCTGAGCCCAGTTTTTTCATTCCTCTTCAAAAAAGGGCTTATAAGCCGAATGATCCGCTTTTCAAAAACCAGTGGCATCTTCACAACGACAGCTCCAATACATCGGTTTCGGGCAATGACCACGCCCATGTTGCCGAAGCATGGGAAGTTTTGAAAGCTTTTAAAGGAAATCTCGGAGGACAAGGAGTAAAACTTGCGATCGTTGATGACGGATTCGACCTTGACCATGAAGATTTTCAGGGAAGATTCACTAACGGATACGATTTTAACGATAATGATAATGACCCGACTTACGAAAACAATAACAGGTATCCTGAATATTCCGACATGCATGGAACATGCTGCGCCGGAGTTGCCGGAGCTGCGACTGACAACGGAACGGGTGTTTCAGGTGCATGCCCTAACTGCACTCTTATTCCAATTAGAATGGACATGATGACATATTCTCTCGATTCCGCGGCAATCGACAGTTTTGAATGGGCTGCAGATGCAGGTGCCGACATAATCTCGAACAGCTGGGGTCCAACAGACGGCGGCGGTGCGGTCGATATGAACACGACGCTTAAAAACCTTGTCGCCAATCTTACGACGACCGGCAGAAACGGCAAAGGAATCATCATTCTTTTTGCGGCAGGAAACGGAGATGAAAGCATTGACGCGAACAAAACGAAAGACGGTTTCGCGAACAACCCGAACGTTTTCGCAATCGGTGCGACGAACGCTTCAGGAGCAAGAGCCTACTATTCGGATTTCGGCAATTCGCTTGATTTCATGGCTCCGAGCTGCGACTACTCGAACAACGGCTACGGCGATCTGATGGACGGTATCTGGACGATCGACAACACCGGGAGCGACGGCTACAACTCAGGAAAATCCTCTCTCGGCGACAAAAACGGCAACTACACCAACGATTTCGGCGGAACTTCATCGGCATGTCCGCTTGCAGCAGGCATAACAGGGCTTGTTCTTTCGGCAAATCCGGACCTTACAAAAGATCAGATTTATGAAATTTATGTCGAAACTTCCGACAAAGTCGGAGGCGTAACTTACGACAACAACGGTTTTAACTCAAAATACGGTTACGGAAGGATCAACGCATGCGAAGCCGTTAAAAAAGCCCTTGAAACGGCAGGGAAAGATGTCAGCAACGTTACCTGCGGCGGTTCCATCGTCAATCCCGATCCGATAGACGATCCCGATACCGAACCGACCGACACAGGCGACACCGAGCCGGTTGAGCCGACCGATACAGCAGACACAGATCCGGTCGATCCGACGACTGAACCTACCGAGCCGACGACTGAACCTACCGAGCCGACGACTGAACCCACCACCGAGCCTACAAATAATCCGGTTGAGCCGACCGATACCGGCGACAGCGACAACGACACAGACGATTCCGACACAACCGATGTAGATCCTGGAAAAGAAAACTGCGGAAACGGCTTCCTCGATGAAGGCGAACAGTGCGACGACGGCAACAGAATAGACGGCGACGGCTGCTCGAAATACTGCATGAAGGAAAAAGAAATCAAATCAAAAAGCAGCGGCTGCGCTCTTGATCTTATCTAGCCTCCGGTAATTCATCTATTTCCCTCAACATTCTTTTTTATCCTGCCTTAATATTTTCACGGAAGCATTATTTTTTATCAGGCCTTAAATTTCTCTCTCCCTGAGGCATTCTTTTTCGAGCCTGAGAGCAAAATACGGAGCCCTGAGAGTTATATTTACATGCAACGGCAGGACGTTGTCATCACTACAGTTCTGGGGCTCACAGGTGCTGAAAAAACAAAGAGCTGATGCTCAGCCAAAAAGTCTGAGCAAAGATCAGTCGACTCCGGATTATCAAAAACTGAAAGGCAAAAAAAAGCCCCTCCGAAGAGGGGCTGAAAAATCAAAACCGATCAGCTTATTTTACCGAGCAAGCTACAACAGGCTGTGAGAATGCGCCGGTGATATCGCCGTATCCCGGAACATTCTTCGGGCTGTAGAACGTTACGTTACCGGTAAGAGCAAGTGCGCTGCCTGCGCCGCCGACAGTTACGTTCTCAAGAGTGTTGATGCTTATATCACCCATTGCAATAGCGTGCATACATTCCTGGCCGTTTTCTTCGTCATATACAAACATCTGACCGAGATCTGCATCAGTGATACCAACCGTGGCAGAACCGATTGCGAGGTCGCTAGCTCTGAATACAAGCTGAACTGAAAGAGTTCCCGGAACTGCATTCTGGCCACTAACGTAGTAAGGACTCTGGACAACTCCTACCATTCCATTCATAGACATTGCGTAGGAAACATTTGCATAAGCATCAGCCGGTGCAAGGCTGAACGAACCGGAGTTACCGATCGAGCCGTTTACAAAAGGAGACATAACGAAGCCGTCCTGAGACTGGTCGTTCTGGTCAACATAGATGTACTGGGTCGAGAAGTTGAGCGTTGCGCTTCCGTAAGGTGAATTGTAGCTGGTATCAGCCGGATCACCGTTGCCAAGACCTTCACAGTTGGAAATTTCATTTGCGCACTGGCTGCTGGCACAGCTCTGGAACTCTTCATCTGTCGCAGAAGATTCGTTGCAGGTGTTGAGGCACTGGAGAAGAGCCATGACCTGGGTCTGACCTGCGGAAGATCCTTTGTCATAGCAAGCCTGCTGGCAGTCGCCGTCCTGGCCGCAGTCATACATGCAGTTATAGATGCCACCGCAGTTAAGAGCAGTTTCAGTCGGTTCCTGGTTTGTAGGTTCCTGGTTTGTAGGTTCCTGATTTGTAGGTTCCTGGTTTGTAGGTTCCTGATTTGTAGGTTCCTGATTTGTAGGTTCCTGGTCATTCGATTTTGCTTCGCACTGTCCGGTTGTTGTGTTGCAGGTTTTACCTTCGCTTGCACAATCCATGAAATTCTTCCATTCCTGCTGGTCACATTTCTGTGACATTTCGCCGCTGCATCTGAAAGCGCCCTGATTTTCGCAAGCACCGCCTGCTGATTCGCCGCCTTCTTCTTCGCCTTCACCGCAGCTGATTACGAAAAGAGCTGCGATAAGAAGCATTGAAATCATCCAAAACTTTTTCATAAAAAACCTCCAAAATAAAAAAAACTAAAAAAGCCAAAAGCCAATAAACGGGAAAGAGTTTACACGCAAAACTTTTTAAGTCAAGCACTATTTCCGACTGCCGAACCGGTACGGACGCTCCGCTCTCTCAGTTATTTCACGCAGCGCACGCTGTAAGAGCTGCCTTTGTCGTCATCTACGATTTTTGCTTCGAGGAAATTGATATACCATGCACCTTCCGCATTGGCTTCAGAAGAAGACCAGAAACCGCCCAAGTCACCGAATTTACTGTATTTTCCGCTTTCATCAAATTCGCAGTAGCAGAAAGTTGACCAGCATGCAGCATAGGAAAGGCAGTTCCGGGCATCACTGACCCGGCATTCGCTGCCGGTAACCGTGCCGTAACAGTCCTGAACCAGCGTTCTGAGCTCGTCGATATTCGGCAGATGCCATTTTTTGATGCCGTTTTCTTCAAGATTTTCGCAGTAAAACAACGCTTCCTCCCAGTTTTTCTGAAGCGGGGAGAGTTCAGACCATGCAAGTCCGCTCGCCGCATCAGTGCAGGGGAAAACAGGATTTTCACCGCATTCGGCAATATCCGTACCGGACTCGCTTCCGCCGCATGAAGAAAGCAGAAAAACTGCAAACAACAAAAAAATGAACGGATATTTTTTCATAACTCAGCTCCTAAAAACAACAAAACTCAGTTATTTTAAACATTACCTGTGATTTATCAAATCGGTTGGAATAAAAAAAGCGGCGAGTTTCCCCGCCGCCTGAAAACATCAGCTGTCTATGAATTAGTCAAGGATGTGAACGAGAAGTCCGCTTCTGAGTTTCGGTTCGAACCATGTCGATTTCGGCGGCATGATCCTGCCTGCGTCTGCAACGCTCATAAGCTGTTCGATTGAGGTCGGGAACATGCTGAAAGCCATCGTGCATTCGCCGCTGTCAACTCTCTTTTCGAGCTCTTCGGTTCCTCTGATTCCGCCGACAAAGTCGATTTTCTCGTCGCTTCTCGGATCGCCGATTCCAAGGATGGGAGCGAGAAGGTTGTTCTGAAGGATTGCGACATCAAGGCTTTCGATCGGGTCATCAGCCGGGAAAGTGCCGTCTTTTGCTTTGATCGTGATCCATTTTTTATCCATGTAAAGGCCGAATTCCTTTGCACATCTCGGTCTTGCTTCGCCTTCGCGGACGATTTCGAACTTTTCGAGAACTTTCTTCATGAACTCTTCTTTGGTGAGGCCGTTCATCGTGAGAAGGACTCTGTTGTAGTCGAGGATCTTGAGCTGCGTAGCCGGGAAGAAAACAGCGAGGAAGAAGTTGTATTCCTTTTCCGGGTTCCAGTGCGGATCGTTTTTCATTTTCTCAGCCTTCGCTCTTGCAGCACTTGCACTTCTGTGGTGACCGTCAGCGACGTAAAGAAGCGGAACTTCGTTGTAGAATGTTCCCGTGATTTCGTTGTTGATCCTGTTGTCTTTGATCACCCAAACCGTGTGGCGGATACCGTCGTCAGCTGTGAAATCGACTTCCGGAGTATTTTTAACGACTTCTGCAACAAGTTCGTCGATGCGTTTGTTGTCTCTGTAGGTAAGGAAAACAGGTCCTGCGTTGATGTTGAGTTCGATTACGTGGCGGGTTCTGTCGTCCTCTTTTTTCTTACGGGTGAGCTCGTGCTTTTTGATGAGGTCGTTGTTGTAGTCGTCAGCGCTTGCACAGCCTACGATACCATACTGCTCGTGGCCGTTCATAACCTGGCGGTAGATGTAAAGGTGCGGTTCCTTGTCCTGAACGAGAACGCCTTCCTTCATCATTTTCTGGAAATTCTCTTTTCCTTTTGCGTAAACGCTGTCGTCATAGAGATCGGTTCCTTTCGGAAGGTCGATTTCGGGTTTGTTGATGTGAAGGAAAGAGATCGGGTTGTCTTTCGCAAGTTCCCTTGCCTCTTCCGAATTGAGAACGTCATAAGGATAAGCCGCGACTTTGGAAGCGATTTCGTCACGCGGTCTGATAGCTCTGAAAGGTCTTACGGTTACCATTGTTTCCTCCTGAAATTGAAGTTAATAAACAGAAAACGGCACTTCTTATTATTGTAGCACGGTTTTGTCAAGTCTCCGGGAACAGGGAATCTAAGGAATCTAAGGAATCTAAGGAGTCTAAGGAATCTAAGGAATCTAAGGAATCTAAGGAGTCTAAGGAGTCTAGGGAATCTAGGGAACTAAGATCCCTAAACACCCTAAACACCCTAAACACCTTAAACTCCCTACTCCCTAACAGTTCAAATACCCGACCAGCTTTTCAAATGATTCTTCCACAGTTTCGTTGTCGGTTTTTATCGTGAGTTCGGGATTAAGCGGCGGTTCGTAAGGATCGTCGATCCCGGTGAAAGAGGTGATTTCGCCTCTCCTCGCCTTTTTGTAGAGCCCTTTCACATCACGTTTTTCGCAAACTTCAAGCGAGGTCGAGACGTAAACTTCAACAAAATTCCTGCACATTTTTCTGACAAAATCGCGTGATTCGCGGTATGGCGAAATGAACGAAGCGACAACATTCACACCGTTGCGCTCAAGCATCGAAGCGAGAAAACCCATCCGTTTGACATGCTCGTCGCGGTCTTTTTTGGAAAATCCGGTCTGCGGAAAGATGTTCCGCACTGTGTCGCCGTCAAGAAGCTCGCATTTGGCACCAGAGTTTTTGAGATAACTGACAAGTTTTTCGGCAAGAGTCGTTTTTCCGGCACCCGAAAGGCCTGTAAACCAGATGACACAAGGTTCTTCAGTCATTTTTTTCCCCGTTTTCGGTTTTCACGGCGTTTTCATCGGTTTTCGGTACAGCAGTTTCAGCCGGTTCGGATTCAGATTCGGCAGGTTTTTGTTCCGGAGACGCCTCAGGTGACGTCTCTACAGGCGGTTCAGGTGAGGTTTCCGCCTTTTTCTTCTCTGTCCGGAAAACCAGAGTCTCAGGCGAAATATTTTTCACATCGAGCTGCAGAAAAACCGCAGGCAGTTCCTTTTCACCTATGTTTACGGTGATTTCTCCTGCAGATTCGTCTGAAAAATCAAAATTAATCACCAGATCTTCGTTTCTGATTTCCCTGAGTTCGAAAAAATTACCGCTCACCTTCACTTCAACGGTGCCGATATTTTCAGAAACAAGCACCTGATCCGGAGAAATCTTCGTGTTGATTCTTACGGAATAGACTTTGTTGACGGACTTGAGACAGAATGCTGCAAACATAATCACAAGAGTGCAGAACACCGCGAGAGTTTTTTCCCTGAGATTGTGTTTGAAGAGTCTGCTCATAAAATCCTGTTTCGATGAAGTCGCTATCATGTGAATCTCCTAAAGTCTGTTTGCAAGCTGCTGTTTGAGCGCGTCTTTGCTGAGATCACGCGTGATCCTTCCGCCGTGAAGAAGCGAAATCTCGCCTCTTTCCTCACTGACAACAATGACCAGCGCGTCAGGAACTTTTTCGCTGATACCGTAAGCGGCGCGGTGTCTCGTTCCGAAATTCGGGTCAATATCAGGGTTCGTGCTTAGCGAGAAAAATACTGAAGCCCTTGAAATCCTTTTATTTTTTATGATAACCGCACCGTCGTGTAGCGGAGAATTTTTCTTGAAAATCGTAAGAAGAAGCTCTCTCGTGATGAGCGAATCGATCGCTGTTCCCTCAGCTATCGCTCCGATTTTGGCATCTTCCGAAGGCATGATAACGACAAGGGCCCCTTCACGGACCGAAGCCAGATAGTCCATCGCGTTTGCAATGTGACTTATAACATCCTCTTCGCCGGAATACTCCTCCTGCTTCATGTTGATTCCTACAATGCTCATCGAAGAAAGCATATTCTTGATTTCATTACGGAAAACAACAATTATCAGCACAGGCGCATAGAAAAAGAAATTCCCGAGAAACCACGTGATTCCCGTAAGTTCCAGAATCCGCGCAAAAACGTAGAAAAGAGCAAGCAGAGCGAAACCAACCGTTACCCGTATTGATTTGCTGTCCTTGATTTCGACAAAAAAGAGATAAAAAATGAAGTAAATGCAGCAGAAATCGACTGCAGCCTTGAAAATAAAAAGCGGAACTGAATCGCTTCCCGCTACAGCCAGCAGAAATTCCGAAAAAGTTAACATGACGGCTCCTTTAAAGCGTTGAATATTTCCAAAGTATCTTTTGCTTCTTTCACATCGTGGACTCTTATGACTGCAGCTCCCTTTTCCAAAGCAATCGTATCTAGTGCGACCGTTCCGGCTAGCCTTTCAAGCGGATTTTTTCTTCCGCAGAGAGCCCCGATCATGCTTTTGCGGCTGAAACCGACCGCTACAGGATCAAGGCAGGAGAAGAAGACTTCCAGATGTTTTGTTATCGCCAGATTGTGTTCAATGGTTTTGCCGAAACCGATTCCCGGATCAATTATGATTTTGCTTTCAGGAAAACCTTTTGAAAGCAGTTCTTCTTTTGATTTATTGAAAAAATCGAGCATTTCGCCGAACAGATTTTCATAGACAGGATGTTCCTGCATATTTTTAGGCGCGCCTTTTATGTGACCGATCACAACAGGTTTTCCCGCACCGGCGCAGACTGAAGCCATTTCCGCATCGAAAGTGAGACCGCTCACGTCGTTTATGATCTCAGCCCCTGCATTTATCGCGGCATCTGCGACAGAACTTTTAACCGTATCGACAGAGATTACAGCTTCCGGAAAGCACTTTTTTATCTCTTTTATCACAGGAACAACGCGGTTTTTCTCGGTTTCCGCATCGACTGAATCACTTCCCGGCCGCGTAGATTCGCCGCCGACATCGATTATATCGGCACCGTTTTCAAGCATTTCGGAAACGTGTTTCAAAGCTGCATCGATATTCGTCCAGCTTCCGCCGTCCGAAAAAGAATCGGGAGTGACATTGAGAATTCCCATGATATTCGGCCGCGTCGTGTCGATTCCGGGGTGCGAAAAAGAAAACCACGGCTTCTGCAAACCAATAAATTTCTCAATAAAATCAGCGACTTGCGACAGTTTCCAGCACTGAGTTTTCATTCTTGCAGCAAATTCAGGAATTTTGTCGCTTCTCAAGGAAAAAACGAAATCACTTTTCGGTTGCGAGCAGTTTACGGCGTGCGCCGGAACCGCAGCCTCGCCGCCAAGCGAAAGAACCTGCTGCTTCACGACATTCGCCGCCGGAGTCGAGATACCGGACACCATGAAAGTTTTTATCGAAAAACGTCCCCGCATGATCGCTGTTCCGACTTCGGAGACTCCGATTTTTTTCATAAGAGATCCGTATTCTTCATCCAGAATTTTGAACGGGTAAACAAGCATATCAGCCTCAAAACAAAAACCGCTGAATTTTACGAGTTATATTGAACAAGTCAAATGAAAGGGATCTGCTAAGACGCAGGACACGTCTCATTATTTATTTCGGAGCGATACCGGGTTTGCCGGCCACTTCATACCACTGGAAATTGTCGATAAGAACCATGCTGTCGTAAATATGGTCATTAGTATCCCAGATAGCCATTCTGAGTTTGAATTCTTCTCCCGAAACAATGTTGCCTCTGACTTCAAGCCAGCCTGTCGCGCCGTGAGCGTTCTCCAGATTTGCGGCAGCCAGCACTCCGCTGGGACACTGATCCGGTGTGAAAGGAGTTCCTTTGAGCTCGTCGTCGCCCTGGCAGCTCGGGAATTTGTTTCTCGGACAGCAGACTGTGAAAAGTCCGGATTTCGCAAGGTTTATACCGAGCGGATTACCGAGGCTGTCCATAGCGATATTCTTGTCAGCCGGATTCTGCAGGTTCGGATCTGTCGTTGTGAAAGCGGTATCGAGGAGCATGACGAAAAAGTCGTTGTACTCGCAGACAAATGTCGGAAATTCGCTGCTGATGTAGTAAACATTCAAACCGAACGCCTTTGCGTTTTTCGGAGCACGGATAACTAGTTCAAGCATTACCGGATCGTTTACCGGCGGTTCGCCAGGCGAGGTCTGCTGCTGCATAATACCTCCCTTGCATGCCGGAGAATCGGGGAAACTTACCCCTCCGTTTGCCTGAAACCAGTCGGCCGGAGCATCGCTCGAAGTACCGTTGTCAACTGAAAATTCCTCCTGTCCGGCAGTAACTTTACCTGTAGAAAAGGCAAGGAAAGATGTTCCCGCTTTCGGTTTCAAAACACTGCCGTAACCGGTAAGAACGGCGTGCTGCTGAGCCGGGATCTCGCCTTCGGTCCCGTCAGGGAAAAGAAGTTTTGCGCTTACTACGCCGAATGATTTCTCGTCAACCGCAGGGCAAAGGTCGATCGACTGCGCCATCTCCATCGGATCAGCTGTCTCGGTCATAATTCCGGAGTCACACGGGGAGACCGATTCATCAACATGACCGTCGCAGTTGTCATCGACAGCATTGCCCAGTACTTCAAAAGAATCTGGATTGACTTTTTCCGGATCGCCGAGACAGTCCCAGTTTGTTTCGCAGCAGTCGCCGTCACAGTATGTGTAGCCGTCTCCGTCGATATCTTTGGCATTTTCCGGCGTAACATCTTCACCGTCGCAGTCCTGGTCAATGCCGTCACCGCATATTTCAGCTCTCGGCAGAACCTGATCCCTGCATTCGCTCCAGTCTGTTCCGTCTTCTACGCACTCTTTGTAACCCTTTTTGCATATTCCGACATCCGCCGTTCCGCTCGGACCTTCATAGCATTCGGTACGTTCTCCGGGAGTACATGTGATGTAAATTCCGCTCTGACCGGGATCTTCCCCCGGAGTATACGAACCGTCAGAACTGCCTCCGTCCGGGGTTTCTTCGTTATGAGAACCGCCGTTGTTGTCGTCAGTTTTTCCTTCATCACCTCCGGGAGTATTTTCCGGAACACATTTCTGAAGACTCTGATCACAGATAAAACCGTTTCCGCAGTCTTCGTTCTGAGTGCATGAATTGGTGTCGCTTCCGCATGAAACCATGAGGAAAAACGGCAGCAACACAACTGAAACAAGAACCAATTTCTTCATTTATACCTCCCAACAGCAAAAAATACCGTAAGATTTTACAGATAAATCAAATTTATGCAATCAAAAAAACTTATTTGAACAATATTTAAGCAGACTTCCTTTTTACCGGAATCTCAAGTACAAAAGCCGCACCGCCGAGTGCGGAATCTCCGACATAGAGCTTTCCTCCGGCTTCCGTTGCAAGTTTTCTCGAATGACTGAGCCCGATTCCTGTGCCGCCCGGCTTTTTTGTGTAGAAATTTTTAAATATAGTCTCCCGCTCGCCCTGCGGAACACCGCGGCCTGAATCTTCTACCGAAATGACCGCGAAACTGCCGTTTCTGCCGATGTTCACAGCTATTTTTCCGCCGTTTTCAAGCTCTTCCCACGCATTTTTCAGCAGATTCAGCATGATTTCCGTGAACGACGAGAGCGAAATGGAGATCGAAAGAGGCTCGCTCCTGCCGACCGTAAGCTCGATATTCCTCTTCTTCAGTTCCGGAAGATGAAAGGAAAGAAACTCGACGATATCCGAAGGAACGGAAACTCCGCTGTCGTTCGAACCGCTCCTGCTGTAATTCACCTTTCCCATGTACTCGTTGGTGATCTGCTCCAGACGCTCGACTTCCTTCACGACAAGAGAAAGAAGCTGCCTTTTTTCTTCAGGCTCGGTTTTGTCAATATTTTCAAGCAGATAATCGCTGTTCATCTTGATTGTGTTGAGCGGATTCCTGATTTCGTGAGTGATGCGGGCAGCCATTTCGCCGATCGAAGCAAGACGCTCGGAATTGAGCAGTTTGCTCGAAAGTTCTTCCGATTTAGTTATATTCCTTATAATATAAAAGGTTTCGGTCTGTCCATGGGAAACAGAAAGCTGGTAAGTTTCATCGCCGTTTGTGAATTTGCCTTCAGCGCCGCCTGTTCCGATTTTGTCAAAAACGGTTTTCATCTCTTCGCCGATAAATGACCCGTCAATTCCGAACCACTCCTTCATAGTCTTGTTCACGAAAGTCACACGCCCTGAAGCTGCCGCCGAAAGCCCTTCCGGAATGGCGTTGAGAAGATCTTCCTTCCTCTTTCCGACGATCTGCTCGCGGGCATACTTCTTCCCGATTTCGTCAAGTTCCGCACTTTTCGCTTCCGTCAGCCTGCGGATCTCTTCCGCCGCGTCGTCGGCCGAAGCGTTTGCGCCCAAACCTATCAGGGAAAGCAGCCTGACGGCACTTTTTCTCCTTTTCAAAAGAAGAACCGTGAGAATCAAGGTTATCAGAAAAAACAGCGCCGAAACGGCTATAACGGTTTTGTTGATGAAATCCTGCCACACAAAGTAGCTGTACTGGATAATTCCGAGTTTCTGCCTCGCGGCAAGATCCGTCATGTCCTTCAAAGTCGAGATGTCGGCCCGCAGAGAAGCAATGATGCGGGGTTTTTCATCGGCAGACGCTTCTGAAAGCTCCTCGCCCGCTGCCGCAATTTTCACCGAAAAATCCCCGATCCTCGCTGAAAGACGGTCTCCGCTTTCATTCTTTATGAAAGAGGCGTTCCTGCTTATCACGGACTGGATACGGGCCGTCAGAAAATCATTCGGCAGAGCACTTTCTTCCGATTTTTCGTACATTGCGGAAAAACTGTCGAGAGAATCAAGATCAGCCTTGAAAGTGCCGGCAGAGGCAAAAAAAGAAGTCTCTTTTTCTATCGCGTGACCGAGAACATTTGCATCGGTAAAGTTGAAACAGACAAAAAGAAGCAGAAAAAATGAAAATAAAAGAGGTAAAAAGATTAGAAACTTATTCTTCTTCAATCTCACCTGAAACCGCAGTGTCACCGGCTTCGAGAGCGGTGATGCTGTTTGTAATGATCGCTACGGAAGTTTTTTCTGCAACCTGAACGACTACGAGTTCGCCGATCATTTCGTAAGGAAGACCTGCCGGAGAAGCTTTGCCTTCGAATTCCTTAAGACCGTCGCCCTTTCTGTAAACAGAGAGCATAACGCCTTTTTCAACACCGTCGTCGCTGCCTTTGTCAAGGTAAACGATGTAGTTCGGACCGTAGAAGAAAGTCGGATCGTAACCGGTAAGGATCTTCGCCTTGATATCGGATGCAGGTTCGGTGACTTTTACGCTGTCTTCCGTTTCAACGTATTCGCGGACATAGAAACCGCGCTCGATCGCATCATAAGACTTGATGATTTTGACTGTCGCGATCTGCGTGTCCTTGTCGTCTTTGTCTTCGTCTTTCTTCTTTTTGCCGATGTCGAGAACTTTGCCTCTGCCGACTATATCGACGATCGAACCGATTTTGTCACCGGTATCAGGGTGTTTGATTTTTTCCTTGACATGTATGATTTCAACATAATCGCCGATCTGGAAATGAGGTTTTTCATTTTTCTTTTTCTCGTCTTTATCTTTATCGTCGTCTTCCTCATCGTCGTCGCCGAGTTCGACATAAACGTTGTCGCCGGTTGAAAGGAGTTCTTTCGGCTCGAAGGAAGCTACGATTTTCGCCATCTTTTCTTCTTCGGTATTGCCGACAAAACCTTTCTGAACAACATCGAAAATGGTGTCATCAATCTGTTTGAATCTGTCGACTCTGTATTTTCCGCCAAGTTTTACATAATTTTTGTAACTTTCCGGCGTAGCGTCAAGCGTTTTGCCGGTCTGGGCAAGGGAATCGGTTTCACCTTCGTCTTCGTATTCCGCACCGTAGCCTTCGCCGTTCTCGCCGTATGCGCCCACACCTTCTTCACCATTCGGCATCATCATTTCGCCGTTCTGACGGAAAGAAATTTTCTGACCGGGATAAATCCTGTGCGGATTCTCGATCTGCGGATTGAGCGACCATACTTTAGGCCAGTACCACGGACTTTTGAGCTCTTTTTCGCTTATATCCCAAAGCGTATCGCCGGGAACGACTTCATAACTTTCGGGAGCTGAATTAAGATCCACATTGTCGAGATTGATAAAATCGGGAACCGGAACTTCTTCCGCGCTTGCCGGTGGAACTTCCTCGGCAAACATGAGAGTCGAAAACATCAAAACAAAAGCAAGAATCATTGTTTTCATCGGTAACTCCTCATATCTTAAATTATAAGACAAAACAAAAATAGCCGTGCCATACTACGCAGAAACGTGATTTTGTCAATTTAATTAAATACAATCCACTGAAAACATGAGATTTTTCGATTTTTGCGGCAAAAAACAGGCTCAAAAATTCCAATTTTCAGCCGTCTCCGTATAATCTTCAGGCTTGGTTCAAGGAGGTGAAAATGGAAATTCAAAAAATGCCCGTTGCTCCCATCGGAGCTAACTGTTACATCGTTTCTGAAGCTGACGAAGCTTTCATCATCGACCCGGGAGGAGATGCTGAAAAGATCATCAAAGCCGCGAAAAACTTCAATGTCCGCTACATTCTTCTGACCCACACCCATTTCGACCACATCGGCGGACTCAACGATCTGAAAGAAGCGTTTCCGGATGCAAAAACAGCCGTCAGCACTTTCGAACACGACTGGCTCTATTCGCCGCAGCTCAATTTTTCGGAAGAATTCGGCCTTACTTTCGTTTTCAAAGGAAAAGTCGACCTCAAACTCGAAGACGGCATGAGCCTTGACTTCGCCGGAACAAAAATCAATGTCATCCACACGCCGGGACACACACCCGGAAGTACGTGTTTCTACATCGAAAAATCGGAAAAATGCGGAAATACTGTTCTTTTTTCGGGCGATACCCTTTTCAGGAGCAGCATCGGAAGAACCGATTTTCCGGGCGGAGACGGCAGAAAAATAGTTGAAAGCATAAAAAACAGGCTTCTTGTTCTTCCGGATGAAACCGTCGTCTACCCGGGTCACGATGAAAACACTTCGATTTCAATGGAAAAGAAGTTCAATCCTTTTCTGAAAATGTCGCGCACCTAAAATCGTGTCGCAATATCGATATTTCGAAATCCCGGCATATCAATGACGCGCCGAAAAAGCGACAACAATAAGAGCGAAATTTTACTTTCCCGAAAATATTGTTAATATTCGCGGCTTTTTTTGTGAGGCGGAATGGAACACTTAGACAGGCTTGAGGCCACTTCGATCCACATCATCAGGGAATCTTACGCGAATTTCAAAAATCTCGGAATGCTCTGGTCTATCGGCAAGGACAGCACGGTTCTTCTCTGGCTCGTAAAAAAGGCGTTTTTCGGTCATGTTCCGTTTCCGCTCATCCACATCGACACTCACTACAAAATTCCGGAAATGATCGAATACCGCGACAGACTCACGAAAGAGTGGCATTTGAATATGGTCGTCGGAGTCAATGAAGATGCGCTCGCGCAGAAAGCGACTTTCCCCGACGGAAACGTCGACAGGATCACATGCTGCCGCAATCTCAAGACTCAGGCTTTAAAATCAACACTTGACGGCACAGGGAAAAGATATGTTTTCAACCACGAAAAATGCTGTTACGAACTTGACAAGTCGCATGAAGCATTCACCGCGATAATCCTCGGTATCAGAAGCGACGAGGAAGGAAGCCGCTCGAAGGAACGCTACTTTTCGCCGCGGAACGCCTCGAACGAATGGAATATCGGCGACCAGCCGCCTGAGTTCTGGAACCAGTTCAAAACCGATTTCGCGCCTGGTACACATTTAAGGATTCATCCGCTTCTCGACTGGACTGAACTCAACATCTGGGAATATATCGAACGCGAGAAAATCCCGACAGTCTCGCTTTACTACGACCACGGCGAAGGAAAAAGATACCGCTCTCTCGGGTGTTACCCGTGCACTTTCCCGGTCGAAAGCACCGCGAAAAATGTTCCTGAAATAATCGAAGAACTGAGGAGCGGAAAATTTGCCAAAATCGCGGAACGCTCAGGCAGAGCGCAGGATAAAGACGACGGCGGTGGACTGGAGACACTCAGGAAAGACGGGTACATGTAAAGACCTAGGGAATCTAGGGTGTCTAGGGAATTTAAGGATTTTCAGATTTTTGTTGCAATAAATAAGAAAAAAGATTATGTCTCAGGCGTTCTTTGTTTTGTAAAATCTGGTGTCCCGTTTTTTAATAATTTTTTAAGGAGTTGAAAATGGCAACAAAGAAAGCGACCCCGGCTGCAAAAGCTGCTCCGGCAAAGAAACCGTGCGCTAAGAAATGCTGCGCAAAAACAGTCAATGAAGTTAAACCGGCTGAAATCAAAGAGATGAAGGCATCTCAGGTCCACGAAATTCTCGGCAAGTACATCCTCTGCGACGGCTACGACATGGTTGTTGATACCGAAAAAAGCCACGGCAGCTACATGTACGATGCAAAACACAACAAGGAATACCTTGATTTCTTCTCGTTCTTCGCTTCAATGCCGATCGGATTCAACCATCCGAAACTTCATAACGACGAATTCATCAGAGAGATCGGCGAAGTTGCTCTTCACAAAATTTCAAACAGCGACTTCTACACCACCACGATGGCTGAATTTGTTGAAGCTATGGCTGAAACCGCAAAACCGGCTTACATGAAGAAGATGTTCTTCGTTGACGGCGGCGGCCTTGCTGTTGAAAACGCACTCAAAACCGCTTTCGACTGGAAGTTCAGAAAGAACCTTGAGAAGGGTGTCAGAATCGACGAAAACGAGATGAAGATCATCCACTTCAAACAGGCTTTCCACGGCAGAACGGGCTACACCCTTTCGCTCACCAACACTTCCGACCCGAGAAAATATATGTATTTCCCGAAATTCGACTGGCCGAGAATCACAAACCCGAAAGCGATTTTCCCGCTTGAAGGCGAAAATCTGAAGAAGACCATCGAAGCTGAAAAAGTTGCATGCAAAGAGATCCTTGACGCATGTGAAAAATACGGCAGCCAGATTGCCGGCCTCATCATCGAACCGGTTCAGGGCGAAGGCGGTGACAACCACTTCAGAAAAGAGTTCATCCAGGAACTCAGAAAGTTCGCTGACAAATACGAATTCCTCCTTATCTTCGACGAAGTTCAGGCTGGCGGCGGTCTCAGCGGCAAATGGTGGACTCACGAACATTACGGCGTAAAACCCGACGTAATCTGCTTCGGAAAGAAATTCCAGGTTTGCGGTATCCTTGCAAACGACAGAGTTCTCGAAGTCAAGAACAACGTTTTCGTTGAATCGAGCAGACTTAACTCAACCTGGGGCGGCAACATCGTCGATATGAAGAGAACCGCACGTTACCTCAAGATCATAAAGGAAGAAAAGCTCGTTGAGAACGCAGCGAAAATGGGAAAAATCCTCCTCGAAGGACTTGAAGCACTTTCAAAGAAGACAAAAGGCAAAATCTTC